>Ga0137432_1000777_pt1 | contig 12611 bp, 9 predicted proteins | sample EasRivERMZT820_2_FD_102337 | JGI IMG/M metagenome (GOLD analysis project Ga0137432, IMG submission 102337) | Soil microbial communities from meander-bound floodplain in the East River, Colorado, USA - East River MetaG ERMZT820_2 | ecosystem: Environmental > Terrestrial > Soil > Floodplain ...
CCAACCGGCGGAAACTCCTTCCAGGTCGGATACGTCAACCCGACGAGCTCTGTTGGCAACATCAGCGCGACCGTGAAACTTCTGCAGGAGTTCGGCGATACACGCGTGCTGTCGAGCCCCAAGCTGATGGCGCTCAACAACCAGACCGCGCTGCTCAAGGTGGTGGACAACGTCGTCTACTTCGAAGTCAGTTCATCGACCTCGCAGGGGGTGCAAGGAAGCACCTTGCAATCCTTCTCGACCACGGCGAAGACGGTCGCGGTCGGCGTCGTGATGAGCGTGACGCCGCAGATCAATGAGGACGGCCGGGTCTCGTTGACCGTGCGGCCGACGGTAACGCGTCTGAATCCGCAATCGCCATTCGTGAACGACCCCAATCCCGCACTGGCCAATCCATGCGGTCCGGTGCCCCTCGGCACCTGCACACTCCCGCCGATCCAAAACCAGGTGCCGCAAGTCCAAGTGCGGGAAATGGAGTCCGTGTTGCAGGTTGGCAGCGGCCAGACAGTGATCTTGGGCGGACTGATGCAGGACAGCGCACAGCGGAACCGACAGCAAGTTCCAGGTGCCGATGACTTTTCGGCGGCGGGCGAGCTATTGCGCTTTCGTAGCGAGACCGTCATCAAGACCGAGCTGATGATCTTCCTGCGCCCGGTCGTCGTCGCCAATCCATCCCTCGAGAGCGACGAGCTCAGGTTCCTCCAGCGTTTCCTGCCTAACCCCGAGCCGCAACCGCAATCCGCGAAGACCGGCGCCGCCCAATGAGCCTGTTGATGAAGGCCTTGGAAAAGGCCGCCAAGGACCGGGGGGACTCGCGCACCGAGCCGGCGGCGGCCGCGCCCGTGAACGAACTTGCGCTCGAACCCCTGGCCGCCGAAGCGTCTGGCGCGCCGCGGCCGGACGCGCCACCGCGACGGTCCGCCGCACCGGCGAGTACCTACGCAGCTCCCGCGAAAGAGCGGGCGCAGGCCGCCAGCGTGCTGCAGGCAGGCGCGCCTCGTCCGGCCGCGGGCGGACCCTTGGTGTATGCCCGCACGCATCCGGTGATGGCGTTTGGAGCGCTCGCCGGGGTGCTCGCCGTCGGTTTCGGCATCTACGTCTATCTTCAGCTGTTTCACCCGTCGCTGTTCGTCGCGCAGCCGCCACTCGCCTCCAGGCCGCCCGTTGCACCGTTGGTGCAGGCGCCGCTGGCAGTGGCCGCCCCCACTCCACCCGCTGCTGGCGCAGCGTTGCCCTCCGCGCCGCTGTTGAAGGAGTCCGCCTCCGCCGAGCCCTCATCGGCCGCCGCTGCGCGTGCGCGCCGGAAACCGGAGGTGTCGGCGGCTGCCGAGGCAACGCCAGGCAATACCATCGTAGTTAGCAGGGGCACCGCCGAGCCAGCCATGAACCCGCTGCTGCCGCAGGCCTACGCCGCGTTGCAGGCCGGACGACTCGACGAGGCGCAGCGCGCGTACAGCCAGCTCGCCGCCGCGGAGCCCGCCAGCATCGATGCCGCGCTCGGGCTCGCTGCCGTGGCCGTCCGGCGCGGCGACACCAGCGACGCGATCCGGCATTACCTGCGCATACTGGAACTCGACCCGCGGAACGCGCTGGCACAAAGCGGGCTGATCGCGCTGCTCGGACGCGCCGATCCGATGGCGGCGGAATCGAAGCTGCGGCAGCTGATCGCGCGCGAGCCGTCGGCGCATCTGTACTTCACGCTGGGCAACCTCTACGCCGACCAGTCGCAGTGGTCGGCCGCGCAACAATCCTACTTCCAGGCCCATCATCTCGACGCAACCAACCCCGACTACGCCTACAACCTCGCGGTCGGCCTCGAGCACGTCAGCCAGCGCAAACTGGCGCTCGGTTACTACCGGCGCGCCGTGGAGCTGGCAGCCGCCAGGGGCCGCGCCAACTTCAATCTCCCTCAGGCCCAGGAGCGCATCGGCAAGCTCGCCGCGCAGGTAGACTAGCCGGTTCCGGGAAGCGGACCGCTCTCGTTCTCATGGCCGAACAAAGGAAGAAACTCCGCCTCGGAGAGTTGCTGGTGCAGCAGGGGCTGATCACTACCGATCAGCTCTCCATCGTGCTTGCCGAGCAGCGTCACAACAATATCCCCATGGGCCGCCTGCTGGTGCGGCTGGGCTTCGTCACGGAAAGCGCCATCCGTGACGTCATGGCGCGCACCATCGGCCAGGAGTCGATCGATCTGGCGCAGGTGGTGGCCGACCCGGAGGCGCTCAAGCTCGTTCCGCAGGATTTCGCGCGCCGCAACCGCGTGCTGCCGATCGCCTACGACCCGGCGGAGCAGTTGCTCACCGTCGCCACCACCGAGATCTTCAACGTGGTGGCCATGGACCAGCTGCGCGCGGTGCTGGGGTCGCAGATCGAGATCAAGACGCAGCTCGCGGCCGAGGCGCAGCTCGAGGACCGCATCGACCAGTTCTACGGCTACGAACTCTCGGTAGACGGCATCCTCAAGGAAATCGAGACCGGGGAGATCGATTACGAGAGCCTGCAGGCGGTGGGCGGCGGCGACGAGTATACCCAGCCGATGGTGCGGCTGGTCAACGCGCTGCTGGTGGACGCGGTCAAGCGCGGCGCCTCCGACATCCATTTCGAGCCGGAGTACGCCTTCCTGCGCATCCGCTACCGCATCGACGGCGTGCTGGAAACGGTGCGCAGCCTGCACAAGACGTACCTGCCGGGAATCACCGTGCGCGTAAAAGTCGTGAGCAACATGAATATCGCCGAGACGCGGGCGCCGCAGGACGGCCGGCTGTCCCTGACGCTCAACGGCCGGCCGGTGGATTTTCGGGTGTCGACGCAACCCACCATCTACGGCGAGAACATCGTGCTGCGCGTGCTCGACCGCGAAAAATCCATCATCAGTCTCGACCGCATGCGCCTCGCAAAGGACGCGCTCGACAAGATCGAGTTGATGCTGGCGCGTCCGGAGGGCATCCTCATCGTGACCGGGCCCACCGGCAGCGGCAAGACGACGACGCTCTACTCCCTGCTGGCGCAGGTCAACGACGAGACGGTCAACATCATGACGCTGGAGGACCCGGTCGAGTACCCGCTGACGCTGATGCGGCAGACGTCGGTGAGCGAGGTCGCGCGCATGGATTTTGCGGACGGCATCCGCTCCATCATGCGCCAGGACCCGGACATCATCCTGGTGGGCGAGGTGCGCGACAAGGAAACGGCGGAGATGGCGTTCCGCGCGGCCATGACCGGCCACCAGGTGTTCACGACGCTGCATACCAATTCCGCGCTCGGCGCCTTTCCGCGGCTGCTCGACATCGGCATCCAGCCCGACATCATGGCGGGCAACATAATCGGCATCATCGCGCAGCGCCTGGTGCGGGTGCTGTGCAACCACTGCAAGGAGGCCCACGCCCCGTCCAAGGAAGAGCGGCTGCTGCTCGGCCCGATGGGCGACAGGGTTTCGTACCTGCACCGCTCCGTGGGCTGCAAGAACTGCGACAACAAGGGCTACCGGGGCCGCACCACGGTCATGGAACTGCTGCTCATGGACAGCGACCTCGACGAGCTGGTGGCGCGCCGCGCCACCACCAAGGAGCTGCGTACCGCGGCGCTGGCCAAGGGCTTCCGCTCGCTCGCCTCGGAAGGGTTGCAGCGGGTGGCGGACGGCATCACCAGCCTGGCCGAGGTGGCGCGCGAGATCGACCTTACCGGGCGCCACGGCTGACGCTGAATGAGGAATGATGAATGAGGAATGATGAATTATGAATGACCGCTCCAGCATGCCGTTCATTCCGCATTCATCATTGCGCATTCATCATTGACATTCGATGCCTTCCTACGATTACAAGGCGATAGACAAGACCGGCCGGCCGGCGCGCGGTGGCCTCGAAGCGGTCAACGAAGTGGACCTCGAGCTGCGGCTGCGGCGGATGGGGCTCGACCTCATCACCTACAAGCAGACGGACCGGAACGCGACGTCCTTCGCGGCTGCCGGCAAGATCTCGCGTCAGGACCTCATCAATTTCTGCTTCGACATGGAACAGATGGTGCGTTCCGGCATTCCGATCATCGACGGCCTGCGCGATATGCGGGACACCCTGGAAAGCCAGCGTTTCCGCGAAGTGCTGTCCGTGATGACGGAGGACATGGAAGGCGGCAAGGTGCTGTCGCAGTGCATGAGCGGCCACCCCGACGTCTTCGATGCCGTTTTCGTGAGCCTGATCAGGGCGGGCGAGCAGTCCGGGCAGCTGCCGGAAGTCTTCAAGAACCTGGCGGACAACCTCAAGTGGCTGGACGAGATCATTTCGCAGACGCGCCGGCTGCTGATCCTGCCGCTCATCACGCTCGTCGTCGTGCTGGCCGTGCTGGTAGCGCTGCTGGTCTTCCTGGTACCGCAGATCGCGCAGCTGTTCAAGACCATGGGTTTCGCACTCCCGCTGCAGACCAGGATACTGCTCGCGGCCTCCGAATTCACGACCCAGTTCTGGCCGGTGGTGTTCGGGGTACCGGTGGTGGCGGCGGTGGCGCTGGTCGTGGCGGTCCGGCGCAGCCAGCGTATCGCCTACCTGTGGGACTACGCGAAGCTGCGCCTGCCGCTCATCGGGCCGACGCTCCAGAAAATCATCCTGTCGCGTTTTGCCAACGTCTTTGCGCTGATGTACCGCTCCGGCATTACTGTGCTCGATGCGATCAAGACCAGCGAGGACATCGTCAACAACCGGGTGATCAGGGACGGCCTGGTGCGTGCCGGGCAACAGATCGCTGCCGGGGAAAGCCTGACCGAGACCTTTCAGAACCTCGGCGTGTTCCCGCCGCTCGTCATCCGCATGCTGCGGGTAGGAGAGACCACGGGCGCGCTGGATACCGCGCTCATGAACATCACCTACTTCTACAACCGCGACGTCAAGGAATCGGTGGACAAGGCGCAGAAGATGCTGGGGCCGGCGATGACGGTAGGGCTGGGCGGCATCCTGGCTTTCGTGGTCTGGGCTGTGCTGGGCCCGGTGTATGATATCTTGGGAAAAATTAAATTCTAGGAAGGCGTGAATAGTGAATCGAGAGCACGAAAGGCGTATTGGCCCTGTCCATTCACCATTCACGATTTACCATGCACGATTTACCATGCACGATGTACCATTCACTATTCACCATTCGCGGAACCTGAATGGCTGACAAGATCCTCATCGGCATCTCGGCGCAGGACGCGACAGTGGCGTACTGGCGCGACGGCAGGATCGTCGAGTGCCGGACCTTCGCCGACGATGACGCTGGTCAGGCCGGGTTCAAGGAACACCTTGTCCAGTTCCCTGCCATGCCGGTTCACGTCGTGGTGGACGCGGTGGAGGAGGATTACCGCTTCGAGACCCTGCCGCATGCGACCGGGCGCGACCGCGCGGACATGGTCAACCGCAAGCTCAAGCAGCACTACCGCAACACGCCGTACCTCTCCGCCTGGCTGCTGGGACGCGACAGCAGCAAGCGGCGCGACGACCGCTACCTGTTCTCCGCGCTGACCAAGCCCGAGCTGCTTGGGGACTGGCTGCAGGCGATAATCGAGCGCGGGCTGCCGGTCGCCGGCGTCCATCTCATGCCGATGGTGACCGCGGGGCTGCTGGACAAGCTCGACGTCAAGGCGACCAACCTGCTGGTAGTGGCGCAGCACGCCGGCGGGTTGCGGCTCACGTTCTTCCGCGACCGCCAGTTCCGGCTCTCCCGGCTGACGCGCGGAGACAGCGGCAAGGTGGAGGGCCACGCCCGCTATTTTACCGACGAGATTTCCAACACCCGGCTCTACCTCCACGCGCTGCGCACCATGACGCTCGACGAGCATCTCACGGTGGCGCTGATCGACCGCAGCGACGCGTTGCAGGAGGCGGCGGCGGGCATTGCGCACGAGAACCCGAGCCTCGAGTGCGTACGCTTCGGCCGCCGCGACCTGGCCGACCGCCTCGGCCTCGACGAGGCGCTGCTCGAAGCCTCCCCGTATGCGATCTACCTGCACCTGCTCGGTCTCAAGGAACCGGACAGCAACCTCGCGCCGGCCACGGTGACGGCGGGCTACAAACGCTACCAGGCGCGGCGCGGCATCTTTGCCGGCTGCGGCGCGATCGCCGCCGCGGCTGCCATCTGGAGCGGCACCAACCTCTACAACGCCTTCATGGTGCGCGGGGACACCGAGGACGCGGGGCGCCGGACGGCGCAGCTTGCCTCCCAGTACCTCGAGGCGACGCGCCTGTTCCCGCAGGCCCCGACCACTGCCGAGAACCTGAAGAAGACGGCAGAGATCGGCGAGAGACTGCAAACGACCAGTCACAGCCCGCAGAAATTAATGGCGATCGTAAGCAGCGCGGTAGAGGCAAGCCCCACCATCGTCGTGCGGGAGTTCGGGTGGAAGTACGGCACCACGGAAATATCGGCCGAGGGCGCCCGTGCTCCCGCCGCGGCGCCGGCAGTTGCGGCGGGCCAGGGGCAGTCATCAACGCGCAAGGAGAGCGCGCTGATCCACGGCGAGGTCCGGCCGTTCCGCGGCGACTACCGCAGCGCCATCGCCACCATCAACGGCTTTGCCGGCCGCCTCGCCGCGCAGCCGGAGGTGGCAGAGGTGCGGGTGGTCAAGCTACCGCTCAACGTCAATCCCGCGCTGTCCCTGTCCGGCAACACGCTCGACAACCCCGAGCAGAGCAGTAGTATCGCCGACTTCAGGTTGCTGCTGGTGTTCAAGCCCGGCGCATGAACCAGTCCGATTTCGAAGCTCTGAGAACCCCGCTGCTCGTCCTGCTGGCGGTACTGGTGGCCGGCGCCGGTGCCATCTTCTACACGGACCGGCTGCTGGCTTCGGAACGCCAGCAGTTACTGCAGCAGCAGGGCCAGCTCAAGCAGGCGCACGTGCGCCTCCAGAAATCAGGCGACGAGAGGGACATCATCGTGCTCTATCTCGACCGCTATCGCCAGCTGGAACGCACTGGGTTCGTCGGCGAGGAACAGCGCATCAACTGGCTCGACGGGTTGCGCCTCGCTAACCAGCAGGCGGACCTGTTCGGGGTGGACTACCAGATCGGAACGCAAAAAGCCTATCCGTTCGCGGCCGAGTTCAATCCCGGGCAGATTGAGCTCAACCAGTCGCTGATGCAGTTGCGCTTCCGCCTGCTGCACGAAGGCGACCTGCTGCGCTTCTTCGACGCGCTCGCGCGCCAGAACGCGGGGATATTCACCATCGACCAGTGCCTGCTGCGGCGCATCGACACCCGCGGCGTGATTCGCTACCAGCCCAACGTCAACGCCGAATGCGAATTGTCGTGGATCACCGCCAAGGTCGGCGCGGCCGCGGCGCAAAAGAAACCGTGATGGGAGATGCGTCCTTGAAACGGCTGATTGTACTTTTCGCGCTCGTGGGAGCAACCGCACCGGTTGCCGCTCAGCCGGCGGGTCCGCCGGGGCGCCTGTTCTTCACGCCGGACCAGCGCGCGTCGCTGGACCGGGCACGCGCGCAACGGGCAAGAACCACGCTTTCCACCGAGAATACCGAGCAGGATGCGGCGCCAGTGTCGCAGACCATCATCTACGGCGGGGTGGTGCGGCGTAGCGACGGCAAGTCCACTGCCTGGCTTAACAACCAGCCGGTGTACGACCGCGAGCAGTTCGGCGGTGCCATTGTCGGCCGGGTGCGGCCCGACGGCAGCGTGACGCTGCAAGTGCCCCAGTCCGGCCGCAGCGTCAGCCTCAAGCCCGGACAGAGCGTCGAACTGCTGTCGGGCGCCGTGGAGGAGGGATATTCCCGAAGGCTCGAGGTCTCCAAGCCCGAGCCCATACCTGCAGCCAAGCCGGCAACGGACGCCCGGACCGGCAAGCCCGTATCGCCCGAGAGCGCCAAGGCCGAGGAGGCGCGCGAGGAACGGCAACAGCAGGTGATCGAGGACGCGGTTTCGCGAGCATTGCAGGAAACCGCCAGCGCGAGACCGGGGGCCACGCCTGCTCCTGCAGGGCCACCCTCGGTTCCTGCCCGTTAGCGCCCGACATGAGTGTACAAACTGGACCACGGCATGTGCCGATCGCTGCCCGTCAACGTGGTCAGGCCATGCTTCTTACCGCTGTCTTGATCGCTCTGGGCACAGCGGCAATCATCTTCAGCTCGATCAGTTCAACGTCGGTTTCCACTGCGAATCGGCAAGCGCATGACACTGCCACGGAGATGGCGCGCGTCAAGGAAGCGCTGATCGGATGGTCCGCTTCGCGAACGCCAACACCCATGAACCCCAACATCCGGCCGGGAGAGCTTCCCTGCCCGGACGCGACCAACAGCGGTAACGACCCTGGCCCCACCTGCACGGCGGGCGCAATCGGGCGAGTGCCGTGGAGGTCGCTGGGAATTCCCGAGCCAAAAGACAGCTCGGGCGAGACATTGTGGTATGCCGTGTCCGGTCCATTCCGGCATTACAATGCCCCCGGCTCTCCTCCGAATACAGCGCCAATCACCAGCGACATCGTCGGTACTCTGACCGTCCACAACAACACCGGTAGCACCAGCGCCACAGCAACCACTGTCACTACCCAGGCAATAGCAGTCATCTTTGCCCCAGGTGCTGCGCTCGGGGCGCAAAACCGCGACGCCTCCAGTACGGCAACCTGCTCTACCACCGGGACCGTGATCGCGCGAAACTTGTGCGCATCGAATTATCTGGATACCGCCGTAGGGCCATCCGGCAACATCGTGAACGCCACGATCAATGGACCGTTCATCCAGGGACCCCTCCAGGACCCTTCGTCCAGTCTTTTCAACGACCGCATTCTCGCCATGACCAACGCCGATCTCATGCCGGTTGTCGAGCAGCGCGTAGCGCGTGAGATGCGGTCACTGCTGCAGGGCTATCGAGCGGCCACCGCGACGTCGTTATTGTTTCTGGGAGGAATCTACCCCTGGGCCGATGTCTGGAATGGCGACAGCAACGACGGCGAAAATCGCCACCGCTTTCCCTGCGGGACCGCGACGCCCGTCAACTGGAATAGCCTCGTGGCGCTTTCCATACCGCCGACGAACACTCCGGCCCTGCCGAACTGGCTCACGAATGGCTGTGGGTCCGATGCCGTGGGCTGGTCCCACGTGACTTACTTTTCGTCGGGCCGCAACTTTCTCGATATCCTCAACTTGGCATGCTCGACGTGCACGGCCGCATCGCTCAGTGTCAATGGTTCTCCGGGTTTCCAGCTTGTATTGCTGACTCCGGGAGGCGCAAGCACCAGCCCGCGGGGTGTCTGGCCCGACGCGTATTTCCTGGACGCGGAAAACTACGATGATAATGACGACAACTATGTCACCCCTGCGGCGACAGCCTATAACCGTGCCCGCATCTACACCATTCCATAACACCGGCTTCCGGCCAGGCATGGAGGGATTCACCCTCATCGAAATGGCGGTGGCGATTTTTATCATCACCCTGCTCATCGGAAGCATACTTTTTCCGCTTACTACCCAGGTCGAGCAACGCCAGATCGCCGAGACGCAAAAGATCCTCGACGAAACCCGCCAGGCGATCATCGGCTTCGCCGTAATCAACGGCCGCCTCCCGCGCCCGGCTGTTTCCGCCACCAACGGTACCGAACGCGGCGCGTGCGCCTCCGAAGCCAACTGCACGGGCTTTGTTCCATGGACCGCCCTGGGAACGTCCAAGCTGGATCCCTGGGGGAAAATCAATCGCTATAGCGTGACGCCGGCGTACGCGAACTCGACATTCAGCCTTTCCACCGCTGGCACCAAGACCATCCGAACCAGGGCAACTACGCCGCCGTTCGCCCTGGCGGACATGGTCACCGGAGTGCCCGCTGTGATTTTTTCGCATGGACGAAACAATTACGGCACATCGGATTCAGGGACCGCTTTCGCCGATGGCTCGATCCCGAATACCAACATAGATGAAGATACGAACGCCGCCGCAACTGTGACGTTTATCTACCGTCCGCCCTCTGGGAATACCGGTGCGACCGGCGGCGAGTTTGACGACATCGTGAGCTGGGTCCCGGCATCCATCCTGTTCAACCGCATGGTCGCCGCCGGCAAGTTGCCCTAAGAGATGGTAACGAAATGAGGGGATATTCCCCTCATGCTCCCCTACATCAGGGGCCGTTTCAGTCATTTTGAAACGGCCTCTAAGAAAGTACGGGGCCGTCAGGACTCGCGCATTTCGCAGACTGCCGTCCACACGTCGCCGGCGCATTCGACATCACGGACGATGACGCCGCCGAACTCCATCAATTCCTCCACCTTAACGGAAACGGCTTCCCGCGTCGGCCCCGTCACGATCCGGGTGCTTCCCAGTTGCTCGACCTTGCAGGCGCTGACCGCGATCTGAGGGTGCTCGCAGGCCGCCACCCATTTCTTGCCGACGCGCGCAAGCGGCGAAGTCACCCGCGAGCCGCTTTGCTCGAGCTTGTCCAAAGCGGACTGGACACTCGATCTGCTGTATCCCGAAACGATGAGGCTCCCGCCCGCGTCGAACACCTCCGCCGGCTGGCGCGCGAGCGTCTCGTCCTCCAGCGGCGAATCGCCCGCCTCCGAAAGGGCGGACCGTTGCGACCCGTGCCCCACGTGCGTTCGCGCCGCGCGCTGCCCGGGCGGCATGCCCGCGGCGACCGAGTACACCTCGTGCGAGCGCACGTGCTTGTCCGTGCGCGATCCCTCGTGCGTGAACAGGTTCGCGTAGTCGGCCGTCAGGCAGGAAGCGACCTCGTAGAACGAGCGCGATACCAGAAGCTGGCCCGGCTCGGCAAAGCTCATCACCCGCTGCGCGACATTGATGCCGTCGCCGATGATGTTCACCTGGCCGTTGATGTCCCTGACCAGGCGCACCGCGCCGAGATTGATGCCCATACGGATCCGCAGCCGACCGGCGTCGTTGCGGATGGCGAGCGCCGCGAAGAGCGCGTCCTCGGGGTCATCCAAAAAGGTCACTGCGGCACCATCGCCCGTATCGAGAATGACACGTTCGCTGGCGGGCACCGTATCGAGCGCCGCTGACAGCAGCTTGTTGAATCCTTGCTTCAGCAAGGACTGATCTGCCACCGCCTCCTTGGAATAGCCGACGATGTCCAGGAAGAGCACGCTGCAGACCCGCGTGCGATCTGAGTTCTCCATTCCGTCAGTCTCCTCCGCCCTCGCGCGCCAGTACGAAGCACACCGTTCCCGCTTCGTTGACGGTAAGCGCCAGCCGGTAGCCGAGCGGAGCCGCCTGCCGCGCCGAGTGGTACAACCCCACGCCGAGCCCCGTCTGCGAGGTCACCGGCGCGTCGAACAGTTGGTCCGCGACGTTTTTCGGGACCGCGGCCCCGTTGTCGCACACGGTCAGCGTGCCGCCGCGCGCCGCCGACAGGGTCACCCGCACCTGCAGCCCTGCGCCGGCCTTGTGGAGCGCGTTTTCTATCAGGTTGTCGGCAACGCTGTCGAACAGCTCCGCGGGCAGCTGCAGGTCCGCCGCCGGCCCGTCCATCTGGAACTCGACGTTGCGCCCGGTGTGGCGGCGGAGCAGCTCCTCCCACCACGGCGCTGCGCGCACCGGGGCGGCGTCCGTCTGCTGCGGCGAGCGCAGCTTGTCGAGGGTCACGTTGAGCCGCTGCGTGATCACCGGGAGTTGCCGCTGCATCAACGTCTGCAGCGCCTGCGCCTGGCCGGCGTCGCTGGTCTCCACGGCCGCGCACAGCGAGCGCAGCGACTGCAGCAGGTTCTTCACGTCGTGCGTGAGCCGCGCGCCGGTCTCGTAGATCGCCTGCGTATAGGCGTTCTGGCGCTGGACCTGCTCGCGGCGCTTGGCGTCGTAGAAATGGCCGACCATCTGCGTCAGCAGCTTCAGGTGCAGGTGCACCGCCGGCGACAGCGCCCAGCGCGTGTAGATCTTGAACCGCAGGTCCTGGAACCAGAATTCCGCCGAGTGTTCCGACCGGGCGCCAATCTGCCCCTGGCCGAGGCGCGCCTCCCATTCCAGCCCCGTTACCCACGGCAGCTCGAGGATATGCTGGAGCGCGAGCCCCAGAAAACGCGACGGCTGGGATTCCTGCTCCGCGAAATCGGCGAGTCGCTGTACCCACAACTCGAACGGCAGGCCCAGGCTCATCAGGTAGCGCGAGAGCATGTGGCCGAGCCCGTCGAAGCCGCCACGGGGGTTCCACAGCCACGATAGCGCCATCAGCATCAGCGCGATCGCGAACAGCGCCTGGGCCAGGGCCAGCGGGTAATTGTTGTGGCTGAGCAGCTTGACGACGAAGCTGCCGAGCACCAGCGCGGCGACCAGCAGAAACAGGATCACGCTGTAGAACAGGTCCACCGCCACCGGCGCCGCAGTGCGGCTGGCCTCGACGCGTATCATCAGGATGGCAACCGGCAGCAGCGGCAACCCGTACTGCACCAGCAGCACCAGCGCATCCTCGATGACCTGCCCGGGAAAGAGGTGCGGCACGACCCATATCAGCAGCATGGACAGCAGGTACAACGCCGCCATCATCGAGACCAGGCGCTGCCGCCGTTCGGTTATTCCGGGGACCGACCCGCCGATCAATCCGAACAGCACCGCCAGCCACACGGCCATCAGCCACCAGTTGTTCCAAGCCGCAAGCAGGAAGCCGACGACGACGACCAGGAAGGTGTAACGCGATTC
>Ga0137432_1000779_pt1 | contig 12587 bp, 7 predicted proteins | sample EasRivERMZT820_2_FD_102337 | JGI IMG/M metagenome (GOLD analysis project Ga0137432, IMG submission 102337) | Soil microbial communities from meander-bound floodplain in the East River, Colorado, USA - East River MetaG ERMZT820_2 | ecosystem: Environmental > Terrestrial > Soil > Floodplain ...
CACGGAAGAAATGGGTGTTGATTGGTGCGGACGACCAGCACGCCATTGGCAGCTTCGACGGTACGACCTTCAAGCCTGAAGCGACGAAGCTGCCCGGCACGCGCGGACGCACTTTCTACGCCGCACAAACGTTCAGCGATGAGCCGCAAGGGCGGCGCATCCAAATTGGCTGGCTGCGTGCCGACTCGCCGGGCATGCCGTTCAATCAGTGCTTGAGTCTGCCTCGAGAATTGCGCCTCGTCAGTACGCCCGATGGTCCACGACTCACCTCTACTCCGGTGAAGGAGCTGGAATCCCTACGCGCCAAGTCACATCGCCTTGGTTCGATTACCCTTCAGCCAAACAGCGCCAACCCGCTCGCGAACGTGAAGTCCGAGCTGGTGGAACTGCGTGCCGAGTTCGAGCCGGGCGCGGCGGAAATCGTTTTCACCGTTCGCGGGGCGACCGTCACCTACGACGCGCAGAAGCAGGAACTCGACGTCAACGGCGTTCGCGTTCCCACGCCGCTACGCGATAACCGGCAGAGACTGACGGTTTTTTGCGACCGCACGACATTGGAAGTTTTTGCGAGCGATGGTTTGGTCGGTGTGCCGATAGCATTTCTGCCCAAAGCGGACGACCTCCGGCTGGGAGTGCAGGTCAAAAATGGTGCGCTAAAATTTCAATCGCTCGAGGTGCATGAATTAAAGTCGGCTTGGAGCACCCAATAGTTGTACTGATGCCCGCCTGAAGCTGTACTGCGACTCCCTGCCCGACTCCGGCAAACATCTGGATTCGGCTGGCAAGGATACCGACCAAGATTGGCAATCCTCCGGCGCAGTTCCACCTTGTCGGCTCGAGCTGCGTGGAAGCTCTGATCGCCCGGCCACGTGAATTTCCGACCCTACCCGTTCTGAAGCTGTTGGTTGACGCAGGAGATGAAACTATTAGTGAAGCGCGCATAAGGGAGCGGCGGGCTATCTCTCCAAGTCAACTGAACTTCAGGAACTGTTGCAGGCGATCCGCGCCATTCACGCCAGCGAACATTACCTCCCGCCCGCTTTGCCGCCTGCCGCCACCTCCGTTCGCGTAGTTACAACTCAGGTGCGGCCCATGTAGAGATTATCGTCAACTAGACCAATTTCTGACCACATGAGGGCACTTCTGGCTACAGGGTGAAAAGTCCCGATTAATTGGGAAGGAAATGGAATGGCATTTCCTCACTTTGCTACCAAACCCACGGACTGCGTTCCGGTGCTGGTGAGCACTGTGAGAAGAGTATTGCTGGAAATGACACGAGCAAGGAACGATTGGCATCTGACAATGAATGATGAGCACAATGTTCTCACCGCATTAAGAATAGCTACGGGAAGTTCCGTCCGGCTGGAAACCCGCCTTAACAAACCAAAGAACCACGAAAGATCACAAAAATGAGACTAACGCCTAGACTGAGCGTGGCCCTCGCGGGCCTGGCCTGCGCCTATGCCGCGGGGTTAACCAATACAGTTCACGCCCAACGTGTTCCCAACGGAACCAACGAAATCGCCGTTGCGGATTTCGACCTCGCTGTCGGCTCGGGCGGCTACGGCTATTTTTACTCCGATGGGAACATCGGCGGCGGGTATTACCAGGAGCTTTATCCTGACCCCCCAGAAAACGCCAACATCGTATTCCGCTATACTTTTGACTCTACTGTTTTCGCGGGTTTTACCTCGTGGTGGGGCACTGGCTTCGGGATGGACTTACCCTGGGGCTTCGATCCGTCGGTGTTCAACTCAACGGACACGGCCGACTACATCCTTAGTTTCGACGCGCGGGTAGAGGGTCTGACGGCCGGCCAAACCGCCGCCAACTGCGTGATGGAGTTCAGATTGGGCGTAAGCGGAACGTGGGTCATCGTAAAGGCCCTCCCGTACGCGCCGGGCAGCAACTGGACGCATTATGTATTCAACCTCGAAGAAGGCTCCTACATCGCGGCGGACGGTCAACCCCAGACTTCTTACACGACCTTCACCAATGGCATAGCGGCCGGTATTACGCGGGTCGCGTTCAACCAAAACCAACCCAACCCCACGCAATTCGGGCCCGATGCAGACAACGCCATCTACATGGACAACATCAAGCTCGAGGTTCTGCAATACGCCGGTCCGCCCCCGCCGCCCCCGCCGAAGGTCGGAATTGCGATTCTTGATTACAACTGGGACGACAAACCCATCTGGTCTGCGTGGAATGCGTTTCCGGGTGGCAACGGCTGGTCGCAGAATGCCAACACCGCCTCCTACTGGGCGATCAATGACGCTCCCGGCATCGGTGTCGGCGGCAGCAAAGCCTTCGCAATGGCCATGGACAACAGCCTGATCGCGACCGATCCGCCCGGCGTGCCCCAATGGGCGGGCGGCAACGCCGGTGGCGTCGGTCCGGCTGATTATGTTTCGCTGACCTCCTCAGACCTAAAGGATTACCGGCTTAAACTCGCCGCCCGGGTGGAAGGATTGGCGGAAGCTCAGGCGGAAACCCCGATTACGGTGCAATTGAGCTTCAACGCTCCCGACGACACAATTCAGCCGCCCGATGGCGACACCAACCGGGATTTGCTCCTCCGACTCAACCTGAACATCACCGGAATTCAGACCAACTGGCAGACGTTCACGTCGTTGCTCAAGGATGCCGCCGTGGACTCCGGCTCCCTCGCGAACTTCCAAACTCATTTCAGCAAGACTGATGAGATTGCTTTCCAATTCCAGATCCAAAACCCGCATCAACTGGCGGTCTGGGGCTCTGATGCGGACAACCAGATAGTCATTGACGACTTCAAGCTGGAACGTCTGGTTACAGGTACGCCGCCGTTGAAAGTGCAAGCCTTGAGCGACAAGGTGGTGGTCAGTTGGGATCCTCCGTCCACCGGCACGGTCAAGCTGCTCCAGGGCAGCACGGTCGGTACGGTCACCACCGAGGTAGTTAACGCCACCAGCCCGCACACCAATGCAGTTTCGGCTGGGCCGCTGTACTTCCGCACGTTGTGGGTGCCTCCGACCACTCCTTGAACAGCCAGAGATTTGGGGTTGAACAAAGCCAGGCCGTGACTCGCAAAACCCCGGGCGGTCCTCCCGCACCGGGGCACTATGAGCCGCGGCTTGGTCCGTCTTTCACCTGTAACCGGTTTCTCGCCCATTCCGACCTCGCCAGCGCGGGTCGCGGCGTGATCACCGTCAACACGCCCCAGACCAAGGCCCTGCTTGGCTTCGTCACCAACCGCGTTTGGAATCTGGGCGAACTCACGCTCACGCCCGGCTCGAACCAGCTTGGTTGGTGTACGCTCGGCGCTACGCTCACCCGCGGCAGCAGGTTCACGAACGATTGCACGGCACTGGTCGTCGCTGGTGGCTGGTGGGAGAACACGGGGCAAGTGTGGAAGGATGCCAGCAAGGATTCCGTGGGCAACCAGTGGGGCGGCCCGCCAATCCTAGTTGAAGTCGTACCTTTCACGCTCTCCTTGCCGGTGAGCACAAACCGTATTTCGGCTTGGGCTTTGGACGAGCGCGGCCAGCGCAAGTCATCCCTCGCAATCACGGGCACCGCCACGAACGCCACGATCACCGTCGGCGCGAACACCGCTTCCATCTGGTACGAGATTGAAGTTGCCCGTTATCTCGCCGGCTTTGACCTCTGGCGCTCAACCAATTTCACCACCGCCGAACTGGCCAACCCGGCGGTCAGCGGTGATCGCGCGGCGCCCGCCGGTGACGGCGTGGCCAACCTGCTCAAATACTACATGGGGCTGCCTGCCAAGACGGTTGCGCCGCCCGCTCGGCTGCCCCAAGGCGCGCTACGCTTGTGGAACGGCGGATTACACCTGGCGATGAGCTACGCCCACGACAAGACCGTGGCCGACGTGTTGTGTGTTCCGGACGTTTCGCCGGACTTGTTGAACTGGTCTTCGGGTTTGGCCCACACGGCGAACGGGCCACCCGAGGACATGGGTACTTTGGAACGTCTCATCGCGTATGACCTGACGCCCGCCGGCGGGGCCTCCATGCGTTTCATGCGTCTGCGCTTCTGGCGACCAGCGCAATCGCTCTGACCATGCCAGACAGCCTACCCATGCCTCAATCCCGAAGCCGTTGGCACAACAGGAGGATTTTTCCTGTGTTTCGCGCCGCCTCCTCTGGACTTCTCGTCCTCGCCCTCTTCGCGCCTCAAATTGCCTCGCCCGCCACCGTCGTGGAGGTGCGACCGCTGACCGATCGCATTGTAGTCGTGCATTTCGATGAAGGGCATGTGGTCCACTCCGTCGCCGGGCAATCTTGGGGACCGGAAGCCGTCGTGATCAGTCGGCTGGACGACCACGCCGCTTCGCAGACGAACAGTTACCAGGTTTGCAGTACGAACGATCCCGCCTACGCGTCCGCTCTCCGTCCGATCCAAGTGGGACGCAAGTCCAAAGGCACGGACTTTGCCTGGAACAGCGACCCCGCACCGCGTTGGACCAAGGAGCACTGGCTTTACCTGCGTTTGCCGCAAGCCCTGCAACGCGGCAAGACTTACCTGATCAACACCGGCGCGTTGGCCAGCAATGGCAGCCAGTGGCCCGTCACCTTCGACGAGACGCAGACCCGTTCCGAAGCCGTACATGTCAATTTGCTGGGTTACGTTCCGGGCGCACCGCAAAAGTACGCTTATGTGTATCACTGGGCGGGCGACCTCGGTTCGCTCGATCTCTCCACGTATTCGGGCCGCTCGTTTCGCCTCATCAACCAGCGGACCGGCGCGACCCATTTCACCGGCACGCTCGTGTTCCGCAAACCCGCCACGCAACCGGAAACGGGTCAAACCGGTGATTCCCCCAACGGCAACTTCCTCGGGGCGGAGGTGTACGAGTGCAATTTCTCTTCGTTCACGCAACCCGGCGAGTATGTCGTCGCGGTGGATGGGGTCGGTTGTTCATTCCCATTTCGCGTGGGCCCGGACATTTACCGCGAAGCCTTCCGCACCGTCACCCGCGCGCTTTACCACAATCGCAGCGGCATCGAACGCCAGGCGCCGCACACCGCGTTTACGCGTCCGGCACCGCATCATCCCACGCTGACGCCGGGTTTCACCAACCGGCTCATCTACACCTCGGTGCGCGTGAGTGAATGGGGGTCCGAAGGCGGCAATGCGTCCGCCTTGCTGGCCGGCTCGAAAGGGCCGATCCAATCCGCCGGCTGGTATCAGGATGCCGGGGACTGGGACAGTTATTACTCGCACCTCCGTGTCGCGCAGGAGTTGCTGTTCGCTTGCGAGATGGCGCCGCGCAATTTCAGCGACGGCGAGTTGAACATTCCCGAAGGCATCAACGGCATGGCGGACATTCTCGATGAAGCCGCCTGGCTGCCGCGCTTTCTTTACCGGTTGCGGCACGAGCTGTTGGCCAAAGGCTACGGCACCGGCGGCGTGGGACTGCGCATTGCGGGCGACGCATTCGGCCCGGACAATCCGGGCAATATTCTGCAAGGCTCATGGCGCGACACCAACCGTACCTGGGCCGCCTCCGGCGAAGACCCTTGGTCCACCTACCGGTATGCGGGCACGGCCGCGCATCTGGCTTACTGCCTGAGCCTGACCGGCGCCAGTGACCCGCAAGGCATCAACTGGACCGCCGAGGCCAGCGCCGCTTACGACTGGGCCAAAACCAACACCCGCGCCGGTGATGAATCCAATTATGGCCCGACCCAACTGAAACATCCCCGCGCCTACGCCGCCGCAGCCTTGTTTCGCGTCACCGGCAATACGAGTTATCAGACTCAGTTCAGCAACGATGTCAGCACCGTGAGTTCCAGCACCGTGTTGAGTCAGGATGAATCGGGTTATCCCGTCATGTTGTTTGCTCTCGGAGGCGGCACCGCTGCTTACAATGCGACGCTCCGCAATCGGATGCGCTCCGCCATCCTCGCCACCGCCGACGAATACGGTGTCGCCACCGCCGCCAAACGTTCGCTGCGCTGGGGCGGCAATTTCTATTTTCCCATGCTCGTCGGCCAGCAGACCACCCCAGCCGTACTCGAGGTGGCGGTCGGCCACGCGGTGGCCAGGCAAAGCAATCCGACCAAAGCCCTCCAGTATCTCGGCATCCTCTACACCACCGCCGATTATTTCCTCGGCGGCAATTCGCTAAACATGACTTGGGCCACCGGCTTGGGCGCGCGCCATCCGAATCAGGTCTTCCATATTGACGCCTGGTGTGGCGGCTATTTCCCGGGTTTGGTCCCCTATGGCCCTTGGAGAACCGAAACCAGCAACCCCACCTGGGTCACGGATCACGACTTTCCCAATCTCACTGTTTTTCCATCGGTGGAAAACTGGCCGGGCAACGAGCGCTGGTTTGACAACCGCTGGTCGCCACTGAACAGCGAGTTTACCATCCATCAAAACATCGTCCCCTCCGCCGCCCTGTTTGGTTTGCTCTGTGCCCCGGGACCGAACGCTTCACTGGCCCCGCCCGCCGTCCCGCTCGCCATCACCCCAACGCCGACCAAGACCTTGGTGCTTTCCTGGCCCTCCGATTCCACTGGCGGCCTGGGCCTGCAACAAACCACCGATCCCTTCGCCAACCAGAATTGGGTCCCGGTTCCCGAATTGCCAGCCGATGACGGAACGAATAAAAGCGTGGTCGTGACACCCGCAGAACCCAGTCAATCCTACCGCCTAAAATGGCCATGACCCTAAAACCTCAAGGAAGAAATTTACGCCATCCCGTTTTACTGCCCTCGCGACACGACACCGACAAATCCAAAAAGAACCTCATCAACCACAACCATTTTCCCATTCGTGGCCCAAGTCTACCGCAAGCCTGCCTGGCAAAGAAATTCACCCTCGACTCGTTGCGCGACTTTTCCCAAGTCGCTTTGGCGCCTGCGACCGACTCAGACGAAGCAGCCCGAGGACAACCAAGCATGAAGCCTTCGTTCGTTTTCCTCTCCTTCCTCCTGCTGGCGTCTTGCGCGGCTGCCACCGACTTCCACATCGCGCCCACGGGCGACGACGCCAATCCCGGCACGCAGGTCAGACCCTTCGCCACGTTGGAACGCGGGCGGGATGCCATCCGTGAACTCAAGAAATCCGGGCCGCTTAGAGAGCCAGTGACGGTGCGGTTGCAGGGCGGCAATTATCCATTGTCGCGCGAGGTCGTGTTTGGACCGGAGGACTCGGGCACGGCGGCCAGTCCCATCACCTACACCGCCGGAGCCGAACCGGTGGTGTTGGACGGCGGACGGCGTATCACCGGGTGGAAGCAACACAACGACAAACTCTGGGTGGCCAACCTGCCTGAGGTCGCCAGCGGTCAATGGCGTTTCCGCCAACTGTTCGTGAAGGGTCAGCAGCGGGTCCGCGCCCGCACGCCTAACGAAGGTTACTTGCGTGTGGCCGGCTGCCCGGAAGGCACGCCCAAGACAGTTAATTATCACAAGGACTGCCAGTCATTTGAGTTCAAGCCCGGTGACATTCGCGCTGACTGGACTAATCTCAATGATGTCGAGGTCATCGTTTTTCACTTCTGGACGGACTCACACCTGCCCATCAAGAGCGTAGATACGAAGTCCAACTTGGTCACATTCGCACACAAGGCGGGCAAGGTGTTCACGGACGATTTCAGCGAGGACGGCGCCCGCTACATTGTGGAGAATGTCTTCGAGGGTTTGGACGCGCCGGGCGAATGGTATTTGAATCGCCGCATCGGCCAACTGTTCTACTTTCCGATGCCCGGTGAGGAGCTGGTGACAGCCGAAGTGGTCGCGCCCTTTGCCGCGGCTCATTTAAGCCTGGAGGGCAATCCCGCCGAGCAGCGTTACGTCGAGCATCTGCGCTTTCGGAATCTCTCCTTCACCTATTCCGCGTTCGAGTTGCCGCCGGGCAATTCCAACGACCGGCAGGGTTCCGCCAGCGTCCCTGCGGCCATCAAGTTGCGCGGCGCGCGGTCCTGCGCCTTTGAGCAATGCCGGTTATCGAACCTTGGCACGTTTGCCTTCGATGTGATGGCGGGTTGTGTGGACAACGAATTCGTCGGCAACGAAATCGCAAACGTCGCGGCCGGCGGCATTCGCGTGAACGGCGGCACCGAACGCAATCCGCCGTGGGAACGCACGCGCAACAATCGCATTACCGACAACCGGCTGCGCCATTACGGGCAGGACTTTCCGTCGGCGGTGGGCGTGCTGTTGATGAACACCGAGGGGAACACGGTCGCCCACAACGAAATCAGCCACGGCGGCTACACGGGTGTTTCCGTCGGCTGGGTGTGGGGCTATCAGCGTAGCGTGAGCCAGAACAACCGGATTGAGTTCAATCACATTCATCACATCGGCGGCGTGTTGTCGGACATGGGCGGCATTTACACGCTGGGCGTTTCGCCGGGCACGGTCATCCGCAACAATCACATTCATGACGTGGACGCGAACCATTACGGCGGCTGGGGCATTTACCACGACGAAGGCTCGACGCATCTGCTCGTGGAAAACAACGTCGTGCATCACACCAAGTTTGCGCCGTTCAACATCCACTTCGCCAAGGAAGTCACTGTGCGCAACAACATCTTTGCCCTCGGCAAACTGGAACAAGTCAGCCGGAGCCGGAACGAGCCGCACAAAAGCGTGTTCTTCGAGAACAACATCATCTATTGGCGCGAGGGCGAACTGTTCAGCAAGAATTGGAAAGACGCGCCTTACACGTTCTACTTCCATCCCAAGGACAAGAGCGGCACGGCGACCGTGACCAACACCTTTGATTGCGACTGGAACCTCTACTTCAATCCCGGCCGCAAGCTGGAGGAGATCAAATTCAATGGCGCCACGTGGGCGGACTGGCAGCGGCGCGGCAAGGACGTTCATTCGCAATATGCCGACCCGCTCTTCACCGATCCGGACCGGGGCGACTTCACGCTCAGGCCCGAATCGCCCGCCTTCGCGTTGGGTTTCCAGGCGATTGACCTCCGCCAGGCGGGTCCGCGGAAGTATGGACCCGGTGCTCAATGAACTCTTGAAATGATGAACACGGAAATGTCTCCCATAACAACCCATTCCACTCATTGCCGGGCCTGGATGGCGCTCGCGGTTTTCGCCGCACTATCCAGCGCGGCTGCAGCGCCGGCCGTGGCCTCACTGGCGGAACAATTCCCGCGCGCTAAGCTGGCCCAAGTGCTCCTGCCCCTGCAGGACTGGCGGCCGTTCCCGGTTTACACCAACCGGGCCGCGTGGGAATCCCTGCCAGCACCCGCGAAGGCCCACCTGGTCAGCCTGGGCGAGCAGGCGTTGACCAATGTGTTTCCTCCGCTGCCGGCCACGCTTTATCTCGAATACGCGCGCGTCGGCAACCGGTCGCGATTCCAGAAGCACTACTTCGATCGGCGCGAAATCCTGCGCGCTTTGGTCTTCGCAGAGTGCGTGGAAGGCAGGCGCCGGTTTTTGGACGCAGCTGCCAATGCGTTGTGGGCCATCTGCGAGGAATCGAGCTGGTGTCTGCCCGCTCACGTCGCCGCGCAAAAAGGCGGCGTGGGCCTGCCGAACGTCGAGGAGCCGATCGTGGATTTGTTCGCGGGCGAAACCGGCGTCTCGGTCGCCTGGACGCTTTATCTCCTCGGCCCGGAATTGAAGCAGGTGTCCGCCCGCCTTCCGCAGCGCGCCCGCCGCGAGTTGGCCGAGCGGATTCTCCGTCCCGTTCACGAACGCGATGACTTCGGCTGGATGGCGCTGAACGTGACCAGCGCCGAACGCCGGCCCAACAACTGGACGCCCTGGATTGCGGCCAGTGTCCTGACCGCCGCGCTCGTCGGCGATACCAACGTCGAGCGTCGCGTTGCCGTCACGCACAAAATGATGCGTTCGCTGGACGGCTTCCTGAAGTTCCACCCTGCGGACGGAGGCTGCGACGAAGGCCCGGGCTATTGGAATCGCGCGGCCGGCAGCGCACTGGATTGCCTGGACCTCCTGCACAGCGCCAGCGACGGCCGCATCAACCATTTTGGTGAACCGTTGATTCGGGAAATGGGACGCTTCATCTGCCGCGCCCACATCGCCGGAGATTACTACGTTCCCATCGGAGACTGCGCGGCCCGGCTCGAACCGGAACGGAGCCTCGTCTTCCGCTATGGCCGGCGCGTGCAGGACGCTGACCTGATCGCGACCGCTTCGCATCAAGCCACGGTGGAAAACGTCCTGCCTGAGAACCAGTTCTTTGGCCGGCACATCTATGCGGTGTTCGACGCGGCAGACATCCTCGCCGGCAGGAATGCGAAGCTGCCCGCGCTCCGGGATTCGTGGCTGGAAAGCGAAGACCTGCAACTCATGACCGCCCGCTCGCGCGGCGGGAGTTTCGATGGGCTTTACGTTGCCGCTTGGGGCGCGCACAACGCGCAAAGTCACAATCACAATGATGTGGGGAATGTCCTCGTGTTCCTGGACGGCAAGCCGGTGTTCATTGATCCGGGAGCGCCCACCTACACGGCGGCCACGTTCAGCGCCAAGCGATACGACCACTGGGCTTTTCAATCGCAACACCACAATCTCCCCACCATCAATGGCGCGATGCAGGAGGCCGGACGCCGCTTCGCCGCCAGCCAGGTGAGCTGTCGGGCGGATGATATCACCGCCGCACTCACCATGAACCTAGCCCCGGCCTATCCGGCTTCGGCTCAAGTGAAGTCCTGGGTTCGTCAGGTGACGCTCGTCCGCAATCAGCATGTGGAAATCCGCGACCAATTCACGTTGTCCGCCCTGGCCGGCAAGACCCGGCTGCATTTCATGTCGGCCGAGCCGCTCGACGCGACTCGCGAGCCGGGACGAATTCTTTTCCCGCCCGCCACTGGTGTACGCGTGGAATTCGATTCGGCTCAACTCGTTCCCAGCGTGGAGACCATTCCACTAGATGACGAGCGCCTGGAAAAAGCCTGGGGCGGCAAACTCCACCGGCTGACCTTTGATTTCAAAACGCCCGCGCTGGAACAAATAGTCGTCATCCGCGTTGTGCCGACGCTGACCAATCGTTAGTTACCGAAACCATGAAGACGCTGCTGATCGGGTTGCTGCTCGCGGGTCACGGCGGGGCGTGCGCGGCGGCGGTCTTTTCGGTGCGCGTGGCAGATCGGGAGATTCCGGTCGTCGAGCATTGGGTGCGAGGACGGCTCAACTGTGCCCACGCCCACCTCACCGTCGGCGAGCGGGTGGAGGTTGCGGTGACACTGCCGGCTGGCGCGCAGCGTTGGACGCTCAGTCCCCTGAGCTTGGGAATCCCGACGACGACGGATGCCGGGGTGCTTCGCTTTCACCTGGTGCCTCCACGCTATCTCGTGCTCACCGTGGATGGTCAGGCTTCTGCTCCTTGCCGGTCCACCGGCACCGCTCCCAGGGGCAAATATCCCACCAACAGCGTCACCGTCTTCGCCAAGGCCTCCCGCGAACAACCGCAGCGTGACCGGGACCTGGGACAGACCTTCCTCACTGGGAACCAGAGGGTGAAGCTCGACGCTGTTCCTACGCTGGACCATGCCGAGGAATGTCGGTAGAGTCACAACGTCGGTTTGATGAAGCCGGCGAGCTTTACGCGAAGGGCAAACCTGGTCTTTAACACGAACCTCAAACCCTGAACCCTTATTTATGAAAACCAACCCTATGAGATGGACTTTGCTTTGTTTAGCCCTTTCGATGGGACCGTGGTGTCTGGCCCAGGAGAGACAACCTGCTGGCGCGGGACAGCCCGCCATCTCCAACATTCAAAGTAATTCCGCCACAGCGAACGGCGCGCGGCCACGTCGGGGGCCGGGCGGATTTGGTGGGCCCATTGAACTGAAGCCGGACGACAAACCGGCTTTCGACGATCCGCCGGCCGGATTCGACAAGATGCGCGAGGACATTCCGCACGGCAAGCTGGAGATGATCGAATACGAATCCAAGTCGGTGGGCACCACGCGCAAGATGCAGGTCTATACGCCGCCCGGTTATTCCAAGGACAAGAAATATCCCGTGCTCTACCTCCTCCACGGTATTGGTGGAGACGAAACGGAGTGGCAGCGGTTTGCGACGCCGGACGTACTGCTCGACAACCTCATCGCCGATGGCAAGGCCGTCCCGATGATCATCGTGTTGCCCAATGGCCGCGCCCAGAAGAACGACCGTGCGGAAGGGAATGTCTTCGCCGCAGCTCCGGCTTTTGCGGCATTCGAGCAAGACCTGCTCAAGGATGTGATTCCCGCGATCGAGTCAAGGTATTCGGTGCAAGCCGACCGCGAACACCGGGCGCTCGCAGGTTTGTCCATGGGCGGCGGTCAATCACTGAACTTCGGTCTGGCTCACCTCGACACGTTTGCGTGGGTGGGAGGTTTTTCGTCCGCGCCAAACACCAAACCGCCCGAGCAACTCGTGCCCGATCCCGCAGCCGCGACCCAGAAGCTGAAGCTGTTGTGGCTTTCCTGCGGTAACAAGGATGGATTGATCCGCGTCAGCCAGGGCGTCCATGCTTATCTCAAGGAAAAGCAGGTGCCGCATGTCTGGCACGTGGACGGCAACGGCCACGACGCGACGCATTGGAGAAACAACCTCTGGCTGTTCTCGCAGCGCATTTTCAAATAGACACAATCACAC
>Ga0137432_1000782_pt1 | contig 12567 bp, 20 predicted proteins | sample EasRivERMZT820_2_FD_102337 | JGI IMG/M metagenome (GOLD analysis project Ga0137432, IMG submission 102337) | Soil microbial communities from meander-bound floodplain in the East River, Colorado, USA - East River MetaG ERMZT820_2 | ecosystem: Environmental > Terrestrial > Soil > Floodplain ...
GCGAGGCTTACTTCGACGGTCGTTACGACGTGCCGTGCGCGGAGTGCCACGGCGCCCGCGTGACGCCGGTCCTCGACGAAGATCGCGCGACGCCGGAGGAGCGGAAGCAGATCGAGGACGTGATCGAGGCGCACTACGCCAGTCAACGCGAGCAGGATCACGAACGGAGGATGGGTTACTGATGGCAAAGAAGAAAGCGAAACAACCGAAGGCGTCGAAGGCGCTCGCGCCCGCGGCGCCGCGCGCACCCCTGGCGATCCAGCTCACGCCGATCCATCTCAAGGCCGCGATCGCGTTCCGAGACAAGGCCGCGACGATCGTCATCAGTGACACCCGGAGCGACGAAGGCGCGCTCGCGACCATCCTCGACGGCAAGAAGGGCAAGCGGCAAGCTGCGGCCGATTGGAAGGTGCCGATCGATAAAGTAACGGGCGTGCTGACCGCGCTCCGCGGGTTGCGCGATCGCGAGCTGGAAGCGTTCGAGGTCGGGATCGACACGCTCGAAAAGCGTCACGTCGCCTTCAAGAACGCCGACGATGCGCGCGTGGCCGCGGAAGAGGCCGCGGCGCGAGCGATCGCGGAACAGGCCGCGCGCAAGGCTCGCGAAGCGGAGCTGCAGGAGCAGGAGGACGCCGCGGCGAAGCTCGAAGCGGCGAGCGATGATCTCTCCGCGCGCGAGCGGAAGTTCGTCGATACCGTGGCTGTGATGCGAGGGACCGAACTTGATGGGCTCGACACGGCGCACTTTGCGGCGGAGCAGGCGGGCTTCAAGAACGCCGCGCTCAAGGGTCCGGCGCTCCTCACGTCGCCGAAGATCGCGCGGGCGATCGCGTCGGCGATCGAGGCGAAGGCGATCCGCGAGCAGGCGGAGGCGCTTCGAGTTGAGCCCCTGGCCGTGTCGGCGCCGAAGGTCGAGAGCGCGGTCGGCAAGGTGTCGGGCGCGCGGAATACGAAGGACTACAGTTGCGGCGGCGTGTTCAACCTTGAGAAGTTCCGCGCCGCTTACCTGGCCGGTGAGATCCCGGCCGAAGCCATGACGCCGGATCTCAAGTTCCTGAACAAGATGGCCGAGTCGTTGAAGGAGAAGTTCGAGCAGGCGTATCCGGGGTGCAGGCTCAAGATCGATCAAGGGGTGGCCGGTTAATGGGCGGCGGTCGCGACGCGATCGGGCGCCATCATTGCGGCAAGAACGGCTGGTCGCTGTGCGTCGCGTGCCTGGGTCGTATTCACGAACAGGGATGCACGTCGAAGAAGCGGCCCGATCGCGATTGCTGCAAACGCCGCCACGTCGCACTAGCGAAGAAGGGGCATGTTCTCGGGATCGACGACGAATCGATCCCGATGGTGGATGATAACCGCCCGTCATGGGCAGACGAATAGGAGCGATCGATGGTGGTCAAAACGTGGTCGGGTCGAGGGTTCAAGGTCGAGATCAGGATCGACAGCGCGGGGAAGTTTCGCGCGCAGCTCGACGAGGACGGCGACGAGATCGTGGCCGAGACGCTGGCCGAAATCGAAACGAAGCTCGCGGCGCAAGCACTGAGGCGGAAAACGGAGAAGGCCGTGGAGATTACGATTCTTGGCTACACCTGGCAGAAGGGCCCGCGGTCCTGGGACGAGCACCAATTCGTCGCGGCGCCTGGCGGGGTGACTCACGCGCTCTATCGTGGCAAGGCCGAGCGCACGCGCCAGCTTCTGTTGACGATCGACGGGAAGAAGGTCAAGGCAGACTCGTATGATATCCGCCACGGCGACGCGCTCGCTCGCCGGTTGACGGCAGCGGAGATCAAACGATACGCGGCCCTGTCGAAGACGGTCGCCGCGGCGGAGGCGGATCTCGCGGAGTTCGTTAAGTCGGTTCAATTCGCTGAGTCGAAGGAGGTCGAATAGAAATGCGTTTCGAGCTGAAAGGGTTGCTGACCGGCGTCGGCTACAACCATCACGTAGACGCCTACGATGAGCAGGGAGCGGCGATCGAAGCGGCGATGCGGGTCTACGGCTACGACCGGATCTTCGTGATCGACACGGCCGCGGCTGGCGCCGTCGTTTGGGACTCCGCCGACGCGGTGGTAAGGCCCAGCTCGGCGCCGTTTGCCGACCTTCCACCGTCGAGGCGGCGGGATGAGGGGTTGGATCGGTGGGTTCGGATGGGCGCCAAATGACCGACAGCAGCTCACAGGCGCCCGCAGGCGAGGCGATCGGGACCCGGCCGGGGGTCCCGATCCTCCGGCCGTATCAAAACGCCGCAGGAGCCGCGCTCGAAGCGTCCTATTTCGAGGACGGGAAGAACCGGGTCCTCATCAAAAAGCCGACCGGGACCGGGAAGACGGTCTGGTTTGCGGCCCTGCTTCGCGCCTTCCCGCGGCTCCGGGCCTGGCTCGATCAATTCGGGCAGCAGAAGGGCGCGAAGGTCCTCGTTATCGCGCACCGTGAAGAACTGCTCGATCAGGCCGCGGAGAAAATCTCGCGCTCGAACCGCGGCGTCATGGTGTCGATCGAGCAGGGGGACCGGAAGGCTAATCGCTATTGCGACGTGATCGTCGCGAGCATCCAGACCCTACAAGCGCAAAAGTTCAAACGGCTGAAGACCCTGCTTCGCTATCACACGTTCCGAATTGTGGTGATCGACGAAGCGCATCACGCGGCGGCGGCGAGCTACCGGACGGCGCTCGTCCATCTTGGGTTCTTGCCCGCGGCCGACGCGAGCGACGACGACGAGATCGAGGCCGTGAAAGAAACCGACGTCGCGGTGATGGCGCGCAACCTCGACGCCTGGGACACGATCGCGCCGAAGGACCGGCTTCTCGTCGGCGTGACGGCGACGCCGAACCGAACCGACGCGATCGGCCTGAGCTGCGTCTTCCAAACGCTCGCCTTCTCGTATGACCTGAAGCAAGCGATCGCCGATGGTTATCTGACCCCGATCGTCCCGTGGGTGGTTGAGACGACAAACAACCTCGACGCGGTGAAAACCTCGGGCTCGGACTTCAACCAGAAGCAGCTCGCCGAAGCCGTGAACACGGAACATCGGAATCAGCTCGCCGTGCAAGCCTGGGCGGATTACGCGGCCGACCTACAAACGATCGTGTTTTCGGTCAACGTCGATCACGCCGAACAGCTCGCGCGCGCCTACAAGGCGACGGGCGCGACGTTCGAGGCGATCAGCGGCGAGACGGAAAAGTGGCGGCGGCGCGACGTGCTCGCCGACTATCGACGCGGCAACGTGCAAGGGCTGGTGAACTGCATGGTTCTCACCGAAGGGACCGATCTCCCGATGACCGCGTGCATCGTTCACGCGAAGCCCACGAAGTCGGCGACGTTGTACGAGCAAATGACCGGCCGCGGGCTCCGCACGCATCCCGACGATCCGGTCGGACCCGAACGCCTGGCGGCGATCACGGGCGGCGCGACGATGAGGAAACCGATCTGCGTCCTGATCGACGTGGTGGACGTAGCCAGGCGGCATTCCCTACAGACGGCGCCGATCCTCTACGGGCTCCCGCCCAACGTGAACGCGAAGGGGAAGGACCTTCAGCAGCTCGCCGACGCGCTCGAAGATATCGCCGAGCGGTTCCCCGGCTTCGACCCGGAATCGATCGGCCGATGCACGCTCGCGGATCTCGAAGTGCGCGCGAGCACGTTCGATATTTTCACGGTGCCAAGCCTGGGCAAAGCAGGCGAGGGGCTTCGTTACCAGTGGGTTCGCGTGCGCGCCGACGAATACCGGCTTCAATATCCGTGGCAGGACGGGATCGAGATCCTGACGGTCGTTCACGACGTGCTCGGCCATTACGATCTGGCCGCGACGATCCGCCCGGCCGATGGCTCGGCGCCGCGGCAGCGCACACTCGCGACGCAAGTTCCGACCGCGCGGGCCGCGCTCGAAATCGGCGAGCTGTTCATCTTGCACGATCGCCGGTCGGTCGGTCACATCATCGATCGCACGGCGCGGCATCGCCAGCGCGACGCGACCGATCGACAGCTCGGACGGCTCCGCGCGCTCGGCGCTCCGGTGCGCGCGAAGATGACGATCGCGGAGGCCAGCACCTTGATCGATATCTACGAAGCGCGAAGGCGGCGAGGATGACAATACGAAGCCCGCGGCGCGGCGAAGTGTGGGTCCACGTCGATCGGCTCGATCGCGACGACGGGCGCGTGATGGCCGTTCAATGGCGCGGCGCGAAAGGCGGGCCGTATTACCAGACGTTCCACAAGGTCGAGTGGCACGGGTGCGGCTATGTGACGACGAAGTTCTTCGGCCGCAGATCAACACGCCAACCGCGGCTGGTGATCGTCGTGCCGCGCGGCCTGGTCGAAGCGTTCGACGTTTCGACGAATCTTAGAATCGCGCGGATCGTCGTTCCTTCGCCCACAACATCTAGTGGCGTTGATCGCCGGAGGCCCGGACGTGTATAAGTTCGACGAACACGAACAAAACGAAGGCCCGACACTTATCCAAGGTGTCGGGCCCGAGCGTTCGGCGGTTGTGACGCCGGAACGATCCGCAGGGCTCGATTTTACGCCCGACCGTTCCCGGCCACAACCCCGAATAGTTAGCCGTCGCGCGAACCATTGGATTCGCGGCGCCTGGCCTTTGGGAGCGATCCCGCGGCCGGGGCGGGCTCCGAGCCGGGGCGGGGGTGGGCGATCGGGCGGCGCGATCGGAGAAGGCTCAGGGAACGCGCGGCGGGCAGACCTAATCGACGCGAACGGACCTATACCGCGGGCCGGTATATATACGCTCTGGCTTCTCCCTGGGGAAGTGGTGCGTATATATACCGCGGGCAGGGACCGGGGCCGAGAGGGGGGCGCCTGTAGCCGGAGGCTTGCTCTTTTGTGGAGTGTGCAATGGTGAGAAAAATTGACCCCGAGAAGCGGCTCGCAACGCTCGCGAAGTTGGTCCCGGTCATGCGCGACGAATGGGAAAAGCTCGGGGCGATGCTCGACGAGTTCGACGCGCTCACAGGCGGCAAGGCGACGATCGCCGAGAAGCTGAAGGAGGTCGAGACTCGATGGATCGATCTCTGGTCGGCCGAGCACGGCGAGCCCTACGTCTTCACCGATTACGCGAAGTCACGCGGGCAGATCAAGACCCTGCTTCGGAAGGGGCTCAGCGCGGCGCAAATCGTCTCGCGGTTGACGGTCTACATCACGGGCCCGAACGAGTATTACCGAACGCGCAAGCATCCGTGGGACGTGTTCATCGCGACGATCAACGAGCACGTTCGCGCGGGCGGCGATGGCGAGCTGGCCGAGCGTCCGACCGGATGCAAGCACGAACCGTCGTGCGCGAATCAAGTCGAGCACACGAAACGCAGGCAGGCCGAGCTAACCTCTTGACGCCACGCAACGCGCCCGCGCGCCGCGAGGACGATCGGCCGATGCACGACGGCCCGCGGACGATGCCCCATAACCTCGAAGCCGAGCGATCGGTGATCGGCTCCGTGATGATCGAGAACGCGGTGTATCACAGGGCCGCGGCGATCCTCCCGTCGCCGTCGTTTTTCTTCCGCGACGCGCATCGCCGGATCTGGAAGGCGATGATCCAGCTAGACGAGCAAAACGAGCCGATCGATCTGGTGTCGGTGAAGGCGCAGCTCGAACGCAATGGCGATCTTGAGGAGTGCGGCGGGCCCGCGTATGTCGCGAGCCTGGTCGATGGTGTGCCGCGCTCGACGAACGTCGAATACTACGCGAGCACGGTCAAGGATAAATCCGCGCTTCGAGGGTTGATCCGAGCATGTGCGGAAATCTCGGGCGCCGCGTTCGACGCCGATCGCCCGGCGCCTGAGATTCTTCGATTCGGCGAGCAGAGGCTGTTCGAGCTATCGACCGGGCATATCCCGTCGAAGATGCAGGACCTAAAGAGCGGCGTCCAGAAGCTGTTCCGCGAGATCGAATTCCGGCAAACGAACAAGGGCGCGATCACGGGCATAGATACCGGGTTCGAGGAGATCAATAAGCGCACGCTCGGCTGGCAACCTGGGAACCTGATTTTTATCGCGGCCCGGCCGTCGATCGGGAAGACGACGTTCGCGCTCAACAGTGCGATCGCGTCGGCGAAAGCCGGGAAGGTGATCGCCTACTTCTCAATGGAGATGAGCCGCGAGGAGCTGGAATTCCGCATCCTGTCGCAGCTCTCCGGCGTCGCGCTAACGCGCATCTTGAACGGCGCGCTCGGCGGCGGCTCGGGACCGAATTCGGACTTCTCGAAAATCAGCCGGGCAATGGAGGAGATGAACGACTTATCGCTCTACATCGACGATCAGCCCGCGCGAACGTGGATGGATATGCGGTCGGCGCTTCGGTTGGTCAAGGCCGAGCACGGGCTCGACGGCGCGGTCGTCGATTACGCGCAACTGATCAAGGGCTCGTTAGATCGTCGCGGTGCGACGCGGAATGAGGAGCTAACCGACGCATCCAATCACCTGAAGGAAACCGCGAAGGAGCTTCGGATCGCCCTGACGGTCCTGTCACAGATCCGGCGCCCCGATGCCAGCAAGCCCGATCGTCGGCCGAAAATGTCGGACATGAAGGACTGCGGCGCGTTCGAGCAGGACGCCGACATCGTGGGTCTATTGCACCGTGCGAAGCATCAAGAGGACGGGCCCACGGAGTTCATTCTCGACAAGGGTCGCAACATCGGAACGGGCGCCTATGTGTTGACCCTGATCGGCGACGTGGTGACGTTCATCGACGGGGGCGTGATGCCCACCCCGGCGCCGAAGGAAGCCGCCACGAAGGGGAAGAAGATCGCGGGCAAGGTGCGACCGCCCGCGCTCCCGATCGCCGGGCGCGACGCCGAAGACGATTGAACCGAACGGACTTCTTAGCTAGAATGCGGAGCACAAAACCCATGAGGTATTTAGGGATCGACCCCGGCAAGACTGGCGGCATGGCGGCGATCGAGCATGTCGGCTCCGGGATTCGGATCATCGGCGCCGTCAAGATGCCGTCGACGAACCCTGAAATCCTCGAAGCGATCCGAACGCTCGCTGGCGCCGAGTATGGGGACCCGGCGATCGGCGCGGTCTGCGCGCTCGAATACGTGCGTTCGCGGCCTGGGCTGAGTTCGGTTGCGATGTTCACGTTCGGCCGTGGCCTGGGCGCGCTCGAAATGGCGCTCGCGTCGGTCGGCGTGCCTTACGACGACATAACCCCGCAGCGATGGCAGACCGCGCTCGGGTGCATGAGCGCGGGCGACAAGAACGTCACGAAGGCGCGGGCGATGAAGCTGTTCCCCAACTGGAATAAAAAGAATGCGATTACGCACGCGACGGCCGATGCGTTGCTGCTCGCGGAATACTGTCGGCGTTTTCATCGGGGGTTGATCGGTCGTAAACGGAGGTAGTCAATTGAAGGAGCGTCTAATGGTGAAGAAGAAAGCCGCAAAGAAAGCGGCGAAGAAGGCCGCGCCGAAGCGTGCGGCGAAGAAGGCGGCGAAGAAACGGGCCGCGTTCAACGGTGCGAAGAATCGATCGCGCGCCGCGAAACGACCGAAGCGGCGGTCGACGCCGGAGCAGCAGGAGTTGATCCCCGGCGTGCGCTACGCCGATCTGGATCGGTTCTGCAAGAACATCGGCGACAATCGCGACGACGTGAATCAGCTCAAGGGCGAAGGCAAGAGCCTGGAAACGGGCGCGCTCAAGGCGATGAGGATTCACGGCGTCAAAGCCTACAAGAACGCGGGCGTTCTTCTGATGATCGTTCCTGGCGACGAGAAGTTGTCAGTCAAGCGCGATCGCGACGGCGGCGCGTCGGATGGCGGGCAGGCAACGCCGGAGCCCGAAGGCGGCGAGGGGCAGGACCCCGGCGCCATCGGTGAGGCGCTGACCGAAGGCGAAGAAGGCGCGGACGAGGATTAGATCGGCTTCGGGCCCGGCGCGGGAAGCTCCGGGCCCGAGCTGTTTCAGAGTGAACCGAATGGCAAAGAAGAAAACCGCGATCGCGAAGCTGAGCCCGAAGTTCGAGCCGATCGAGCTGAACGGGTTCCGGCTCACGAGCACGGGCGTAATTGTGCCCGCGGGCGTGCGGCCGTCGTTGGGGCAATACCAGGGAACCTTCGACTTCGTGACGCGCGTTCACAAGTTCTCGGGCTTCTGGCTCGCGGACCTGATCGCGTATGCCGACACGCGGCCGGAGTGGAAAAAGGAAATCGATCACATCATCGACGCCGAAGTGCTCGACGAGGACAGCGTTCGTCAATATCGCTACGTGGCGAAGAACGTCCCGCCCGAGAACCGGGTCGAGGGTGTCGCCTACGGGCATCACGCCGCGGTCGCGAGCTTACCGGCCGACGAACAAACAGCGTGGTTAGAAAAAAGCAAGGACAAGGGGTGGACCCAGCGCGAGCTGAAGGAACACATTCGCGCGGCGGCGCGCGTGAAGGTGGTAGACGGGCAAGCCAAGCTGCAGGGCATGTATCGAATCATCTACGCCGATCCGCCGTGGAAATACGGCGACAGCGGCGCGACCGCCGATGGGTCGCTCGGGAAGGCCGCGCGGCACTACCCGTCGATGACGATCGAGGAGCTGTGTCGTCTGCCGGTGCAAGCACACGCGATGCCGGATGCGATCCTGTTCATGTGGGTAACGGCGCCGATGCTCCTCGAAAATCCGGGGCCGCGCGAAGTGATCGAAGCCTGGGGTTTCAAGCCGAAGACGGGCCGGGTATGGGACAAGGTTCGCGGGATGCACGGGCATTACGCAACCCACATCGTTCACGAACATCTAATCATTGCGACGCGCGGATCGTGCCTGCCCGACGTGCCCACGCCGGAGGACAAAAGCGTGTTCACGGAGCGGCGCTCGAACACGCATAGCGAAAAGCCCGACAGCGTGCGGGCGTGGATCGAGGAGCATTGGACCCGCGGGCCCTACCTCGAACTATTCGGCCGGAAGAAGATCAAGGGCTGGGAAGTCTTCGGCAACGATGCCCGGCTGTGGACGGAAGGCAAACCCCCGATCGAGGTTCCCGACGATGACGTCCCGTTCTGACGACGATCGCGCGCCCGATGTCGATGTAGATCAAATCGCCGACGATGACGACGACGACGAAGCCGGTCGCGCGCCGATACGCGCGCAGAGGAGAGCATGGCGCAGCCTTACTTCGAGGGGAGCGGGATCAAGATTTATCACGGCGACGCGCTCGAACTATTGCCGGAGGTTGAGCCGTATGACGCGCTGATCACGGACCCGCCCTATTCGAGCGGCGGGCAATATCGATCCGATCGGATGCGCTCGACGGTCGAGAAGTATGTGAACAGCTCGACGCAAACCGTGAGGCCGGAATTCTCCGGCGACAACCGGGATCAGCGCGCGTTCTTCGCCTGGTCTACGTTGTGGCTCGCGTTTGCGATCGCGCACGCGAAGCCGGAAGCGCACGTTCTCGTCTTCACGGACTGGCGCCAGCTCCCGACCATGACGGACGCGATACAGGCGGGCGGGTGGGTGTGGCGCGGGATCGGAACGTGGTGGAAGCCGGGGATCAGGATGCAGCGCGGCGGGCTCTCGCAAAGTGCCGAGTATGTCGTTTGGGGCACGAACGGATCGTGGTCGCGCGAGAACGATCACAGTCCGCAAAACGTGATCCAGTGTCAGCCGGTGATCGAGAAGGAGCATATCGCCGAGAAGCCCGAGCCGGTGCTCCGGTGGTTGGTGCCCTTCGCGCCCCTGGGCGGGCTCGTCGTCGATCCGTTCCTGGGCTCTGGCACGACGTTACGAATTGCGAAGGCGAGCGGCCGACGCGGGATCGGGTTCGACACGGACGAAGCATCGTGCGAGCTGGCCGCGAAGCTCCTCAGCGAGCCGATCGCCGAAGGGCTCGCCTTCTGAGGCATGGGCAAGCATCCGCACACGATCACGGCGCGCGGTCGAATGGTGCGCGTCGAGCTGAAGAACGGCGAGAAGTTCGAGGCCCGGTTCCTCGAACGCACACGGAAGAAGATCCTCGTTTTCGAGGGCGGTCGTCGAGTCCCGGCCGGTGACGTGAAGGCATTCAGCGATCGGCGGCTGTTGCAACCGATCTCGCGTCACAAGCGGGTGTCGTAAAGCGCGTCAAATGATTTGACGGGCGTAGAATCGGCAAACGGAGGGGTTATGGAACGCGAGAAGCTGGAAGGCCATCAGGCGACGTTACGCGGGCTCAGGGACACGATCGGGACGATGCAGCAATCGGGAAGCCCACCGCCGCTTGGCGACGTGGTGGACCTTATAGACGCCCTGGCGGGCATCGTGGGCGATTTCATTTCGGAACAGATCGTGGCCGGTGAGCACGCGCACGCGGTCGCCGAGCTGATCAAACGATCGGGCGGGCGGGTAGAGCAGGCCGACACGCTGGGCGGGCCCTGGGAGCCGGTCGTCGACGGCAGGCCGACGAAGCGGTTCGTCCGCGAGAACGGCGCGCTCCGGGCTCAGAAGGTGAGCGAGGAGCCGCCCGCGCCGCGGATGGTGCTCGATGAAAAGCCGGTGTGCTCGTCGGTGAAGCCTCAACTATGCACCGATCCCGATTGCCCACGGCACGGGCGCCGGAGCAGCGACCACGCCGACATGCGGGCGCTCTCGATGCACGCGGACCCGGACCCGAGAGACTGACGTTCGCCCGTGGCAAGGAAGAAAGCGAAGCGACCGAACACGGGCCGGGGCCCATTGCGGGAGAACCATAAGCTCTTTGCGATGATCTACCTGGCGAATGGGAACAATGCACGGGCCGCGTATGACGAAGCGATGCCCGGCAAGCGCAAGGCCGCGGCGACGGATGCGTGCGCGTCCCGGTTGCTACATTCAGCTAAGGTCAAGGCGTTCATCGAGGCCCACACGGCGAAGACGCTCCGGGCGATCGAGGCGACAGCGGAAGAGGCGATGGCCGTGATCACGCGGGCGCTGAGGCTCGACCCGCGGTTGCTGTTCGACAAAGCGACGGGGCTCCCGTTGCCGATGAAGGACTGGCCCGAGGACGCCGCGCTCACCGTGAAGTCGATCAAAGCGGATGGAACGGTGGTGTTTTACGACAAGATGCGCGCCGCCGAGCTGATCGCGGAGTCGCACGGGAAGATCAAGAAGAAGCTCGATATCTCGTTGGCGTTCGACCATGAAAAGTATCTCGCCGACAAGAGTCGGCCGAAGGGGTGAACCGTGGCCTACCTGAAGGCGTTTGTTGTGGAGTGCTCGAAGGGTGGGTGCTCCCGCGTGGCGAAGGTCGAGGTTTTCAACGCGAAGAACGCGTCGTGTGGTCGCTTTTGCCCGTTACACGGGAAGCAAGAGGTCGATCGGCTGGCGATGGGCGAAAAACAGTCTCGTTCACTTAACGAGGATCCGAAGAAACAGGCCGGAAAATGAGGAGGGCTCAGCGTATGGACGAGGTTAATCGAATGCCGGTGATATCGCCGGATCAGGTGAAGTGGATCGTCGATCACAACGAGCAGATCCGCGGCTCTCATCGAGTCCAATTACTCGATGCATCGCAAGCCTGGGCCGACGACCGGGCCCGGATGGAGTGGATCGAGACGCACGAAAATCCGGCGTCGATCGTTCTCACGGTCAGCGGCGAGACGACGGTTCGGATCTTCATCGGCTGGCAATGGCTCGTCGTCGTCGGCGTGCTCGGCGCGCTCGGCCTGGTGCTGTGATGGCAGACGCGAACGAGCCACGGCCGTTAGCGATGTTCTCGCTGAATGGCGTCCTGAAGGGTCGAGAGCTTGCTGACGGCGCGTGGATGTGCCTGGGCGATGGCGGGGCGCCTGGTCGGCCGGGCTGCGCGTTCGAGGCCCGGACCTTTCACGAATTGCTCGCGCACGGCCAAGCGTCGCACGGCTGGCCGAAGCCGAGCGAATGTGAGCATCCGCAATTCTCGGCGGTCGTCAACGTGGCGCGCGTGCTCGACGTGGGGAAGTTCGTCGCCGAGGTCGAGGTCAATTGCCAAGTATGCGGCGTGCCGATGCGCTTCGTTGGCGTGCCCGCGGGCTTCGACTACGCACGGCCGATGGTGAGCATCACGGGCGAGCTGTTGCACGCGCCGATCGAGCCCGCGATCGAGACGGAGCTTCACGCGCGCGCATCCTTCACAATGCCGAAGATCCCGGCGAGACACTAATGAACAGCAATCAACAGAGCCGACCGAATTCGACGAAGTGCGCGAATTGCGGGCTCGCGTATAGTCTGACCGGAACGAAGCCGCCGTGCCCCGAGGGCGAGAAGGGTCCGGCCGGATGGTCGGCCGATATGCTGGCGTTCATGCGATGCACGGCCGCGGACGCCGCGAAGAAAGGCAAGGCGAAGTAATGGCGGAAAAAGCAACGTCGAGCGTCGCGAGCCTTGAGCATGTATGGGGCTCGTTGGTCGATCTGATCAAGGAATTGACGAAGCTCGCGAAGAACGCGAACCTCGCGGTCGAGCGCGATCTTCACCCGATGCGCGAGGTCAAGAAGCAATGACAACTGAAGCCGCAAAGGAGTTGATTCACCTGGCGAAGTGGATCGCGCGCCGTTACGGTCTAAGTGAAATGTCGAAGATACGGCAGGCGTGTCAAGCGGAACAGATTCACTCCGAGATCGTGCGTCGGCTCGGCGA
>Ga0137432_1000783_pt1 | contig 12560 bp, 15 predicted proteins | sample EasRivERMZT820_2_FD_102337 | JGI IMG/M metagenome (GOLD analysis project Ga0137432, IMG submission 102337) | Soil microbial communities from meander-bound floodplain in the East River, Colorado, USA - East River MetaG ERMZT820_2 | ecosystem: Environmental > Terrestrial > Soil > Floodplain ...
CTCCCCCTCTCAAGATCGAGCGGTGAACCTGCTGTAAGCACGCATCAGACAAGGACTACGGAGAACCCCAGGCTCGTAACGATTCGTGTCGCCTTAACTCGTAACGATTCATGTCGCTGGACAGATGTACGCATCAGACGTCTTCACACCGGCCAGGCACGCGTCCAGCGTGCTCGCGTCAACCGGTTTTTCGAAATCAGAGAACTCGCTGACCTGAACGTGGAATCCTAGAGAGCGAAGCCAGTACTTCAGTGCGCCTCGAAGATCTTCGAAATCGCTAACCGTGCTGCTAACGAAGATCCTAGGAGCCATCAGTCATTACTCTTTCTTCTTGCGAGATTGGTCTGTTGAGCTCGGCAGTGAAGCTCGCAACAACCGTGATTGGCGTCTACCTGTCGGCGCCGCCGACGCGTGTCACATTGAAAAGCGACGCCGAGGCCGTCAAATCGATGGGCAACCGGCCCGTTCGCGTGCGAAGCTTCTCGAATGTCTCGCGCACCTTCGCGTCGGACAAGTGCTCCATGAAGCGAAGGCCCGAGCCGGCGACGTAGTCCGGGTCCAACTCCATCGCGAGCCACCGCCGACCGTTGTTCTCGCAGACGCGGCCCGTCGTGTTTGAGCCCGCAAAGATGTCGACGACGAGGTCGCTCTTATTGGTGAGGAACTTGATGAAGAACTCAGGCAGCGCGGCCGGAAAGCGCGCTGGATGTCCGGGCAGGCCGACGAGCTTGCAGTTCCGCAAGTAAGCACTGTTGCTCTCGGTGTTTGGACTCTGCAACAGGTTCGAGGGAATCGCGCCACCGTTGTCGGTGCCGAAGCCTCTGCTGATGTCGTGGCCTGAGGGCCTGTCCTTCGGCTTGTAGAATGCACCCGGGTTCTTCAACAGCGTCTTCATCCGCTCCGAGTAGGGCACGAGTACGTTTCGTACGTCGGCCTTCGGCCACTCGGACCTCGAAAACCACCAGACGGTGTTCACTGAGTCCTTCACGCGCAGCTTCCGCTTGTTCACCCACTCGATGGGCGACGGCAACTTCGCAGGGTTGTGCCAGAAGAACTCCTCTGCGAGGAAGAAACCAACTTCATCGCACATCTTCAGGAGCACCCGGTACTGGTAGAGCGAGCGTACCGGCACGCCGCGCTGGTAGGCGCCGCCGAGGTCGAGGACGAAGCTGCCCGTCTCTTTCAAAACGCGCCGTACCTGCACTCCGAACTCGCAGAGCCAATTCACGTATTCGGCCTGATCCTTGTTGCCGTAGGTCTTCTGCCGCAGCAGCGCGAACGGCGGCGACGTCACAACGAGGTCGACCGACTCGGCCGGCATCGCGGCGAGCAGTTCGAGCGAGCTGCCGAGGTACGCCGCGCCGAGATTCGTGCGATAAATCGGCGCGGGCAGCCTGTCGGACAGCGACGGGCGATTGCGGCTCACGGGGTTGCTCTCGGTGTCCAAGTGTCGGCGATCCAACTGTCCAGAAAGGACCATAGGACGGAAACAGCAAAGTGAACGTCGGGCCGTCTCGATTGCAGCGCGGCGATGAGGGGTTGCACGGTGTCGCGTGGCAGGTGCGCGAGCGTCCACGCCGGCCACGTCGACTTGCTAGACTCGGCCAGGGAGGCAATGTCCTTCGCCGGCACGTTGGCGATGCGGCGCAGACTCTCCGCCGCTCCCGCCGCGATCATGTTCGACGACGCAGACAGGCTCTGCACCAGCGGCACGGCGGCCACGGCGCCGAGGTCGGCAACCGCCGTCAATGCCTCGTCGCGGATCTCCAGGGCCACATCGCCGAACGCTTGCACCAGGCACTCTGCCGCCTGCTGAGTGCCGTGGCAACCGATCGCCCACGCGCACGCGCTGCGAAGGAACAGAGGCTGCGCGGGGTCGTGCAGCACGCAGCGAAGCAGATCGAATGCGCTTGGCGTGTGCGTCTCGGCCAGCGTCACGGCCGCTTCGAGCCGCATCTGCGCGTCGGTGTCCTCCAGCAGCGTCGCCCGGAATTGCGCGTCCGCCGATTCTCCGGCGACGACGCACATGAAGCAGCGCGCTTCCATGCGGACGTAAGGATCTTCGGCTGGATCGTCGGCGAGTTCGCGGACGGTCTTTGCCAGCGTCGAGTGCTTGCCAATCCGCGCGAGCTTTGCGCCCGTGAAGCGAACAGTACGCTCGCGCGAGTGCATCATCGCGTCGACTTCTTCCGCACCGCACCCACCCTTGCATGCCAGAAGTGAACGCGGCACCGGCGCGACCTGCCCGGCGACGACTTGATTCCAGTCGAACTCGTCGCCTGCCTTGAGGAATGCGCGTTCGTCTACGCCGAGCAGGAACCGCTTGATCGGCGGGCCGCCGTCCTGCGTGTAGCTGACGCGGTTCTTCGTGGTGTTGATGATCGAGCCGTGCCAGGGGGCGAACTTCGCCTTCCACTGTACTTGCACCTCGGACCCTTCCGAGACCCCCTTCGCTTCCTTCTGCTTCGGCGCGACCGCCTTGAAGGCGTCGACTGTGAAGACGTTCACGTAGCCGGCGAGCCGCCACGTGGTCACCGTGCGTTCGCGCCACATGGACCGCAGGTCGCGCAGGCCACCGTCGCTCCAGACCGTCTCGGTCGGTTCGACGATCGGGAAGGCGACGAGGTCTTCGTTCAGCATCCCGTAGTGCCATGCGCGCTCGGCGACGCTGGGTGAGTGCGACATGCTGAGATCTGGCGCGGTCTTCGCGCGCGACTCGATGCGCACGCCGCAGAGCGTACAGCACAGGTCCGGAATCCGGACCCGCTTCCGCTTCACGTCGCGCCAGATCCGCGTTGACAGCGACCCGCGCTCCAACTCGACGAGCGAGTGCCCAAGCTTCGCGAACTCCTTCTGCACGGCCTGGGCGCCGACGGCGCCGACGGCCAACATCCGGAAGAAGCTGGAGTTGGACTTGAACGAGTTCCGCTGTGCCACAACGTGACGGGCTCCACCTAGGCCGATGGCGATCCCGGCCCGCATTCCGCAGCGCACCGCTGAACCGCCAATCTGATGCTACCGACACACCTGGGCGCGACCATCCTGCAAGCGATTGAGCAGGGATTGACGGACAGTCCGGGCGATCTTCGGCTCCGCAAGTCAGTCCGGTCACAGCGCGAGCTCGGTCCCCACGACCTTCCATCGGCGGATCGCTTCGATGGCCAGCTTTCGACCGGGCGTGGATCTCGGCAGCAACGCCGGGACCCGCGACAATGGGATCAGGACCTCCGTGGCGACGCGGTCGACCGGCGCGGGCTCCGGCTCCATGCGCGCGACGTTATGCCGCGACGGTACGACGAACGGAAATGCGCCGCGCGCTCCGTGAAACATAGGTCAACGGATGCGACGGACAGCGGCAGCCGGCGAGCTCGACCTCCTACGATCGCTCCTCGTCCTCTTGGCGATCTCGGAGCCGAGCCATGCCCATGGAACGCTTCAGCTACTCCCGCGAGGAGCTTCACGCCGCCGTCTGGTCCGCGCCGATGCGCGACGCTTGCAAGCGGTTCGGGGTATCGGACGTGGCGCTCGGGAAGGTCTGCCGGCGGCTCAACGTCCCGCGCCCGAAGCAGGGCTACTGGCAGCGCCACGCGATCGGGAAGGCCGAACCGACGGTCCCGCTCCCGCCTGCGGCCCCGGGCGCCCCGGCCCGCTGGGAGGGTCAACGGATGACCGACCCCGAGCCGAACGCTACGGCTCCAGCCGAGGCCGCTCCGGCCCCGGTCGATCCGATCCCCGTACCCGGCGCGCTCGGGAAACTCCACCCGGCCCTGAGTGCGACGATGGCGGAAATCGTCCGCGTGTCGAAGGACATCTGGACCTCCCATCGCTGGAACGGCGCGATCCCGGTGCTCGCGAGCAGTGCCTCGCTCGACCGCGGGCTCCGGATCATGAACGCGCTCTACATGGCCCTCGAGACGCGGGGACATCGCGTCGAGGTCACGCGAGACTCCACTCCCGGCGAGCCCTGGCGACGGGGAGAAGCCGGCGTCTGGGTCGGCGACATGTTCGTGGGCCTGTCGCTCTTCGAGCACGTGAAAAAGAAGCGGCGCGACGACTCGCGCGGCTTCACCTACGCGCCGAACGGACTGCTCACGATCCGCATCCGCGGCAACTACTTCGCGTTTCGGGAGTGGGACGACACAAGGACGAAGAAGATCGAGGCTCGGCTGCACGAGGTGATCCCCGCCGTGCTCGAGCGCGCGGAAGAGCTTCGCGCAGAGAGAATCGAGGCGGTGCGAAGGCACGAGGAGTACCGTCGAGAGCGGATCCGCCAGGCCGAGGCGGAACGCCATCGCCGTGAGGAGGAGGAGAGAGTCGAGCGCCTGCACGACATGCTCGCCCGGTGGCGCGAGGTCCGGGACATCCGGGCGTTCATCGCGGAGGCACGTGCGATCGTCGCGGCCGGCGGCCACGAGATCCAGGACGGCTCAACCCTCGACCAGTTCATCCGGTGGGCGATGGCGCGGATGGAGCGGATCGACCCCTTCAACGTCCTCTGGCGGGACGCGGCCGATCCGACGCCAGCAGGCGGCGCGACGCCCCGAACGGCCACGCCGCAGATGCTGCGCTGAGCGTTACCCCGTCGGTGTCCACACGAACTCCACCGCCCGGACCGCCCGCGGCTTCCCCTCCCGCCCCTCGACCATCTCGAACTCGATCAGTGCCTCGCGGGTCTTGAGCGCCTTGAACGTCTCCATGTCCCCGGGGCGTCCGCGGTCGGAGAAGTCGTTGATGTGGAGGAAGACGTCGGTGCGGACGTCGTTCACGTGCAGCCCCTCGCGGACGGTCAGGTACCCGTAGCCCTTCAGCTCGTCGACGTGGTGCATCGTGCCGATGCGGACGTTCTCGGCGCCGGCGCGGATCGGGAGGAGGTCCGGCACCAGGAAACCGCTGAAGTGGTAGTCCGCCTCCTTCCGGAGGTCGCCGCTCGTGTGCCCGAACGAGAGCACGTCGACGCGCTTCCCCTTGCTCTGGAGCGCGCGGACGAGCCGCAGGAAGTCGCCGTCGCCGGTCCCGAGTAGCACGTAGTCGAGGTTCTCCGCCTGGAGCAGCGCGTCGACCGCGAGGTCGAGGTCGGCGTTCGCCTTCACGACCTCGACGCCCTCGTCGTTCCGGTACCGGCGCGCCTCCTTCAGGACCAGGTGGAACCCGTGGCGCCGCAGCGCGACGCGGTGCTCCTCCTTCCCCTGGCGGTAGGCCGGATCCGCCTCCTCGCGCGCGACATCGATCGCGAGGTACGTGTTCGCGCGCAGGATCATCGCGCGCTGCGCCTCGACCAGCTTGCGGATCACGCCGTAGCGGCAGCCGCGGCCGCCGGTCCGCGAGAGGTTTTCGAGGTCGAGGAAGATGCCGGCCTTGAGCATCGTGGGATTCTCCATGGTAAGCCGTAACAGACGCGGGCTCAGCGTAGCCAGAGCGGCTTGAGGGACTCACCCGTGGTTGGTGGGGCGATCGGCGATGGAAGGATGTGCCCGCGAAACAGATCAGTCGTCGCCTCCGGCGACCAACTCTCATACGGACAAGTCTGCCTCACGTAGCTGATCAAGTCGCCGACGGGATCGGCGAGGAGCAATCACGTTAGGCTCCGGGGCCTCCCTTGCCTGGACCCGCAACGGCTGATCGACACCTCTTCTCGAAATGGTCATCGACCACGCCTACGAATACCTCACACTTCGCCACAAAGTCAGGGTCCATGTCGTCAAGGTCTAGCGGCTTACCAAGCTTCGACTCGAATCGAGGATGTCGTCGAACCATTTCAGACGAGACGACCCCTGCGCGATGAACAATTGCGTGCCGCATTCCCCACGTCTCTTCAAGACTGTCCGCCAACTTGTCGTCGAATCCGCGGGCGCCCATTTTCGCGAGGCGCTCCATCCACTTTCTTGGTCCACCACCATCGAGGAATGATCGCGCCCATTTGTAGCGCATTTTCATACGAAGGTCTTCTATTGAATCGACAGCAAGAGCCTCCTCGTATCTAACTGACTGTTCAGACTTCTTCATTAGGTCCGGTTGATACTGGGCCGCCCAAACCAGGACTTCTAATAGATAGGACTCGACAAGCGTAACTGTAATGACGATCGACCATACAAATAGGAAACTATGCGATTCAGACTCTGACATTAGCTGTTTCAGGTCACGAGACAGTCTCTCGCCGTCGCCAGGAGCAACGGCACTCTGCTTTAGCGCCTGGATCTCATTGCCAAGATACTTCATTCGCTTGGTAATGGCGGCGTAGTCTCGGTTCTGTGCATCCATGTACCGGATAACGTGCTGACCGGCGGTTATGAACCATGCTCCGGCAGGAGTCGACATGGCAGAGTCTCCAACAGCCGAAAACCTCCAGGCGACAGCCCGTCACATCGTAAGACACGGAAGCTACATGGTCGACGTCTGAAAACGGTGCCCGCGGATTCTGCAGGTGAATCCGCATGCTAGGAGAAACATTCGCGAACCCTACGTCAATGATCTGAGGCGCTCCTTCAAGGTCGCCGCATTCTCCAGCCTTTCAGCCGGATCGTCCGGCAGCAGCTCCATCACGAGATCTCGAACTGCGGCAAGCGATGGTCTTTCACGAGCAGAAGGTATCCCCCCGGAGACACGGCCTGTCGCAAGGAACCAGAGCACTCGGCCGAACTGAAATAGATCTGATCGGTGGTCAACAGCGTGAGACTTGTCGTCGCCATATGCGATGAGCTCGGGAGATGCGAAAAACGCCGGACCAACAAACTCCTCCTCATGCGTGAACTGATCAAGCGGCCTTTTCGACGTGTCTTCTTCGACTCGCTTTGCAATCCCAAAGTCAATCATCTTGATGGAGTCCCTTTGGAAAGGGTCCCAGACGATGTTCTCCGGCTTCAGATCCCGGTGAATGATCCCTCGTTCATGGACATGGTCAAGGCCGTCGCATACCTGCGTTGCCACGCGAATCAGCGTCGCGCGTTCAAGAGGTCCCCGGTCACGAACGTGATTTCGAAGGTTCTCTCCCCCAAGCTCCATAGCCATCCAGGGAACCTTGAACCCGCCGACTAGTTCGACGCCTCCGTTGTCGTACAGCCTCGCTATTCTCTCGTGCGCGAGACCACCGAGGACGCGCACTTCATTTGCGAACCGATCCATTCGAACATCGTTTTGTTGCCTCAAGAACTTCACGGCGCACGAAGTCGCTCCTCCACCGTAACGGTTGATTCGGCGAGCCTCGAAGACGACACCATTACCTCCCCTTTTGACTGCGCGAACGAGTCGGTATGGTTCGCCTTTGACGCTCACTTCGTCTGGGAGATCAAACCTGCCGAGCGACATGCGTCCTTCGTAGAGGTCGATGTAGGAAGGAGCCATCGAGCGATCCCCCTTGAGTTCATTGATACGGGGCCACCGTTTCCGCCTAACAACCGTGGATCACCTTCGAAAACGCGGAGTCTACCTGGCCGGTGTCCGAAAACTCTACTCTTGGCCTCGGCACTTGCATCCGCGCGCTAACTCGTCCCTTCCACAGCGCGCTCCACAGCCCAGTATCGTAGGACCTTGTCCAATTCGCTCACCCAGCATCTGTCAATATCCGAGACATCAGCGCCGAACGCCTTAGCTACATTGAAGAATCCGGGGCCCGGACGCATGTCTCCATCTTTGTGAACAACCAAGACAGAAAGTAGGCCGCGTCCTGCCCTACCCTCCTCTTCTGATATCTCGCCGAGGAGGTTGAACAACACTTGTGAGTGCGGTTCGTTTCGAACAGACTGAACCTTCGCAGTGAGTTCTGAATAAGGGATCATCTTCCGGATTCGTGCGGCATCACGAAGGATCGTTCGTACTTCTTCCTTCGCGGTGCGCCACGCATTCTCTGACAGCCCGATTCTTGGCATGGTCTGACCCTCCTCCATCACGAGCCACAAATGGTCGTAGCTCAATCATGTCGCGTTTTCGCGCTGGCGGAAGGGCCGGCGACTGTCAGTCCATGGACGTGGGCGACGTAGACCTCGACGTCGAGAAATGCTGCCTCCGGCCCCCGGCCACCGCCCACGCCGCGAGCACCACCGCCTCGAGGCGAACCCACGGCGCGACTCCGGTCCCGACGCCCCCCGGACCAGGTGCTCCGCGGTCGCCCGAGCCTGCTTCGTCGCCCCGGGGAGATGGTTCGCCCGCGCCGCCGCGATCCCGTGCTCGACCCCGAGGTCGAAGCATGCAGTCCCCGTGCCCGCCGGGGCAGACCACTCCGATTTGCCGTCGCCTTGCCGGTTCGTCGGACGAACGGTCACATGTCCGGCTTGCCGCTCAGCGTCGCGCGGGATCCTCGGCCGCGATTCAAGGTGGACCGACGACCATCGTGGAGAGGGGAATGAGTGCGTCTTGCCGCACCCTTGCGATCGGTGTCTTCCTTGCCGCCGGCACCCTGGCATCGGCGCAGCAGACCACGCGCGTGAGCGTCGACTCGTCGGGCGCGGAGGCGAAGAGCGGCTCCAGCTACGCGCCGGCGATCTCAGCGGACGGGCAGATCGTCGCGTTCTACAGCGACGCCTCAGACCTCGTCGCCGGCGACACGAACGGACTGCAGGTGGACGACATCTTCGTCCACGACCAAGCGACCGGGATCACCGAGCTCGTGAGCGTGGACTCGTCGGGTGTACAGGGAAACGCTGCCAGCGTCTGGCCGTCGATCTCGGCGGACGGGAAGGTCGTGGCGTTCGCGAGCGGCGCCACGAACCTCGTCGCTGGCGACACGAATGGATATGGAGACGTCTTCGTTCACGATCGCGCCACCGGCGTCACGGAACGCGTCAGCGTGGACTCGACGGGGGCAGAAGGGGACCGGGGCGGCACCTTTCCGTCGATCTCGGCCGACGGGCAGATCGTCGCGTTCACGAGTCGTTCCGCGAATCTCGTCGCGGGCGACACGAACGGATTCGTCGACGTCTTTGTCTACGACCGATCGACCGGGATCACCGAACGCGTCAGCATGGACTCCTCGGGCGCTGAATCGAACGGCGAGAGCCAGGGTTTCGTCGCGATCTCGGCCGACGGGCAGATCGTCGCGTTCTACAGCGACGCCTCAGACCTCGTCGCCGGTGACACGAACGGAGTCTCCGACGTCTTCGTCCATGATCGGTCGACCGGCATCACGGAGCGCGTCAGCGTCGATTCATTGGGTGCCGAGGGAAACGGCGACAGCGGCTATTCCGATTTCGGTGCTTCGATCTCGGCGGACGGGCAAATCGTGGCGTTCTACAGTTCTGCTTCGAACCTTGTCGACGGTGACACGAACGGGGTCTACGACGTTTTCATCCATGATCGATCTACCGGCATTACGGAGCGCGTCAGCGTGGACTCGTTTGGCGTGGAGGGAAACGGGGGCAGCGGGTACGGAGCCTCTTCTCCGCCGACGATCTCGGCCGACGGGCGTTTCGTGGCGTTCTACAGTCTTGCGTCGAACCTAGTCGCTGGCGACACGAACGGGACGAACGACGTCTTCGTCCACGACCGGGCGACGGGGATCACCGAGCGCGTCAGCGTCGATTCATTGGGCGCAGAGGGGAACGGAGCCGGCTACGGTTCGGCGATCTCGGCGAACGGGTACGCCGTGGCGTTTTTTAGCTACGCCTCGAACCTCGTCGCCGGCGACACGAACGGGTACGGGGACGTCTTCGTCAACGAACGGTGCATGATCGACGCGACCTGGACCAACTACGGCGCCGGTTTTCCCGGCACGAACGGCGTCCCGTCCTTCACCGCGCTGTCGGATCCGGTCCTCGGGTCGAATCTCACGCTCGACCTAGCCAACTCCTACAGCGCCTTCACGTTCGGTCTCTTCTTCGTCGGGTTCCAGCAGACGTCGATTCACTCGGCCTTGGGCGGCGACCTGCTCGTCCTGCCGGCGATCACGACCGTCGTCGGCCTGCCGTCCGGTGGCACGTCGTTCACCGGCTTCATCCCGAATGACGGCGCACTCTGCGGCTTCGAAATCGACCTTCAGGCGTGGGAAGCTGATCCGGGCGCCGCGAAGGGCGTGTCGTTCACGCAGGGGCTCGAGCTCGTCCTCGGGCACTGAGTTTCGGTCGACGCGCCCGAACTCCTGTCAGCCCCCACACCGCCAGCACCGCCGCACGGACGGCGTCTTCGCGCCGTACGCCCGTCCGAATCACCTCCTGGACGATCCGCTCGGCGATCGCCCGCTGCCTCTTCGTCGCGTTCGTGAGGCCGTTCGCGGCGGCCGCCGCGATCCAGTGCTCGACGCCGAGGTCGAAGTACGCCGCCTGCCGTCGGTCCGTGATCCGGGACAGCAGGTCCTCGTAGGCGAACCACACCCGGCGCCGGCGCCCCAGCGCCTCGACGACCGCTTGCGCCGCGCGGGCCATGTCGCGCTGCAGCCGGGCCCCGCCGATGCGGCGGTGGACCGTGAGGTCGATCGGGTTCCCCGGGGCGACCTCCTCGCGGTCGATCGCGCGGTAGCTCGGGCGGGGCTTCACGCGGCCACCGGGTCGGGCGAGATCACGTCGCGCGCGCGCCTCCGAGCCCGCGACTTCGTCCCGCATCACCGTCCGTCCGCCACGCCGCCGTCCGCCGTTCTCGCGCCCGCCGCTGCGAGCGCCGCCGCGCGACGCAGGTTGCCCCGGCACCGCTCGCACGTCGCCTCGTCCGGCGCGACGCAGTCGGCGACCTCGTTTCGGAACGCGAGCACCTCGGCGCCCGTCATCCTGCGCCACGGGATCCGGCCGTAGAACGGCACGCACTTCTCGCACGCGATCTGGCCGTTGTCGTTGCTCGTCCAGATCCCCGCCGGTACGTCGAAGATGTCGGCGCGGTACTTGTTGAGCCGGGTCTTCGTTGGGCGGGTCACTTGCCAATCTCCATCGTCGTCTTCGCGCGCCGCGCCATCCCGCGGCAGACCTCGCACAGCGGCTCGTCCCACCCGATCAGGCGCTCTTGGAGGAGCACCGCGCGCGCGTGCACCTGCTGGAGGGCGTTCATCGGCCGGTAGCGGCGCTGCCGGTACGTGTCCGACCCGCGGTGTGGCGCGTGATCGCTGCATTCGATCCGGTCGTCCTCGCTGCGGTAGTGGACCTTCGTCGCCATCGTCGTTGTCTCCTCGCGCGCGGCGCCTTCCCGCGCGTCTCTTTCGCCGAACGACATCAGGGCTCGTTCGTCCGCGGACATCAAGGGACTTCGGGACGCGGACGTTCCCGCGAACAGCGCGGAATGCGTGCGCTGCAGAAGGCGCGGAATGTCCTGGATGTTCCACGTACGTCGAGCCCTGATCGTCGTCGTCGTTGGCGGTAGGCGCCGACGCGATGGAGATCGACGATGGGTGACCACACAGAAGGGGCCGCAACGAACGGCGCGACGGCCTCGAAGCCGCGGTGCCGGCTGGTAGGAACGGACGGGAACGTCTTCTCGATCATCGGGACCGTGAAGCGGGCGCTCGAACGCGCCGGCCAACGCGAACGCGCAAGCGAGTTCGTGGCGAAGGCGATGCAGGCCAAGTCCTACGACCAAGTCCTCGCCCTCTGCTTTGACTACGTCGACGTCCGATGAGCGCGGCGAAGACCACGGGCGAGGGCAATTCGCAGAGTCGCCGCCGCGCCTGGCTCGGGGACGAGGTCGACCGCCTGATCGCGTGGATGCGGGCGACGTTCGCGGGCGCGCGGCTCGACGACGGCGCCGGCGAGGCGGCCGCAGTGATCCGGCTGCTCGAGCGCGAGCGAGAACGCCTCGCGCACGAGGCGAGGCGCCAGGCGACGCGGCGCAACGGGAGTCGGAGTCGACCCACGCAGGATGCCACGCCATGAAGCTGCAGCGCGCCGAGTTCCTCCGCTCGGTCGGGCGACCGGACGTGGCAAAACGGATCGAAGCGCCGCAGAACCGAGGGCCCGTGACGCTCAGGCAGCAGATTGCCGCCGTTGCGCTCGAAATTGAACTCGCCGCCGACGCCGACCAGCGACGGGTCTGGCGGGCGGTCGCGAAGACGCTACGGGCCGCCGCGTGGGCCGCACGAAACGACGCCGCCTGCACCGGCCGCGAGACCTGAAACCTCCTTCGGAGAACCCTCGATGCGATTCGGACCGAGCGACAAGTTCTGGGTCGTCGTGGACGCGACGCCCAACGCCACTGACGGCGAGAACGTCTTCCAGGCGTCGCTGCGCGACCTCGAGTTGCAGTTCAAGGGCGGGCTCACGATGGCGCAGAACCCCACCCTCTTCACCGACGAGAAGGACGCGCGGATGGAGGCGTTCGGGCGCCTGACCGCCATACGGGCAAAGCGCGCGATCGAGCAGCAGGTGGCCGAGGGCCGCATCCACGGCCTGCCGCAGCGGCTCGAAATCCTGGACGGCGCCGGAAAGGTCCTGTTCGAAGCCGACCTCCGGTAGTCGCCGAACTCAAGGTCTCATGTCGGGCGATCGGGCCGCGTAAGTCCGCCGTTACCGGTGCCCAGCCAGGTCATACGGCGCGGCCCTCGGCGAATTCAGGTTGTCGGTATCGAATTGCATTCGAAGTCCCCCCATCCGACGGGTTATTATCCGGCCGTCACGCGCACCCGTTGGTGTGTGTTGTTGCAACTACTCTCTGCC
>Ga0137432_1000787_pt1 | contig 12506 bp, 13 predicted proteins | sample EasRivERMZT820_2_FD_102337 | JGI IMG/M metagenome (GOLD analysis project Ga0137432, IMG submission 102337) | Soil microbial communities from meander-bound floodplain in the East River, Colorado, USA - East River MetaG ERMZT820_2 | ecosystem: Environmental > Terrestrial > Soil > Floodplain ...
CAGTGCCGACGATGTCGGCCGCCAGCAGCACCAGCCCCGAGCCGAGCACGTCGCGGCGCCCTATGCTCATCTTCGCCTCCCGCTATCGCTTGGGCTATACTGAATCAATTCCGCATCGGAGTCTTCCCATGGCGCGCAAGGGTACAGGCACTCTCATGCTGACGGCCATTGCCGCTGCCGCATTTGCGGGGCCGGGCGAGGCGCAGACGGTGCCCGACCTGTCCGGCACCTGGGCGCGCATGACCTTCGGGTTCGAGCCGCCGTCGTCGGGCCCCGGACCGCTCACCAATCTCACGCGCACCCGCGAGGGGCGGAGCGACGGCAACCAGCTCGTCGGCGATCACAACAATCCGCTCCTGAAACCGGCGGCCGCGGCCGAGGTGCGGCGCCAGGGCGAGATCTCCAAGACCGGCACCGCGTTTCCCGACCCGGCCAACCAGTGCGCGCCGCAAGGCCCGCCGTGGGTCCTGCGCCAGCAGGAAATCCGCCTGATGCAGGAAAAGGATCAGATCACCATCCTCTACATGCTCGATGGTCACGTCCGGCGCATCCGGCTCAATTCGACCCACCCCGCGAAGGTGACGCCGTCCTGGACCGGCGATTCCATCGGCCACTACGAAGGCGATACATTGGTGGTGGATACCGTCGGCATGAAGGTCGGCCCGGTCACCATGTCCGACCAGTTCGGTTCGCCGCAGAGCGAGGCGATGCACGTCGTCGAGCGCTATCGCGTCGTCCCCTACGAGGAGGCCAAAGCCGCCTTCGACGCCAACGAAAAGGATTTCGGCCGCGTCGACACCGCCAACGGCAACGGCGTGTTCATCGACTTCGATTACCGCGGCAAGGGCTTGCAGCTCGAGTTCAAGGTCGAAGACCCGAAAATCTTCACCATGCCGTGGGGGGCGAAGGTGACCTATCTGCGCGCGGGCGGCATCTGGCAGGAACAGGTCTGCGCCGAGAACACGCGCGAATATTACGACGACGCCGACACCAAGATTCCCGCCGCCGCCCGTCCGGACTTTTAGTCGCCGTCTACCCGGAAAACGCGATCCAGCGTCCGCCCCACGCGACACCGGCCCACAGGCACAACGATACGACTCCCGTATAGCGGCCCAGTTGCGGCCGACCGGCCGCGACACCCGATCGCGTCACGTAGCGGCGAACCGTGAAGGTAAAGATGAGCGCCAGAAACAGCGAAGTCATCTTCACCCAGAATGGGATACTGTAATAACACTTGATGGCTTCGGAGAGGAACAAGGGAATACCCGACGCGAACTGCAAGCTCAGGCTGCCAAGCAGCCAGGGTTGGGCAGCGGCGGAGAGTTGGGCCACGGGCGTGCGGATCAAGCCGACGCCCAACAGGCGCAAATCCACGAGCAGCACGGCGCCGCCCGTCACGCCCAGGCCGAGAAGATGGAAGGCCTCGATCACGGGGAAGAGCCAGGTCGAATTGCGTATCGTCTCGCCGATCGCGGTTTGCTCGCACCATTCGAAGAAGGTGAGCAGATCCATCAGAACTGGGACTCGGTTGGGATGCAGCTGGTCAGAAAATTGATGAGCGCCGTCTGCGGCTGCCGATCGCAGTCGAACCAGTTATAGGCGATCATCCGCCCCGAAAAGAGGATGCCGGACCACAGCACGAGCGAAACCGCGCCCGCGATTCTGGCGGCCCTCGGCGGTACCCCGGCCGAATCCCAGGCGATGACCTTCGGATACACGCGGGAGTGAAACAGCCAGATGTTCAATCCCGCCAGCACCAGCAGGATCATTTTGCCCCTGAAGAAAATGTTCTGGTACGACCGGACCGGTATGGCGAAGAACAGCAGCGAGCCGCTGATCACCATGATGATGAACCCCGCGATCGTCCACGGCCGCAGGCGGCCGACGACTTCGGAGATCGGCACGCTGCGCATGATCCAGCCGAGCAGGCGCAAATCGAACATCACGACCGTGCCGAAGAACAGGCACAGCGCCCACACGTGGATCGATTCGACGATGGGATAGGCGTACTGCGACTCGTGGAGACCGATGCTCCACGACGAGTCGGCCAGCCGTTGGAAGAACGCCAGAAGAGACATATCCATCCCGTCGAGCTGCGATGCCCACGCGCGCCAAGGATCAGCGCGGTGCCGGTTACTTCTGTTGGCCGCCAGACCTCAACTCGTAAGGAGCGCCGGTTCCCGACGAGCCTAGAAACAATTTCCGGCCGTCGGCGAACGTCAGATCCCGGCCGTTGGCGCGGCGAGATCCGTCTTTCGCCCGGTAGCCGTCGACCACGATCTCGAGGCCGGGCTTCAACGTGTCCCTGGTGAATCCGCGCCGGAACAGGACATTCGGCGTGCCCGCTTCGATCGCCCAGTTTTCCACCGCGCCGCCGGGAGTCTTCACCGCGACATGCAGCCAAGCGTGGGGATTGACCCATTCCATTCTCGTGATCGTGCCCTTGAAATTCACCGGCTTGTTCGCGTCGAACTCCGCGGCAAAGGCGTGATGTGCCGACACGGAAGACGTCCATCCCGCGAGCGCGACGCTCGCGACACAGACTGCCAGGGCTAGCTTGGTTCGCATCGTTTTCCTCCTCATCTGTTACTTGCTGTAATATTCATAGAAGGCGTCGCCGGGCGGCACCTTGCGCGTGATATCGATCGTCATGGTCTCGCCTTCCCAGCGCTTGACCAGCTGCTCCTTGCGCAGATTTCCGTACATGAACTCCTCGGCGAATTCGTTGCAGCGGAATTCGAGCAGCTGCATGTTCGGTTCCGCGCGCCGGTAGAGCGGCATCGCGATGGTCCACGGCCGCGTGTAGACGTTCGGGTCTTCGATCGTCACTTCGTACCAGATCACGTCCGGCGACTTCAGCGTGAAGCGTTCGGTCAGGTGCAGCGCGTCGCTGTGGAAATTGCCGGCGCGGTCGAACCACGCCCGGTCGTTGAAATTGGTCACGTCGACGACGAGGGTGTCTCCCTCCCAGCGCCCGACCGAATGTCCCATCCAGGTGTTGTCGGGCGGCCCTTCGACTTGATCCAGATGGACCGTGCGGGCCGTGTTCGAATAGGCGAAGGCGAGGTGGACCTTGTTCGTGCTTTGCGTGATCTGGAACGGGTGGGGCAGGTACATCGCGCGCGGCGTGCCCGGCAGGTAGCATTTCAGCTCCGGGTCGCGGTCGATCCAGTTCGCCGCGTTCTGCTGCTTGATGGCGAGCGCCTCCGGCTTGTACGGGATCTGGCCGTCGCCCTGCACCACGCCGAGCGACCCAGGCACCGCGCCTGCCGCACCGAGCGCGAGAACCGGCGCGGCGGGCACGCGCGCATAGTCATACGGATAGGCCCCTTGCTGCGTGACGGCGGCGGGGCGCGCCGCGTGCGCTTCCAAATCCCAATTGGCTTCGTTGTTGGCTTGCCAGATGCCGCTGAAATTGGCCTTGCCGTCGATCGCGGCGGGCTGCGCGGCCTGGGCCTGGACCGGCGTTTGCGTGACGGACATCGTAACGACGGCGCCGATTGCGGCCGCGAAAATTGCGACTACGATCATCGAAAGTAAGAACCGGCCGCGCATGACGGTCTCCTCCTGCCTCAATCAGATTACTCGAACGGGTTGTCTTCGACGCCGACAAAATCGGTGGCGATGTCCTTTGTCGCCGGGTGCGGCCCTTGACCGTCCGCGAAGGCACGCTCTTCGGTGCGCGCTCCCCGCATCAGCCCCGGGAGGCCGTAATTTCCTTCGTTGCAGCGCGGCTCGTAGTAGATCCGGTTCTCCTTGCCGTTCTGCAGCGTGAAGTCCTGCTTGGTGGCCCAGGCGCGCGTCCACACGGTCGGATCTTCGATGGTCACTTCGTATGCGAGCGTGTCCGGGCCCGTGCGGGTCCAGCGCTCGACCAGGTGCAGGTTCTCGCGCGAGCCTTGAAAATCGGTCTTCGGGCTGAAGTTCGTCACGTCGATCACCAGCGTATTGCCCTCCCAGCGACCGCGCGAGTCGCCGTACCACTGACGGATGTTAGCCGGCAGATGCGGCCTTCCATCCATGATGATGTTGCGCTGCCAGCCTTGGCCTTGCCCCACGTCGTAGAAGATCGAGATGCCGCCCGGCGTCTGCACGATGCGCCGGAAGCTGCCGGCGTTGGCCCCGAACTCGGGTAGACCGAGGGTCAGGCAGCGGTCCGGCAACGCGCCGTCCTCCGGCCCATCGAAGCGATTCATGCGGGCAGTGTTGTAGCGCGGCGGAAGCTCTGTGCGGCGCGCGGACGGCTTCGGGTCGTATTTGCCGCCGTTGCAGGCGACAGACTTGTTCTTGCACGTCTCGGTCGATTGCAGCAGCGCGAGCCGGAATTCCCGGTCGGCAGCCATGATCTTATCCGCCTCCGGCGTCCGCGGCGGCATCCGGCCGTTGGGCGGGTCGACGACCATCGAGGTGCGCGCTCCCGTACGCTTGACCGACACGAACTCCGCGTTATACGCGCCGGCGACGTCGAGCTCGGTGCCCCGCTCCACGCGCTTGTTGCGGCCGAGCAGCTCCGAGCGCTGTTTGTCCAGCTCCGCCCGCTGCTCCTCGGTGAAGAATTCCTGGCTGGCGTATCTGGGCGCGCGCTGCAACGGGGTGGTGGTTTCGTCGGTCCAAATGCCCTGCAGGTCGGGTTCGCCCCAGGGCGTCTTCAGCGTCTGTGCCGGTGCTTGCGCAGACGTTCCAGTGACGGAGACAGAAACCACGACGCCGATGGCAAGCGCGGCAATGGCGACACTGATCATCGAACTTGGGAAACGATTGCGCATGACGGCCTCCTCCGCCTTGCGGCTTCGCGTCACTGCAACGGATCCTCTTCGGCGAACCCCGATGCGTTGTCCCTGGTTGCCGGGTCAGGACCCTTGCCCTCGGCAAACGCGCGGTCTTCCAGTCGTGCCGCCTTGATGATCGTAGGGAACCCGACATTTCCTTCGATACAGCGCGGCTCGGAATAGATCCGGTTCTCTTCATCGCTCTGCTTGCTGAACTCTTGCTTGACGGTCCAGGCTCTCGTCCACACCGTCGGGTCTTCGATCGTAACCTGGTATTCGAGCGTGTTCGGGCCGGTCCGCGTCCAGCGCTCGACCAGGTGCAGGTTCTCGCGCGACCCCCGGAAATCGGTTTTCGGACTGAAATTCGTCACGTCGATCACAAGGCTGTCGCCCTCCCAGCGGCCGCGCGAGTCGCCGTACCACTGGCGGATATCGGCCGGCAGGTGGGGGCGGCCGTCCATGACGATGTTGCGCTGCCATCCCTGGCCCTGGCCCACGTCGTAGAAGATCGCGATGCCGCCCGGTGTCTGCACGATGCGGCGGAAGCTGACGGCGCCGAACTCGGGCAGTCCGCCGGTCAGGCAGCGATCCGCCAGCGCGCCATCCTCAGGGCGGTCCTGGCGATTCATGCGCGCCGTGTTGTAGCGCGGCGGTGGTTCCGCGCGCCGCGGAGAGGGCTTCGGATCGTACTTGCCGCCGAAACACCCCTCCAGCTGATTTTTGCAGGTTTCGGTCGCCTGCATCAGGGCGCGACGAAAATCGCGGTCGGCCGCGGCGATCTTCTCGGCGTCCGGCATCAGCGGCGGAATCCGGCCGTCGGGCGGATCGACAACCATGGACGTGCGCGCCCCGGTGCGCTTGACGGAATTGAACTCGTCATTATACGCGCCGGCGACGTCGAGCTCGGTTCCGCGCTCGCCGCGCTTGTCGCGGCCGAGAAGCTCGGACCGCTGCTTGTCCAACTCGGCGCGCTGCGCTTCGGTGAAGAATTCCTGGTTTGCGAATCGCGCGGAGCGCTGCAGCGGCGTATTGGTTTCGTCGGTCCAAATGCCCTGGAGATCGGGCTCGCCCCACGGCGTTTTCGGCATCGCTGCCTCGCTCGCGACCGTGACCTCTATCGGCCTCAAAATCATGAGCGCCGACACGATCAGCGCCGATGCTCCGATCCACTTCAGACCTCGGATGCGCATCTCATACCCCGTGCTGTTCAACGCAGATAGAGGACCTCCGCCGACGATCACCGCACCGCGACCGTCGAACAACGTCATTATCGTCAAGGGCCAAGCGCACGTCCATCGGATTGAGGCGGGCCTTGGTTTGGATACCAGAACGCTTGATGGCAGCTCTCGCAAACCTCCTGCATCCGGCCGCCGATCTCCAACAGCGAAGCGGTATTTTTGGCCTCGCTGGCGCGCAACGCTTCCAGGCCGACGGCCTGCAACGCCCTGGCAAAGCCGTCGAAACTCCGCCGATTCCGGCCGATGAGCGCCGCGATCTCCGCGGGCTCCAGCTCGACCCCCGGTGTTTCCGATTTGGTGCCGGGAGGCGCCGCGGCGCGGCCGGGCATCATCAAGAGGTTTGCCCCCTCGATGAGTCGGACGGCGGCGCTGCGCACATCGAGCCATTCCTCGGCTGTCGTCGGAGCCATCTCCCGAGTGCCTTCGTCTTTATCGACAACGGTTCCCGCCGCTCCCCAAACGACGTCCGCGGACGGATCGATCAGGGAGACCATAAGGTCCTTGATGGAGGTGCTGATGCCGGCCGCGATGACGAGCGCGGACGGGGCGATGACTCCGAACGCCGCCGCGCACAGAACCGCCGCGATTCGCCGTCTCATCTCCTGACGTATTTGTAGACAGCCATGTCCTGCACCGCGCCGGCATAGATGTTGCCGCGGCTGTCGGCTGCCACTCCTTCGGGCGGCGGAAATTTCGCGTCGCGCACGGGCGGCGGCGGAATATAGAACTGCACCTTGCCGTCCTTGATGCTGCCGCCGCGGATGCCGCGCTTGCAGCCGGGATTGTGTCTGTCCGTCCCCGGCGCATCTTCGGATTCGGAATCCGAGACATAGAGCGTGTCGTTCTTGTCGATGAAGATGCCGCTCGGCCGGCCGAACTGCTTCCAGGCCGCGATGAACTTGCCGTCCTGATCGAAGATCGCGACCCGGCTGTTGCTGCGGTCGGCGACGAACAACCGGCCCTGGCTGTCGAACGCCAGCACATGCGGCCCTTTCAATTCGCCGTCGCCCGAACCCAGACGGCCGAAGCTCTTGATGAACTTTCCGCTTTTGTCGAACTTCATGATGCGCGAATTGCCGAAGGTCGGCGCGTGACCTTCCGAGATGAAGATGTTGCCGTTCGGCGCAAACGCGATTCCCGTCGGGCGATCGAACAAGTCGGTGCCGGTTCCGCCCTGGCCGGCCTTGCCGAGGGTCATCAGCACCTTGCCGTCCGGCGAGAACTTGAACACCTGGTTGCCTTTGCCGTTCCTGGCGTCGCCGTCGATCGCCCAGATATTGCCGTCTTGATCGGGCTTCACGGTATGGGGGAACGCGAACATGCCGGCGCCGAAATTCTTCACCGGCGCGCCGTCGGCCGACAATTGCCAGATCGGCGATGCCGTCGAGTTGAGACATCCGCTCGGCTCGCAGCGGTCCATCACCCACACATTGTCTCTCGCATCGACATAGACGTTGTTCGTCGCCGCCCAGGCACGCGGCATCTTTTCCCAGCCGGTGACCTGCGCGTAGGGATTGGGCGCCCCGTTCACGCAAGGATAGCTCGCCTGCGCGTGGGCCGCGCTTACCGCCGCGGTCGTCGCGAACAGCGCAATCGCAAACCTGCTCAACCGTGCGCGCATGGCGTCTCTCCTCTTGGATCTTCGCTTATTGACGTTCAAAAATCCGGCGTGTCGTCGGCGGGCAGCTTCGCGTTGTCGGAGAAGTAGTTGAAATTGTAATCGTGCTCGACGTTCTCGGCGCAGATGCGCTCCTCCCACTGGGGGCGCTCGCGCTTCAGATACGTGATCGACGCCGACCAGGGCATCGTGAACATCTTGTGGTCCTCGACCACGAATTCGAGCTGCACGCCGTGGCCCCGATAGTTTGGATCGACGGTGGGGCCCGCGCGCATCCATTCCTTTTCGGCGAAGTCCATCGCGGCCCTGGCCTCCTCGTAGGGGAGCATCCGGTAGCGTTCGACCACATGCAACGAGTCGCTGTAGGGCGTGCCCAACCGGTCGATCGTCGTATACGGCCCGACGGCGACCCCAACCGTGTCGATGACCAGCGTGTCGCCCTCGTAGTGTCCGACGGAATGTCCGTGGGCCGACGGTTCCAAATCCGCCGGATGACCCTGGTTCAACCACACCTGCCGGAAGTCATTGTCGTGCTGGTAGATGAGGGTGACCTTGTCCTTCTGCTGCAGGAACACGACGTCGAAGTTCCAGAGAATGTAGGGTACCGGCTGCTGCAGACACATCGCGTCGGGATCGGGGAAGATCTTGCCGGAGATCGAGACCTCGCCCCGCCGCTTTATGATCGCGGCAGCTTCGGGCCTCAGGATCGGATTGTTGTAGTCGCCGACCAGCTTGGTGTTGTCGCCCGTGCCTTTGGCCGTGCGCGATAGGTTCCTGATCGGCCCCGGTCCCCTCAGCGCCGGCCCGAAGCCGGTCGCGGGATGCGTCCAGACGCCTCCGAAGTCCGGAACAGCTCTCGCGGGCGTCTGTGCCAATACCGCCCCCACAGCCCCCGCCGCAACGGTCGTCACGATCAACGATGTCTTGAGCCACATGGTCATAGCTATTTTGCCGCCGAGAGTTGCGCCGGCGCCGCCGGCAGATCGTTCCTGATCAGCTTGCCGCCCTTCATCACGAACTTCACCCGTTGCAGCTCGGTGATGTCGGCAAGCGGATCGCCGGAGACCGCGATCAGATCGGCGAACTTGCCCTTGTCCACCGAACCGATGCGATCGCTCCATCCCATCACTTCGGCGTTGATCGAGGTGCCCGCCTGGATCGCGCGCGCGGGCGAGAGCTTCGCGCGCTTGACCAGCCACTTGAAATCGAGCGCCTGGGTGCCGTGCGGATAGGTCGAGCCGTCGACGCCGCTTCCCACCATCATTTTGATGCCCGGCGTTGCCGCCGCCATCGTCACCGCCTTCTCGAAGATCGGGATCATGCGGTACTTGCCGCCGGTCGCCTTCTTGTCGTTGTCGTCCATATAGGGCTCGGTGTAGCGCACCAGCGTTGGATCGTAGGCGAGCTTCTTCGCCGCCATCGTGTTGAGCTGTTCCTGGCTCAATCCGAAGCCGTGCTCGATCGTGTCGCAGCCCGCGGTGATCGCGTTCTGCTGCCCCTCGCCGCCGAAGACGTGGCACGCCGCCTTCTTGTTGAGGCGATGGGTTTCATCGATCAGCGCCTGCAGCACCGGCAGCGGATAGGTCACGACATAGCGCGCCTCCCCCGTCGGCGTAAACGAATAGGCGCCCGCCGGATAGAGCTTGATCCAGTCCGCGCCTTTGCCGATCTGATCGCGCACCGCCGCGCGTGCTTCATCGGGCGTCGTCACGACCGCGCCGGCGAGCGGATTGTTCGGCCTCGCATTCGCCGCACCCGACCACACGATCCCGCGCGTCGACACCTGCATGCGCGGTCCGTCGACCAGGCCCTTGTCGAAGGCGTTCCTCACATCGACGTCGGCATAGCCGTTGCCGTGGCTCGTCATGTCGCGCAGCGCCGTGAAGCCCGCGCGCAGATTGGCCTGCGCGTTCTGGATCGCGATCATCGTCGCGGTCTCGCGCGTGATGCCGTCCTTGGCGTTGTTGAAGACGTGCGAATGGGCGTCGATCAATCCCGGCAGCACGGTCTCGCGCGACAGATCGATCACCTGCGCGCCGGCGGGAATCCGCACCTGCGCCGAGGGTCCCACCTCCGTGATGCGCTCGGCGTTGATCAGCACGACCTGGTTGGTCAGCATCTTGCCGGCGTTGCTGTCGAACAGCCGTCCGGCGCGAACCGCGATCGTGCGCGCCGCCTCGGGGCATTTCAGCGTGCCGCCGTCGATCCCGAAACAGGGCTGCGCGCCCGCGCCCCGCCACGGCATGCCCGGTCCGATTTCCGCGCCCTGGCTGATCCCACCCGCCGCGATGGCGCCAAAGATCGCCGCCGATGCCACCACTGTCTGCCTGACGCGCATCTCATCCTCCGAGTGTTTCGCGTTCGCCGCGTATGTTTGGATTGCTCGTCCCCGAACTTGACGCTGGGACTATACCTCCGTAACGGGCTCGCAGGGAACTTTGAGGTGCCCACCCGCCAATGCCCGCACCAACGAGCGCCGGCCTCTTGATGTATCGCGGCTCGGGCGAGGAGACGGAGGTCTTCCTCGTCCATCCCGGCGGCCCGTTCTGGGCCAAAAAGGACGCGGCCGCCTGGTCGATCCCGAAGGGCATCCCCGATGCCGGCGAGGACCTTCTCGCCGCCGCCCGGCGCGAATTCCACGAGGAGACGGGCTTCACGGCGGAGGGCGATTTTCGCCCGCTCGGCGCCTTCAAGCAGCCCGGCGGCAAGATCGTCCACGCCTGGGCCGTCGAGGGCGACTGCGATCCCGCACAGCTCGTCAGCAACGAATTCGAGATGGAGTGGCCCCCCAAATCGGGCAAGCGCGCGCGCTTTCCCGAGATCGATCGCGCGGCTTGGTTTCGCGCTCCGGAAGCATTGCTAAAAATTCATCGCGGCCAGCAGCCGATACTTTTCAAGCTTTTGTCGGAATTGGGGATTCCGCCGCGGACGTAACAGCCACGCTCTCGCTGGACAACGCGCGATTTCCCTTTTAGTTCCCAGGCTGGCTCAATTTCTCTTGGCCAATAGCTTCTCTTGGCCAATAGCCGGTACAACTCGAGGGAGGGCACCCTGGCGCTTCATATCATGGCCATCCGTATGGCATTGCCTCTGATCGTCGCAGCCGCAGCCGCGACCAGCTCCGCTGCTCAGCAACACGAACAGCCCTTCAGCCTTGCGCTGCCGCTCGACTGCAAATTCGGCGAGACCTGCTTCATCCAGCAATATTTCGATCACGACCCGTCGACCGGCGTGAAGGACTACCGCTGCGGCACCATGAGCTATGACGGTCACAACGGCGTCGATCTGCGCGTGCCGACAATGGCCGCGCAGCAGAAGGGCGTTTCCGTGCTGGCCGCTGCGTCCGGCATCGTGAAAGCCGTACGCGAAGGCGTGGCCGACGTGAACGTGCGCGCGGTCGGCCTCGAGAGCGTGGCGGGGCGCGAATGCGGCAACGGCGTCCTCATCGAGCACGAAGGCGGCTGGGAAACCCTGTACTGCCACATGGCCAGGGGATCGGTGGATGTCCAGCTCGGCGAGCACGTGGATACCGGCACGAAACTGGGCCTGGTCGGGTTGTCGGGCCAGACCGAATTTCCCCATCTGCATTTTTCCGTAGGTCACAACGGCATCATGGTGGATCCGTTTGCCGTCGGCGCGAAGGATGCCTGCGAGGTCTCTCATCCTCTGTGGTCTGCCACGGCGAAAATCGCGCTCGCCTATCACTCGCCCTCGGTGATCAATTTCGGCTTCGCCGATGAGCCGCTTTCGGTCTCCGACGTCGAAATGGGTCGCGCGGACGCCATGCTTCCGACCGCCGACAGCCCTGTGCTGGTGGCCTTCATCCGCGCGATCGGACTCAAGGCCGCGGACGTTCAAAGCTTCACGCTCAAAGGGCCCGGCGGCGAAGTGCTGACGCACAACGAAGCCGCCCCGCTGGACAGCAACATGGCGGAGCGCTTCATGTTCGTCGGCAAGCGCAAGACCGCGGCCGAATGGCCGCGCGGCACCTACGAAGCCGAATTCGCCATCCGTCGCGGCGGCGCCACCGCCTTGTCGCGCCGCTTCTCGTTCGAGCTGCGCTAAGGCTTGAAGCCTCAGAACCGGAACGTGTGACCCAGCCGGATCGTGCCCTGCGTCGTCTGCGCGACGAAGCCGCGGTTGGAGATCAGCGCGCTCTGTCCCACGCCGACGAAGAGCTCCTGGCCCGGCCGGTATTCCCAGCGATAGCGCGCCGAAAAGCCGAAATTCTCGCTGATGTTGTCGTATTGGGCCTGCAGCGCGAGCTGCATGTCGGGCGTGAAATTGACCACCGCGTCCATTGTGCCCAGATGAATGTCGACGTTGCCCGTCGGCAGATCGATCAGGTTCGCCTCATGGCCGACCGTGATCTCGAAATAGACGCTGGGTCTGAAGATCAGCTCCGCTCGCGTGCGCACGGCGCTGCCGTCGTAGAAGCTGCAGCATGTCACATCGCCGTTGAGCGTGAACAACCGGCCGCTGAAGCTGCGCACCGCCACGCTGACATTGGACCATTCGTATGTCCCCGGCAGCACCGGCACGTCGCGCGGCAGCGAGAACGGCACCGGCACGTTCTCGTATGAATTGATCACGCTCAACGTCACCTGATCGCCGATCCTCGACCGCGCGCGCACGAACATGTCGTTGGAGCGGGATTCCAGCACGTCGTTCAGGTCGGTGACCAATTCGAAGTCGGTGCCGAATTCGAGCGTGTTGAGATAACGCTGCCGGAAGCGGGTCAGATGCGCGACCGTGCCGACATATTGCCGGATCGAGGTGCGGTTGATGAAGCCGAGCGCCGGCGTGAAATTCGCGCCGATCTGCTTGATCAAAAGATCGCCGTACCAGGGCTCGTTTGGGAAGTTCAAAGCGAACGCGGCC
>Ga0137432_1000788_pt1 | contig 12504 bp, 5 predicted proteins | sample EasRivERMZT820_2_FD_102337 | JGI IMG/M metagenome (GOLD analysis project Ga0137432, IMG submission 102337) | Soil microbial communities from meander-bound floodplain in the East River, Colorado, USA - East River MetaG ERMZT820_2 | ecosystem: Environmental > Terrestrial > Soil > Floodplain ...
ATGGTCGGATTGGTGACGGCAGTAATCAGCTGGGTCTGGTTTGTGACTTCGACTTGCTTGCGCTCCAGCTTCGGCGACATGCGAATTCTTTCCGGGCCGATGCCGCCGGTCTCATCCGGCGGGCCGCCCGGCCAGAGATTGACGACCAGTGGGTCAACAGCGCCAGCGAAGGACGCGACCGCCACCAAGACGAACGCTGCTGTGACTATCCTGACTGATCGCATCTTGAAATTGGACTTTACTTCGGCAACGGCACTTGCGCCGGGTGCATCAGGTAACCGATCAAATCGCGCACCTGCTCCGGTGGCAGCGCCAGCAACAGGCCCTCCGGCATCATCGACAGCGTTGACATGTCTTCCTTCACCACTTCGCTGAGTTCCACGGTCTGTTCTTCGGTCAAGGTGCGCAGCGTCAGGGTGCGTCCGGTGCGGGCCTTGACGATGCCGGCCAACTCGCGGCCATCCTTCATCGTCACCGTGCTCAGGCGATACTCGGCGCTCACCACCGCGCTCGGCTCGACAATGTTCTCGAGCCAGTAATCCAGGTTCGCGCGCCCGGAGCCGGTGAGTTCGGGGCCGATCTTCGCGCCGTCGCCGTAAAGCGTGTGGCAGTTCGCGCAAAGGCTTTGGTAGAGCAGACGGCCTTTGCTGAGATTGGCTTTCGCGACTTCATCACGAGTGAGTCTGCCTTTGAGATCATGAATCAACTTTACTTTGTCCGCCGACGTTTCGCGCGAGTCGCCCCAGGCTGCGCTCAATTGCTTCGACAGAGTCGCATCGTTGAAACCCTGGATGCGTCGGGCTTGGAACGCGGTAAGGTCGGTGCGTGCGATCTTGCCCGCAGCGATCTCTTTTAGCAGCAGCGAGGCAAAGGCGGGCCGTGAGGCCAGCGTGTCGATGGCGACGGGGCGCGCTGGCACTGACAGGGCGCGGTAACGCTTCAGAATTTTCTCCGCGATGGCGGCGTCGCCGAAGAGTGCGAGGCCGCGTACGGCGGTGACGTCAAGCCCGCGCGTCTCCAACGCGGTTTCGCAGATCGTTTGGAGATCGGCGGGCCGGTTGTCGATGAGAGTCTTGAGCGCGGTTTGCCGCATCTGGACCTCGGCTTTGGCATCCAACACCACACGCTTGACGTCATCGAGCGCCCGGCCATCGCCGAAGACCGCGCGCAGTTCGTTGACGAGCGCGCTGTGTTCGTTGCCGAAACTCTTCGCAAATAAATCCCAGCCGGGCGGTGCGTCTGACTTTCGCACTCCTTTGAGGCCTTCCGACAAGCCGCGCAGGATCGCCAGGCGACACGTTTCGGCGAGTTGGGGAACGCGGCTCTGCGACAGCAACGCTTCCCGCCCGGCAACAATCTCGCGATCCGTTGAAGTGATCTCGATCAGCCGTCGCGCCGTCCATCGATACAGCTCCGGCCACTCGCTGGCCGTCGCGATACGAACGAGTGCCTTCGCGTGACGGTTGGCGAGTGGATTGACTCCGAACCAAATCATCGCAGGCATCTGGCGGTCTCTCGCATCCTCACGATGAGACACGAGTGCGATGGCCAGGGCTTCACGTTCTGGCACGGGCAAACGCTGCAACGTCGAGGCCAGCGTGAGTCGCACCAGGCCGGATGAATCTTCGCGAGCCATGCGTTCGAAGGCCGCGAGCGACTCCGAATGGTCGGGATAAACCGCGTTCGCTAGCGGCCCGACGATGGTGTCCAACGACCAGAAGTCCGTGAGCAAACGAATCGCCCAGACGCGCACGTGTTCATCTTTGTCCGCGAGCAACCCCCGCAACATTGCCGGCGTTGTTTTGCCCTCCTGATACTGTTTCCACAGCATCGGCAGCCGGCCCATGCCCATGAGGCAAGCCGGCTTGAGCATCGGTTTCGGTGGCCGCGGATCGCCATAACTGATCTTGAACGCGCGCCCGCTCGTGCGATGCACGCCGGTATATTCGTGGCATTCGCCGATGTCGCTCCAGTCGAGGATGAACGCATTGCCATCCGGCCCGGTGCTGATCTCGAGGCCACGAAAGTAGGGATCACTCGACTTAAACAGATCCGGCTGATGACGGCCCACATAACCACAACCCAGCCGCTCCAACCGATCCACGTTCGTTCGCCTCCCATGCTGGTTGAGAGTGAAGAGCTGGCCGCGATACGACTCGGGCCACGCATCGCCCTGGTAGATCATCATGCCGATGTGCGAGTGTCCGCCGCCATAGGCATCCGAAGTCAGCTCCTTCGCCCTCTGCCAACCACCCGTCGCGTCGAAGTGGTAGTGATCCGCAATGGTATCGAGGCGATCGTAGATCCCTGGGTTCGGCGACGGATTTGAATCCTTCAGATGCGAACCCGTGATGAGATGCCAGAGATGCCCGGTAACCGTGTTGATGAAAAAGCACTCGCCATTGGCATCCCAATCATGCCCCCAAGGATTTGTGGTACCATAGGTGAGCACCTCCACAATCTTGCGCTCGGGATGAAATCGCCAAATCCCGCCCTTGACCGGCACCCGCAACTCATCCGGCGTGCCCGGCACACCGAGCCGCCCAGGGCACGAATGACCGCAGCGACCGTAAAGCCAGCCATCCGGTCCCCAGCGCAAACCATTGGCGAAGTTGTGATAGTTGGCCTCTGCCACGGTGAAGCCATCGAGCACGACCTCCGCCGGGCCATCGGGCACATCGTCTGTGTTTTTGTCCGGAATGAACAGCAACTGTGGCGGGCACATCAACCACACTCCGCCGCGTCCGAGTTCCACACTGGTGAGCATTTGCACGGCATCGGTGAACACTTTGCGCGACTCTGCTTTGCCATCGTTGTCCTTGTCTTCAAGGATGATTACGCGGTCGCGCAGCCCTAGGTCGAAGCGCTGCGCGCTCCCGGCGTACGTGTAGTTCTCGGCGACCCACATGCGACCTTTGGAATCCCAAGCCATCGCGATGGGGTTCTGCACATCGGGCTCGCTGGCGAACACCGTGCATCTGAAACCGTCCGGCATGGTCAAGCCACGCGCGGCTTGTTCAGCGGGCATGAGCGGTTCGGTGGACCGTTCGGAATTGTAGGGCGCGGGGAAATCGTCGGCCTGGAGCGAGACCGCGAGGGTGAGCAAGAGGACGAGTTTCATCACGGGTGCGTGTGGCTTGGGTTGATGACCCCGCGTGGATAGCCTTGCGGAAGATCGGGGCCGGCAGGTGCGGATTGGTGCGCTGCTTCCCAAGGCAGCGCGTTGCTGTCGAGGGCGAAATAAGCTGTTCCGTCCACTTTCATCTCCTCTGAGTTAGGCCTCTGTCGCCCTCGGTTCAACCCTTTCTTTTCTTCGTTTCACCACTGCGGCGGGCGTTAGTACTTCGGCACGGATGCCGCGCTTGTGTCTTGGCTCGACCGCGAGGCGACCTGGCTTTAGCATTTTGGCGTGAATGCAAGACGTCTTGGCTTTCATGCAGCGCTTATGATAAAATCTCCGCTCAGCCAGCGTCACTGATTTCGAGCGGACATCGATCCGTCGAATCAACGCCCTTGCCATGAAACCAACGGAAAGTGCCGCGCAACTGTCTCCGGCTCCAGCGCACGATCACGACGAGCCTGTGGAACAGGCCGCATCGCTCGGCCTGCAACAAGTGACGTCACGCGCTGGCGAACGCGCGCCGCAGCGCCTCGTCTCGTTGGATGCCTTTCGCGGCGCCATTATGCTCCTGATGGCATCGAGTGGCTTTGGTATCCCGCAGATCGCAAAGAACTCTCCGGACAGCGCAGTGTGGAAGTTTCTCGGCCATGAATTCGACCACGCTGCATGGACGGGCTGCACCTTGTGGGACCTCATCCAGCCGGCGTTCATGTTCATGGTGGGCGTGGCGCTGCCGTGGTCGGTGTCCAACCGCCAGGCACGTGGCCAGAGCTTTGGCAAAATGTTCACTCACGCGCTTTGGCGCGCGCTGTTGCTCGTGTTGCTGGCGGTGTTCCTTACTTCGGCTTGGAGCAGGCATACGGAATGGGTGTTCACAAACGTGCTGGCGCAAATCGGCTTGGGTTATCCGTTTCTGTTCCTTCTCTGTTTCGCGAGGCGGCGCACCCAATGGCTTGCTGCATTCGGCCTCTTGTTCGCGTACTGGCTTGTGTTCGCGCTGCACCCGACCGGCTTCGATGATTGGAAAAGCGTCGGCGTTCCGGGCGATTGGCCTCACCTGACCGGCTTCGCCGCGCATTGGGAGAAAAACGCGAACCTGGCCGCCACGTTCGACTTGTGGTTTCTCAACCTCTTCCCGCGCGAGACGCCTTTCACGTTCAATGCCGGTGGTTACCAAACACTCAACTTCGTCCCGTCGTTGGCGACGATGATCTTTGGCATGATCGCCGGCCGGCTGCTCCGCAACGGCGTGGGGCTCGCGGAAAAACTCAAACGGCTGGTCATCGCCGGCTCGGCAGGGATCATCGTCGGCGCCGCACTGCATCTTGCCGGCGTCTGTCCGATCGTGAAGCGTATTTGGACACCTTCCTGGGCACTGTACAGCGGTGGATTGGTGACGTTGCTGTTGGCTGCTTTCGTAGCGGTGATCGAATGGCGCGGTTGGAAGCGCTGGGCTTTCCCGCTGGTCGTGGCTGGGCTCAATCCCATCACGCTTTACTGCCTGTGGCAGCTCATGGGAGGATTTGTGCGCGAACGCATTCGAACGCACCTCGGCCAGCACGTTTTCGAGAGCTTCGGAACGCTGTATTCGCCCATGGTCGAACGCGTCGGCACTTTGCTCGTGTTCTGGCTCATCCTGTTCTGGATGTACCGACGCAAAATCTTTCTGAGAATATGAAAACGGCCGACCACGTCATTGGACCGACCGGGCGAGTTCTAGTCACAAATCAAACCTTCAAAACTATGAACAAACGGAACAGTGGGAATGTCATCAATCGCCGAGATTTCATTCGAACCAGCGCGGTCGGATTGACCACCCTTTCCGCCGGTCGCGTTTTCGGCGCCAACGATCGCATCAACGTGGGCCTGATCGGCTTCGGGCTGATCGGGCGCTTCCACCTGGCCGCGCTCAAGGCCCAACCGGATGTCCAGGTGACAGCCGTGTGCGATGTGCATAAAGGCCGCGTCGAGCAGGCCGCTGAAATGGCCGGCGGTAATCCCGCCCGCTACGGCGATTTCAGAAAATTGCTGGAAGACAAAAACGTGGACGCAGTCTGGGTGGCGACGCCGGATCACTGGCACGCCCTCATGGCAATGATCGCGTGTGCTGCCGGCAAAGACGTGTATGTCGAGAAGCCGACCACGTTGTTCGTGCGTGAGGGCCGCTGGATGCTCGACGTGGCGCGCCGCACCAAACGCGTGATCCAGGTCGGCACGCAGAATCGGTCCGGCCCGCCGTTCCAACGAGCGCGCGAACTCATCCGGCAGGGCAAGCTGGGTACGATCGTCTCGGTTTCCATCAACAATTCCCGCAACGTATCGCCCGGCTTCGGAAATCCGCCCGACCAGTCACCGCCGCCCGATCTCGATTACGACCTGTTCCTCGGCCCGGCGCCGAAACGGCCCTACAACCCCAACCGTTCCATTTACCATTTCCGCTGGTTCTGGGATTACTCCGGCGGTCAGGCAACCAACCTGGGCCAGCACTCGCTCGATCTCGTGCATTGGATGCTCGGGGTGAAGGCGCCGAAGTCCGTTTACAGCGCGGGCGGACGCTGGTTTCTCAAGGACAACTGCGAAGTGCCGGACACGCAGGACGTCATCATGGAATACCCCGGCTTCACCGTCACCTGCCAGTATCGCGAAGCGACAGCGGGCCACGGCGGCTTGGGCATGGGCGGGCTCACGTTCTACGGCACCCAAGGCTGTTTGCCGATCTCGCGGTCGAGTTTCGAGTTGAGTCCTGATCCGAAGATCAATCCCAACAACCTGGTCGCCGGCATCCTCGGCGTCAAAGGCCACCCGGTGGGCGGTCCGCAACTTCAGCCGGAAGAGAAAGGCCAATTCTGGACCACGCCTGAAAAGGATGAGAGCGGAGATGCCATCAAGGATTACGCCCGGCACGCGCGAAACTTCCTGGATTGCGTGAAGTCCCGCCAGCAACCGCTCTCCGACCTGGAGAGCGGCCATCAAATCGCCACCGCCTGTCACTTGTCCAACATTTCCCTGCGCCTGGGTGGGCGCAAACTGGTCTGGGATGCCGACCATGAAGAAGTCGTGGGCGACAAAGAAGCCAACGCCATGCTGGTGCGCCCATATCGCACGCCATGGGACAAGGAATTGAAGGCCCTGCGCGTGGGATAGCCCGAACATGAAAACCTGCCGTAACATCTCTCGCGTTTATGAATAACCGCATCAACCGTCGTGACTTCCTGGCGAGAACGGCCCTGGCTACGCTCGCCTTCGGTTCCGCTTCCGCCTTGCGAGGGCAGCCGGAAGGCCAGCGCTCCAAAATGGGACTGGTTTCTTACGTATTCAACGTCCATCACAAGGCCGCCAAGACCAACAAGACCTTGGTGGACCTGAATGATCCCCTGAATTTCCTCGAGGAATGCCATCGCCTCGGCGCGGGAGGCATGCAAGTTCCGGTGGGAGTCAGGGACCAAACCTATTTGAACAACCTCCGCAGGCAGGCCGAGCGATACGGGATGCACGTGGAAGCCATGCTGGATTTTCCAAAGAATGACGCGGACCTGGACCAGTTCGAGAAACACCTTATCTCCGCCAAGACGGTGGGGGCCACTGTGGCGCGAATGGTCATGCTGCCCGGGCGGCGTTATGAGGAGTTCAAGACGCGGGAGGATTACGAGCACGCCTGCGAGCAGAGCCTGAAATCGTTGCGACTCGCCGCACCGGTCGCCGCCCGCCACAAGTTCCGGCTGGCGGTGGAAAACCACAAAGACCACCTGGTGGCGGAGAAACTGGAAGTCCTGAAGCAGATCAGCAGCGAATACGTGGGCTTGTGCGTGGATGTGATCAACAACTTCGCGCTGCTGGAAGACCCGCTCGAAACCGTGCGAGCCTTCGCGCCGTATGCCATGACCGTGCATTTCAAGGACGAGAGCATCCGGGAATCAGAGGATGGGTTCTGGCTGGCCGACGAAGCCTTGGGCGACGGTTTCCTCGATCTGCCGGCCCTCCTCGGCGTTCTGCGCCAGGCGAAACCGGACGTGCGGTTTAACCTCGAGACGATCACTCGTGATCCCATCCAGGTGCCCGTGCGCACGGAGCAATACTGGGCCACCTTCCCCGGCCGTCCGCGTAGCGCCATGGACCCCATGCTCAAACTGGCGCGGGAGAAAGGCGTCGCCCGGCAGATCCTGGTCTCGCGACTGCCCACAGCCCAACAACTGGAACTTGAGCGGCGCAATGTGGAGCGGAGCTTGAGGTTCGCCCGCGAAAAACTCATGCTGTAACCAATTGAAAACGGCGAGCCGCCGTTGGCCACCTCTTACCCTGGCTCCGACGGAATTCAATGCGCGGAACGGGAACCGAAGCGAAGTCAATCAGGCGCGCGGGCGTGAGGTCGTGCGCGATTGCGCAGCGTGAGTGGAGTGGAGCGAGGCTGAACCGGACGGAGTCAGGGGCTAAACAAGTCACCAAGTCGGCAGGCTCAAGCCAGCCGAAGAGTATAGGCGGCATCTGGCGCAACATGTTTCTGCCAGACTCCAGCGGTGTTGATTCCGTGTAGTGAAATAACGACCTTGCGTTTTTGTTTTAACATGGCCGATTCTTGGTTGTTACCTCTTTCTTTACCCTCTTTTCAAGTTTGTTACCTTCTTTCTCCATGTGTGCAGAGTATTTCAATCAAGCGGTCGGGCAAACAAAAACCGGGCTGCGTGAAATGCGACCCAGCGTTCGCACAATTTGATGTCCATTCACACCTCTCAGTGGTCTAATGCTGTCGTGAAAAGATTCCCAGCCCTGGCGGCAGCACTCGCTGGCTGGCTGGGAATTCCGTTTGCGTCTGCGGATGCAGCACCTCTTGATTCGAACCATCAGACTTTCTTTGAAACAAAGATTCGTCCCGTCCTGGCCGAGCAGTGCTACGAATGTCACAACGCACAAAAGCACAAGGGCGGTCTCGCGCTCGATTCACGCGTTGCTTGGGAACAAGGCGGCGATTCGGGTCCGGTCATTATTCGTGGAAAAGCGGAGGAATCGCGGCTGATCAAAGCCCTCCGTCACACCGATCCAGAACTCAAGATGCCTCGTAATGCGCCGAAGCTGGACGAGCGCGTCATTGCTGATTTCGTCGCCTGGGTAAACATGGGCGCGCCCGACCCGCGCGAACAACCGGTCGCGAAGTTTTCGGAGAAGCAACGTACTTGGTCCGAAACGCTCGCGGAACGAAAACAATGGTGGTGCTTCCAGCCCATCAAGGATCCGCCAACGCCTGACATTCGGAGTCTCAAATCCAAAGTCCGGAATCTGAATGAACGTCACGGAGGCGCGCCGGTTTTTGATTTTGAACCATGGAACAAGAATCCAATCGACCGCTTTGTTCTTGCCAAACTGGTCGAGAGGCAGTTGTTGCCCACAGGGCCCACCGATTCCCGCACGCTCATTCGGCGCTTGAACTTCGCGATGACGGGACTACCTCCAACACCCGATGAAGTCGAGACGTTCGTCCGCGCATGCAGACCAGGAAAGGATTCCGCGTTCCGCGTTCCGCGCTCCGCGTTAGAACGGCTCGTTGATCGATTGCTGGCATCTCCCGCTTTTGGCGAGCGCTGGGCGCGTCACTGGATGGATCTCGCGCGCTATGCCGAGACTTATGGTTCGGAGCACGATTATCTGAACCCTTACGCGTGGCGTTATCGCGACTATCTCATTCGTGCTTTCAATAGCGATTTGCCCTACGACCGCTTCGTGCAGGAGCAAATCGCCGGCGACCTGATCCGGCCGCGCCGGAATTCCGGGCTTGGTCTGAACGAATCGCTTCTCGCCACCGCGTGGCAGCGCATGATCGAAAGCTACGCGACACCGGTCGATGTCAAGCGCGAGGAAATCTCTGTCATCGACTGGCAGATCGAAGCGCTCGGCAAGACATTCCTGGGCCTCACGCTCAACTGCGCCCGCTGCCACGATCACAAATTCGATCCAATCTCGGACGAAGACTTCTATGCGCTCTACGGCGTCTTCGCGAGCACGCGCCCGGTGATGGCTATCCTTGATGATCCAAAACGGCTCACAGCCCGGGACGCGGAGCTCGCACGGCTCAAAGCTGGGCTGCGTCGCGCTCTCGCCGTGCGTTGGCGAGAAGATCTCCAACCCACTTCGCTCGACGCAGGTTTGCGCAACAGCAGCACGAATGCAAATGCCCTGAAACTGATTCGTGAGCTTGCGACAGCAACCAATTTCGCGAAGGCCTGGGTTGTATTGCGCGACAAACAACGTCCCAATCCCAAAACTGGTGAGCGGTTCACCGGCTTCGTTGATCTGACGCACGGGAGTCTCGACGGCTGTCGCGTTTCCGGCCCCGGCTTGCCAACTCAACCTGCTCGCGCAGGAACGCTTTCGCTTGCGCCGAGCAACACAATCGTGCGCGCAATTCAACCGGCGGGATATTATTCAGACGCGATTTCGGAGCGTCACAGTGGTTCGCTGCACTCGCCGGAATTCGTTCTCGAGAAACCTGTCGTGAGCGTCCTTGCCAGCGGTGCCGGCAAGGCCCGGCTCCGATTGACCATTGAGAATTTCCAAAATGACCTGCTGCTTTTCGCAGGGGTCAATCCCGACCTCGACTCCCCCGCGCCGCGCTGGTTCACGATGCGGCTCAAGGAACAATGGATTGGCCGCCGGGCGCGAATCGAGTTGATGACCCGCGATGACAAAACGTGCGTCGGTTATGCCCGAGATCAGAACGAGTGGCAAAAGTCCGATGGACGTTCGGCTTTCGGCATTCAACGTGTCGTGTTTCATGATGGCAATGCTCCTCCACCGCCGTCGCCCTTTCCGCAGGCATTGTGGAACGTCGAACTCCAGTGCTGGACTGACTTCACCGACCACCTCGCGGAGCTCGCTCAAGCAGCGCTCGACCGATGGAATACTGATTGCGCGAGCGATGAGGACGCCCGATTGCTTCAAGTGTTGCTAGAAGGCGGCGTGCTGCCGAACCAGCCCGAGGCCGATGCCAGCATTGCCGCATTGGTGAAGAGATTTCGTGAACTTGAGAATTCGATCCCGCGCCCTGCTCATGCACCGGGCGTTTACGACGACGGCTATGCCTGCGATTCACCGCTCTTCCCGCGCGGCGATCATTTGAAACCGGATGCTCCCGTGCCTCGCCGTTTCCTCGAAGCGCTCGGCGGCGCGCCGCTGGGTAAAACTGATAGTGGACGGCTGGCGCTGGCGCGAGAACTGATGCGAACCGACAATCCGCTCACGGCGCGCGTGATCGTCAATCGCGTGTGGCAACATCTGTTTGGACGGGGCCTCGTCGCCACGCCGGATAATTTCGGGCGAATGGGTGAATTGCCAACCCATCCTGAGTTGCTCGATCATCTCGCGACGAAATTCGTGGGCGACGGCGCGTCGATCAAACGGCTCATCCGCTACATCGTTACGAGCCAGACATGGCAGCTTGCGGCTGAACCTCCGCCGGGCGCGAGCGAGATTGATCCAAATAATGATCTGCTGTCGCACGCGCGCGTGCGACGCCTGGAAGCGGAAGCGATTCGTGACGCGCTGCTCGCAGCGGGCGGCAATCTCAAGTCCGGTCACACGGGCCCGGGCATCCGCCCGTTCTACCGCACGCAAATCGATCCCGACAAACAGCCCGCGCCCGGCCCGATTGACGGCGATGGCCGGCGCAGCGTTTATCTCGAAGCCCGGCGGCTCTTTCCCAGCGAGTTTCTCGCCGTCTTTGATGCGCCAAAGCCCAACATCCTCACTGGCCGCCGAACGGAAACGAACGTGCCCGGCCAAAGTCTTGCGCTGCTCAACGATCCGTTCGTGCAGCACCAGGCCAAACTTTTCGGCCAGCGCATCACGGCTGTGCCGAATTTGACCGATGAGCAGCGCATCCAACGAATGTATGAAATCGCATTCGCGCGTCCGCCGAGCAACGCTGAATTGGAGCGTGCCGTCGCGTTCGTTCATGGCGCCGGTTCTACTGATAATTCCTGGCGCGACCTCGCGCATGCGCTCTTCCAAATGAAAGAGTTCATTTACTTGCGTTGAACCCATGCTGACGCCATTTGCCGCGCCCATTTCCCGCCGCGCGTTGCTCCAACGCGCTGCCCATGGCTTTGGCTGGCTCGCGTTGCATTCGCTTTTCGCCACGTGCGCTCGCGGCGCTGTGCGGGCCCCGCATTTCCCGGCACGCGCCAAAAACGTCATCCTGCTTTTCATGGACGGCGGCGTGTCGCAAGTGGACACGTTCGATCCGAAGCCGCGGCTGAAGGCGGAGAATGGAGAGCCGATGAAGCTGAAGATCGACGCGACTCAGTTCGACAACAACGGCGCGGTTCTTGCCAGTCCGTGGGAATTCAAACAGCACGGGCAATCAGGCATTCCGGTGAGTGAACTGTTTCCGCGCCTCGCGACGAAGGTGGATGAGCTTTGCGTCATCCGCTCGATGAAGTCCGATTTTCCCGAGCACGCGCAAGCGACACTGATGCTTCATTGCGGCCACCCGCTCCAGGGCCGCCCCAGCCTTGGTTCGTGGCTAAGTTACGGCCTCGGCTCGGAAAATTCGAACCTGCCTGCTTACGCCGTCGTGAGCGGCGGAATGATGCCGCTGGGCGGCGTGGAAAATTTTTCCAGCGCGTTTCTTCCGGCTGACCACCAGGGTTCGATGTTCGACGCGTTCAGCGGCAATGAAGCCATTGGGAACGTTACGCCCGCTGAATCCACTGAGCATCAGAAGCGTAAACTCAATTTCGTGGCCGAAGCAGATCGCGGGTTCGTTGGTAGTCTCGCAGAGAACGGAGCTGCCGTTGAAGCCGCCATTCGGAATTACGAAACTGCGTTTGCCATGCAATCCTTCGTTCCAGAGCTGACGGACCTTCGCGGCGAGAGCGAAGCGACCAAGAAGCTCTATGGCCTGGATTCGCCAGACAAATTGACGGCGCAGTACGCGCGGCAACTTTTGCTGGCGCGGCGAATGGTCGAGCGCGGCGTGCGGTTTGTCGAAGTCGGTTACGTCCGGGGCATTCGTTACGTTGCGCCGTGGGACCAGCACGACAGCTTGAAAAAGAACCACGCCGCGAACGCCGCTGTGGTGGACCAACCCATCACGGCGCTGCTCACGGACTTAAAAGCGCGCGGTCTGCTCGACTCCACGCTCATCGTGTGGGCCGGAGAATTTGGACGCACGCCGTTTGCGCAAGGCAGCGACGGTCGCGACCACAATCCACAAGGATTCACGATCTGGCTGGCCGGCGGCGGCATTCGCGGCGGCACGATCTACGGCGCGACGGACGAGTACGGGTATCGCGCTGTGGAAAACGTCGTCACCATTCCCGATCTTCACGCGACCATCCTCAATCAACTCGGACTCGACCACGAACGTCTCACGTTTCGTCACGGTGGGCGCA
>Ga0137432_1000790_pt1 | contig 12473 bp, 10 predicted proteins | sample EasRivERMZT820_2_FD_102337 | JGI IMG/M metagenome (GOLD analysis project Ga0137432, IMG submission 102337) | Soil microbial communities from meander-bound floodplain in the East River, Colorado, USA - East River MetaG ERMZT820_2 | ecosystem: Environmental > Terrestrial > Soil > Floodplain ...
ATCCGGCGCTGCAGATTTTCCGCGACTGGCTGCACGGCGAAGCCGAGCTGCAACGTCAAGCGTGGGAGCACCTGGGCCTGACGGACCTTTGAGTCCGCTATGGGTCATCAGATCAGAGTGTCCGCTCTTCTTCGGTCACTTCAACCGGTCGACGCAGCGGACACTCGTCAGAGACCTCACGACCGTCTGTTCCACCATCACAACCCGCTTGACGGAGGCGTGCCAAAGTCTGGCTCACCTGGAGACAGCGGGGCCACATCAGTCCGCCCGCTGCCGCAGCGAGGTCATCTCATCGAAATTCCGTTCGTGGCAGCCGAATTGAGCGCTGCCTCTTCAAGGGCGGACAATGTTGGGAGGTATCGGCTGATCGGCGGAAACATCGATCAGGGCGTTTCTTTTTGGCTTTGATTTTAGATCAGTTCTTGCAAGCGCTCGACAATTGGTTCCACCAGTTCGTAATCCGGCTCTGATCCCGCCGCCTTTGCACGGCGCAAATAATCTTTGAGATAGGCGATCATCGGGCCAGCTAGCGCAGCGTGGCTTTTGAGGGCTGGCGCCAGTACGGCGACCGACTCATGATCGCATTTCACCGCGTCCGAGAGCCGTCCGACACCTTCTAAGCCATCCGCCTGCGACGACAGCAATCCCGCCAACTCGGGCCGGAAGGCGTCCGGGCTGGCCGCCGCTAGCTCGCGATATAGCCCGACGGCTTCCGTCCCTGCACCCAGCGCGTCCTCGCGCCGGTCGAGAACGCTTAGTATGTTGGCGAGATTGTTGAGTGACATCGCAAGATCGCGCCGGAAGGCCGGTCGGTCTGCGGAAAGATCGCGATAGAGGGCCACTGCTTCTTCGGCGTCACTCAGCGCGACCTTGGGGCGGCCGAGATCGCTGACGATGTCGGCCAGATTGTTGAGCGACCTCGCCAGATCGGGCCGGAAGGCGTCCGGCCGGGCCGCCGCGAGATCGCGATAGAGTCCGACGACTTGCTCCGATGCACTCGACGCGTCCTCGTGCCGTCCAAGAGCGCTGAGCCTCTTGGCCAAATTGTTGAGCGACCTCGCCAGGCCGGGCCGGAAGGCGTCCGGGCTGGCCGCCGCAAGCTCGCGATAGAGCCCGACGGCTTCCTTCGCTGCACCCAACGCATCCTCGCGCCGGCCAACGGCGCTCAGCCTGTTGCCCAGATTGTTGAGGGACCCCGCCAGATAGGGCCGGAAGGCTTCCGGCCGGGCCGCGGCAAGCTCGCGATAGAGCGCCACGACTTCTTCGGCTGCACTCAACGCGTCCTGGCGCCGGCCGAGAGCGCTCAGCACCTTGGCCAGATTGTTAAGAGATAGTGCAAGATCGGGCCCGCGTTCGCCCGGCCGGGCCGCCGCAAGCTCGCGGCGGAGCGCGACCGCTTCCTCCGCTGCACGCAGCACGTCCTCGCGCTGGCCAAGAGCGCTTGGCATGTTAAGCAGTCAATGCGGTTGCCATGATGACAATCGCAACGTAGGAAATTTCATCAATCATTTGACTTCCTTTTCCCACACAGTCGTTAAAGAAAAATGGGACGGACGCTGCGAAATTCAGTGACCGCCCGCCCATCATCTCAAAGCGGATGCTCGTCGGAGCCTTCACGCCCGTCTGTTCTCGTCATCACAACCCGCTTGACGGAGGGCGCCAAAAGTGTGGCTCACTTGCGAGACGGCGATACTATCTCCCGCCGCGACCGGGGCGCCTCTCATGGACATAGGAATAGGACTATAGTATAGGCTTATGGATGCATGTCCAGGACAACCGTTTTCGCCAACCCGATTTGAGGCAAGCCCGGTGGAGCGCAACCGAAAAAACTCAAATTTCGACGAACAAACTATTGGAGACTGAAATCATCCAGCGTTCACAAGCACTTGCAAAGGGGGTGATCGGATGAGGTTTGTGGCCGCATCAGCCGACGCCGCAAGCGATTGTTCTAAGCGATGCTGAGGGCCCTCACGCGCGCCTGCGTGCGCTACGCCGAGCGCTACATTCCCGATCCCTATCTCTACGCGGTCATCCTCACGTTCATCACCGCGGGTGCGGCGCTCATCTGGACCGGCTCCGAGCCGGCTCAGATCGTCACCGCCTGGTATGACGGCATCTGGAACATCCTCGCCTTCGCCATGCAGATGGCGCTGATCCTTTCCACCGGCGTAGCGCTCGCCGCGGCACCGCCGGTCAAGCGCCTGCTGGAACGGATCGCGTCCATTCCGTCGCGCCAAGGCGGCGCGGCCGTCACCGTGTTCCTCGCCGGCGCCGTCGGCTCGTGGCTGAACTGGGGCTTCGGCCTTGTCGTCGGCGCGCTCGTCGCGCGCGAAGTCGCCAGGAAGATTCGCGATGTCGATTTCGGCCTGATCGTCGCCGCCGCCTATATGGGCAACATGGTTTGGGCCTCGGGCCTTTCGAGCTCGATCGCGCTCGCGTCCGCCACGCCGGGGAGCACGCTCAACATCATCGAACGCGAAACCGGCCGCATCGCGTCTCTGAGCGAAACCATCTTCACCACCTACAATCTGGTCCCGACGGTCCTCGTTTTCTGTCTCATTCCGCTGATGCTGCTGGCCATCGGCCCCGACGAGACCGAGATGAAGCGCGCCGATCCCGCTCTGCTCGCCCGCGACGATGAGGTGCCCGCACCCGAGCCGCGCGAACGCAATTTCGCGACCGTGCTCGAGAACGCCTGGGTCCTCACGCTGCTCCTCGTCGCGATGGGCCTCGTCTACGAGTGGAACGTGATCGCCACGCGCGGCTTCACGCTCGACATCAACTCCATGATCTTCATCGCGCTGATGCTCGGCCTGATCCTGCACTGGCGGCCCATCCGCTACGTGCGCGCGTTCAACGCCGCCGCCCGCACCGTCGGGCCGATCCTGCTCCAGTTCCCGCTCTATGGCGGCATCATGGGCATGATGACGGGCACCGGACTTGCCGCGGTGATCTCGGAAGCCTTTGTTGCGTTCTCGACGCAGGACACGCTGCCGTTCTGGAGCTTCGTCTCGTCGAACATCATCAGCCTGTTCGTCCCCTCCGGCGGCGGCCACTGGGCGGTGCAGGGACCGTTCATGATCCCCGCCGCAATCGATCTTCAGGTCGACCCCGCGATGACCGCGATGGCGGTCGCGATGGGCGAGCAGACCGCGAACATGATCCAGCCGTTCTGGGCGCTTCCCATCCTCGCCATCGCCCGTCTCGGCATCAGGGACATCATGGGCTATTGCGTGATGGCGCTGTTCGTCGGCCTCATCGTCTACGGCACCGCGCTGCTTGTCTTTGCCTGAGCAACAGGGCGGACTATTGTCGCAAGCACAACGCCGTTAGGACCCCATCGATGCCCGCTCTCGTCAATCGCCGTACGCTCAAAATCGAATGGGGACAATGCGATCCGGCCGGCATCGTCTTCTATCCGCAATTCCTGATGATCTTCGACGCGAGCACGGCGCATCTTTTCGCCCAAACCGGCCTCTCACCTTCCGAAATGCGCCGAAAATATTCCATCGTCGGCATGCCGCTGGTCGAACAGGGCACGCGGTTCCATAAGCCCTGCCGCTTCGACGACGAGATCCTCGTCGAAAGCGAAGTGGAGGAGTGGGGACGCTCGAGCTTCACCGTCCGTCACCGCATCCTCAACCAAGGCCAGCTCGCGGTCGATGGATTCGAGAAGCGGGTCTGGGCCTCGGCCAACTCCGATCAGCCCGGCCGCCTCAGGCCTCAGCCCATACCCGCTGAGATCATCGCCGCCCTGTCGGCATGATCGGCCGGCCGATGCGCGTCGCCGTTTTGGGCGCAGGTCCCGCCGGTCTCTATTTCGCCTACCGCCTGAAGCGCGCCCGGCCCGAAACGCTCATCGACGTATTCGAGCAGAATCCGCGCGGCGCGACCTTCGGCTTCGGCCTGGCCTTCTCCGGCCGCGCTCTGGAATTCCTGCGCGAACAGGACGCCGAAACCCACGCCGCCATCGCGCCCGCGCTGCAGACCTGGAGCGACAGCGTCATCGACCTGAACGGCGCGGAAATCCGAATCGACGGGATGATCTATACCGGCATCGGCCGTCTCGCGCTGCTCGCGATACTCGAAGCCCAGGCGCGTTCGGTCGGCATCGAGCCGCGCTACGAGCACCGCATCGCCTCGCTGGATGACCTCGAAGGCGCCGATCTGATCGTCGGCGCCGATGGCGCGAACTCGCTGGTCCGGCAGGCGCACGCGGGTGACTTCGGCACCACGGTCGAACATCTCACGAACCGCTACGCCTGGTACGGCACGACGCGCCGCTTCGACGCGCTGTGCCACACCTTCGTCGAGACGCCGGACGGCTGCTTGAACGCGCATCACCACCCCCACTCCCCGGAAATGAGCACCTTCGTCGTCGAGGTCGACGAGCGCACCTTCTTCCGCTGCGGCTTCGACACGATGGACGCCGAACTTGCTCGCGCCAAGTGTGAGCAGGTGTTCAAGACGGCTCTCCAAGGTCATCCATTGATCTCGAACAATTCTATCTGGCGCCGCTTCCCCAAGATCTGGAACGAGCATTGGTCGGCCGGAAACCGCGTCCTTCTGGGAGATGCTCTGCATACGGCGCATTTCTCCATCGGCTCCGGCACACGGCTTGCGTTGGAAGATGCCATCGCGCTCGCCGCCGCAGTGGCACAGGCCCCCGACATCCCGTCCGCGCTATCCGCCTTCGAGGCAGCGCGCAAACCTGCAGCGGAAAGGCTCACCGCAGCGGCCGACCGCAGCGCCGATTGGTACGAAAATTTCGCCGGGCACATGCGCCTTGCCCCGCTCGACTTCGCGATGAGCTATATCACCCGTTCGGGCCGGGTGGATTTGGATCGCCTGCGCTCGACATCCCCTCGATTCGCGGCCGCCTATGAGGCGCGGAAACGCGGTATATGATGATTGGACGACATCCTGACGAACGAGCCGCGAATGCCGAAGTCTAGGTCAAAGATTGCGAAATCATCTCCCAAACACGGGCGGAAGGCGCGCGCACATTCTCGCTCGTCCGCAGTGAAGCGAAAGGTGGTCCGGAGAGGACCTGGTCCTAAAGGCGCAGTCGGTCTCAAGACTCTTTTGGCAGCCGCGCCTCTGGATGGCATCGACTTGACTCGAGAGCAGGATTTCGGCCGTGAGCACGATTTCTGAATTTGACGATGTCACCGTGGAGACGGTCGATCGCGTCGCGGTCCTTCGGCTCAACGATCCGAAGACGCTGAACGCGATATCGCCGCGCATGATCGGCGGCATCGCTCAGGCGCTCGATCACATCGAGCCGGCGGACAAAGGCTTTCGCGCGCTGGTGATGACGGGGGCGGGCAGGGGCTTCTGCTCCGGTGCCAATCTCACGACCACCGGTCCCGACGATATTCTCCGCGTGGACGATTTCGGGCGTGTGCTGCGTGAGATCTACTACCCGGTGCTGCGGCGCCTCCGCGCGCTCAAGATGCCGATGATCGTTGCCGTGAACGGCCCGGCCGTCGGCTTCGGCTTCAGCCTCGCGCTCACCGGCGACATCCTCCTGGCCGCACGCGGCGCGTTCTTCCAGCTCACGTTCTCGCGCATAGGTCTCATTCCCGATGGCGCGGCACCGTGGTTGCTGCCCCGCATCGTCGGCCTCGCGCGCGCCAAGGAATTAATAGTGCTTGCCGAACGTCTTCCCGCCGAAAAGGCGCACGCCTGGGGTCTTGTCAATCAGGTGCACGACGACGACACGCTGATGCGTGCCGCGATGGCGCTCGCGGCTGAGCTCACCCACCGCCCGCCGGCGACGCTGGCGCTGATGCGTCAGGCCTACTGGGAAGGCCTCGACAACACGTTCGAGGAGCAGCTCGAGCTCGAGGCCGGACTGCAATCGGCAGCCGGCAAGACCGGCGACTTCAGGGAGGGGGTCATGGCCTTCCGCGAAAAGCGCCCGCCGAACTTCAAGGGAGGCTGATGGAAACCCGCCCCATCCCTTCGACCGGCGAGATGCTGCCCGCGATCGGCTGCGGCACCTATCTCGGCTTCGACGTCAGCATCGGCAGCGCCGCCTATAAGCGCCTGCCCGATGTGCTGGCTGCGCTCTTCGATGCCGGTGGGACTGTGCTCGACAGCTCACCGATGTACGGCCGTGCCGAAGGCGTGGTCGGCCAATTGCTCAAGGATAGCCCTCATCGCCCGCGCGCCTTTCTCGCCACCAAAGTCTGGACGCTCGGCCGCGCCGCCGGCATCGCGCAGATGGAGCGCTCGCTCGACCTGATGGGCGCCGATCGCATCGACCTGATGCAGGTGCACAATCTGCTCGATTGCCGCACGCACCTCGATACGCTCGCGGGTTGGAAACGCGATGGCCGCGTCCGCTATGTCGGCGTCACGCACTACACGAGCAGCGCCTTTGCCGAACTCGCCGCGGTGATGGAGACCGCCGAACTCGATTTCGTTCAGCTGAACTACTCGCTCGACGATCGTGCCGCCGAGTCTCACCTTCTGAAATTGGCCCAGGACCGCGGCATTGCCATCCTGGTCAACCGCCCGTTCGGCGGCGGCTCGCTCGTGCGTTCCCTCGCGCGCGAGACGCTGCCCGACTTCGCGCGCGAGATCGGATGCGAAAGCTGGTCACAGCTTCTGCTGACCTTCATCCTCACGCATCCGGCGGTGACCTGCATCATCCCCGGCACCGGCAATCCCGCGCACATGGCGGACGACGTAAAGGCCGGCATCGCCATCCACCCCGACGCCCGCGAGCGCATCCTCAAATGGTGGTCATCGCGCTAGCGCTTGGATCAGCACGCCGATGTCCGGCAGGTTCTCCACATCCAACACCAGGCCCATGATCCGCTCGCTCTGTGCCTGCGGCAGCACCCGCCGGGTCAGCTTGGCGAACTTGGCCTTGATGTCCTCGGCGCGCGCGAAGTTGTGCTCCGATCCGCGCGGCGCTTCCACCGTCTCTTCGAGCACGGTGCCGTCCTTCAGATGCACCGCGACCGACACCTTGTGGCGGAGCTTGGACCCAAGCGCCGTGATCTTCGGATCTTCACGCACCTCCACCTTCGACGCCAAAGCCATGCGCTCCGGATCGGCGACCATGTCGTCGGTAAACTGGTCGACGAACACGTCGCCTTCCAGCAGCAGCGTCGCGACGCAATACGACAGGTTCAGCTGTGCCGACGTCATGCCCTCGGGCTTGTAGGCCCAGCCGGTGTGTTCGACGGTGGCCTTTGAGCCATGCACGATGATCCGCTCGATGTCGTTCGCACCGAAGGGCGTGCGCGCCTGCATGTTGCGGATCGCATCCAGCGACGTGTGGTTGGTGCCGACGCAGGAGTAAAACTTGAGCGCGATGCGCAGGGTCTCGAAGCGCTCGCCCAAACCCGACGTCAGCTCGCTCAGATTGAACCGGTCCGTCGAGCGCGAGAACGTCGTGCAGAAGCCGCCATACTCGCTTTCGAACACGTTGGTGATGCCGGTGAACCCGTTCTCCGCGAGCAGCGCCGCATAGAGTCCGCTCTGCGCCGAGCGTCCGGCATGCATGCGTTTGACCATCGCGCCGAACTGCGCCGCCATCAGGCCCGCCGACTGCGTGCCCGCGATGCCGAGCGCATGCACCACCTGCTCCGCCGGCAGCCGCAATCCCGCTGCCGCGCCGGCCGCGGCGGAAAACACGCCGACCGTCGCGCCCGAATGCCAGCCCTGCACGATGTGCTCCTGGCCCATGCACATGCCGACGCGCGGGCCGACCTCGTAGCCCGCCACAGCCGCCCGCAAGAACTCGCGCCCGCTCATGCCGGGCTTCACCTCGGCGACCGCAAACAGCGGCGGCAGCGTGACGGCGCCGACATGCAGCACGCCCTGGCGGTGCACGTCGTCGAGCTCGAAGCCTTGCACCAGCGTGCCGTTGACGAGCGCCGCATGCGGCGGCGAAAGCCGCACGCCCGTTCCCCACACACCGCAGCCGCGCGAGCTGTCCACCGCGGTCAGCGTCCGCATCAGGATGCGGCTCCATTCGAGCTCCGAGCCGAACAGCGCGCAGCCGAGTGAATCGAGGATCAGAAGCTTGATGCGGTCGCGAACCTCGCCCGGAATCTGTTCGTAGCGCAGTCCCGCGACAAAGGCCGCTAGACCCGCCGTGTAGGGATTGGTGCGCGTCTCGTGGCTCAAAACGTCCCTCCAGAGTGTCCGGCAAGGATGCAGTAGCGCGGCAAACGAAGGATGCCAACCCGCTCCCGCCCCGCTACAGTGCGGAAAACGACCTGGAGGAGTGCCCAATGGGAATGACCATGACCGAGAAGATCCTGGCCAAGGCGAGCGGCGCCGGGACGGTGTCGCCCGGCGACCTGGTCGTCACCGATGTCGATACCTCGGTCCTGATCGACAATGCGTTCTTTCCGGCCTATTGGCGCGAAATCCTCAAGGTCCACGACCCGGAGAAGGTCATCGTCGTCTTCGATCACCGCGCACCGGCTTCCGACCTCGTCAGCGCCGGCGCCCATGTGGTCGGCCGCAAGTTCGTCAAGCAGTTCGACATCAAGCGCTTCCACGATGTCGGCGCCAATGTCGGGATTTCGCACGTCGTCGTCGCCGACCGCGCCTATGCGTTGCCCGGCACCGTCCTCGTCTGCGCCGACTCGCACACCTGCAGCGGCGGCGCCTTCAATTGCGCGGCGCGCGGCGTGGGCGCGCCCGACATGATCTACGCGGTTACCACCGGCAAGGCCTGGTTCCGCGTCGGTGAAACCGTCCGCTACGACCTGACCGGCAAGCTCAACGCCGGCGTCACCACCAAGGACGTGTTCCTCCATATCGCCAACGCGTTCGGCGATCACGTCAACCAGAACGTCGAATTCGGCGGCAGCGGGCTGAAGCATCTGAGCCTGAACGCGCGCCGCACCATCGCCACCATGGGTGCCGAGATCAGCGCCGACTTCGCGATCTTCGAGGCCGACGATCTGATCCTCGATTACGTGCGCGAACGCAACAAGGCGCCGTTCGAGGCGCAATATCCCGATCCGGACGCGGTCTATCGCGAGCGCCGCACGATCGCGCTCGGCGACATGGAGCCGCTGGTCGCGCTGCCCGATCAGGTGGTCAAGAACTCGGTCCCGGTCGGGCAGGTCGCCGGCGAGAGGATCGACCAGGCCTTCATCGGCTCCTGCGCCAACGGCACGCTGGATGATTTCGCCATCGCCGCGCACGTGATGAAGGGCAGGCAAGTGGCCTCCGGCGTGCGTCTTCTGATCACGCCCGGCTCGCAGGAGGTCTACCGCAACGCGCTGCGCGCCGGCTACGTCCAGATACTCGCCGATGCGGGCGCGGTCATCACCAACGCGACTTGCGGCGCTTGCGGCGGCGGACACCTCGGCATCCTCGGCCCGGGCGAGGTCTGCATCACGGCCAGCACGCGCAACTTCAAGGGCCGCATGGGCGATCCCAGCGCCCGCATCTACATGGCCTCGCCGGCGACTGTCGCCGCATCGGCCATCAAGGGCTCGATCGCCCATGCCGGCGAATACACTTCGGAGTTCTTCGGATGACCATCAACATGATCTCCGGCCGGGTGTGGAAATTCGGCGACAACATCAACACCGACCTGATGCTGCCGGGCGACGTCCATGCCGGCAGCGAAGAGGAACAGGCCGGCGCCGTGTTCCGCGCCAACCGTCCGGGCTGGCTGAATGAGATGGCGCGCGGCGATCTCATCGTCGGCGGCCGCAATTACGGCACCGGGTCGAGCCGCCCCGCCGCGCGCTCGCTGCGCAATATCGGGATCGCCTGTCTCGTCGCGGACTCCATCAACAGTCTGTTCTTCCGCAATTGCGTGAATTTCGGACTGGTGGCGCTCGAGTGCCCGGGCGTCTCGGCGGCCTTCGAAGAATTGCAGATCGCCGACATCTCGCTCGACGATTTCACGGTGAAGAACCGCGCGACGGGAGTCGTGCTCAAGGCGCAGCCGGTGCCGGAACATCTGCTCGCGATGATGCAGAGCGGCGGACTCTACCCGCTGCTCGAAAAGCAAGGCTACATCGCGCCGAAGGCAAAGTCCGCTCCGACCGCCGCGCGCCATTGAGCACTGAACCGGTCATCGAGGCGCGCGACCTGCGCAAGCACTTCCCCGTGCGCCGCGGGCTGCTTGCGAGTCTCATCTCCCGCCGCCCGCTGAAGATGCTCAAGGCCGTCGACGGGGTCAGCTTCGCGCTCCATGAAGGCGATGTGCTCGGCCTCGCCGGCGAGTCCGGTTGCGGCAAATCCACCACCGGCATGACGCTCCTCAATCTGTATCCGCCGACCGGCGGCGAGATTCGATTTCGCGGCATCGGTCGCCTCGACAACGCGGACCGCCGGACCCTGCTCGCCTTTCGCCGGCAGGCGCAGATCGTGTTCCAGAATCCCTACGAGGCGCTCAATCCCCGCTACACGATAGAGCACGCGGTGCGCGAGCCGATCGCCATCCACTTTCCCGGCGACGCCAAAAGCATGCGCGAGCGTGTCGTGCGCGCCATGACGCGCGCAGGGCTCACCCCCGTCGAGACCTATCTCGATCGTTATCCGCATCAGCTCTCCGGCGGACAGCTTCAGCGCGTCGCCATCGCGCGCGCCATCGCCGTCGAGCCGCGTGTTCTCGTCGCCGACGAGCCGGTGTCGATGCTGGATGTCTCGATCCGCGCCGGCATCCTCAGGCTGCTGTGCTCGTTCGCGGCCGACCTGGACATGGCGGTGCTGTATATCTCGCACGATCTCTCGACCATGCGGCACATCTGTTCGAGCATCGCCGTGATGTATCTCGGCCGCATCGTCGAAATGGGCCCCGCCGATTCTATACTCGACACGCCGCATCATCCCTACGCGCAGGCGCTCGTCTCATCCATCCCGGTCTTGGGCGGCCGAACAAAGCGCCAGCGCATGCGCCTGACCGGGGCCGTTCCGAACGCCGCCGATATACCCAGCGGCTGCCGCTTCCATCCCCGCTGCCCAAAAGCGATGGCGCGCTGTCGTGAGGATGATCCCCAACTGAGGCCGATGCCGGACGGCCGCCTCGTCGCCTGTCACCTCTACGATTGAGTGAGGACCGGTCCTTGGCGGTCGCCCGGCCGCGCGACATGGCTTAGGATGGACGGGATGGGTGAGAACTCGAAGACCACGCTCGACCGGCGCACGCTGCTCCAGCTCGCCGCCGGCGGTGCCGTCGCGGCCACGGGCAAACTTGGCGCGGCTCCTGCGCTCGCGGCCGAGGCGCCGTTCACGCTCACCGATCCGCGCTACGATCAGCTCTACAAGGCCACGCGCACCTATTTCGTCAACGATGCGCAATGGGCGGCCTGGACCCGTCCGCGCCTCACCTGGCCGAAAGCCGGCGAGAAGGTGCCGGATCTCACCGTCGTCATCGCCAACATCCAGGGCACGTGGCTCGACGCGTGGCGCAAATGGGCCGCCGACGCCGAGAAGCTCGGCCTCAAATACAACATCCAGCAGGTCTCCCAGGCTCGCTGGCTCGACATGATCACTTCGCACAAGCACGGCGACGTCGAGGTGCACTCGGCGATCTTCCGGCCAGAACGCGTCGATCCCGCCGAATGGATGGTCAGCCGCGCGCATGGTCTCGATCGCCGCAATTACGGCGAATGGGTGAACGCGGAATACGACGCTCTGATGGACGCGCAGGCGAGGGAAGCCGATCCTACCAAACGCCTGAAGCTGATCCAGGACGCGCAAGCCGTCCTCGCCGACGATCTCTACATCGCCCAGTTCGGCTGGGGACCATCGGTCATCGAGGCCTACAACAGCGCGGCCTGGGACGGCGTCGTGCAGACCCGCGGCTTCGGCGTCGGCTCGTTCAACGCCTTCCACACCTTCATCAACGCAAAGTCCAAGACCGCGCGCAAGCGCATGGTGGTCGGCAATTTCACGCTGCTCGAGACCACCAACATCATCAACGCCGGCAACAACATGCGCTCGATCGGCGCCATGATCTACGATCGGCTTGCCTATGTGGATAAGGACCTCAAGGTCATTCCGTGGGCGGCCGAGTCGTGGACGAAAGTCGACGACCGCACCTGGGACATCAAGCTGCGCCCCGGCATGAAATTCCACGACGGCCGGCCGGTCACTGTCGACGATCTGAAATTCACCTTCGACTTCATGCTGCGCTGGGAGCGCGCGAATTTCTGGAGCACCAACCAGTATCTCGAAAGCACCGCGATCAGGGATCAGGCGAACGGCATCCTTCGCGCGACCTTCAAGCAGCCTTACGGCTTGTTCGAGACGTACTTCCTTCAGCTCAACGTGATCCTGCCCAAGCACATCTGGCAGAACCTGATGGCGGAGCAGGGTGTCGGCGATGACCCGCGGCGCCTTCGCATCGATCAGCCCATCGGCAGCGGACCGTTCAAGTTCGGCCGCTATCGCCGCGACGCGGAGCTCCAGCTGATCGCCGACAAGACGCACTTCTCCAAACCCGCCATCGACGAACTATGGATCGTGGTCACGCC
>Ga0137432_1000792_pt1 | contig 12458 bp, 12 predicted proteins | sample EasRivERMZT820_2_FD_102337 | JGI IMG/M metagenome (GOLD analysis project Ga0137432, IMG submission 102337) | Soil microbial communities from meander-bound floodplain in the East River, Colorado, USA - East River MetaG ERMZT820_2 | ecosystem: Environmental > Terrestrial > Soil > Floodplain ...
CGGCAAGGACGAGTTCAACCCGGACCGCAAGGTGGTGAATCTGCGCAACCGCCCCGGCGAGCCGATCGATCTCGCCCGCGCCATGCTGTTCCTGGTCTCGGACGATTCCGATTTCATCGCGGGGGCGGAATTGTTCGTCGACGGCGGCTGTGCCGTGATGATGCCGGGCGACGGTTAGGGGATGACGAGACTCGCCGTTTTCTGCGGCGCGCCATTCGATGCGACCCTGAAGGACCCCGCCTTCCTGAGCGATGCCGCGCGGCTCCAGATGGAGATCGACCCCCTCGACGGCGCCGCCATCGAAGCCCTGCTGGCCAAGGCCTACAGCGCTCCCAAGGACATCATCGCGGCGGCGGCGCTCCTGGTGCCCTGAGGGTAGCCGCCACCGGTGCTTTTGCGCATAATGCAGCCAACCGAACCGCTTTCCGGAGATCGTCGATGAGATTTCGTGCCCTCTTTGCCTTGTGTCTGTCTCTCGTCGCGTCGGCGGCGGTCGCGCAGACGAGCTGGCCCAACCAGCAGGAGGGCGACTACACCATCAAGGACTTCCGCTTCGGCAGCGGCGAGACCCTTCCCGAGCTGCGCCTGCATTACCGCACGCTCGGCACCGCGAAGCGGAACGCGGCAGGCGAGATCGTCAACGGCGTCGTGCTGCTGCACGGCACCAGCGGCTCGGGCAATTCCTGGCTTTTGCCGTCGCTCGCCGATGAGCTGTTCGCCAAGGGGCAGCCGCTCGATGCGGCCGAGCACTTCATCATCATTCCCGACTCGATCGGCGTCGGCGGTTCATCCAAGCCGAGCGATGGCTTGCGCGCCAAGTTCCCCCATTACCGCTACATCGACATCGTGCGCGCCGAGCACCGTCTCGTGACCGAGCACTTGAACATGCGCCATTTGCGTCTCGTGCTCGGCAGCTCGATGGGCGGCATGCACACCTGGATGTGGGGCGAGATGTACCCCGACCTGATGGACGGATTGGTGCCGATCGCGAGCCAGCCCATCGGCATCAGCGGCCGCAATTGGATGTTGCGGCGCGTCCGCATCGAAGCGATCAAGAACGATCCCGAATACAACGGCGGCAACTACACGAAGAATCCCTCGACCTATGTCTACACGCTGCCGATGGCGGCGATGAACACCGAAAGCGTCGTGCGGCTGCAGGAGATGGCGCCGACGCGCGAAGCCGGAGACGCGATGTACAAGAAGCTGGTCGAGGAAGCGAAGAAGGGCGACGCCAACAACACGCTCTATGGCATCGAAGCGGTGATGGATTACGATCCCTCCAAGGATCTCGAGAAGATCAAGGCGCGGCTGCTTGCGATCAATTTCGAGGACGACGAAGGCAATCCGCCGCAGCTCAATGTGCTCGATCCGGCAATCAAGCGCATCCCCAACGCGCGCTACGTCGTGATCCCGGCGGGTCCGGAGACGCACGGCCACTACACCCATCTGCGGGCCAAGGTCTGGAAGTCTCATCTCGTCGAGTTCATGAAAAGTTTGCCGAAGCCCTGAACAGCCGGAGAGTTGCAATGCGCTTTGCCGTCGGCCTTCTGGCAGCCCTGGTCGTGCTCGCGTCCGCTCCGGCATTGGCGCAAGGATGGTCGGAATACCGCAACACCGAAGAGGGCTTCCTGGTCAACCTGCCGACCGAGCCGAAGATGGAACCGATCACCTACAGGACGCAGAGCGGCGCATCGGTGCCGGCGCGGGTGTTTTCCTCGACCGAAGACATGAACCACTATTCGATGACGGTGGTCGACCTGACCAGCAGCGCGGTCGATGATGACGGCGCGAAGGCCATGGCGCACGAAGCGTCAGTGCATCGCGTAAGAGGCCGGATCCGTTTCGACGAGTCCTCCGAACTGGACGGCATCCATGGACATCAGCTCAGCATCCTCCAACCCGACGGACGCCGGGTGCTGATCCAGCTCTATTACTACAACCACAAACTTTATGTCGCGGAGGGCAATACCGCCCCTGGCGCGTTCGAGGCGGCGCTGTTCCAGACCTCGGTCGCCATGATCCATCCCGACGGCCGGGTGGTGAATCTCACCCGCGAAGCCCGGGAACGCGAGGCGGCGCAGGGGAAGAGCCAGCCTCAGTAGGGCTATGAGGCGTAAGCCTTGAGATACATCAACTGAGGCGGAAGCTCCCCGCGCAGCAGATGTTTCGAAAGAAATCTCAGGCCGAACTCGGGCGACTTCATCCAAACGACTTCAGCCTCGTAGGCGATGGAATTTCGGACATCGAGCAGTACGACGCGGGCCGGGATGATCGAGCTGGCTGACAGAACAACACGTGCGCCGGTGTCCGACATGTCGCGAATCCGGCAGTCCAGCGAATACGTGCCGTCATTGTAGATGATCTTGGCGCCGAGAATGACGCGCTTTCGCGGCGCCCTTCGTCCTTCGATCGGAGGCAGTTCCGGCGGGTTCGAGTCGGACATGAAGGGACTCTGGACTTCGGCCCACTATAGCGAAACCCGCTGCGCAGCCGCTATGGCTTGGGCATGCGCTCCGTGCCCTGAGCAAAGGATGGGCAGCGTCTTTTTAGCGCAGGCGGGGGCCGATTGAGCCGGAACGATACGATTTCGGCAGGCCACGTGGCCTCAGCCCAGCATCTTTGTGGCCATTTCGTAGAGGTTGGCCGACAGGCCCGGACGGCCTGCGATCGCCTCGAGCTCAGCCCGCATCAGAGCCTGCCGCTCGCGATCGTAGCGGCGCCAGGTTTCGAAGGCTGCGGCCATGCGGGCGGCGGTCTGCGGATTGATCGAATCCAGTGTCTGCACCACCTCGCGGACGAGGCGGTAGCCGGCACCGGACTTGTCGTGGAAGCGCAACGGGTTCCCGATCGCGAAGGCACCGATCAGCGCGCGCACGCGGTTCGGATTCTTGAGCGAGAACACGGGATGGCCCATGAGCGTGCGCACGCGATCCACCGTGTCGGGCTGCGGCGACATGGCCTGCAGGCCCATCCACTTGTCGAGCACCAGCGGATCGTCGCGAAAGCGATCGTGGAAATCCGCAAACGCGCGTTCGCGACGCGGATTTGCGGTTCTGGCGAGGGCCGCAAGGCCGGCGGTCATATCCGTCATGTTGGTCGCGGACCGGCAATGGGCTTCGGCGAGCTCGGCGGCGTAATCGTCGTCGGCCACGGTGAGGAAGCGCAGCGCAGAGTTTCGCAGCGCCCGGCGTCCGGCCGAGGCCGCGTCGGGATTGAAGGCGCCTCGCGAGTCCAGATTCGTGTAGAGCGAAGCGAGCGCCGATCCATGGGCATCGGCGATGGCCCAGACCAGGCGCCGGCGCGCATCGTGGATCGCTTCGGGATCGATCGGCGTGACCGCGAGCGCGAGCTCGCTTTCGCTGGGCGGAACCAGCATCAGGGCGGTGAAGGCGTGATCTTCATCGGCGCGCGCGATCACGCCCCCGATCGCTTCGACGTATATGGGATCGGCTGCGGCGGGGTGTCCGCCCTGGATCGCGCGGATCATTCCAACGAGAATTTCGGTGGAAAGCTTCTGCGCCGCTTCCCATCGGTTGAAGGCATCCGCATCATGGCTCATGAGGAAGGCGCGTGTCGCCGCGTCTTGTGAGCAGCGGACGACGATCGGCGCCGAAAAGCCCCGGCCCAAGGAGAGGACCGGCTCCTCGGCCACTCCGGAAAAAACCAAACGCTGTTCCGGGCGCACCAGCTCGACCACGCGATCCTCAGGCCCTGGCGTGTTCTCGCCTTGGAGCGTGAGCGGCAGCGGCTTGGCGCTACGCTTGCCGATCATTCCGAGCGCAAGCGGAATGTGCATCGGCTTCTTCTCGGGCTGGCCCGGCGTCGGTGGCACGGACTGCTTAAGATCGAGCGCGTAGGTCTTGGCGTTCGGATCGTAAGCGCCTTCGACCTGCACCTCGGGTGTCCCGGCCTGGGAATACCAGAGCCGGAATTGTTCAAGCTTGCGGCCGCTCGCATCCTCGAAGCAACGGATGAAGTCCTCGACGGTCGCCGCCTCTCCGTCGTGGCGCTCGAAATAAAGGTCCATGCCTTTCCGGAAGGTCTCGGCGCCAAGGATCGTGCGCAGCATGCCGACGACTTCCGCACCCTTCTCGTAGACGGTTGCGGTGTAGAAATTGTCGATCGTGATGTAGCAATCGGGTTGCACGGGGTGGGCGAGGGGGCCGGCATCCTCCTGGAATTGCCGCAGGCGCAGATCCTTCACGTCGGTGATGCGGCGCACCGCATGTGAGCGCATATCGCCGACGAAGCCGGTCTCGCGAAAGACGGTCAGGCCCTCCTTGAGCGCGAGCTGGAACCAATCGCGGCAGGTGATCCGATCCCCGGTCCAGTTGTGGAAATATTCGTGCGCGACGACCGCTTCGATGCGCGCATAGTCGTCATCGGTTGCGGTCTCGGGGCTCGCCAGCAGCACCTTGTCGTTGAAAATGTTGAGGCCCTTGTTCTCCATTGCGCCGAAATTGAAGGCCGACACCGCCACGATCATGAAGATGTCGAGATCGTATTCGCGGCCGTACGCCTCTTCGTCCCAGCGCATGGCGCGCTTGAGCGAATCCATCGCATAGAGGGCGCGCGGCTCGTTGCCGTGCTCGACATAGATGCGCAGGTCCACGCGCCGCCCGCACATCGTGTCGAAATGGTCGCTGATGTGGCCGAGATCGCCTGCCACCAGCGCGAACAGATAAGACGGCTTGGGGAAAGGATCGCGCCATATGGCGAAGTGCCGGCCATCGTCGAGGTCGCCCGATTCGATCAGGTTGCCGTTGGACAGCAGCACGGGCGCAACGGATTGCGGCGCCTCGATGCGGGTCTCGAATCGGGCGAGGTTGTCGGGCCGGTCGATGAAATAGGTGATGCAGCGGAAGCCCTCCGGCTCGCACTGGGTGCAGTAGATGCCGCTCGCCATGTAAAGACCCTCAAGGGCCGTGTTCTCGGCGGGCGCGATTTCGGTGACGAGCTCGAGCGTGAACGACTGGGGCGGATCGAACACGGTCAAGGACGTCGAATCGGCCGAGTAGGCGGAGGGCTCGAGTGTCTTGCCGTCGAGCTTGATCGAGATCAGCTTGAGGCGCTGTCCGTCGAGCACCAAAGGCTCGGATCCGGCCGCCATGCGCTCCACCTGCATCGTCGCGGTGACGCGTGTGGCCGAGCCGTCAAGGTTGAAATCGAGTGCGATCTCGGGGATCCGGTACGAAGGGGGGCGGTAGTCCCTGAGATGGGTGGCGCGCGGCTCTGTGGTCTTCATCATCATCCTTCTGCCCCGGCGCAGGACTATAAGCGACGGCGGGGCGTGGGAAAGAGGCGGTCGGCGACCCCGGCAAGCGGTTTCACGCCGCTTGGGTCTTATTTCGGATTGAACCTTCAATTTTTCGTTGAATCCTCCGGTGCGCTTGGAAGTCTTGGCTGGGGATTGTGGGCTATTGTTGCGGGCGAGGGGAGATTCTATGGCGGACTCCGGGACACCCGTGGCCGATCTGGCGGCGAATGCCGATCGTGTTGAGGCGGCCCACCGGACTCTGTTGCGGGAACCCGGGCTCCAATTCGAGTTCGACGCGCTGCCTCCTCCTCCGGAAGTGCCGGATTGGCTTCGGGCAATCTTCGAGTTCCTGCGCGCATTGCAGCCGCTGTTCGAGATCCTGTTCTGGCTCGGCGTCGCAGCGCTCGCAGGGTTCATCCTCTACTTCGTCGCGCGGGACCTGCTCCGCTATCGCCGGAGCAAGCTGCCCAAGCCGGACGGCGAAACCGCCGCTTCGGATTGGCGCCCGCCGGTGGCCCGTGCGCGGGCGCTTCTGAGCGACGCCGACAGGCTGGCCGCGGAGGGACGCTTCGCGGAGGCGGTGCACCTGTTGCTTTACCGCAGCCTCGAGGAGATCGACGCCAAACGCCCCCATACGCTCAAGCCCGCTTTGACCAGCCGGGACATCGTCTCCCTGAAGGCGTTGCCGGCGGCCGCAAGCCGCGCGCTCGGCCGCCTTGTGGCCACGGTCGAGCGGAGCTTCTTCGGCGGACGCCGGGTCGACGCCAGGGATTTTTCGGAAATGCGGCTCGCCTATGAGGAATTTGCGTTCTCCGAAACCTGGGCGGGCAAAACCAGTTGAGCGACACGGCTGAAAGCACTGCCGCCGCCCGGCCGCTTTTTTCGCCGGTCGTGGCCCTTGCAATGGTTGCCGTCGGCGCGTTCGCGCTGCTCTTCTATGTCGTGTTCTCGGCCTATGCGCCCGACTACAGCGGCGAGGGTGACAGCCGCACCAATGCCTTCTCTCGCTCCGCCGTAGGTTTTGCCGGGCTGGTTTCCTTTTTGCGCGCGCAGGGTGTTCCGGTCCTCATCAGCCAGGGATTGAACGAAGAGGAATACGAAAAGGCGAGCCTGATCGTGCTCACGCCCAGCCTGAACAACAGGGGGGCGGAGATCCTCGCCGTCACGGACATAGAACCCCAGCTCATCATCCTGCCGAAATGGATCGCCGCGCCCGACCCGTTGCGCGCGGGCTGGGTGCGCAATGCCGGTTTGTTCGACGAGGATGCGATCGTCGAACGTATCCTCGAGCCCATCTCGCAGTCGAGACTCTCGCAGGCCATCGGCACGCAGCCTGTCGTGCTGCGCAACGGCTTGAACGGGAGCGAGGCAATGTCCGGTTCCATCGAATCGATCCAGACGATTTCCGGAAACCAGTGGGTCGGCTATGTCAGCGACGGGATGAATCGAGCGGTCGTCGCACGGCAGGAGGGGACGGAAATCTACGTTCTCTCCGATCCCGACCTGATGAATACGCATGGCTTGAACGACCTTGCCACGGCGCGACTCGCGGCAGAGATCATCGAAGGCATTCGTCAGGGCAACGGCCCGGTCATCTTCGACGTCACGCTCAGCGGTTACAGGCGATCGCCCAACCTGCTGCGTCTCGTCTTCGAGCCGCCGCTGCTTGGCGCCACCCTCTGCGCGCTGCTCGCGGCGCTCCTCATGGGGGTGCATGCGGCGGTGCGTTTCGGCGCGCCTCAGGAAGGCGGGCGGGTCTTGGCCCTGGGCAAGCAGGCCCTCGCTGACAACTCCGCCGCGCTGATCGCGATGGTCGGACGCGAGCATCGCATCGTGCCGCGCTACGCCGCCGCGATTCGCCGCCGCGTCGCGCGAATCGTAGGCGTACCGCCGGACACTCGCGACGACGTCCTCAACGATCTGCTCGATCGCCAACGCCGGCGCAATGATCCGGCGCCGCCGCTTGCCGATCTCATCGCCGAAGCGCAAAGGGCCAAGGACGCGAGCGATGCGCTGAGGGCCGCGCGCAAGCTGTACCGCTGGAGAAGGGGCATGATTCATGAATCTTGATAGCGTCGCGGCGCTCGCGGACCGCATCAAGCGGGAGGTCGCCAAGGTGATCGTCGGTCACTCCGAGACCCTCGACCTGATGCTGATCTCACTCTTTTCCGGCGGACATGTTCTGCTGGAGGGTCCGCCCGGCACGGCCAAGACGCTTCTTGCGCAGTGCTTCGCGCGCAGCCTCGACCTCAAGTTCGGGCGCATCCAGTTCACACCCGACCTGATGCCGGGCGACATCGTGGGGACGAACCTTTTCAACTTCCAAACCAGCACCTTCACGCTGACGAAGGGACCGATCTTCTGCGATATCCTGCTGGCCGATGAAATCAACCGGACGCCGCCCAAGACGCAGGCTGCGCTGCTCGAGGCGATGCAGGAACGGAGGGTCACGCTCGACGGCCAGTCGCACCTTCTGGGCGATCGTTTCATGGTGGTGGCGACTCAAAACCCGATCGAGCAGCAGGGCACCTATCCGCTGCCCGAAGCCCAACTGGACCGCTTCCTGTTCAAGCAGACGCTGAACTACCCGAGTGAAGCGGACGAGCGGACGATCGTCTCGTCGCACGGGCACCGTCTCGGCATGCCGGACCCCGGTCAGCTCGGCGTCTCGCCCGTAAGCGGCGCTCATGACGTTGCCGCCGCGATCGAAGCCGTTTCCGCGGTCCGGCTGAACGATGCGCTCGTGAATTATGTCGTGACGCTCGTGCGCTCGACAAGGTCGAGTGCTGATATCGCTTACGGCGCGTCACCCCGGGCGGCCGCGGCGATCGCCACCGCCGCGCGCACGCGTGCGGTGCTGGAGGGACGCGATTACGTGATCCCGGACGACATCAAGGCTTTGATGCTGCCGGCGCTGCGCCATCGCCTCGTGCTGTCGCCGGCCGCCGAAATCGACGGACGCCGCGTCGACGATATCATCGCGGGAATCGTCGAACGCGTGGAGGCGCCGCGATGATCTATCCCACAAGGCGCGCCATTCTGCTCGCGTTTCTCGGTGCGCCTTTGGCGCTCGTGGCGGGACTGGCGGCGCCCGATTTCTGGTTCATCGGCGTTGCATGGCTGCTGTTCGTGGCGGTGTCCCTCTGCGCCGACGCGATGCTGGGCGGACTGTGGTCCGAGATGACGGTGCAGCAGATGCTGCCCGCAGGGCTTGCGGTCGGGACGAGCGATGACGCGCGGTTTCGCGCGACGTTTGCCACGAGGCTGCCGCCGACGCGCGCCGAGTTCGCCTTGGACACGAACGGGATTCTCCGCAGCCATCCGGTTCGGCGCAGCGTGGCGATCACAGGTGGAGGCGGCGAAGCACGCTTCCGGCTGAGCGCCTTGCGCCGAGGCGCGGGGCGGTTGCACAGGGTTTGGGTTCGGTGGCAGGGCCCGCTGGGGCTCGTCTGGAAGCAGACCGTCAAGGCGCTCGATGCCGGCATTCCGATCACCCCCAATGTTCGCGCGGTCAAAGAGGAGGCGCTCCGGCTGTTTCAGCGCAACGCGCTGTTCGGCTTCAATGCGCAGCGCGACATCGGTGACGGCGCGGAGTTTCACGCGCTGCGGGATTTTCGCGCCGGGATGGACCGACGCACGATCGATTGGAAGCAAACAGCGCGGCATGCCGCGCTGCTGGCCAAGGAGTTCCACACCGAGCGCAACCAGCAGATCATCCTCGCGCTCGACACGGGCCGGCTGATGTGCGAGCCGCTCGCCGGCCAGCCCCGCATCGACCGGGCGCTTCATGCGGCACTCCTGCTCGCCTTCGCGGCGCTGAAGCTCGGCGACCGCGTCGGGCTTTATGCGTTCGACGCGAGGCCCAGATTGTCGAGCGGCGCGGTGTCGGGAGCGCGGGGTTTCCCGCTGTTGCAGTCGCTCGGCGCGCGCATCGACTACTCGACCGAAGAGACCAACTATACGCTCGGACTGACGCAATTGTCGGGCGAGCTCCAGCGTCGTTCGCTGATCGCCGTGTTCACCGAGTTCTCCGATTCCACCAGCGCCGAACTGATGATCGAGAACATCGAGCGGCTGCTGCGCCGCCACATGGTCCTGTTCGTCGTCTTCCGCGACGAAGAGCTCGAGGCGATGGCGGACAAGGAACCGTCGGTGCCGAGCGACGTCTCGCGTGCCGTCATTGCCGATACCTTGCTGCGCGAGCGCGAGACCGTCATTTCGCGCCTTCGCCGGATGGGTGTCGAGGTCGTCGATGCGCCGGTCGAACGTGCGGGCGCCAGCCTGCTGAACGCCTATCTCGATCTGAAGCGGCGCAATGTGCTCTAGGACGCGGCGATGCAGGAGCTGACGCTCAAAAGCCATCGTTTCCGCAAGGAGCGCGAGACGGAATGGCGCAGGCTGGAGGACCTTCTCGCGCGCGCCGAAAGATCCTCTGCTGCCGCGCTCAGCGATGACGAGATCATCGCGCTCCCGGTGCTGTACCGTTCGGCGCTGTCATCGCTTTCCGTCGCGCGAGCCATTTCGCTGGATCAGGCTCTCATCGCCTATCTCGAGAGCCTTTGCACGCGTGCCTATTTCTTCGTGTATGGAACGCGCACGACATTCGCAAAGCGCATCGCCGCTTTTTTCCGGCGCGACTGGCCGCGTGCTGCGCAGGATCTGTGGCTTGAAACCCTGATCGCGGTGGCCGTGATGGCTTTGGGTGCAGCGGTGGCGTACATGCTCGTCATGCGCGATTCGACGTGGTTTTATTCGTTCGTCTCGCCTGGTTTGGCCGGCGGACGCGGGCCGGCGGCAGCGACCGAGGAGCTTCGCTCGACCTTGTTCTCGGATGAGGAGAGCGGGCTCTCGATCTTCGCCACGTTCCTCTTTACCCACAATGCGCAAATCGCGCTCTTCGCCTTTGCGCTCGGTTTCGCTTTCTGCCTCCCTGCGGCGTTCCTCGTCCTGACCAATGGAATGATGTTGGGTGCGTTCGTCGCGCTCTTCGCGTCGCGCGGGTTGGGCATCGAGTTCGGCGGCTGGCTGTTCATTCACGGCACGACCGAATTGTTTGCGATCGCACTCGCGGGCGCGGCCGGATTTCGTCTCGGCTGGACGCTCGCCTTTCCCGGCCAGCGCTCGCGCGTGGACGCGATGAGCGCCGCGGGGCGCAAGGCTGCAATCGTCATGACCGGAGTCGTGATCATGCTTGGCGTTGCCGGTGCGCTCGAGGGGGTAGGGCGCCAGGTGCTGACGGATACGGGCCTGCGCTACGCGATCGGCGCCTTCGCGCTGCTGTTCTGGCTGCTCTATCTCTACCTGCCGCGGATGGAGGAGAGCGATGAGCACGGTTGAAACGGCTGCGCCTGCTGGTCGTCCGGCGTTGCCTACCGAGCGTGTGCGCGAGTTGATCACGCCGGAGGGCATCGACCTTCGCCTCAAGCTCGCCGAAGTGAGCGAGCGCACAACCGCCTTCTTCATCGACGCTGCGATCATCGTCGGCGTGCTAGTCGGAATGACGCTGTTGTCCATCGCCGCGATGATCTCGACCGGATTCCAATCGACAGGGATTACGCAGATCATCTGGCTCCTCGCGGCGTTCTTCCTGCGCAATTTCTATTTCATGGCGTTCGAGCTCACGCCTCGCGGCGCGACGCCGGGGAAACGGGCGGTCGGGCTGCGCGTGGCCACGCGCAACGGCGAGCCCTTGGGCTTCGACGCCATCTTCGCCCGCAACGCCATGCGCGAGATCGAGCTGTTCCTGCCGATGAGCTTCCTGTTCGTCTATGGACGCGAGGCGGGGATATGGGGGGCGCTCGCCGGAACGATCTGGTGCGCGGTTTTCGTCTTCTTTCCGTTCTTCAACCGGGACCGGCTGCGTATCGGCGATTTCGTGGCGGGCACATGGGTAATCCATGCCCCCAGGCGAGCGCTCGAGCTCGATCTCGCTTCAGGCGAACGGGCCGCGGGCCTTACGATCACGCAGGCGGAAGCCGACGTTTACGGCGTGAAGGAGCTGAGCGTGCTCGAGGAGGTCCTGCGGCGCAAGGACGAGGCGACGATGCAAGCCGTGGCCGCCCGCATTCGCGCCAAGATCAAGCGGAGCAAGGCGCAAGGCGAAACCGACCGGGCGTTCCTGGAAGCCTATTACCTCGCGCTCAGGACGAAGCTCGAAGGGCGGCTCCTCTTCGGCCACCGCCGCCGCGACAAACACGACAAGGCATGATGCTCAATCGAACTCTAATGCGAGTTCTCTCGGCGCGGGGCCATCTTTGATCCGGCGCAATTCGCAATAGAGGACGGCTGTCCCCGTCGCGGCGGTGACCGAAACTGCCGTTGCGACGAGAGCCCTCCCGAGGATCGAGGCTGCTCCGTTGCTCGGTGCTCCTTCGGCGAGCGGATCGCCCACTATGATATAGACTGCGCCTTCGCCGACACCTGCCAAGACGATCATGGCGATCGTCAACCCGAAGATCGGCCATCGATTTCCTCTGGTAAGCTCAGCCCCTCGAACGAAGGTCCGGACAAAGTCTGTTTGCTCGATTGTCCTGACGGGGATGAGCATCGCCAGAAGCACGGTCAAAAACAAACCAAGAAGAACGAGAGCGGTGATGCCCAACACCAGGACGACAGTGGTGACCTGGTCAATGTATGGGTCGGGGAAATAATCGCGCACAAGAATGGGTGCGAAAATGTTGAGCAGAATGACGACATTGCTGAAAAGACCAATCATCGCGAGGGCGGCGAAATCATTGATGACGGGTTGAATGCTCTTTGCAAGCGGATGGTAGTGTCCGGCGCTGTCGGGGACGATCATTCGCGTGATGATTGCCGTCAACAACGTTGCCGCAACAATCTCCACGGCGAGCGGAAGTGCAAGGGGAAGATCCCATAGGTTTGCATTTGGATAGGCCGCTTCCCAAGGGGTGAAAAGCACTGCCGGCGCGGTGACAATCGCGGAGAGGCCGAGAAACCGCAGCAGATTGCGTCGAATGACCTGGAACGTAAAACGCACCACGCGTGTGACTTGAAGAGGCGAGGTAGCAGTGCGTTGGGCCAAGGTCACCGCTCTGTCGCTCAATCGAACACGGCAGCGAGTACTTCGGGACCGACGCCCTCCTTGATCTGGCGTAGTTCGTAATAAACGGAGGCAAGGAACGTCGAACCGATAATTCCACTGATCATAGAGCTAACTATGCCACTGACCATTTGCACG
>Ga0137432_1000794_pt1 | contig 12452 bp, 14 predicted proteins | sample EasRivERMZT820_2_FD_102337 | JGI IMG/M metagenome (GOLD analysis project Ga0137432, IMG submission 102337) | Soil microbial communities from meander-bound floodplain in the East River, Colorado, USA - East River MetaG ERMZT820_2 | ecosystem: Environmental > Terrestrial > Soil > Floodplain ...
CGCCGCGACGCCGTGACCGCTGGAAGCTGACGAAGCCTTACTTCCCGACCATCACGTCCGATGCCTTGATGATCGCGGTCACCTTGTCGCCCACCTTGAGCTTGAGGTCGTCGACCGCTTCGTTGGTGATCGACGCGGTGACAAACGAGCCCTTGCCGATGGAAATGCGGACGTGGGCGGTGGTCTGACCTTTGACGACCTCGACGACCTTGCCTTTGAGCTGATTGCGCGCGCTGAGCTTCATGGGATGGTCCTCATCTACGCCGTATCGGCCGTTTCACCGGAAACGGTCAGGTGGCGGGCAGGTTTCGGCGCGTCTCGACTTTCCCCTGCCGGCGCGATTCCACCCGAGTCCGGCACGCGTGTTCTCTTGGTGCGGGCATAGTCGGTCATGCTGCGCGCGATCTCGCGCTCGCCCATGATAACGACATTGGCGCCGAGCTTCGACAGATAGTCGACTTCAGCGTCGAAATGCGCCCTGGCGACGATGTCGAGTCCGGGTTTGGCGGCGCGGGCCTGTTCGACGATCTGACCGGCCTCGAAGCCGTTGGGAATGGCGACGATCAGCAGGCGTGCGTCCTTCAAGTTCGCGGCCATGAGTATGCTGTGATCGGCGGCATTGCCGGAGATGACTTCGATGGAGACAGCGCGCAAGCGTTCGACAATATCCGTCGCATCTTCAATCACAACCAGCGGCCAGCCCTCGCGCATCAGCGCGTCCCCCACCAACTGCCCGACTCGGCCATAGCCGACGAGGACGGCGTGATCCTTGAGCACGGTCGGCCGAAGATCCTCCGCCGTGTAGGTGGCCGAAGGGATCGGCGCGCGCTCGTAACGCGCCCTCAGGCGGTCCGCCAAGGTGAACATCAGCGGGTTGGCAAAGATCGAGAGGATCGAGGCCGCGACGATCAGATCGCGCGCCGCCACCGGCAGGACCGCCAGCCCGAGGCCAAGGCCGGACAAAATGAACGCAAATTCGCCGATCTGCCCGAGACCGGCGGCGATCACGAGCGCGTCACCCAGCGGCCGCCCGAGGGCTCGCACCATCACGAAGACCGTACCGCCGCTGACGACCAGCACCAGCGCCAACGTCAGCAGCAGCGCCACCGGTTCGTTGATGAGCACCATGGGGTCGAACAGCATGCCGACGGAGACGAAGAACAGCACCGCGAAGGCGTCCCGAAAGGGCAGCGACTCCTCTGCCGCGCGCTGGGCAAGCTCGGACTCCTTGAGGATCATGCCGGCGAAGAACGCGCCCAAGGCGAAGGACACGCCGAACAGCTCGGCCGACAGGAAGGCCACGCCGAGCGCAACCGAGAGGACTGCGAGCCGGAACAGCTCGCGCGAACCCGTGTGCGCCGTGTAGTGCAGCATCAGCGGGATGAGCCGGCGCCCGACCAGGAACAACAGCGCGGTAAAGACGGCCAGGGTGCCAAAGGTGATCCCCAGCGCGACGACGAGATCCCAGAGATTGAATGCGGCCGATGCCGTATCCCCGCCAAACTGCCCGGCGAGCGGCGGCAACAAGACGAGGGCCAGCACCGTCGTGACATCCTGGACGATCACCCAGCCCACGGCGATATGACCCCGTTCGGTCTCCATCAAATGGCGGTCCTGAAACGAGCGCGTGAGCACCACGGTGCTGGAGATCGCCAGGGACAGGCCGAAGACGACTGCCCCGCCGACCGTGTATCCGAGCATCGACCCCAGCAGGGCGCCAAGCGTTGTGACGGCGGTCATTTGCACCAAAGCGCCCGGAACCGCGATGTGCCGGACCGAGATCAGATCCGTGAGCGAGAAATGCAGCCCGACGCCGAACATCAGGAGAATGACGCCGACGTCGGCGAGCTGCGCGGCAAGCCCCGGGTCGGCGGCGAAACCGGGCGTGAACGGGCCCACCACCACACCGGCGACGAGATAGCCGACGATGGGCGCCAGTCTCAGGCGATGCGCCAGCGCGCCAAAGACAAAGGCCAAGCCTATGCCGAGGACGAGCGTTGCGATGAGCGGCGATGCTTCCATCCGCCGATGGTTGCAGCATGGAGCGGGTTTGCCAACCCGGGCAGAGCAACTTTCAACTCTGACAGGCGATCAACCCTACAGCGGGGATGACCGATGTCCACCCGCTCGGGTCGTCGTATTCGACGATCGCCGACGACACGACAGCGCCGCCGGCGAGCTGGCGCGCATCGTCGCCGACAAAGGAGACTCCCAGCGAGATCCCTTCGCCGCGATAGTGCTGCTCGGGAAAGTGGCCGTGTATCGATTGGCCGCTCTGCGCCACGCGGGCAAGTTCCACCACGCGCCCCTTCACGCTCACGCGCGCGACGGCGGGCTGATCGAGCGTGACGACGAAACGCACTGGGGTCGCATTCCGCGACCACAGCGCGAGCGCGCATTGGCCGCGGGCGAGCTGTTGCGTCGGAAGCTCCGCCAAAGCAGGCATACCCGTCGGATCGGCAACGGGTGCCAAGCGTTCTCCGTCAGGCGGTCCGCTGGCGCAGGCCGCCAGCAGAATGGCAGCCATCATCGGCCATGGTCTGATACGCGCGATCATGTTCCCAGTACTCCTTCATCCGAGCGGACAAACCCATCCCCGCTCTCGGCAAATCCCGCGAGCGCGAGCGCGCTGCGCACCATGGGGTTGGCGCTGATGATGCGGGTCTCGGCTTCGTAGCGGCCGCCGGCGTCCACGCGGATGGCAATGCTGACCTGGACATCGTCGAGCCGCCGGTCCAGGCGGGCGACGGCAGCGTCGCCGGCGCAAGACAGGGTGCCCGCAACGTCGGGGCCGCGGAATGCGCGCTGGAGAACGTCCGTTGCGATACGGCCTTCCGCGCGTAGACAGCGTCCGCCTGAAAACAACAGCGTCGCCTGTTCCACCCGCAGGCGGCCGGCGAGCGGCAGCGCGGGATGCAAGCGCTCGATTTCGATTGCCGCGTCCGCCGTTTCGAACCCCCGCAAAGTTCCTTGGACGAGCGTCGCCTTGCCGAGCGTCCCCTGCACCGTCACGCGCCGCGTGCCGGCGATGAGCGCCAATGGATCGAGCGAAGCTTCGACGTCGCCGAGCGGGATGCCGCGATACTGCGCCGCCTTGAGACGGCCGCTCCAGATCGAACCAGAGACCTCGGCGGCCGAGACGCCGCTTTGATCCGCGCCGAGCCAGGAGAGGGCCAGTCTCATCGGAACCGTTGCCGCGAGCACGGCCGCGAGGCCGGCGATGAACACAATTCCGAGCGCCCACCGCTTCATGACGCGCCCCGCATGAGCACGGCTTCCACCCGCAGCGCGCCGCTCTCCTCGCGGGCCACGGTCAGATTGGCGACGACGACGCCATGATTTTTCCGCAACATCTCGATCCAGCCGAACAGGACGGCAGGGCCCGCTGCTTCGCCCGAGACGGCGATCTCCCGCGCGTTCTCCTTGCGCTGTGTCTCGAGCGCAAAGCCGGCTTCCGCGGCGCTCAACATGAGCACGTCTTCCAGTTCGGCATCCGACGGGATCACGATTGCGCCGATCGCGTCGCGGGCGGTCTCGACCTCGTGCAGGAGCTGCGCCGCGTTCGCGAGGTGCCGCTCCGCGCGTTGCGCCGTGCTCCGCAACGGCGAGGCGACGCCGTACCAACCGACGAGCACAAACGCGATCGCTGCGAGGACCAGCAGAAAGCGGCGTTCGCGTGCACTGCGTGTGCGCCACCACTGGTTCACTGTATCGGTGCCGAGGGTCATGAGATCCTGCCGAGCGTGATGGTTGTAACCATTCGTCCGTCGCGCTCCTCTACAGGGTCCTGATCGACGGTGACGCCGGATTGTTCGAGCACCTGGCGCAAGGCGCTCACATCGGCTGAAGCGGCGTGAATGAGGGTTGCACGGATCACGCCTTCATCGAGATATGTCAGGGTTTCCAATTCCACGTCCTTGGTGCGGGACACTGCGTCGAACAGTGCGGCCGTCGTCTGCATGAATCCGTCATTCGCGCGCAATCCGGCGAGACGGCCGCGCAGCTCGAGGATGGGCTCGGCCGACGCAACGGTGCCGAGGATCGTGCGCGCGCCCGCATCGGCCCGAGTTTCGAGGGCGTGCGCGGCAACCTCGTTGCGGGCGATCTCCGTGCCCCAGATCGCCAGCGGCGAGAGCGCGGCGACCGCCGCGAGCACCGCCGCACGCCGATAGCCACGCCACATCGCCCTGCCCCGTCCTCCAGCCGCGAAATCATGCTGGAGCAGATTCATCGGACTGCACGCCAGCGAAGCGGCAAGCAGCCGTTCGATCTCGGACGTGTCCTCGATCGTCGTGCGGCGGCGGTCACCGATGAGAAGCGAAGCCAGCTCGTCTTCCGCGCTGAAGGCAAGACGATGACCTCGCACAGCCACAAGGAGGCCAAGCGCGACGGCGAGAACGCCGTCATCCGGCACCGGCAGCATCAGATGATCGGGAACGACGACATCGGGCGGAACGCCGAGATCCGCGGCCCGATCGAGGAATTCCTGCATGAGCAAAGGATCGATCACCGACACCGGCCGTGTGCCGTCATCATCGGGTTCGCCCAGCGCCAAATGGAGTTTGTCGGGCGGCGCACCGATTTGATCCTTGAGCGCGAGGGCGGCGGCTTCGGCGACGCGCGCCGGCGGTCCGTCGTCGAGATCGAGCCAGCGTGTCACAATTTCGGTACCTGGCACCATCAGAACGGTTCGGCCGAGGAAGGGCGACACGGGCGCATGGGCCGCGAGTACGCCGCGACCGACAATTTCACCCGCCCCATCTACCGTCAGATAGAACGATGGCTGTTCGCTTGCCGGTGAAAGAACGACCAATCTCGTGTGCATCATTCCTCCAGCGTCCAGCGCCGCGCGGCGAGGCGGATGGGGCCGCCGGCCCGGTGTTCAAAGAGCGAGGTCATGACCGCTTCGCTTCCGGCGTAATCCACCTCGGCCTGAAGGCTGAAGAAGCGCGTGCGCAGCGACACCTGATCGAGCGCAGCATCGGGCGGAAGATGTTCCGTCAGCACCGGATTGCTCCAGAATTCGTCCACGGTCCGCCATCCGCCATCGGGCCGCGACTCGATGAGTGCTGCCGCGGCGCGCGGGTCGAGCCGGCCGTCCATCAGCATGGTCAGCAGCACCGCATTGCCCGCCTCCAGCAGATTGATGTTGATGGGCGAGAGATCGGCCGTCGGAAGCGCACAGACGAAGGGACGGATGCGCGCATAGACCTCCGGCGTGAAGCCCCGGATGGCGCGGAGCTCGCTCACCTCGCTCAGCAGCGTGCCCGCGGTGCGATACGGCGGCGCGGCATTGACATAGGAATCGTCCTCGCCGCCGAGGGTCGTACGGCTACCGTCGGTGTCGATCCAGTCGGCGAGCGCCTCTGCGAGCGACTCCGCATCGCGCGGCGAAATCTCCAGCGCGCGCAACAGGGCGATGAACTGGTAGAGGCCCAGCTCGCGCCGGCCCCATTGTTCGCTCGCACCTTGCACGACGCTGTTCAGGTTGAAGCAGGTGCCGGCATCGGCGATGCGCGCACGGATCACGCCGTTGTCGATCGGGTAGAGCAGCCAGCGTCCGTTCCAATCGCCGGCAGGCGTCCGCTGCGGGTCCAGGCCGGCTAGCCGGGCGAGGCGAGCGCGCGCGACCGCTTCGGCGCCGAGTGCGTACCATTGCGCCTGACCGATTGTTTCGGCGTTCGCCGCTCGCCTCAGCCCGAAACGGATGTCGTCAAGCACGCCGACCGCGAGCGCCGACATCACCGCGACGAGCAGCAGAACGGTGAGCAGCGCTGCCCCTTCTTCGCGCTTGCGCCTCATGCCGCTTCTCCCGTGACGACGAAGAGCTGGCTGACTGCGCCGATACCGTCGATCGTCATGTCGAACCTGACGGCCTGGGGGAGCGCGTCCGCGGGGCCGCCGGGCAGGTTCTCGATCCACTGACCGCGCCACAGGAAGGCGACCGAGGCCGAGCGGAGCCGCTCGATCAGCACCTGAGGCGCGCCGAGCGGAGCGCCGTCGAGCTCGGGGCGTGCGGAACGCTCGAGCCGTCCCTCAACGACGCGGTATTCGACATACTGAACCGAGGCCCGCGGCGCGGCGCCCGGATTGTCCCACCCCCGCCGCGCGAGACGGAGCACCAGACCCGGCCGGTCGGCGCTCTTGCCATAGAAGGATTCGCGCACGGGCCTTCCGTCCTGACCTCGGGTGCGGCGCGCAGCGGCCTGCGCAAGATCGGCCTTCAGAATCGCGCGGGTTCTTTGGAAGGCGCCGATGCGGTCGGCATGCGCGCGCACGACGGCCTGGTTGTCCACGGTGAAGCGCATGACGGTCACGCCAGCGGCCGATACGAGGCCGAAGATGGCGAGCGCGACCAGCATCTCGACGAGCGTAAAGCCCTTCATCGCGAGCCCCTGAAGATCGTGACAGCGGCCAGCACCTGATCGCTTCCTTCGCTGGTAACCGCGATATCCACGCGCAGGACTCCCGGCTCTGGCGTTTCGGTCACGCGTCGCGTCCACCACCACATCCGCTCGGCGGCGGAGTCGCTGCCGCCGGTTTCGCCGAGCGCGGGCGCCCGAGGGGAGGTCAGCGCCTCGACCGCGCGATTGTCCGCGATCACACCGGCGAAGACGCGCTCCTCGATGACGATGCCCGTGCGCGCATTCTCGCCGGCGAGGTTGACGAGCGCGAGCACGGCCAGGCTGAGCACGCTGAGCGCGACCAGCATCTCCAGCAGGGTGAAACCGTCAGCGCTGCGCGGCATCGAGCCTGACACTCCCGGCGATGTCCACCACCACGCGCACGTGGCCGTCGCTGCGGTACAGATCCACCGCGGCCGGCGTGGCAATGCCGGTGGAATCGAAGGCGATGCGCGAGCGCTGATCGGAGTCCGACAGGACCGCGGTCGTGTCCTCGCTCCATTCGACGGTTCCGAAAGGGCGCTCATCGAGCGGCCGCCGCAGGCCGCGTCTGGTCGCGCCGAACGTGTAGCCTTCGGACGTGATGCTCACATCGATGGTGCGATTGGTCAGCACCGCTTCTTCCTTGGCGCGCACCAGGTTTGCCGCAAAGCGCTCCGCCTCTTGGGTCAAAGTGCGGCGTGAATCGGGTGCGGTGAGGAGGATCGCACCCGCAGCGATCCCCACGATCGCGAGAACAACGACCATCTCGACCAGGGTAAACCCCGAATCGGGTCTCGCCCTACCAGTTGCCGATGTCGGCATCGTTGCCTTCTCCGCCTTCGCGGCCGTCGGCCCCTAGCGAATAGAGGTCATAGGAGCTGCGGCGGCCCGGATAGACGTAGTGATAGGGATTGCCCCACGGATCGGGCGGGAGGCGACGGATATAGCCACCGCTGCGGTAGCGCTCCGGCCGGTCGAGCCGCGCAGGCTGTCTGACCAGCGCCTCCAGTCCGTCGGCCGTGCGCGGAAAGGACAGCATCTCAAGGCGATAGGTGTCGACCGCCTGCTCGAGCGTGGCGATATCGGCGCGCGCCTTTTCGATCATGGCACGATCCTGGCTGGGCAGGACATTGATCATCACCACGGTCGCGAGAAGGCCGATGATGACGATCACGACCATCAGCTCGACCAGGGTGAAGCCGGCTTCGCGCGAGGCGCGGATCGAAACGGGCGGGTTCATGGCGTTGCTCCTCATCTGAGGGACAGGGTGTTGATCTGCAGGATCGGCAACAGGATCGCGAGCACGATGGTGGCCACGAGCGCGCCCATGACGATGATGATCGCGGGCTCCAGCAGACTGAGAGCTACCGACGTGAAGGTGTTGAACTCGCGTTCCAGATAGCCCGCGGCGCTTCCCAGCATCGTGTCGAGCTTGCCGCTGCTCTCCCCGCTTGCGGTCATGTTGACCACGACCGGCGGGAACACGCCGGCGCGGCGCATCGCCGCCGACAGGCTGCCGCCTTCGCGGATCGCCGACGCCATGGTTTCGACCGCCTCGCGCAGGACCGTGTTGTTGATGGTGCGCGCGGTCAGTACGAGGCCATCGATCAGCGGCAAGCCGCTGGCGATCATGGTGGAGAGCGTCCGCGCCAGCCGCGCCGCATTGAGATCCCGGATCAGCCGCCCAATGAGGGGCAGGCGCAGCAGCGCACCGTCGAACTTCCGGCGCAGCGCCGGATTGCGCAGCGCGCGCACAGCGATCCACGAACAGAGCGCAAGAACGATGAGGATCAGCCATCCCCATTGGGTCATCAGGTTCGAGACGAAGATGACGACCCGCGTCAGTGCGGGAAGCGTCTGGCCCATCGATGAGAACTGGTCGACCACACGTGGCACAACAAACGTCATAAGCGCGATGATGACCGCGATCGCGGTCACGCTCAGAGCCGCGGGGTAAATGAGGGTCGTCAGCAGCTTGCTGCGCACACCTTGTTCGTGCTCGAGCAGGTCGGCGAGACGATCGAGGATTTCGGGCAGCGCACCCGAGCTTTCGCCGGCCGCGATCATGGCGCGGTAGAGCGGCGGAAACGCCGTCCCTTGCCGCGTCATCGCGTCGGACAGGCGATAGCCCTCGACGACGCGGGCGTGGGTGGCGAGCAGAAGCCGCCGCGCCGCCGGGCGTTCGATCTGGAGGGCGATCGTGCGGAGCGACTCCTCGAGCGTCATCACGCGCACCAGAGTCGCGAGCTGGCGCGTGACCAGTGCGAGCGTGCCGCCACTGATACGATCCCGCCCGAAGCGAAGGTGGCCTGCCGGCGCCTTCGGCGGCGGCGCCGGGTCGCGCCGGTGCAAATTCGCGCGTGCGGGATTGTCCCGGCGGAGCCGTACGGCGCGTTCGGCGACCGAGGGTTCAGGCCGCGCCATAAGCCGCCATCTCATTGCGCGTTATCCGCAACGCCTCCTCGACCGTGGTGATGCCCTGCACGATTGCGGCGTGCGCGGCGTTGCCCAGCGCGGGCGCGTCGGCAAACGCGATCCGCGCAATCTCATCCTCCGAAACCCGCTCGCCGATGAGCCGCCGAATCCGGTCATCCACGGTAACCGCTTCGTAGATGCCGAGCCGGCCGCGATAGCCGGTATCGTTGCAGCGCGCGCAGCCGGCGGCGCGATAGAGCAGCGTTCCGGGATCGACGCCGGCGAATTTCGCAAACACGCCATCGGCGATCTCCGGCTTCCGGCATTCGAGGCAGAGCTTGCGCACGAGTCGCTGGGCGACAATCAGGCGCAGCGTCGAGGCGAGCAGGAACGGTTCGACCCCCATGTCGCGCAGCCGCGTGACCGCGCCGACGGCATCATTGGTGTGAACCGTCGACAGCACGAGATGTCCGGTCAGGCTGGCCTGCACGGCGATCTGTGCGGTCTCCGCATCGCGGATTTCGCCCACCATCACGACGTCCGGGTCCTGGCGCAGAATCGCGCGCAGGCCGGCGGCGAAGGTCATGCCGACTTTCGGATTCACCTGGGTCTGGCCGACGCCGGCGACGGCGTATTCGACCGGGTCCTCGATGGTGAGAATGTTCCGTGTGCTGTCGTTCAGCACGGCAAGACCGGCGTAGAGCGTGGTCGTCTTGCCCGAGCCGGTCGGGCCGGTGACCAGGATGATGCCGTTGGGCTGCCTGAGCGCCGCTTCGAACGCGGCGAGAACGCCTTGCGTCATGCCCAGTTCGTCGAGCTGAAGGCTCGCCTGCTCCTTGTCCAGGATGCGCATGACCACGCGTTCGCCGGTGCGCGAAGGCAAGGTCGAGACGCGGACATCGAAGGTCTTGCCGCCGAGATTGAGCGAGATGCGGCCGTCCTGCGGGATGCGCTTCTCGGCGATGTCGAGCCGCGCCATGACCTTGATGCGTGAGACGATCAGCGACGCAAGACGGACGGGCAGGCTCAGCACCTCGCGCAGCACGCCGTCAACGCGCAGGCGGATGGTGAGCGCGGTCTCGTAGGGCTCGACATGGATGTCGGATGCACCGATGCGAACGGCTTCGGCGATCAGGCCGTTGATCAGGCGGATGATCGGCGCATCATCCTCGGTTTCGAGGAGATCGGCGACCGCCGGCATGTGATCGACGAGATCGTCCAGTTGTCCGGAAAGCTCGAGCGCCTCGGCGCCGGATGCGGAGGCGAGACCGTCGCCGGCATAGACTTCCGAAAGCCTGCGCTCGAAGGCCTGACGGGCGAGCGTTTCGACGGAGAGCGGGCGGCCGAGCGCGCGCCGCGCCTCGGCCAACGAGGCCGGGTCAGCGCCTTCCCGAAGGCCCACGACCGCGCGTTCGCCGAGCGACAGCACGACGATCCCGTGCTTCTTGGCGAAGCCGTAGGCGAGCACGGGTTGGGGCGCGGCCGTCACCGGCCGGCACCGCCGGGAGGCGCCGGAACCGGCGGATTGGCGCGAAGGTAATTCTGAACGGCGTCGTCCAGGGAACTTCTGGCGCCGGGCCGGGCGCCGATCTGGAGATCGCGAATATAGTCGTAGCGCGGTGCGGTCACGTTCTGCGCGTCGGCCGTGTTGCGCACGATCGTCGGCCTGATGAAGACCATCAAATTGCGCTTGTTGCGGTCAACCGTGTTGCTGCGGAACAACGCGCCGAGGATCGGAATGTCACCCAGCCCCGGCACGCGATCCACTTGCAGCCGCTCGTTCTGATCCAGCAACCCGCCAAGGACGATGATATCGCCGTCATCGACCAGCACAGTGGTCTGGATCTCGCGCTTGTTGAGGATCAATTCGTTGAACCCGGCACTCACCGGGCCGGCGACGCTCGAGACTTCCTGGCGGAGCACCAGCGTGATGGCGCCGTCGGCGTTGATCTGCGGCTTCACCTCGAGCTGAACCCCGACATCCTGGCGCTGAACGGTGCGGAACGGATTGGTGTTCGCGACGCCCAGAACTTCGCCGGTCGTGATTGGCACTTCCTGTCCGACGAGCAGCGACGCGCTCTCGTTGTCGAGCGTCATCACCGAAGGCGTGGAGAGCAGATTCGAAGCCGCGTCGCTTCTGACCGCGTTGATGATCATGCCGAACAGGAGTCCGTTCGACGTACCGGCGCCGCCTGCCAGGGCACCGTTGGTCCCGATGAGCGAAGCGAGCGCCGCGGCGCGCAACGTCGCGAGATTGCTGTCGTTTGCAGGCACGGCGTTTCCGCCGGCGATGGCCCCGGTCAGCGCCAAGATACTTGGCGCGGAGTTCGTATAATTGGTGGCAAAGAACGGAGCGGCCTTGCCGTCGCCGCCGAGCAGGAACTGGACACCCAGCGCCTTGGCGGCATCGTCGGAGACCTCGACGACGATGGCTTCGACAAGCACCTGTTCGCGCCGTGTGTCGAGCTGGCGGATGACATCGGCGAGGATGCGTTGGGTTTCGGGATCGGCGCTGATGATGAGCGCATTGGCGCCTTCGAACCACGCGATGTTGGCGCGGCGGCCGGGCTGGGCCTGCAAGCCCGGCAGCGCGGGCGCGGCCGCGAGAGGCGCGGCGGCGGACGCGGGCGGAGCGGCATCGCCGGACGCCGTGCCCGTCGGCGTGGTGGGCGTCTGTCCGATGAGTTGCTGGAGAACCGGCAGAAGACGTTCGGCGTTGGCGTGCCGGAGGCGCACCACGCGGACGTCGTCGGTCGACGCTGCACGCCGGTCGAGATCGGTGATGATGGCGAGCACGGAATGCACAAGCGTCGGATCGCCGCGCAGAACGATCGAGTTGCTGCTTTCCACCGGTGCGAGGGCGAACCGGCTGCTGCGCGTCGGCGCTTGCCCGGGCGGCGTCACGAGCTGGTTGACCGCGGCGATGACTTCGCGCGCCGAGCTGTTGCGCAAGGAGATGATTTCGATCGTGGTGCGGTCCTGGTCGATCTGATCGAGCAGTGTGCGAATGCGCAGCAGATTGTCGGTGTAATCCGCGACCACGAGCGTATTGCCCTGGGGTGTCGCCAGCACGACGCCCTGTGGTCCGACCAAGGGGCGCAGCACTTCCATCGCGGCGGCGGCCTCGATGCTGTTGAGACGGTAGACGTCGGTGGCGAACCCGACGCTGCCGTTCGGATCGGTCGGAAGCTGAGCGGCATTCTGGTCCGGCAGCACACGAAAGGCGCTGTCGCCGATCGGCACCGCGATCAGCCCGTTGGCGCGCAAGGCCGAGAACAGCACATCGAGCAGCTCGTCGCGCCCGATCGCTGCGTTGCTCGAAATGGTGACGTTGCCCTGAACGCGGGGATCGATGATGAAGGTCCGGCCGGTCACGCGCGCCACGTCCTCGATGAAGGCGCGGATGTCGGCCATTTGCAGGTTCAGCGCCTGCTGACCGAACGCGGCCGAGGGCGCGGCGAGAAGCGCGGCCGTGAGAAGGAGAGCCGAGATGGTCCGTTTCAAATTGCCCTACCTGCCCGTTTGAAGAGTGATGGTCCTCGTCTCGTTGCCGCGCTCGACGGTGAGCTGCACTTGCGAGAGGCCGGTGAACTCCTGCTCGATCTCGGAATAGAGTTCGGGCGTGAGACGATTGCCGTTCAGCGCAACCAG
>Ga0137432_1000797_pt1 | contig 12399 bp, 11 predicted proteins | sample EasRivERMZT820_2_FD_102337 | JGI IMG/M metagenome (GOLD analysis project Ga0137432, IMG submission 102337) | Soil microbial communities from meander-bound floodplain in the East River, Colorado, USA - East River MetaG ERMZT820_2 | ecosystem: Environmental > Terrestrial > Soil > Floodplain ...
CCGTCTTCGCGCTGGTCTTCAGCTTGAAGTTAATGAAACCAGGCCCTGCCACTTCCGGCTTTTCGAGTACATCACTAAGGTAAGCAGATGCAGAAATCTGAGCCGCGACGGAGGCCTGTAGCGCCAAAGCCAGGTCCCTCGGATTGGTCTTGGCAGGCTTTGCAGCCTGGAGCGCGACGCTGGAGGAGAAGTCCCCGTGGCTCGCCTGCTTCGGTCGTTCGATGACGATCGGCATGTCCGCCGATTGCGGAGCCTTCTCATGCAGCGCCTTCCGCAGAAGCTCCTCGATTACCGCTTTCGGGTCCGTCGCCATGGGGGCAGCAATTTTACGGATTAATTCGTCAGTCGAACTCGATGGGGTCGACGTCGAGATGCCAGCGCACATCGCGGGGCGCCTGCTCGAAGAGGCGCGCGCTCAGCGGGCCGAGATAGGCCTGCAGCGCCGGACGCGAGCGCGACTGAATGAGGATCTGGGCGCGCTCGAGGCCCGCCCGCCGGGTAAGGAGGTTCGGAACCGGATCGTAGACCTGCACGCCGTCGGGCACCTCGGCGAGCGCGGCGGCTTCGCACAGGAAGCGCATTGCGGTCTCGAGCTTGCCTGCCTCGGCGCGCAGCGCCGCTTCGAAGACGAACGGCGGGAAGCCGGCGCTGCGGCGCTCTTCGAGCTGCGACTCGGCGAAGCCGGCGAAGTCGTGCCGCGACAGCGCCGCGAAGAGCGGGTGGCCCGGATAGCGCGTCTGGATCAGCACCTCGCCCGGACGCTCGCGCCGCCCCGCCCGTCCGGCAACCTGCGCAAGGACGGCGAACAGACGCTCGGCCGCCCGGTAGTCGGTCGAGACGAGCGCAGTGTCGGCGTTGAGAACACCGACCAGCGTCAGGTTCGGGAAGTCGTGGCCCTTGGCGAGAAGCTGAGTGCCCACGAGGATGTCGCCCTCGCCGCGCCGCAATCCCTCGAGCGTGCGCGCGAGCTCGCCGCGGCGCCGCGCGCTGTCGCGGTCGATGCGCGTGATGCGGGCGTCGGGAAAGCGGGCCTGCAGCGTTTCCTCGACGCGCTGGGTGCCGCGTCCCAGCGGCTTGAGATCGACGTTGCCACAGGTGGGGCAGGCGGCCGGCACCGCCGCCTCGGCGCCGCAGTGGTGGCAACGCAGGCGCCGGTCGGCGGCGTGCAGCACCATGCGCGCCGTGCAGCGCCCGCATCCGGCGGTCCATCCGCAAGCCTCGCAGGCGAGCACCGGCGCGTAGCCGCGGCGGTTGATGAAAACGAGGCTCTGCTCGCCGCGCTCCCGCCTCGCCTTGATGCAGGAAAGCAGAGCGCCCGTGAAGCCCATGTCGGTGCTCTCGCGCGCCATGTCCACGATGCGAACCGCAGGCAGGCGCGAACCCGGCGCCGCGCGCTCCGCAAGCTCGAGACGCGCATATCGACCCGAGCGCCAGTTGTGCCAGGTCTCGAGCGATGGCGTGGCGGTCCCGAGAACGACCGGGCAGCCGGCGAGCCGCGCGCGATAGACCGCCGCGTCGCGCGCCGAATAGCGCAGGCCCTCCTGCTGCTTGAAAGAGGGGTCGTGCTCCTCGTCCACGATGATGAGCCCGAGCTTCGGCAGCGGTGCCAGGACCGCGAGGCGCGTGCCGAGCACGATCGCCGCGTCTCCGCGCGAGGCCTGCAGCCATGCCTTCGTCCGTGCCACGTCTTCGAGGCCGCTATGCATGAGCGCGAGCCTCGCTTGCGGAAACGCATGGCGAAAGCGCTCCTCGAGCTGCGGCGTGAGGCTGATCTCGGGAACCAGGATCAGCGCCTGCGCGCCGCGCCCGATGGTGCCTGCGATGAGATGCAGGTAGACCTCGGTTTTTCCGCTTCCGGTGACGCCGTGGAGCAGGAAGGCCTCGAAGCGGCCCGCGGAGGCGCAGACGCGCCGCGCCGCGCTTTCCTGCCCGGCGGTGAGCGGATGCGTCGGCACGAACCGCGCCGAGGCTGGCTCTTGCGGCAGGCAAAGCGCCTTGCGCGGCAGCGGCCGCACCGAGCGCAGCCGCGGCGGCAGCGCCGCGATGATGGTTTCTCCAAGCGGGCGCTGGTAGTAGCTCGATAGAAATCGCATGAGCTCGAGCCACTCGCTCGACAGGCGCGGCGCATCGTCGCGCACCGCGGCGATCGATTTCATCCGGCTCGCAGGAAGCTCGCTTGCGGCATCCGTCTCCAGCACCACGCCGAGCCGCTGGCGTGCGCCGAAGGGAACGACGACCCGATCGCCGACCTGCGCCGGCGACGCTTCCGGCAATGCGTAGTCGAACAGCCTTGCCACCGGCACCGCGAGCGCCACCCGGGCGCAGGAAATTCTGCGATGGGATAAGGACTTAGCTGTGGATAAAGCTGTGGGTAAGCGCTTCACGTTCACGTAACATCGCCTGCGGAAGGGACTTTTGTCGGACGCCGGCGCGCCCTGCGGCGGTTTTTAGCTTGGATGGTCAGTAACTTATGCGTTCTTCGGGCACCGAAACCCCTCTGCCGTGAAATCCCCGGCGGCCACAAAGAAATGTGCATAAGTCAAGAGGGGCTAGGCCCCTTTCGCGCTAGCGGAACGGCTGTAAGCGCGCACTTCGTCTACCAACGCGGCTACCGAGTCTATGGGGGTCCCGGGCACGATCCCGTGGCCAAGATTGAACACATGACCGGGCGCGGTGCCGAATGCATCGACCACGCTTCGCGCGAGCGTACGGACTTGTGCGGCTGGCGCAAAAAGCGCGACCGGGTCCAGATTGCCCTGCAAGGCGACACGACCCGCCGAGAGACGGCGGGCCTCGCGCGGATCGCTGGTCCAGTCGAGGCCAACGGCGTCGGCGCCGCTTGCCATCATCGCGGCGAGCCAGGGGTTGCCGCCTTTCGTGAACAGGATCCGCGGCACCCTTTTCACCGCGTCGAGAACCTGCCTCGAATAGGCGAGCGAAAAAGGCTCGTAATCGGCGTGCGCGAGCGTGCCGCCCCAGGTGTCGAAGATCATCACCGCTTGCGCGCCGGCATCGATCTGGGCGTTGAGATAGTCGCTGACCGCGCGCGCGTTCACCTGCAGAACGCGGTGAAGCAGGTCCGGGCGCGCGTGCAGCAGCGTCTTGAGGTTGCGCCAGTCGTCGCTGCCGCGCCCCTCCACCATGTAGCAGGCGAGCGTGAAGGGGCTGCCGGAGAAGCCGATCAGCGGCACTCGCTCCGCGAGCGCCTGGCGCGTCACCCGCACGGCGTCGAGCACGTAGCGCAACTCCGCCGAAGGATCGGGCGGCGCAAGCCGGCGGATCGCCGCCTCGTCGCGAAGCGGGTCCTGGAAGCGCGGACCTTCGCCCTCGCCGAACGAAAGCCCGAGGCCCATCGCGTCCGGGATGGTAAGAATGTCGGAAAACACGATTGCGGCGTCGAGGGGGAAGCGCTCGAGCGGCTGCAGCGCCACCTCCGCGCACAGCTCGGGATTGCGGGCGAGGGCGAGAAAGCTCCCGGCGCGCGCGCGCGTCGCGTTGTACTCGGGAAGGTAGCGGCCCGCCTGGCGCATCAGCCAGATCGGGGTATGCCCGGTCGGCTGGCGCGCCAGCGCACGCAGGAAGGTATCGTTCTTCAAAGGAGCCTGGTGGTGATGTGCTTCCATTCCGCCTCGGTGACCGGCGTTATGGACAGGCGGTTTCCGGGCCGCAAGGTCACCATCTTCTTCAGCTGCTTGTCTTTTCGCATCTCCACGAGCGGGATGAGGCGCGTTTTCTTCAAGGCGCGCACCTCTACGTTGAACCACCGTGGCTGGTCGCGCTTCGATTCCGGATCGTAATAGTCGCTCTTCGGATCGAACTGCGTTGCGTCGGGGTAGGCGGCCGAGGCGACTTCCGCCAGCCCGGCGATGCCGGGCTCGGGGCAGCTCGAGTGGTAAAAGAGCACGCCGTCGCCAACCTTCATCCCGTTCAGCATGAAATTGCGCGCCTGGTAGTTGCGCACACCGCTCCATGGCGTGACGCGCTGCGGCGCCGCGAGCACATGATCGATCGAGCACTCGTCGGGCTCGCTTTTCATCAGCCAGTACTTCATAGAAAAAGGGGTCAGAGCAATTTTCCTGTAACACGTGACCTCCGCGAAGTGTTACAGGAAAATTGCTCTGACCCCTTTTTCTTGGAAGGAAAGGTTCCCCGCCCGTGGCGGTGGGCTTGCTCCCGAACCCTGGCTAAACAGGGTGGTCGCTTACCGGTCACATCAGGTTCGTCCGGCACGCCCAAGGCGGGGGACGATCACAACAGTGACAAGCTGGGTCCGCAACCTGGGGAAGCTATCGGTTCGGAAAAATTAAGCCCTGTCGCTCACTGCAGGGAACAGGACCTTTTTAAAACAAGTTCTCCTGCTTTGCAATCGCCGCGTCGATCTTCGATTCGAGCGCGTGGATGCGGCGTTTGGCCTTGCCGAGGTCGAAGCCCGCGCCGAGGCGCACGCTCAGCAATTCGTGCGCCACGTTGAGCGCCGCCATCACCGCGATGCGCTCGGCGCCCATCACTTTTCCGGCCTTGCGGATCTCGTTCATCTTGACGTCGAGATAGGCGACCGCCTGCATCAGCGACTCGCGCTCGCCCTCCTCGCAGGCCACCCGGTACGTGCGTCCAAGCAGGTTGACTTCGACGGTGTTTGCGCCGTCCGCCATGCTCAGCCCGGCAGCCGCGCGAGCAGTCCTTCGAGGCGCGCCTTCGCCGTGTCGATCTTGTCGTGCAGGCGTTTGGCGTCACTGCGCAGCGTGGCGAGCTCGCGCTTCAGGTCGTTGTTCTCCGCACGCAGCCGCTCGCACAGCGAGACGAACTGCGCGACCTTTTCTTCCAGCGAGTTGAACTCCGCCTCCACGAGTGGAATATCAAGCAAAATTCATGATGCGTCAAGTAGTAACGTCGCGTTCTGCATGTGTTTCATGACCTTGGCCCGTGACGCCGCGGTCCTATAATCCAGCCGCCAAGTCGGTGCCCGCGCGTCCCTTCCAGGATGCGCGGGTTAAACGGGAAGCAGGGACCAGGGGACGCCATGCCATGCGGCCTCCGGCAACCTGAGCTGCCCCCGCAACGGTAAGCGCGCGACGCCGCATCAAACCGCCACTGTGGAGTAGTTCCTCCGCGGGAAGGCGATGCCGGAAAACGCGCCAGCCCGGATACCGGCCGACAGGTCGGCCTCGTGGAAAACGCCACGGGCCGCGTGACGCTTTGCCGGCGTGCGGGGACGCGCGCCGGGAAATGGGGAGGTCGTTGACATGTCTGCACGCACCCACTGGCGGGCCGCGGCGCTGCTCGCGCTCGTTCCACTATCTGCTCTGGCACAGCCGACGGACGACGCGGTCGTCATTACCGCATCGCGCACGGAACAGCGCATCCGCGATGCCATTCCACACACCACCGTTCTCACCCGCAAGGACATCCGCGATTCGCAGGCGGTGGACCTGCCCGCGCTGCTGCGGCGCGAGGCGGGCGTCGAGATAGCCCAGAGCGGCGGCCTCGGAGGAAACGCGACGCTGTTCATGCGCGGCGCCCGCAGCGCGCAGTCGCTGATGCTCATCGACGGCGTGCGCATCGAGGACTCCGTCAGCGGCACCACGGCGTTTCAGCACCTGATGCTCGACGACATCGAGCGCATCGAGATCGTGCGCGGCAACGTCTCGAGCTTGTACGGCTCGGGCGCCATGGGGGGCGTGGTGCAGGTTTTCACGCGCCGCGGCACGGGAGCTCCCGCCCCTTACGGCGAAGTCACTGTCGGAAGCCGCGACACGGCCAAGCTGCTCGCGGGCTACGGCGGCGAGTTCGGCGATACGCGCCTCAACGTGTCGGCGTTGCGACAGGATACGCGCGGCTTCTCCGCCATCGATCCGCGGTTCGCCCCGGCCGCCAATCCGGACGATGACGGCTACCGCAACGAGAGCATCTCGGCGAGCATCGCCCAGCGGCTGGCACCCAACCACGAGCTCGGCGCGCGCTTGCTGCACACGCGCACCAAGTTCGACTACGACGACAGCTTCGCTGCGCCCACCTCGGTCCAGACCGCGGACCAGGACCTCGGCATGGCGCAACTCTACTGGGACGCCCAGCTCCTCGAGCGGTGGAAGAGCCGCATTGGTGCCTCGGAAGGAACCGACTACCGCACCGACTTTCTCGATGGCGCGTTCGTCAGCTCCTCGAACACGCGCAGCCGGCAGCTCACCTGGGACAACGAGGTACGTATCGCGCCGTCACATGTCCTGTCGCTCGCTGCGGAGCGGCTCGAGCAAGCGCTCGACAGCTCGGGCGCCGGCCAGCACAAGCGCGACGTCGACAGCCTGCGGCTCGGCTACCTCGGGCGGCTGGGCGCGCACGCGCTGCAGGTGAATCTGCGCAACGACAAGTACTCGGACTTCGGCAATGCCGATACCTATTTCATCGGTTACGGCTTCGACCTGACGGAGGCGTGGAGACTGACCGCGAGCGCCAGCACCGCGTTTCGTGCCCCGAACTTCGCCGACCTCTTCGGCTTTCCCCCCTTCAGCAACCCCAACCCGGCGCTGCGTCCTGAGCGCTCGCGCACCAACGAGCTGGGCGTGCAATGGGCGAGAGCAGCGCAACGTGTGCGCGTGGTGGCGTTCCACACCGACTACACCGATGAGATCGCCTTCAACAACGCGGCGATGCAATCCCAAAACCTGGAGAAGTCGACGGTCGACGGCGTCGAGACTTCCTATAACGGGCGCATCGCAGGGGTCGAGCTCACTGCCGCCCTTACTGTGCAGGATGCGCTCGAGCAACAGCCCGGCGGGACGCAGGTCGCGGGGCTGCGACGGGCCAAGACGTTCGGGTCCGTTACCGCGTTGCGCAGCTTCGCCCGCTGGCGCCTCGGCGCGGAGCTGCTCGCGTCCGGCTCGCGCCCGGACATCGATATCCAGACGTTCGAGCGGGTGCAGAACCCCGGCTACGCGGTGCTGAACCTGCTCGCGCGCTTCGATTACAGCAAGAACCTGTTCATCGCCGCGCGGCTCGAGAACGCCCTCGACGAGGACTACCAGCTGGTGCACGGCTTCAACACCGCCGGACGCGGGCTGTTTGTCACCGTGGGGTGGCAGCCTTGAGCCGGACTTCGTCGATTTGACGGCACAGCACCGCCGTGGCGGCCACGGCCCGTGGCCCATGGCGGTGCATTTCGTTCAGCCGCACTGCATAGAGGTTGTCCGTACGCACGGCGCGCATCCCGGAGAAAGGGCGCCAGAAGGCCTGCCACGACCGGTCCGAAGGATCAGGCCTGGCGGTAATGATCGCTTCCGGGTCTGCCGCGAGCACGGCTTCGATGTTCACCTGCGGCGCCATGAGCGCGGAATCGGCAAAGATGTTGCGCCCGCCGCAGAGCTCGATCGCGTCGGACACGAATTGCCGCCCGCCGAGGGTCATGAGCGGCCGCTCGGCGATCTGGTAGAAGACGGTGACTGCACGCTTGGAGCCGTATTGCGCCTCGAGGCGCTTGAGTTGTTCCCGAAGTGAGGCAGCGAGCGCTCGCGCGGTCGTGCCGGTCCCGGCAAGCTCGCCGAGCGCCTCGATGCTGTCGGGAATCTGTCGGAGCCGACGCGGCTCGCTATAGAACACCGGCATTCCCAGCGCTTCGAGCCTCGCGAGCGAGGCCGCCGTGGCCTCGAGCCGCCAGGCCACGACGAGGTCGGGCTGGAGCGCGAGGAGCCTCTCGAGATCGACCCCGGCGGAGCTCGCGACCTGCGGAAGGCGGGCCGCCTCTTTCGGATAGTCGCTGTATTCGGACACGGCGACGAGCTTCCCGCCCGCGCCCGCGGCGAAAAGCTGCTCGGTCACGTGCGGGGCGAGGCTCACGATGCGCCGCGCCGGCTGCTCGAGCTCGACCCGCCGGCCTTCGCTGTCCACTGCGGAAACGCCGGCCAGGGCGCTCGCCGCGGCCAGGATCGGCAGCATGGCCACAAAACGCATGGACCGATTCTGCTATCTTCGGCGCAATGGTGAAAGACGCAGTCCCGCTCGGGGAATGCGGGCGCGCCCTGGTCATCAAGCTGCACCAACCCCGCGACGTGCTGCTCGCCGGGCCGGTGCTTTCCGTGTTGCACGCGCGGGGCGTGGAGGTCGACGCGCTGGTCTACGGCGACACCGCGCCGATGCTGGAAGGACATCCCGCGCTCTCGCAGCTGCACGTCGTGGGACGCAATTGGAGCGCAGAAGGTGCATGGTCGCGTTTTTCGAAGGAGAGAGCGCTTTTTGGCGAGCTCAGAGCGAGGCGCTACGGCCTCATCGTGCACCTGTGCAGCGAGTTTCGCGGCGCATGGCTCGCCCGTACCCTCGGCGCGCCCTACAGCGTCGCGCCGCGGATGCCCGATCGCGGCTGGTTCTGGGCGAGGAGCTTCACACATCTCTTTCCGGTCGCGGCGCGCCGGGACATGGTCGAGCTGAATCTCGATGCGTTGCGGCGCATCGGCGTTTACCCGGATTTTGCGGAGCGCGAAGTCAGGTCTGTCCCGGGGTTCGAGGCAGGGAAGGCACAGTGAAGCTCGCCATCGTGCGCCAGCGCTACAACCCCTACGGCGGGGCCGAGCGCATCATCTCGCGCCTGCTTCCGTACGTCGAGCAGAAGGGCGCCGAGGTTACCCTGATCACGCGCAGCGAAAAGGGCTGGGGCGCGCGCCGCGTGCTGCGGATCGACCCCTTCCATGTCGGCAACCTCTGGCGCGACTGGTCGTTCGCACGAGCCGCGCGCGAGGCCTGGCTGCGCCAGGGCTTCGACCTCGTACAGTCGCACGAGCGCATCGCGGGATGCGACGTATACCGCGCCGGCGACGGCGTGCATCGGCGCTGGCTGGACATCCGCCGTGAAACGGCCTCGCCGCTCACCCGGGCCGGAATCTTTCTGAATCTCTACCACCGCTACGTGTGCCGCACGGAGAAGGCGATGTTCGAGCACCCGCGGCTGCGCGCCGTGATCTGCAATTCGAGGATGGTGCGCGACGAGATCCGGCGGGGCTTTCGCATCGCCCCGGAGAAGCTGCACGTGATCTACAACGGGGTGGACCTGGAGCACTTCCACCCCCGGGAACGCGCGCGGCGCCGCGGCGCCGCGCGCGCCGAGCTCGGCTGCCGGCCGCGCGACACGGTGTTCCTCTTCGTCGGCTCGGGCTTCGCGCGCAAGGGGCTTGCGGCCGCGATCGACGCGCTCGCCGCCGCCTCGGACGAAGCATTCTGGCTGGTCGTGGCCGGACGCGACCGCGATCTGGAGCGGTTCCGCAGCCGCGCGCGCGCCGCGGGGCTGGAGCGTCGCACGCGCTTCGTCGGCGGACAGGAGGACGTGCGCGCGCTCTACGCCGCCGCGGATTGCTTTATCCTCCCGACCCGCTACGATCCTTTTCCCAACACTGCGCTGGAGGCGCTCGCGATGGGTCTGCCGGTGATCGTGAGCTCGCGTTGCGGCGCTGCAGAGGTGATCGAGAGCGGGGTCAACGGCTGGGTGTGCCGGCCCGACGACCCGCAGGGCCTCGGTAATCTTCTGAGAGCGGCCGACGGCTCGCTGCACGGCGAGGGCATGGAGCAGGCGGCGCGGGCGAGCGCCGAGCGCTTCGGCCTCGATGCGATGGCGCAGAAGCTGGCACAACTCTATATGTCGCTATGAACCGCGAGAGCCGCGAGCTCTATCTCCGCCTGCTCGGCTACGTGCGCCCGCACGCACGCGTATTCGCGCTGTCGGTGCTCGGCATGATCCTCGCTGCCGCGACCGAGCCGCTGTTCCCGGCGCTGATCAAGCCGCTGCTCGACGGCGGCTTCGGCACCCGCGGCGCGCCGACCTTGTCTCCGGGCGTGTTTGCGGGTGCGCTGCTCGGCGTGTTCCTGCTGCGCGGGCTGCTTACCTTCCTGTCTTCCTATTGCCTGCACTGGGTGAGCCACCGGCTGGTGCTCGACCTGCGCGGCGTGATGTTCTCGCGCCTGATCCGCTACCCGACGCGCTACTTCGACGACCAGAGCTCCGGCATGCTGCTTTCCAAGGTGGCCTACGACGTGGCGGGGGTCACGGGCGCCGCCACCACCGTAATCACCGTGGTGGTGAAGGACACGATCACGATCGTCGGCCTGCTGGCGTGGCTCCTGTACCTCAACTGGAAGCTGACCCTCATCGCGCTGCTCGTCGGGCCGGCGATCGCATGGTTCGTCAGGGTGCTGTCGCGCCGGCTGCGCACCATGGCGCGCGGGGTGCAGAATGCGATGGGCGGCATGGTGCACGTGCTCGAGGAAACCATCGCCTGCCAGAAAGTGGTCAAGATCTTCAGCGGACAGGACTACGAGGCGCGCCGCTTCACCGGCGCAACCCAGCTCCTGCGCGGGTTCTACATGCGCCTGGTCATACCCGAGGCGCTGATTACGCCGGTGACGCACATGCTGGCCGCGGTGGCGCTCGCGGTCATCATCTACGTGGCGATGCACGAATCGCTCGCCGAGCGCGCGACGGTGGGCGAATTCGCCTCCTTCCTCACCGCGATGCTGATGCTGCTTGCGCCGCTGAAGCGGATCACGGAAATCAACGCGCCGCTGCAGCGCGGTCTCGCCGCCGCGGAGAGCGTTTTTGGCCTGATCGACACGCCGGTCGAGGAAGACCGTGGCACGGTGGCGTTAGGCCGCGCGCGCGGCGAAGTGGTGTACGAGAACGTGTCGCTCACCTACCCGACGCGCAGCGAGCCCGCCCTTTCCGGAATCGACCTCCACATCCGCCCCGGCGAGACGGTCGCCCTGGTGGGAGGCTCGGGCGGCGGCAAGACCTCGCTCGTGAACCTGCTGCCGAGGTTCTACGCGCCGAGCAGCGGACGCGTCCTGCTCGACGGCCACGACGTGGAGACGCTCACGCTGGAAAGCCTGCGCGCCAACATTGCGCTCGTCAGCCAGGAGATCGTGCTCTTCAACGACTCGATCTACGCCAACATCGCCTACGGGGCGATGAACGGCGCGCCCGAGCGCGACGTGGTCGCCGCTGCGGAGGCGGCGCACGCGATGAGCTTCATCCGCGAGCTGCCCGAGGGCCTGAACACGCAGATCGGCGAGAGCGGCCTGCGGCTCTCAGGCGGCCAGCGCCAGCGCCTCGCCATCGCCCGGGCGCTCCTCAAGAACGCCCCGCTCCTGATCCTCGACGAGGCCACCTCGGCGCTCGATTCCGAGTCGGAGCGCCAGGTTCAGGCCGCCCTGGAAACCCTGATGCAGGGGCGCACCACGATCGTCATCGCGCACCGCCTGTCCACCATCGAGCGGGCCGACCGCATCGTGGTGCTCGAGCGCGGCCGCATCGTCGAGACCGGCCGGCACGCGGAGCTCCTGGCGAAGGACGGCGCCTACGCGCGCCTGTACCGCATGCAGTACGCCGCCGAGCGCGCGGCGGCATGAGAATGGTCCGCCCATGATCCATCTCTTCATCGGATACGACCCCCGCGAGGCGGTCGTCTACCACGTGTGCGTGAACAGCATCATCAGGCATTCCTCGGAGCCCGTTGCAGTCACCCCGCTCGCGCTGAAGAACCTGCGAGGCTATATCGAGCGCCACGGCGACGGCAGCAACCAGTTCACTTACAGCCGTTTTCTTGCGCCCTATCTGATGAACTGGTCCGGGTGGGCGCTCTACATCGACGGGGACATGCTGCTACGGGCGGACATCGCCGATCTTTTCAAGCTGCGCGATGAAGCGAAGGCGGTGCTTTGCGTTCACCACGACTACAAGACCAAGCTGCGAAAGAAGTACCTGGGCGCGAGAAACGAGGACTATCCGCGCAAAAACTGGTCCAGCGTGATGCTGTGGAATTGCGCGCATCCCAAGCATCGCATCCTGACGCCAGAGTTCCTGATGGGACAGACCGGCGCATTCCTGCATCGCTTCACCTGGCTCGACGACAGCGAGATCGGTGCGTTGCCGAAGGAGTGGAACTGGCTGCCCGACGAGCTCGGGCGCAACGATGACGCGAAGCTGCTGCACTGGACCCTCGGCGCGCCATGCTTTCCCGAGTTCGCCAACGAGGAGATGGCAGAGGAATGGGAAGAGGAACACCGCTTGATGAATGCGCCGTCGGGGCGCATTCGGTCCAGGCGTAGCTAGATGGTGTCGATGCGATAATCCGCCCCGATGCTTCTCATCACCGGCGGTGCCGGGTTCATCGGCTCGAACTTCGTACTGTCTTGCCTGGCAGGCGCGCAGGAACCGATCGTCAACCTCGACAAGCTCACCTACGCCGGCAACCTGCGCAACCTCGAAGCGCTTCGGGGCGACGGCCGGCACACTTTCGTGCGCGGCGACATCTGCGAGCGGCCGCTGGTGAAGCAGGCGCTCGAGCGCCACCGGCCGCGGGCGATCGTGCACTTCGCCGCCGAAAGCCACGTCGACCGCTCGATCCTCGGGCCGGCGGAGTTCATCGA
>Ga0137432_1000799_pt1 | contig 12356 bp, 13 predicted proteins | sample EasRivERMZT820_2_FD_102337 | JGI IMG/M metagenome (GOLD analysis project Ga0137432, IMG submission 102337) | Soil microbial communities from meander-bound floodplain in the East River, Colorado, USA - East River MetaG ERMZT820_2 | ecosystem: Environmental > Terrestrial > Soil > Floodplain ...
TCGGCGGCGGCGCGGATGTTCTCCTCGGCGGTCAGCCCGCGGAAGATCGAGGATTCCTGGGGCAGGTAGCCGATGCCGAGCCGCGCCCGGCGGTACATCGGCAGCCGCGTGATGTCGTGGCCGTCGAGCGAGATGGTGCCGTAATCGGGCCTGAGCAGGCCGGTGATGATATAGAAGCAGGTGGTCTTGCCGGCGCCGTTGGGGCCGAGCAGGCCGACCACTTCGCCCCGTTTGAGCGTCAGGCTGACCCCGCGCAGCACCGGGCGGCGGCGGAAGCTTTTGCCGATGCGCGAAACGGTCAGCCCCTGGGAGCCCTCGATGAGCCTCGGGAACGCCCGTTCGGTGCCGTCGCGGAACTCGTGTGGTCTTGTGTTGTCTGTCATCTGGCCCAGCTTTTGCTACAGCGGTTTTTAAAATTGTATGAATTCTACTTATTGCCTGGATTTCCAGGAGGTTGCGGCGACGCCTTTCCGGCATTCGGGGCTGGAATGAACAGGCCCTGCACCCGTCCTGCCGGCTGTCCCGGGGTGGCGCCCGCGGGATTGGCGGTGAGGCGCGCCAGGCCGGTCGCCATGGACACCTCCAGCGCATTCCCGCGCATGACGTTGGCGTCCTTGGTGAGCACGACATTGCCGGTCAGGCGGATGGTCTGCTCCGGCACGTCATAGACCCCCGAATCCCCGACCGCCTGGCCCGAGGGGGAGTCGACGACGACGTGGCCGTTGGCCTCCATGCGCGAGGCCCGTCCGCCCGGCGCGTGCACCGTGACCTCGTCGGCGTGCAGCCTCACCTCGCCCTGGGTGACGATCACATTGCCCTTATAGGTTCCGGTGTTGTTGTTGAGATCGGCCAAAAAGGAATCGGCGTTGACCGCGATGGGTTGGGTGGAACCGAGGCCCAAGGTCGTGCCGACCGACGGGGCCGCCGCCGCGCCTAGCCCCACGGCCGTCAGCATGAGTCCCACAATGTAGAGTGCCTTCCAGGGCGTCATGGCCGGGCCGGAGCTCCGTTGAGCAGCATGCGCACATTTCCCGTGAAGCGGAGCTGGCGCGTCGTGCGGTTCATGCTGAAGCGGTCGGCCGTGATACGGCCGAACGCACCCGTCGCCTCGATGCCGTTCGTGCCCTGCACGGTTCCGGCCTTCAAGTCGGCCTTGGCCGCGGGCGTGCGGGCGTCGTAGCCGTCTTCCGACGTCAGCCGGATGCCTCCGGAAACGTCGAGCAAATGCTGGCGCGTATCGACGATGCCGCGAGCCGCCTCGACGTGGAGCTTGCCTTCCTTGAGCGTGATTTCGGCGGTCACGTCCTCGAGCCGCACCTTGTCCGAGCCCCGAGCTTCCTGGACCGCCGTCGCCGCGGTCACGACGAACGGGAGGCCGTCGTCATCAATGCCCGTCAATCGAGGCATCACCATGGCAAGGTCGTTCTCCACCTTGCCCATGCGTTCGAAGGTCAGCGCCATCTGATTGGTTTCACGGGGCTGTATCGCATAGGCGAACACGGCGATGCCGAGACCAACCGCCAGCGTCGGCAGCGCGCCCTTCATCACGGCGACGAAGATGCTGTAGCGGCGGATGGTGGCCAGCGTCTCGCGCGGGGAGATGCGGAACTGGAGCGCGCGATACGACACCACGCCGCGACGGGCGGGCTTGTCGGCGTCGGGTTTGTCGCTCGCTTCCACCATCAGCGCAGTCCGGCCCTGAGGCAGTCATGGACGTGCAGGATGCCGAGCGGGCGACGCTCCGAAGCCGTGGGATCGACGATGAAGAGACAGGTCACGCGCGGCATCGAATCGTTCATGAGTGCCAAAGCTTCGGCGGCCAGCATGTCGGGCGTGGCGGTCTTGGGCGCGGTCGTCATCACGTCGCGGGCGGTGCGGTCGATAAGCGCGCGCTCCATGTGGCGGCGCAAATCGCCGTCGGTGATGATGCCGGTCAGGGCGCCGTTTTCGTCGATCACGCCCGCAACGCCGAAGCCGCCGGAGGTCATCGTGATCAGCACGTCGCGCATTACGCTGTCGGGCTTCACCAGCGGCAACTGATCCGTGTGCATGATATCGGAGACGCGAATGAGGGCACGTCCGAGCGCGCCGCCCGGATGGAGATCGCGGTACTGATCGGTGGAGAAGCCGCGGCGCTCCATGAGCGCGACGGCCAGCGCGTCGCCGAGCGCCAGCATCATCGTGGTCGAGGTGGTGGGGGCGAGGCCCATCGGGCAGGCCTCCTGCGCCTTGGGGAGGACGAGCGCGACATCCGAGGCCGCGAGCAGCGCCGAGTCCGGACTGCCGGCCATGCCGACGAGCGGAATGCCGTAGCGCTTGGCGTAGGTGATGAGGTCGGTGAGCTCGGCTGTCTCGCCGGAATAGGACAGCATCAAGAGGGCGTCGGCGCGGGTGAGCGCGCCGAGATCGCCGTGGCTGGCCTCGCCGGGATGGACGAACTGGGCGGGGGTTCCGGTCGAGGACAGGGTCGCGGCGATCTTCCGCCCGACATGGCCGCTCTTGCCCATGCCGCTGACCACCACCCGTCCGCGCACGGCGAGGAAGATATCCACAGCTTCGCAGAAGGCGCCGTCGAGCTGATCGGAGAGCGCGCCCAACGCGTCCCCGGCAAACTTGAGGACGCGCCGTGCGGCCAAAAGATCGGCCTGTTGGCGGCTTTCTAAAGCAATGGCCTTGGCTTTCGGGACCGGCATCGGCGATCTGTGGCTAGAGGGGCATCAGCGCTTGGCTGTTCGCTGATGCAGGGGGCAGCGCCATAAGCGAAAATCGTGCCAAGTGCTTCGACTCGGATTATGAGGACCGCGCCGGAATCGATCAAGGCGGAAAAAGTCCCGAGTTCATCAATTGCCACCGGAGCCTAGACGGCTTTCAGTGGGCGAAAATGTCGCCTTCGGCCCAGCCGGCGAGATCGAGTTCGGCGCGGGCCGGAAGGAAGCCGAAACAGGCTTCCGCCAGCTCCATGCGGCCTTCGCGCTTCAGCATGGCGTCGAGCGCATCCTTCAGACGGTGGAGGAATGCGACGTCATTGGCGGCGTAGGCCAGCTGCTGCTCGGTCAAGTTTTCCGCGCCCCAGTCCGAGCTTTGCTGCTGCTTGGACAGATCGATGTCGAGCAGTTCCTTCACCAGATCCTTGAGCCCGTGCTTGTCGGTATAGGTGCGCGCGAGCTTGGACGCGGTGCGGGTGCAGTAGACGGGTCCGCTCAACACGCCGAGGTAACGGCGGAGCGTCGCCAGATCGAAACGGGCGAAATGATACAGCTTCAACACGGTGGGGTCGGCGAGGAGACGCTTGAGGTTGGGCGCCTGGTATTCGTCGCGCGCGAACTGCACCAGATGGGCGCTGCCGTCTCCCGACGACAACTGCACCAGGCAAAGCCGGTCGCGCCCGGGATTGAGGCCGAGGGTCTCGGTGTCGATGGCAACCATCCGCCCCAGATCGAGTCCGGCCGGCAGGTCGCCTTTATGCAGCTTGATTTTCATCTGTCCCTATTGCTGGAGTCCGCCTGCGCGCTGGCGCGCCTTCCGCCTTCGCCAAGGCTTCGGCGGACAAGTCGGCGTGGCAGTCTTCTCTGCTACGCAACGAAGACTGGTGCCCAAGAGAGGACTCGAACCTCCACACCTCGCGGTACTAGTACCTGAAACTAGCGCGTCTACCAATTCCGCCACCTGGGCACGGCGGAGAGCTTTAGGAGGGGGCCTCAAACCTGTCAACGCGCGGCGATAGACCGGGCTACCGGAATGTAAAGCGTTCCGCTATTGAGGACCGGAATCGTGCTTTCCGGACTCCGCCATGGCCGCCATTCCCTCGACAAGGCTTGTCACCGTCTTCGGCGGATCGGGATTCCTTGGCCGGCACATGGTGCGGGCGCTCGCCAATGACGGCTGGCGCATCCGCGTTGCGGTGCGCCGGCCCAACAACGCGCTGTTCCTCCAGCCGATGGGCCGGGTCGGCCAGATCCAGATCGTCAAGGCGAATGTGCAGGACGCCGACGCGGTGCGCGCGGCTCTCAAGGGCGCGGATGCGGCCATCAATCTCGTCGGGGTTCTCTACCAAAGCGGCAGCCAGCGCTTTGAAAAGGTTCATGTCGAGGCGGCGGAGCGGATCGCGGGCCTCGCGTCGGACATGCACGTGGGCCGGCTGCTGCATGTCTCGGCGCTCGGGGTCGAGCGCAACGAGCGCTCGCGCTATGCACGGACCAAGAGGCTGGGCGAGCAGCTTGTGGGCAACGCGTTTCCGGCCGTGACGATCTTCCGACCCTCGGTCGTGTTCGGACCCGAGGACGATTTCTTCAACAAGTTCGCCGCGCTCGCCCGGCTGCTGCCGGTGCTGCCGCTGATCGGCGGGGGGAAGACGAAGTTCCAGCCGGTGTTCGTCGGCGATGTCGCACGGGCAGCGGTCAAGGTGCTCAATGATGCCTCCACCGTGGGCCAGACCTATGAGCTCGGCGGGCCGGAGATCATGACGCTGAAGGAGATCATGGAACTGGTGCTGAGGCAGACACGCCGGAACCGCATCCTGCTGCCGATCCCGTTCGGCCTCGCGCGTGCGCAGGGCGTCGCGCTCGGACTGTTGCCGAAGCCGCTGCTCACGCCCGATCAGGTCCGTCTGCTGGAAACCGACAATGTCGTCTCGGAAGGGACCCTGACATTCCGCGATCTCGGGATCGTGCCCGAAGCCGCGGAAGCCATCATCCCGTCCTATCTCTGGCGTTTCCGCAAGCACGGCGAGTTCGAACCCGCGGCGGGATAGGACACGATCAGATCGTTGCTTTCGAGAAGATATTCACCTTCGCTCCCAGATCGGTGGTCCCTGTATCGATGACCGACCAGCCTTCGCGCGTGAAGAGGCGCGAGGCCGCCGCGGACGCGGTGTTAAGGCGGGCGACATTCTGCTCCCGCATGTGGCCGCATGCCGCCGAAAGCCGCTGGGCGCCGATGCCGCGATTGCGGCGCGACGGCTCGACCCACAAGCCGATGATCCACGGTGAAAGGTGCAGGTGGCTAGGCACGGATTTCTCGGCAATCGCAAGGGCGCCTATGGGCAAGTCACCTTCAACGGCAACAAGTCCGACGGGAAATCCGGTTCGCCGTGAGCGCTCGCGCAAATCCGTAAGCGCATCGCCGTGCACGCCATACCATTCGGGCCATTCGCGCTCATAGGCCGCCGCAAGCGGAGCCAGTGTTTCAGGATGGTCAGCCAAGAGTTCGACGCGCACCACGATTCGGCTCGACAAGACGATTTCGCCGCGCTGATGAGCGCCTGCCTCACGAAGGGCTTGTTCAAGCTCTCGTCCGAATGAGGTGCGTTTCTTAGCCACTTACTTCCCGAGGGCTGTAAAAAACGTATCAAACCACTCTTGTCATGCCCGGCAAGAGGGGGCCATCCAGGCGATCAAGACACTCCCCGCCGCGCAGACGCGCGGCGACTGGGCGGCCCGGTCAAGCCGGGCCGTGACAATACCGGGGTGTGCTAGCGATCACAGCGCCATAATCGCGAAGATCAGCGTGCCGGCGATGATGCGGTACCAGCCGAAGGGCTTGAGGCCGTAGCGGCCGACAAAGCCGATGAAGGTCTTCACCACCACCCAGGCGACGAGGAACGAGACGACGAAGCCGACGGCGATGGTCAGCCCGGCATCGAGGGTGAGCACGTCGCGGTTCGAATAGACGTCGTAGACCGAGGCGCCGAGCATCGTCGGCACCGCGAGATAGAAGGTGAACTCGGCGGCTGCCTTGCGGTCGACGCCGAGAAGCTCGCCGCCCAATATCGTCGCGCCAGAGCGCGAGACGCCGGGGATGATCGAGATCACCTGGCACAATCCGATCTGGAAGCACTTCGCGAACGGGAGCCGGTCGGCGTCGTGATAGCGCGGCGGCGGGGCGATGCGCTCGAAGAGAAGAATGAGCACGCCGCCGGCGATCAGCGTGGTGGCGATGACATAAGGCGCAACCGTGGGCGCGAACAGCACGTCCTTGATGAAGCCGTGCAGCAGGGCGCCGATGACGGCCGACGGCAGGAACGCGATGATCACGCCGAGCGCGAAGCGCTGCGCGGTCGCGTCGGAAGGCAGGCCGAGCAGGACTTTCCAGAACTTGCTCCAGTAGACCGCGACCACCGACAGAATGGCGCCGAACTGGATGACGATGGGGAACACCGCGCCCGGCGGCTGGAACCCCAGGAGGTCCTGGAAGATCAGAAGATGCGCGGTCGAGGACACCGGCAGGAACTCGGTCAGGCCCTCGACGATGCCCAGGAGTATCGCATTCACAATATCGTTCATCAGCCCCGGGCCACGTGAATCGTTTGGGATGCGGCGAGAATAGTCGGTGTGCCGCGGCCAGCACCAGCGATCCGGGGCGTGCGACGATCTGCCGGTAACCCGAATTAAGCCACTTTTGCGCTATCGAGATCGGGAGAATGGAACTCCCGATGGCGGTGGCGCGTATCGAGCGCGCTGTCGCCAATGGACACGACGGACTCTAGTATTCAACCCTGCATGTCAGAACGAATCATGGCCGAAATTGCGTCTCCTGCCGAGCCCTATCCGCGCAGACGAGGCAGATCCATCCTGCGCCAGGTGACGATCTGGCTGTTCGCGCTCACGTTCGGCGTGCCGATTGGGCTCGTCGTGCTCTTTCGTTTCGTTCCACCGCCGGCAACACCTCTGATGTTCGGAACGATGCTGACCGAGGGGGCAGTGGTCCAGAAGTGGGTACCGCTCGAGGCGATCTCGCCCAATCTCGTGCGCGCGGTGATCGCCGCCGAGGACGGCAAGTTCTGCTCGCATAACGGCTTCGATCTCGAAGCGATCGACAAGGCGCTCGACCGCAACGCGGCCGGCGGCCGGCTGAGAGGCGCGAGCACGATCAGCCAGCAGACCGCGAAGAACCTGTTCCTGCTCCAGGACCGCACCTGGACCCGAAAAGGCATCGAGGCGTATTTCACCGTTCTTATCGAAGCCCTGTGGCCCAAGCGGCGGATCATGGAGGCGTATCTGAACATCGCCGAGTGGGGCCCGCGCCGGTTCGGCGCGGAAGCCGCAGCCCAAGCCAATTTCCGCAAGGCCGCGTCCGAGCTTGACGCGCTGGAAGCGGCGCGGCTCGCCGTCATACTGCCCAGCCCGCGCCGCTACCGGGCCGATGACCCGGGGCCGTTCGTGATCCGGCAATCGCGGATCATCTTCGAACGCATGGACGACGTCCGCCGCGACCGGCTTGATTCCTGCGTGTTCCAATAGGCCGACACCCACGAGAGCCATGGATTTCCTTGCCCCCGCGATGCTAACGGTTCGCGAGGCCGAGAATGATGGGTAGTCTCCGCTCATGCGTCGCTTGTTTCATCTTCTGATGTCGCCGCCGTGCCGGCTGGTCCGCCTCATCCTGGGCGAGAAGCACCTCGCCTTCGACCTGGCGGCCCCGGACGATCCGCAGGCCCATGTGCCGGCGTTTGCCGATCTCGACGGAACCCTCGTGACGGGCCTCTGGGCGGTGATCGATCATATCGAGAGCGAGTACCCCGAGCCCGCGCTGGTGCCCGGCGATGCGCCGGCGCGCGCCGAGACGCTGAGGCTGTTCGATTGGACGATGAACAATTTCCACGAGGAAACGACGAGGCGCATCGTTTTCGAGAAAGCCTCGGCGGGGCACACCGGCAACGTCACGCGCCGCTCGCCCAACATGGAGACGGTGCGCGCGGGGCGCGAGGCGCTGCGCACGAACCTCGCACGCCTCGGGACCATGGCCGACACCAACGGGTTCCTGGCGGGGCGCGATCTGACGCTCGCCGATCTCGCGCTCGCGGCGCACATCTCGGCGCTCGACTATTACGGCGAAATTCCGTGGACGGATCATCCGCCGCTCACCGACTGGTACACGCGGATCAAGTCGCGGCCCTCGTTCCGTCCGCTGCTCGCGGACCGCATTCCGGGACAGCCGCCGGTGCCGCATTATGCGGAGCTTGACTTCTAGCCGCGCACAACCTGCCGCCGACCCGCGCTCCGCCATCCGCGAGCGCGCGAAGGCGGAGGGATTCGAGGCGGTCGGCTTCGCGGCCGCCGGCGCGCCCGAGGGTGCGCCCGAAGGCTTGGCCGGGTTCCTCGCAGCCGGCCACCACGGCGACATGGCGTGGATGGCAAATACGGCCGAGCGCCGCAGCCGGCCGGACGTCCTGTGGAGCGAGGCCAAGAGCATCATCACGCTGGCGGCGAATTACGGTCCCGCTTCCGATCCGTTACCGGCGCTCGAACGGCGCGAGCGCGGCGTCGTCTCGGTCTACGCGCAGGGGCAGGACTACCACGACGTGCTCAAGCGCCGGCTGAAGCGGCTGGCGGGCTGGGTTGCCGCGACCTATGGCGGCGACGTGAAGATCTTCGTCGACACGGCGCCCGTGATGGAGAAGCCGCTCGCGGCGGCCTCGGGCATCGGCTGGCAGGGCAAGCACACCAATCTGGTGTCGCGCGAATTCGGCTCGTGGCTGTTCCTGGGCTCGATCTTCACCACGCTTCAGATCAAGCCGGATGAAGCCGAGAGCGATCATTGCGGCTCCTGCCGCGCGTGTCTCGACATCTGTCCGACGAACGCGTTCCCTGCGCCCTACCGGATCGATGCGCGGCGCTGCATCTCCTATCTCACCATCGAGCACAAGGGTCACATCGCGCGCGAATTCCGCGAGGCGATCGGCAACCGCATCTATGGCTGCGACGATTGCCTCGCGGTCTGCCCGTGGAACAAGTTCGCCCAACACGCGCACGAGACCGCGTTCCATCCGCGGATCGAGCTGACGCTGCCGCTGCTCAAGGAACTGGCGACGCTCGACGACGCGGCGTTCCGCGAGTTCTTCCGCGGCTCGCCGGTCAAGCGCGTCGGGCGCGACCGGTTCTTGAGGAACGTGCTGATCGCGATCGGCAATTCGGGCGAAGCGGAGTTGGCGCGTGTCGCCGAGGCGCGGCTCGATGATGCTTCGCCGCTGGTGCGCGCCATGGCGGTATGGGCGCTGAAGAAGCTGTTGCCGCGCGAGGATTTCGGTCGTCTCGCGGAACAGAACGCGCCTAAAGAAGACGATGCTGCCGTCGCAGCGGAGTGGCGCGGTTAACAAGAGAGACACGAAGGCCACGAAGACGGCACGAAGGTCACCAAGGCACTTCGTGCGCTTCGTGCACCCTTTGTGAGCTTTGTGTCTCCCTGGTACGGCTAGGGATCGCGGACTTCGAGGGCTTCGATGCGGCTTCTGACGACATCGGCGGCCGGGCCTTCGGGGGCACGCACCAGCACCTGGATCCAATCGGCGCGCGCGCCGGGGACGTCGCCCATCTCGAGCTTGAGCGTGCCGCGCTCGACGAGGGCCTCGGGATACGTCGAATCGAGGATGAGGGCTGCCTCGACGTCGAACCTGTGGCCGACCTTGTTGCCCTGGGCCGAGCGCGCAACCGCGCGCAGCACGAAGGTTTGCGGCTTTGTCGCATCGAAGGTCAGCGCGTTGGTGAGGTCTTTTTCGGCATCGGCCCAATTCATCTGCGCGGCGCGCGCGCGGGCGCGGTCGGTCCACAGTTCGGGATCGCGTGGGCTCAACTTCAGGGCCGCCGACAGCGCGACTTCGGCGTTTGCCGGCTGCGCCGCCAGCAGCCAGGCGTTGCCGGCTTCGGCGAGGAGGGCGGCGCGCTCCATGAGGGTGCCGGCGTCGCTGCGCCGGGCGAGCGTGTCGAGACGCGACGCGGCCTCGCCCGGTTCATCGAGCGCGATCAGAGCGAGCGCAGCGCAGTGGTCGGCCTGCGCGCCGCCGCCCTGTGTCCGCCACGCCAAGGCCCGTTCGAAGGCATCGGCGGGATTGGTGTCGATGACCGCGACGCAGGCCTGATAGGGATCGCCGGCGCCGAAGAGGTTGGCCTGCGCCGCCGACGCGGACGCCGCCGGCGCGAATGCGCCAAGCGCGACGAGGCAAGCGAGCGATCCCATACGCATGGGCAATAGTTGAACCGCGGCGGCGCCGAAATGCAAGCGCGGGAGTGTGCGGGTTCCGTGACAAAAACCGAGCAGACCGTGGATTCCCTTCCCCTCGCGATGCTAACGCATCGCTCCGCCGGGAATGACAGCGGGGGCAACGGCCAAGATCGCGTCAAGCGCGGCGGCGATGCGGGCAAGATCTTCAGGCGTCGAGAGCCTGTGATCGCCGTTCTTGACCAGCGTGAGCGTGGGATTGCCCGAAAGATTCTCGACGAGCTTCAGCGCGTGCTGCCAGGGAACATCGGGATCCTTCATGCCCTGAATGATGTGGACGGGGCAGTCGAGTGCGATCGGCGCACCGAGCAGCCTACGGCGGCGGCCATCCTCGATCAGCGCGCGCGTGATGGGATAAGGGCCGTCACCATAGACGGACGGACGCTGCCATTCGCCGCGTTCCATGATCTCGCGGCGGATCTCTGGCGACATGCGTTCCCAAATGAGCGCTTCGGTGAAATCCGCGGCGGGGGCGAGCAATAGCAGGGCTGCGACTTTCTCGGGGCGCGCCAGCGCCGCGAGCAGCGCGATCCAGGCGCCCATGCTGGAGCCGACAAGCACCTGCGGGCCATCGCACAGACGGTCCAGCACCGCGAGTGCGTCGCCGCGCCAGCGGGTGATCGTGCCGTCGCGGAACGCACCCGACGACGCGCCGTGGCCGTAATAGTCGAAGCGCAGACAGGCGCGGCCGCGTGACTCCGCCCAGACATCGAGCGCCTGGGCCTTGGTGCCGTTCATGTCGGAGTGGAACCCGCCGAGCCAGACCACGCCCGGACTCTTCCCGCCGCGCCGCAAATAGGCGATGGTCTCGCCGTCCTCGCGGATGAATCGTTCGCTCGTCAAAAGTGCCATCGCCTTGGGACTCGATACCGATACGCTCGACCATAGTGGCGCCAGCGCCGCGGAACCAGCCGCGCCGGTGATCCTCCAGATCGTGCCCACGCTGGACACGGGGGGTGCGGAGCGTACGACCATCGACATCGCCCGCGCGCTGAAAGAGGCCGGATGGACGGCGCTGGTGGCGACGCGCGGCGGCCGGATGGCGCACGAGCTGGCCGAGGCCGGCGGCGAGCTGATCCGGATGCGCGCCGCGTCCAAGAGCCCGCAGGTGATCTGGGCGAATGTAGGCGAGCTCGTCCGATTGATCCGTGAACGGAACATCGCGCTGGTCCACGCGCGGTCGCGGGCGCCGGCCTGGAGCGCGCTGCTTGCGACGCGCCGCTGCGGCATCCCGTTCGTCACCACCTATCACGGCATCTATCAGGCCAAGAACCCGCTCAAGCGCTGGTACAATTCGGTGATGGCGCGGGGCGACGTGGTGATCGCCAATTCGCAATGGACCGCCGAGCACGTGACGCGGACCTATGCGCCCAAGCGTCTGGTCACCATTCCGCGCGGCATCGATCTCGACTATTTCGACCCGGAGAGCGTCGCGCGCGAGCGTGTCGCCGCGCTGCGCGCGCGCTGGCACATTCGCGAGGGGGAACGCGTCGTGCTGCTGCCCGGACGATTGAGCCGATGGAAGGGGCAGCTCGTGCTGCTGGCCGCGCTCGACCGCCTGCAGAAGTCCAACCGCCTGCCCCACGGCGTGCGCGTGATCATCGCCGGCGACGCACAGAGGCGCGACACCTATCGCGAGGAGCTGAAGGACACGGTGGTGCGTTACGAGCTGCACGGCGTGGCGAGTATCGAGGACCACATCGAGGACATGGCGGCGGCCTATTGCGCGGCGGATATCGTCGTGTCCGCGTCCACCGATCCCGAAGCGTTCGGCCGGGTGCCGCCGGAAGCCGCCGCGATGGGCAAGCCCGTCATCGCCACCGACCACGGCGGCGCGCGCGAGACCGTGCTCGACGGCGAGAGCGGCCTCTTGGTGATCCCCGGCAATGTGACGATGCTCTCCGATGCGCTCGCCCAGCTGCTCGCCAAAGCGCGGGTCGAGCTCTCCATGATGGGCGCGAAGGGCCGCGCCCATATCATCGAAAATTTTTCGCTGGAGCGGATGTGCGCGGACACGCTGGCGGTTTATCGCGAATTGCTCAAAGCGAAATGAGGATCACGCGGAAAATCGTGACCGCCTCAAGGATGTCCAATTGTGACTGCATTCCGGCCGTTCGGAAGCACGCTCGAGAACGGCAAAAAATCGCCGCCATAATCAGACTTCTTCCAGACCTATCGGACGACCATCACCGTACGGCATCCACCAATGCGAGCCAGACGGGTGTGCCGCTTGCCATCAAAAGAAGTGGTTTGCCAACAACAAGGATGAGGCCGCCAGCCACGAGCGAGGGATGCACGCGCCCACGCGACCAAAGATCGTAGACTACACAAGCGGCTACAACGAGGTCACAAAAGACAAACAA
>Ga0137432_1000804_pt1 | contig 12319 bp, 12 predicted proteins | sample EasRivERMZT820_2_FD_102337 | JGI IMG/M metagenome (GOLD analysis project Ga0137432, IMG submission 102337) | Soil microbial communities from meander-bound floodplain in the East River, Colorado, USA - East River MetaG ERMZT820_2 | ecosystem: Environmental > Terrestrial > Soil > Floodplain ...
CGACCGGCACGGCCGCCGGCAGCCCGAAGTGGCGCCGCGCGAGCTCGAGCACCGCCGGATCGATCTCGACCGCCTCGGTGGCGATGCCCTGCTCGTGCAGCCACTTCGGCACCAGGCCCGGGCCGAGGCCGGCGACCAGCGCGCGGCGGCCCCCGGGACGGTGCGCAAGCGGCAGCGCCTGCAGCAGATACACCGTCTCGTAGGTCGACTGCAGGGTCGCGGCGTCGACCGCGCCCTGCACCAGGCCGTCGATCAGCATCTCGCGCACGCGTAGCGCGCCGTAGGAATACTCGACCACGCGCAGCTCGCCGTAGAAGCCGCTGCGCGCCTCGACCAGGCGCGCGCGCGTGCCGTCGGCGAGCGCGGCCTCCACGTCGCTGCCTCCCGGCGCGGCGGCCCATGGAAGGATCAGCAGAAGGAAGGCCCAGGCCGCGCGCCGGTAGAGGAGAAAGTAGGCCGCGGCGAGCACGAGCGCGGCCGAGGCGCACGCCACCAGAATGCCCGTGAGCGAGAAGTGCACCAGCAGCACATAGCCGGCGAGGAGCGTCCCGGCGAGGCTGCCGAGCGTGGACCAGCCGAAGAGGGCCCCCACCGTGGCGCCCAGGCGCTGCGGATCGCGCGCGAGCTGGCGCACGATCGCCGGCGAGATCGCGCCGAGCAGGGCGAGCGCCGGGCCGAAGAGCGCGAGCGCCGAGACGAAAGCGCCCCAGCGCGGGCCGAGCGGCGCGGTCGCGACCAGCACGCCCGATTTCAGCCACGGCACCGCGAGCACGCAGCCGCCCGCGGCGGCGAGCCACGCGAAGATGGCATCGGGGCTGCGCATGCGGTCGGCGTAGCGCCCGCCGGCCGCGTAGCCCGCGGCGAGCGCGAGCAGCGTGACCGCGATGAGCGAGGTCCACACGAAGAGGCTCACGCCGTAGAACGCGCCGATCACGCGCGCACCGACCACCTCGAGCGCCATGACCAGGGCGCCCGCGATCATCGCGGTCAGGATTAGAAAGAAATTCATTTTTTGGAAGTGCCTGAGTCCCATTCCCACAGGGCCGCCTCGGCCTTGCGGCGGAAGGGATCGTCGCGCGGCGCGAGATGCGCATACGTGCGCATGGCGCCGCGCGCGGCGGCGAGATCGCCCAGCTGCTCGGACGCGACCGCGAGCCCGTAGTAGGCGTTGAGCTGGCGGGTGCGCAGCTCGAGCGCGGCGGCGAAGAAGTCGCGCGCCGCGGCGGCCTCGCCCATGCCGAGCAGCGCGAAGCCGGCGTTGACGTGCGCCTCGGGCATCGCCGGATCGAGCGCGAGCACCCGGTGAAAAGCGGTGAGCGCATGCTCGTATTGCTTCGCATGGAGCATGAGCACGCCTTGAGCGAAGCGCTCGTCGATTTCCCCTGTCTTCGCGCCGTATGTCGCGCGCGGCCCCGCCCCCGGCAGCATGACTATCAAGAGTCCGACAAGGGCGATCGCCGCCAGGGTTGCGAGCAGACCTCTAATGCGCAGGTCCTTTCTCATATCGCTCCTTTATGCGGTGCGGTGGAGACGAACGGCACGCCGAAGAACGTGAGGAAGGCGAGCGCGAACACGCCGAGGATCATCAGTGCCGAAGCGCGCGGCCCGATGCGGAAGGCGACGCGTGCGTGCAGGTACGCCGCGAGCGAGAGCCAGGTGAGGAAGGCCCAGGTTTCGAGCGGGTCCCAGGCCCAGTAGCGGCCCCAGGCGTCCTGCGCCCAGATCGCCCCGCTCACGAGCATCAGGGTTTCGAACACGAAGCCGATCGCCATGAAGCGGAAGGCGAGCTCCTCGAGCGCTTCCCGGCCGGGCAGGCGGGCAAGGATCACGCCCGACAGGCCGACCGCCACCAGCACCGCGCCGAGGAAGATCTTGCCCAGCACCACGTGCACGTAGAGCCAGAGCGTGCGGTAGGTCGGCGGGAAGTGGCTTTCGCCCGGGCTCGCGACCAGGAGCCAGCCCATCATGATGAAGAGCACCGGCGCCACGAACGCCGCCGCGGGCCGCACCGCGGGGATGCGCCAGTACGCGACGGCGAAGATGAGCGTCAGGCTCCAGATGTTGCTCGACAGGACCTCGAACAGGGTGATGAACGGGCCGTGGCCGACGTCGATCCAGCGCAGCGCGAGTGATGCCCCGTGAAGTGAAATCCCAAGCAGCAGGAAAGCCAGAATCCACCTCTCGGGCCTGCGCTCGAGGGCAACGGCGATGATCGCGGTCGAGCCGGCGGCCACGTAGGCGAGAAGCGCCGACCAGAGAAGCGGCAGCGCTAGCATGCGCGCGCCTCGTTCCACGGCCGCGCGGCGAAGCGGCGCCAGAAGTGCCAGCCGAGCGCCGCCGCGGCGAGGGCCGCCGCCGCGAGGAGCCACGGCAGCGTCCAGTCGGAAAACACGACGTACCCCATCCAGGTCGTGAGCCCCTCGTAGCGCAGGCGCCCGCCGGCGAGCTCTACGCTCGCACCAGGGGCGAGCCTTCGGGTTTGCCCCCCATAAGTCAACTCGAGATCATGCGTTGGGGGCAGCCGGAAACCCGACGCGTTGTGGTAATCGATGAGCTCCGTATCGATCGGAAGCTTCACCGTCACGGTCTCCGCGCCGCCGGGAGGCGTCCACTGCGCCTCCTGGGCGAACTGCAGCACCGGGTACGGCGGCAGGTGCACGGAGCCGCGCTGCGCCGCGCCGCCGGCCGGCTGCCAGACGAACACCGGCGCGAAGCCCTTGTTCGAGGTGGTGTAGAAGCGGTAGCCCTCGAGCACGAGCGGCGTCTGGTCGCCGATGACGCCGGTCTCTTCGCCCCGCGCGCCGCGCCAGCGCACCAGGTTGCGGGTCTGCACGCGCTTCCACTTCGGCGCGTAGTCGATCTCGAAGCCTTCGTTCACGAACGCCGCGCGCGCGAGGCGGTTTGGATGCAGGGGCCCGGCCTGGGCGTCGAGCAGCTCGCCGCTGAACGCTTCGCCGACGGAAAGCTCGACGCGGCCGTTGAGGTACGTCAGCCGTCCTGCAGCCGCCAGCAGCACAAGGGCGAGGAGGGCAATATGAAAGATGAGGAGCGGCACCTGCCGCCTGAACTTCGGGTTGACCAGGATCGCCGCGGCGAGGTTGAGCGCGAGCAGGGTCATCGGCGCCACCATGGCCGGCACCGAATGCGAACGCTCGAGATAGGCCCAGACCACGCCGCCGGCGAGGAGCACGAGCGCCGCGGCGGTGAGCTTGAGGGAGGCGAGCGCTGTCACGGCGGGTTCTGGCAGTTCTCGCTCGAGTCGCGCATCCAGTCGCGGCCGGACTGGCCGTTGCCCGGCGCGCCGGCCGAGCCGCAGCTCGTCTCGGTCCACTGGCCGCTCGGCCGGAAAGTCCGGATCTTGAGCAGCGCGTTCACGTAGTAGGGGCCGTTGTTGTAGGCCGCGGTGGTGTTGTTGCGCACCTGCGTGCCCGGCGGCAGCCCGGCTTCGGGGCCGACGTCGTTCAGATTGACGAGGAAAGCCTTGTTCTTCCACCCGTGCGGCACGGCGACGTGGCACCAGGTGCAGCGCATGCGCCCGATCTTGTCGGCATGGAAGGTGTGCAGGTCGCCGCGATCCGAGTTGAAGAACCCGGTGCGCTGGTCCGACCGGGTGGCATAGCTCGCATAGTCGTGGCACTTGAAGCAGGCGCCGGTCGCCTGCTCGCCGGTGCCGGTGGTGGCGCTCCAGGTGCCCTTGAGGATGAAGTTGTTGCTCGAGCCGTGCGGGCCCCACGGGTTGCCGTTCTCGCCTCCGTTGGGCACCCCCGAGGTCGCCGAGGTCACGTTGCTGCCGTGGCAATCGCTGCAGTACATGGTTTGCGTGCCCACCGCGTTCGACCACGGCAGCCGGAAGCGCGCGCTGATGTCGGTGCCGTTGCCGCGCACCGCGCCGCTGCGCCCGGTGTTGTCGATCACCGGGTGCCACGAGCGGTGGTTGCTCGCGGCGTACGCTGCAGCCGCGCCCGAGTCTCCGGTGGAGACTGCGCCCTTGTGCGCGGCCGGCGCCTGCAGCTCCTTCGCCACGTTGGTGTACTGCTGCACGTTGTTGGTGTTCGACGGCGTGCCGCCCGGGTAGCCGAGCGTGGGCCGGTTGCCCACCGGGTAGAGATTGTTGTCGCTGAAGCCGTAGTCGGAATGGCACTTGAGGCAGACCTGGTATTCGCGCGTCACATAGGGCGCGGTCACGCTCGTGTCGGCGCTCGTGCCCGGGTCGCCGCGCTTGACGATATAGCCGCTCGGCAGGCTCTGGAAGGAAGCCGAGCCGTAGATCGGCTCCACCCCCCAGGTGCCGCGCAGCACGCCCGAAGCGATGTTGGTGTGCGTGTAGCCCGCCGTGTCGTCGTGGCGATGCGTGCCCGCCGGGTCCGGCGTGCCTGCGATCACGCCCGCGTTGCCGACGAAAGAGCGGAACTTCACCACGCGATGCGGGTTGTGGCAGTCGGTGCACTCGGCGTGGCGGTTGGCGAGGTTGCCGACGCCGAGCTTCGCGCGCGGCTCGAGGAAATCCTTGCCGCACAGGTTGGCCGCGCCGCTGCAGTCGACGAATCCCGGATCGGTGAAGCCGCCGCCGATATCGTGGGTCTCGGTGCCCGCGGCCTGATCGATGGTGCGGATCGGCATGCGCCGCGCGAGCTGGAAGTCGCTGCGGATGTCGGGCACGGTGGTGGCCGGCGTCACTGCGCTCTGCGCCGCGGTGCTGTGGCAGGCATAGCAGGTTTCCTCCAGGGCCGAGGCGCCGCCCGCCTTCGGCACCGCCAGGCTGTCGGTGCCCTCGCGCAGCAGGCGCCGGGCGCCCTGCACGGTATGCGTGTCGTGGCAGTTCAGGCAGGCCGCCTTCCATACCGGCAGGCTCGCCGGAAACTCGCGCTGCGCCGCGGCCGAAACGGTGTAGGTTTGGGTGGCGACCAGCGGATTGGCGTGCGCCGAATAGGCCCAGGCGCCGCTCGCCAGATTCTTGTCGTGGCAGGCGAGGCACACGATGTCGTTCGCCTGCGAGAAGGCGGCGCCCGGCGGCGCTTCCTGGAAGCGGTTGGTGCGCAGGAACTTCTGGTTGCCCTGGGCGATGTCGGTCTCGCGGATGTGGGGATCGTGGCAGGTGGCGCACTGGATCTGGCCCGCGCCGCCGGCGCCGGTCGGCTCGAGCGGCAGCAGCGGCTTGTAGCCCGGCGCGCGCACGCCGAGCACGGTACCGCTCCCCGCCGGCCAGCGCTGCGCCGCGTCCACCGGCCGCAGCTCGCCGTCGCGGAGGGCGAGCGTGGAGGTGAAGTTGAGCGAGATCGGATGGTCGTTGGTGAGGTCGGCGCCCAGGCTGCGGGTGAAGCCGGTGCCGGTCCCGGCGCCCGGCGGCATCACGCCGCCGACGCCCGTGCCGGAGAGCGCGATCGTCTGGTTGATCCTGCCGTCGAGCACGTTGACGTTGCCTATGGCGAGCGTGCCGTCGTGGCAGGAAAGGCACAGCTTCGAGCTGCCGCCGGGCTGCTCGAGCGCGCCCTGGATCGCGTTGGCGTCGAGCGACGACGAGGTGTAGGGCGTGTAGGTCTGGTTGGAGAGCTGGCGGTTCCACAACGGCGTCACCCCCTGCGTCGCGCCGTGCGGCGTGTGGCAGAACACGCAAACCTGCGTCTCGCTCGTCGCCTTCACCGTGCCCGTTCCGCTCGCCGAAAGGTTGTGTCGGGTATTGCGCACATCGGCAATACGCTCTGCGAAAGCCAGTCCAGTGAAGGCGACCAGCGCCATCCCCAGGTACAAAAGCCTTCTACTGTTCGCCATCGGCGCCTCCGCCGAGGTGCTGGAACAGCACCACGCGGCCGTTGAACATGTCGGCCACGAACACGCGGTTCAGGTGATCGGTCCACACGCCGGCGGGCAGGTAGAACTTGCCGCTCTCGGCGCCCAGGCCGCCGATGCCCATGAGAAAGCGCCCGTGGCGGTCGAATACGAGCAGGTGATCGTAGTAGGACTCGACCACGTAGACGTTGCGCTCGCTGTCGAGCGCGACGCCCTTGGGCCGCACGAGGTTGCCCACGTAGAGGCCGCGCGCTCCGAAAGTGCGGCGCATGGCGCCGCTCGCGCCGTCGAGGACCTGGATGCGGCTGTTCATGGTATCGGTGACGTAGAGCTCGCCCTCGGCGAACGCGAGGTGCGTCGGGTAGTTGAATTCGCCCTCGCCTTCGCCGCGCCGGCCGAGCACGCGCTTCAGCGTTCCCGCGAGGTCGAGCACCTTGATGTCGTGCGCCCCGGTGTCGCTCACGTAGAGCTCACCGCGCTCGGCGTCGAGCGCGAGGCCGGTGGGGCGTTTGAGCACACCCCGGCCGAGCGCGCGCTGCGCCGTGCCGGCGGCGTCCAGGCGCGCGACGATGCCGAGCTCGGCGTCGGTGACATAGACGAGGCCCTTTCCCGCGGCGAGGTCCTTCCCGACGGCGAGCGCCACCGGCGCGCTGAAGTTGGCGAGGCCCTCGGCCTTCTCCCAGATGTCGAGCTTGCCCACGACCGGGTCGAAGACGAACACCGCCTGCCGGCTCGCGTCGGTGACGTAGATGCGCCCGGCCGCGTCCACCGCCCCCGATTGCGGCCGCGCCAGCTCGATCGGCGTTGCCTCGCCGACGATGACGCCCGCGATCGCGCGCAGCACGCCCATCAGCCCCTCGGCGGCGCGTGCCCCCGGCGTACGGAAATTCGCCTCGCCGAGAAGCTGGCCGGCATACATGTAGCGCGGCACCTCGGGCTCGGCCGGCCACAGCAGGCGCTTGCCCTCGGGGGCGTCCTGTACGCCGTAGCGCAGGACCGCGGGTTCTTGCGTAGCGCAGCCCACGATGAGGATCAGACTGAAAGAAGCCAAGAGGCGGCGCGTCATGGCTGCGCTTTCTGCGGTGCCTGCACGCGCAGCATCTTCACCTGCACGCCGGGCGCGTCGGCCACGTACAGCCAGGGCTCGGCGTACGCGAGGTCGGTCACCTCGACGAGCCCCAGGCGTGCCAAGGGAATCGTCTCCTCGAGCGTGACGCCGCGGAACACCTTGATCGTGCTGTCGCCGCGGTCGGCGACGAACAGGCGCCCGTAGCGGTCGACCGCGAGGCGCTCGGGCCGGCGCACGCGCTCGTGGCCGAAGGTCTCGAGCACCCGGCCGTCGAAGTCCAGGCGCGCGAGGCAGGCGCAGCGGCCGTCGATTGCGTAGAGCGCATCGGGCGCCACCGCGATGGCGTCGAGCGAGCTCACCGCAGAGCGCGGCTCGCCGTACAGCGGCAGCAGCTCGAACGACGCGCCGAGGGGCCGGAACGCGACCAGCTGCCGGTTGAGGGCGTCGGCGGCGAGCACCCGGCCGCGCACGTGGTCGGGGGCGAGATCGCGCAGGCTCGCCACGGTGATGTCGGTGACATAGACCTGCATCGCGCGGCCGTCGCGCGCGAGGCGCTGGACGCGCCGGGCAAGCGGGTCGAGGACATAGAGCGAGCCGTCGACGTCCGCGACCATGCGGGTGCCAGGCGCGAGGGCGCGCTTGCCGAGGGGGGTGAGGCGGTTGGCGGCCGGGTCGACGCGCAGCAGCATGCCCAGGCCGCCGTCGGCGATGTACACGTCCGGACCCATGGCTGCGACCGCGAGCGGTCCGCGCAGCTGCGTGAACGGGCCGGTGGCGGCAGGCCGGCCGGCGTCGGCGAGGAAGCCGCCGCGGATCACCGGGCCGGGGACGAGGGCGGAGTAGGCCGCGGGCTCTTTCGATGGTGTGCTCTGGCAACCCGCGAGTAGCAACGCCGGCAGGAAGGCGGCGAGGCGCATCACCACCGTCCCGGCCCCGAAGTCTGGTGGCCGCCGTAGATGCGGCTGGGCAGGCCGGGCTTGCCCGAGTGGCACAGGTCGCAGCGCTCCGCGCCCCAGGCGATCTCGTCGTTGTGGCACATGCCGCAGAACTTGCCCTCCGCGATGTCGGCCATGAGCACGTCGTTCGACCCGGCGCGCATCTTGAAGCCGAGCTCGTGGTGGCACACCCGGCACTGGAAGCGGATGCGGTGGAACCAGTGCGGGAACACGACCGGGCGCTCGCCGGCGGCGTCGGAGCGCTGGTTGATCACGACGTCGCCGTATTCGGCGAGCAGGGACGAAGGCGCGGCGAGCGCCGCGGCGAGAATCAGGCCGCGCCAGGGGCTCATTTCGCCACCCTCGGCGCCGGCGAGCGCGGCGTGTTGTGGCAGCGGGCGCACTCGGTGAGCGGAAACGACACCGCGCCGTGGCACACGCCGCACTGCTCGCCCTGCAGGATCGCGAGCATGCTGAGGCGGTTGGCGCCGATCTTGGACTTGAAGATATGCTCGTGGCAGTTGGAGCAGTCGAGCCACTGCGTGTGCGAGCGGTGCGGGAAGCGCACGATCGGCGTGCCGCCGCGCAGGTTGAGCAGGATGTCGTCCTCGCGCAGTCGCACCGGCGCGTCGGCATTGAGCTTCGCGCGCGGGGCGATCTTGCCCTCGTTCAGGGCGCGCATCCAGTCGACCTGGTTGCCGGCGGTATCGCGCGGCAGGGGCGCGAGCGCCTGGCCCGGCTCCTGCAGCATGCGCAGCGCCGGGCTCGCCGGGTCGTGCACGTTGTCGCGCGCAAGCGGCGTCCACTGCGCCGCGCTCGCCATGGAGAGACAGCAAAGGAGTGCTCCGATGGCGGCGCGCAGAGCGCCGCTATCCCGGGATGTAGACGCCGGCTCCGCGGATCGCCTTGACCAGCTCACCGGTGGAGTCCTCCAAGAGGCGCACCGCCGCGGCGTGTTCGCCGCGGCGCGCCGCCTCGTCCGCTTTCGCGCGCAGGCCGCGCGCGCGCTCGGCGAGCGCCGCCACTGCCGCCTGGCCGCCGGGCGCCTGCGGCCTGCCGTCGAGCAGCACTCGCAGGAGCATCTGGTGGGTGTCGTTGCGGTCGACCTCGTAGCGATATTCCTCCTCCTTGGTCTCGAAGGTGAGCGAGCGCACCAGCGTGTCGCCGCCGCGCATCGCGCCGAGCGACGCCTTGGCGATGAGGTAGGACTCTTCGAGCTGCGCGCGCGCGGCTTCCATGCGGCCGCCCTCGCGCAGGGCGAGCGCCGCCTCGAGCCGCTGCTCAGCGCTGCGCGCTGCGTCCGCGCCGGTGCCTTTCTCGGCGCTCACGCGCTTTTGCGCGGCAAGCAGCGCGCGCGTGCTCTCCAGCCGGCGCTCGAAATCGAGCTTGGTCTGCTCGGCGAGCCGCGCACCCGGGGCGGACGCGCGCACCGCCTGCATCATCTGCTGGCGCGCCTCGGCGAGCTGGCGCTCGGCATTGGCCGCGTCGCCCGAGCCGTGCGCCGCGCGCGCCGCCTTCAGCGCTTCGCGCGCCTTCGACCTTGCAGCCTGCGCCTCCGGCGCAACGCTCGCCTCGACCGCCCGCGCGGCCGAAGACTTCTCGATTAGCGTCTCGAGCGACGCGAGGCGCGACTCGATCGAGGATTGCGCCTGTGCTGCGGGAGCCTGGGCCACCGCGACCTGCCAGGAGAAGAAGCTTGCGCCAAGAAGAAGTTGCAGGCAGCGCTTCACTGGGAAATCTCCTCCGGCACGGCGAGGCCGGCCGCGCCCAGCGCACGCTGCACCGACGTGGTGGCTTCGCGCACGCTCTCGAGCGCCGCGCGCCAATCGCCCTGCCCGGCCGCACGCGCGGCGCGCGCGGCCAGGGCCTGGCCCGAGTCCGCGTAGCGCTGCACCAGCAGGAGCGCCGCCGGCGCCGGCTTGAGCTCGTTCAGCGCCGCCGGCACGAGCGCCGCGTACCCGCGGTAACGCGCCTGCTCGAAGCCGAACTCTTCCTGCGGTCCCGTGAAGCTCGGCGCGTAGCTCACCGTGAGCGAGCCGAGCACGTCCGTGAGGGCGTGCGTCATCGTCTGCTCGGCGCGGGCGAGCTCGCGCAAGGCCGCGTTCGGATCGGCGCCCTGCAGCTCGCGCGCCCTCGCGAGCGCCTGGTTCACTTCGAATACGAGCGTGCCGTGCAGGTCGCGCTTCGTGCCCGCGTAGCGTGCATAGGTATCGCGCATCGTCTCCACGCTCGAAACCAGCGCCGCATACTGCGTGGCGGCGGGGGACGGGCGCCGCGCGCGCTGCAGCGAGCGGATCGCTTCGTTCAGGCGCGCATCGGCTTCGCCGTGTTCGCTGCGCTCCAGGTGCTCGAGCGCCCGGGCGTACAGCGCGGCCGCGCCGGCGTCGGCCGCGCTTGCCGGCTGCCCCGCCTCGAGCAGCCGCTTCACGAAGGCGGCCTTCTGCATCACCTCGGCGCGCTGCGGGCTCTGCGCCCACACGGCGCCGCACAGGGCGAGCGCTGCAGCGAGAAGCGCGCTCCTCGTCATTTCGTGGCTCCCACGGTGGGCGTCGCTGCAGCTGCATCCTTCTTCTTCGAATGGCACAGGCGGCACTCGGAGACGGGGAAGGCGACCTTGCCGTGGCACACGCCGCACTTCTCGCCCAGGAGGATCCCCGCCATGCTGATCTGGTTGGCGCCTTTCTGCGGAATGAAGATGGCCGGATGGCAATTCGAGCAGTCGAGCCACTCGGTGTGCTGCTTGTGCGGGTACACCACGTCGGGCATCGAGCCCTTCACCTCGCGCACGATGTTGAAATCGAGCACCAGCCCCGAGGCCTTGGGATCGGCGCGGTCCCAGCGCGGGGCGATGCGCTTCTGTCCGAGCGCGGCGACCCAGTCGATGCGGTTGCCGGAATTGGCGCGCGGCAGCCCTTCGTAGGCGCTGCGCGGCGGCTGAAGGGCGTGCGTGCCGTCGTTCTTCGGGTCGTGGATGCCGTCTTCGGCCGGCGGCGGGTTCTGGCGCGAGGCTGGGCGCAGCAGCCGGTTGAAGGCGTTGACATCGGCGGCCGCCGTGGCCGCGGCTGCCGCAGCCGGCTTTTCAAGGGCAACCGGTTTCTGCGCAGGAGCAGCGGCGGATTTTTCCGCAGCAGCGGGTTTCGGGGCGGCAGCGGGTTTCGGGACGGCAGCGGCTTTCGCCGGCGCCGCAACCGCGGCGAGCATGTAGTCGACCGCCGCCTTCACCTCCGCATCCTTGAGCTCGGCGTTGCCGCCGCGCGCCGGCATGCCTTTCGGCGTGCCGTTGAGCGCGCTCGAATAGAGCGCGGCGGCGCCGCGCGCCGCGCGCGGGGACCAGTCCGCGGCGTTGCCGAATTTCGGCGCACCCGCGACACCCGCGGCGTGGCACAGCGCGCAGCTCTTGTCGTACACGGCCTTGCCCTGCTGGGCAGCGGCGGCGAATGCCCAGCACCACGCCACGAGGAGCAGGAGCGGTCTCATTTGCCCATCCTCTGCAGCGTGCTCTCGTGCACCTGCGTCGGGGTGCCCGGCGGCGCCGAGTGGCACAGGTTGCAGTTCTCGATCGCCCAGGCGATCTCGCCGTTGTGGCAGGCGCCGCAGAACTGGCCGTCGATGATCTTCACCATGTTGATGTCGTTGCCGCCGGCGCGGAACTGGAACCCGAGGTCGGCGTGGCACACCTTGCAGGAGAACCGGATGCGGTGAAACCAGTGCGGAAACACCACCGGCCGCATGCCGGCCTTGTCGGAGTGGTTGTTGATCACCACGTCGCCATATTCGGCGCGCGCGGCGGGCGCAGCCAGTCCGATGAGCAGCCCGCACAGCGCGGCGAAGGCCGCGGCGGCGAGCGCTCGAGTTCCCGCTTTCCGGTTCCGCATCGTCGTTCTTTCTCGAACTTGAGAATCTCCCTGGGCCGCGCGCGCAGTCACCGCTCAGTCGCCAAACTCGCGCGCGACCCGGAAGAACAGCAAAGCATTTTTTGAGCCATCGATTTCGGCGATGCGGAACATCACGCGCGTCTCGAGCTTGCCGATGCGGTACTCCAGCCGCTGCTCGAAGCTCCAGGCCACCTGCTCGCGCGGCGCGTTGAGGTCGCCCTGCAGGCGCGTGTTGAGCTGATAGTCGCTGCGTTCGTAGATCGCGATGTAGCGCAGCTGCGCGATGCCGAACACGCGCTGGTGCTGGTAGGTGCCGCCGCCGTTGCGGCTCAAGGTCCATTCCTCGCCGCTGCCCTGGCGCGTCGCCTGCACGGTGTAGTTGGCGACCAGCGACGAATAGCGGCCGAGGTTCGCCTGGCCGGAGAGCTGGAGGTTGACGAGCTGGAAGTCCGACGGCGCGAAGCCCCAGGAACGCGAATCGCTCGCGCTCACGGAAGCGAGGCCCGAGAGCGTCTCGGCGCCCATCACGCGGTACGACAGGCCGCCGTAGTTGGTGAAGGTGGTGAGCCCCCCGGCAATGTTGTCGTGCGCGTGCGCGAGGCCCTGCGTGAGGTTGAGCGCGACCGACTGCTGCTCGTCCACGTTGTACAGGC
>Ga0137432_1000806_pt1 | contig 12277 bp, 26 predicted proteins | sample EasRivERMZT820_2_FD_102337 | JGI IMG/M metagenome (GOLD analysis project Ga0137432, IMG submission 102337) | Soil microbial communities from meander-bound floodplain in the East River, Colorado, USA - East River MetaG ERMZT820_2 | ecosystem: Environmental > Terrestrial > Soil > Floodplain ...
CGCGCCGCCTGGCAGGCGGGGGTGTGCAAACCACGCCCGAAAGCTCGGTGCTCGTCGCAATCAAAGACGGTCCAGCACTGATCGCCAGCGCCGTTATAGCGCACCACGCCCATCAACACCGCCACGACGCGGGCGCGTTCATGGGTGTACTTCTCGCGCCACGTGGTTGCTTCCCGTTGCCAGTCGGCAGCTTCTTGGGCGTAGCTCATTCATCCCCCTTCTCTCCCGCCACTTCCCGCGCGCGGGCTTCGATGGCTTTGGCTAGGCGCAGTGCAAAATCACGGTAGCCAACCGACCAGCGCTTGGCCTCCTCCCGCGCAATCCGCGCCGCGTCGGCCAAGCCACGGAGCTGTCCCGCGTCATATGCGTAGCTTTCAACGGCGAGGCGATCCAGCAGCAACACCCGCCGCGCCTCCTCGGGCACGAGGGCAAGCAGCGTGTCGTCGGTACCGCCAGGTAAGTCATCGGTTGCTACTTCCCACACGTTGCGCACCGCCACCAGCAGCGCGGCCCTCGGGCTCATGGGCTCGCTCATGGCTTCCGCTGGCGAAGCCCCTTGCGGAACGTCGCGGCCTGCGGGCACGTGGCCCAATGCGGCATGTACAGGATGCCCGCAAGTTCGCAGTTGCCCGTGGTGTTTGGTTTGGCGTCGAGGATCATTGGCTTGTTGGCTTTCGTGCGCGCCCAGCGAACCTGTGCACCACAGGCCGTGCAGCGGCTGTTTGTCGCATCCCCGGGTGACGGGAACACCTGGATGATCGTGGGGCGCCCACTGGTGCTGCGCTTTTGGCGCGATACCTTGCCGCTCACGCCACCGGCTCCACTTCCACCACGGTGCACTCACCCACGGTCATGGCCCACACCTTGTTGACGGCTAACCGCACCACCTGGGCGTCATCCGCGTACCAAATGCCGGTACCGCAGTCGGCCACGCAACGCGCCACCTTGTCGGCATCGGGCTTGCCCGTGGGGTAAGGGGTATCGCGCCCGTGCTTGCTGAGTGTGCCGTCGCGCTTGTAGTGGCTCTTGGGCCGCGCCCTGTAAATCGTGAGCACCAGGCTGACCGGCCCCACCAACAGGCCACGGTGGTTGGGGCTTTCCGCGGGGTGCACCCCGCGGAAAGCGGCGGGCACCTCGGCGGCCAACATGCTGGTGCGCAGTGCGTCCTGCCAGGTGCGCACGTTGACACCATGCGGCCCTTTGCGCTCGGCGAGGATGGGCTTGCCCGTGCGCGGGTTGGTGAATACGCGCTTGTTGCCGTAGGTCATGGCCGGCCCGTACACCATGGCGCGGAGGGTCATTCCTTTTCAGTTAACACGAACACGCCATCACGGCCCTCGAAATACCCACCACGGTTTTCGAAAAACCCGATGAACGGTGGTATCCATTTGCGCTTGTGGCAGGCGCAGCACCGCCACTCGCGCTCAATGGCGCGCGGCTCGCGGCAGGTGCGTTCCTGGTTAGCGTCGCGCGCGTCACCGGTTGCGTGCCAGTGATGCCAGCAAAACTTGATGCCGAGGCGCTTGAGCCACCGCGAAAGGGGCATGGTCACGCTGCCCCCACCTGCTCGTGCAAGCGCAGCCAGTCAAACACCCGCTCGGAAAACCCACTGATGCGCTGCCACCCCTGGTGCGCGTCGAGCGCTGGTTGGTAGCCGGCGACGTTCAACAGGTAGCTGCGCGCAACCGGTGCCGCGGGCAGCGCGTCTGACGATTGCTCGTCCGTAATGACGATGAGCCGGTCCGCCCCCGGCCACGTCTTGCACAGCGCAGTGACCGCGGCCCCCAGGTACGTGCCTTGGTTGGGCTGTGAATTGACGATAGCGTTGTGCAGTGGGATGCCGCGGTGGTTGGGCACCTCGGCCAGCGCGTTGCTGAACGAAAACACCCGCACGTGCTCGCACACCTCGCGCGCCAAGATGGCCACGCCGCACGCGGCGTCAATGCGGCGTGTTTCGCCCTTGGCCGAAAGCACCTGATCCATGCTGCCTGACACATCCACCAGCACGTGCGTGGTGCCCCCCAGCCGGGCCTCACCCGCCAGGGCAGCCAGCATGGCGTTGCTGAGTGCATCGGCCATGCCCGGCGCGTGCCGGGTCGCCGTGAGGAACCGGAACGGCAGCGCCTTGCTGCCCGGCGCTTGCGCCATGAGGGCCGTGCTGATAACACCGTGCGGCACCCCGGCCCCCAACATGTTGCGCAGGTTCATGAGCAACGCCATGATGCCCAGCTTGCGCTCGGCCAGCAGCCGCGTGAACGTAGCTGCCTTGTCAGCCCCGGCGCTCAAGGCCACTTCCCACGTGTCGGGGGCTACCAGTTTGCGGTCAATCAACCGCTGCCACAGCGCGGCCTGGGCATCGTCCTTGGGCTTGGCGTGGCATAGGAACAACACGTCGCGCAGCTTGATGGCACCGTCCCGGTTCCACTTGGCAAGCTGGTACTCGTCAAACTTGGTGAACGCCATGGCCAGCCCGCGCTTGACCTGCTCGGCCAGGGGGCGCTTGCCGTTGCGCCAGTAGATGGCCAGGAACTCGGCCAGCTCGTCGGGTCGCTGGATCACGTTCGCCAACGTGTCGCCAATGACGCCGATGCCCGTGATTGGGCCCTTGTGCTCGGCGCGCTTGGCGGCCATTTCGGCCACCAAAAACAGCGGCGCATGGCGCAGCCGCCACTCGTAGCGCGCCCGCACGGCAACGGTTGCGGCCTCGGCAAAAGTCACTTGGCGCACCAGCGCACCAATGCGTGCGGCCAGGGCGCTGCCCTTCTCGTAGAACGTGTTTTCCCACAGCAGGCAGGTGGCGACAGCTCGCTCAAGCTCAAGCTGCGGGGGCTGGTGCCGCATGGCGGCCCCACCCTCATGCGTCGTTGCGACTGGCGTTGCTGCGGCAACGTTCAGTTTCATGGCTGCACCCCACGTTAAACTTGCTCGGGGATTAAGTCGGCAACGGGCTTTCTAATCTTTGCTCTACCGTTGAGCTACAGCCCCCGTCGATTGGGGGCCGGCCGGAATTGAACCGACAACCCAAGATTTGCACGAAGTATCCGCTACCTGCGCCACCGAGCAAAAGGCTGCCGGGGTTCATCCCACCGGCAAAAAAGTGTCGCTGGGGAACAAACGGGGGCGGGTCCATTCAACGCAAGAAGTAACCGCCACCAACGCCACCAGCACAACAACCCTGCCACAACGGTCGGGTGCCAGGCAAGCGTGCTCACGCGGGGGGCTCCTCACCGGGCTCGGCGGGGTCGGGCGGTGCCGCCACCACGCGGTCAAACCACTCGGGCCGGCGGATGGGATAGGCATGGAACCGGCTGCCCCCCGACAGAAACACATCGCGCACGAGCACCGCATGAACGACGCCCCAAGTGCCTTCGACCAGTACCCGGTGTTGCAGCCGTACGCCCGTGAGTACCCAGCAGGCGAGCGCGGCGTCAAAGTTGAAGTCCTCGCAGTAGTGCTCTTTGCCCTCACCATGGACAAACCAAATGGGTGGCGCGCTGTCGCGCGCACGGTCGGCAAACGATGGCAGGCTCATGTGCTTTTCCTCCCGGGCCAGTCACCGCGGGGTGCAGCCCCTTCGATGCCGTCATACAGCGCGGCCAGGGCTGCCTTGCTGGCAGGCGTTTCGACGGTGACCACCGTGAGCACCATGTTGACCCCGTGGTGCTCGCCGTGGCACAGCAGGCAGCGGCACATGGCGGCTAGGCTGTTGAGGCAATCCCAGGTGCACCGCCCTGGGGGCACGCGGTCAAAGCCACCGACTGTCCTCGGCTCTCCCCTGCGCAGTGGCAGCCGGCAACTTGTTGCGCGCCCCCGGGGGGTGCGCCACTCAATACGGCGGAAGGTGTGTGCCCCCCGTGTGACGTGGCAGGTGGGGCACCGCCGGCACGACTGGATGATGGCATCCGCACGGCTGGCCACCATCACACGGTAACCGCAATCGCATTGCACCAACCAACGGGGGGCAAACGTGCTGGGCTCAGTCATGGTGTCGGACTCATCGGCCCCACTCACGTTCTCGGCGCTTGAACTCGGAGAGGATTAGGCGGCGGACTTCGTCATCATTGGATGCGACGATAAGCCGCGCGAGTTCAAGGTTGCTCTTGCCTCGGATACCGTCTCGGTTACTGTCGCCAGTGTGTTCCGCGTCCACAAGGTTCGCCGTGATCATGTCACGGAGCGCATGGTCATGGTAGTCGCCTTCGTGGTCGCGGATACGCCCGAAGATTTGCGCGACGACCATCTTCGCCACAGCGAGGTCACGCTCGGCGCTCATGTCGTTTGCCCGTGGTACGAGAGGCCGTGCGCAATGTGCACGACGGTCAGCATGGCTCACCGTGCGGCGGCGCCCAACTAAAACCCTGTTCGATCCGTATCGGATTGTCACGCAACCGCCGGCTAATGCCGTAGAGCGGGAGCATGTGCCGGATGCAAACGGCCCAGTCCATGTCCAGGTGCTCCTCCTCCCACTTGCAAATGGCGGCGTATTGCTCCCTGGTCAGCATGGCACCACCTCCCCGCTCGGGCTCAGTCATGGCGCCACCAGCCCCCAGCCAGTCGGTACACACGCACGGCCCCTCCGGGGTGCAAGCGCACCACCTGGGTGCGGTGATAAGTCAGCGTCCGCACCAGGGTGTCGGTGATGTTGGTGTCGGACCCTTCGCGCGTGATGGCCGGGCGGCTAGGCACGAAGAAGAACAGCTTGAGCACCGGGATCCCGCGCGGCGCAAGGCACTGCTCGCCGTCCACACGGCCGCCCGACAATTCGATCAGTTCCCACATGCTCATGGCCGCACCCGCGACTGCCACACCCGCAGCGGCCGTGCATGGCACATGGCGCGGGTGCTGGCCTGCGTGAAGCGCGTTGGGTTGCACAGCCCCGCCCGCCTGGCCGCAGTCATGACAGCTCCCCACGCACGTGGCTCCACGTGGTCGGGCAAGCCTGCCGCAGCCATGGCCAGTTTGACGTGGTCGGTGGTGAACTGCGTGTGTCGCTCGGCCACCTGGCGCACGCAGTCCAGGGCTGCAGCAATCCAGTCCGCTTTGCCAAGGGCAACCTGAGCCACGGCGGCATCACGTGCGGCCACGGCATCGCCCTGGCTGAACAAGTCACCGTTGCGGGCCATTTTCTTTTCCGTGGAACACGCCATCGGCACCGCGCTCGTAGGGTGCGCCGTGGAACTGCACCCCCATGGTGTACACGTTGCCGGGCAACTGCTCACCCTTGGGGCCAAGCACACCCACCGCCACGATTTTGCCCCCACAGGTGGTGCACTCCACCAGCAGGTTGGGCGAGTCTCCAGGGTGGTAAACCACCCTGGTGCCACTCCCGGGGTGGCACACCGGGTGCAGCACCATGGCCGGCACGGTCGGCAGGTCAGAACGGGTAGTCGTCATCGGCAGGTTGCTCCTCATCGCCACTGCCAACTTCTTGGGCATACCCTGCGCCCAATTCCTTGGCACCACTTGTGGATGCGCCATTTGGCCCAGGTTGCAATCCGGCGCCGGCAGGCCCCGTGGCATGGGTTGCCGCAGCCGCTGCGCCTGGCGGCCCCCCTTCCTGCGCAGCCGGGGCCTTGGCGGCGGCGGTCGTGACCCCTGGCGCCAGGCAGGTGCCGAGCGGGGCAAACCCGGCGACGGCTCGGGCGGGTGCTTGGCACCCGCAAGCGCACGGGGGTACCGGGGGCAGCACGGCGTAGCAGGCATGGCACAACCGCTCGCCCACAGCCCGGGCTCGGTAGTAAGCAATCTCCGGCCCAAAGTCATACCCAGGCCACGCGGCGGCCTGCGCTTCCAGGTAGTTGGCCGCCGGCCCTGGGGCTAACTGGCGGCGGGCGAAATCCTTGCGGAACGCCCCGTACTGTGGCCAGGCCATGCTGGGGGTGCACAGCTTGGCGTCGTGCTTTTCCTCCTCGCATTCAGCCTTGCTGTAGACCGTTGCGTGCACCACCGGGGCATGGTGCACCCGGCCGTTGGCAAGGCGGACCTGCACTTCGGGCATCACCTGGCACCTACTCATCGCCATCACCCCAGCCAAACACGGGGGGTATGGGCTTGCGCAACGATGCCTTGATGCGGTTCCACTCGCCCACGGTCATGGCCCCCGAAGGAATCAGTTGGCGTTCCTCATCGGCCATGCCGCGCAGCAGCCCACCCTCATCGGCCCAACGCTCCTGGTGCAGCCAGGTGGCAGGGTGAGGCACATACTGGCCCCCGTCCTTGCGCCACTGTGGCCAATCGCGTTGGCACTCTACGGCCCCCAGGATGCTCGCCACCAGGTCAGGGCCAGGGGCCAGGCGTGCCCACACCTTGCGGGCTGCCCCCTTCCCTTCCTTGCGGGGGTAGAGCGACCAGAACTCGGCAAAGCCAGGGGGGTCAGGCACACAAACCCTCCCCCCACCCGCCGCCCCTGGTGGCTTTGCCACCGAAGGGGTGTGTGTGCTGGGTGGTTGCTTTGAGGCAGAAGCAGGTGCATTAGCAGAAGCAGAGGCAGAGGTTGACCCTTGCTCAAGCTCAGCTTGGAATGTGGCACGTAGTTGTGCGGACTTACGGCCGCCCTGCACACCTGCACGTTGACGTTCCTGTGCGCGTGCCGCCCATGCACAGCGGTCGGTTTCTTGGCGGGGGTTGATGAGCCGCAGCGGGGTGGTGGGGTGGGGCACAAAGCACGTGCCGACCCGCCCCCAAAGTTGCCGGAGCACCAGCGTCGTGCACCGCAGCAGGCGAGCCAGGTCAGGTTCGGCGGCGGGAATGGAACCCTCCCGCCAGGAGTAAGCCAACAGGGTGATGTAGGCACCACGCTCGGCCAGGCTCATCATGGCCACCTGCTCATCGGCGAGGAAGTCGGCGGGGTAAAACTGAAAAGCGGGTGACTTGCCAGCACGGGGTGGGGTAGGCTTGGCCACAGCGTGACAGCCTCCATGCGGTTGACGTTGCGCGCTTGGCGGGTGCAATCCGGGCGGACAGCACCCGCCACTTTTTTGCCGTTGCCCACTTTGCCCCTGCCGTGCCTTCCTTGGCAACTGGCCTGTGTCATGGGAGCGGTGTGTCCCACAAGGCTGCCGCGGTGTTGAGCGCATGCCTTTTCGCCTCGGCTGCTGCGAACGCTGGCCCAGCGGCGAGCGCCGTGGCCCGTTCGGTCACGCCATAGCGCAGCGCAACCCAGCCCGCAACAACCCACCGTTGTGCAGGCTCGTCCAGTGCGTCAATGGCCGCAATGGCAAGGCTCAAGGCCACCAAACTGGGGTCGTGCACCGTGTGCTCCTCCATCACCCCACCTTGCGGCTTAGGGTTTTCGCCTGCTCGTTGTTGCGCAACTCTTGGTCCAGGGCCACCACAAACGCCAGGAAGCGCCTGCGGGCCTCGGGGGGTGCCCCGCGCAACCACCGGCTGGCCTTGGCCGTCAGCAAACCCTCATGGTCAACGGGCCGGCGCCCCGGGCGTGGGGCAACCGGCGGTGCTGTTTTCATGGCTCACCTTCCTGGGCGGACTTGGCTAACAGGGCTGCGTTACGAGACCGTGGACCGCTTCGGGTGGCCGTTCAGGGTGCCGAGGCGCCGCCCACGGCACGACGCAAGCTCATCAGACGCGATTTCCATTGCGCGCAGGTCTGCTGGCGCGATGAACCCAAGGAACTCGGCGAAAAGCGCCTCCTCGGTCAGGTCCCCGCGCGCGAGCCGGGGTTCCATTGCCGCCCGGTAGAGGTGGAAGGCCGCGAGCTTCGCGACCGGGTCCATGGGCGCCCGGGGCGCCTTCTTCCGTCGTCGCCTGCGTCGTGCCGTGCTCAATGCGCCTCCCCCTGCACGCGAAGCTCGACCCACATCGCCTGCCAGGTGGAGACGTTGGAGCCGGTGACCCGGTTATAGGCGTCAGCCTCGAAGCGCGACTTCACGACCCACCCCCCTAGAATGCCGGCGAGCGCGAGCCCAAAGAACAGCACCGCGAACCAGACCTCGGGTGTCGCGCGGTACCGGCCGCCGCTCACTCGCTCGAAGTAGCGATCAATATCCGTGCTTTTCAATGCGCCTTCACCTGGGCACCAAACTGTGCGGTGGTTGGGGCTGGCGCGCGTGCCGCCACCACCCGTGGGCGGGCCATCCTGGCCGCTCGCCCCCAGGGGTTCAAACACGCCACCACAGCAGGAACCGCTGGCGCACCACCCTCATCGTGGTGGGCGCCGCTTGCGCGGCACCGCATGCCCCCAACCACCGGCACACTCAAAACGGGATGTCATCGTTGCCGTAGTTTTCGGCTTCGTCCGGGGCAGGCGGTTCGTCCTCTTGCTCCCGGTCCTGCACCCGCACGTAATCGGCCACGGCCACCTTGATCGCCCCCTTGGCAGGCGGCACCACCGCGGTCACGTTGGCCCAACCACCTTCATGCCGGATCTGCAACTGGCAGTTGGCCCCGATCAGCCGTTCAAGGTCAAACGCTTGCTTTTCCTCGGGTGTGAAGGCGCGCCCCCGCCACGACTGCAAATCCTTGGCCAGGGTGGACTGCTCAAACAACGATGCCGTGTACCGTTTGGTGGCGGTGTAGCGCTCGCCCGAGTCTTCATCCACCAGGTCAAGCTGCCAGCGGATATACACCTTGTGTTGTTTCTTGCCGAACTTCGTCATCACCAAGCCCAGGTCCACCACGTCGCAACACACGGCGGGGTGGAGCCCTTCGGGGGCTTTGGGGCGGCCTTCACTCACGACGATGGGCATGGGCGGTCACTCCTTTTGCTTGCGTGCAGTCAACGTGCAAACAGTGTGGCACACTGCGCGCCGGCATGCAAAACCTTTCTGCAAGTGGATGTGGCGCATGCGCTTAGCGTGAACCTAATGGTGCACCTGATTGGTGTTGCAATGTGCACCGCAATTGTGCCACAATTGGTGCAGGCAAGGTGCCCGTGGTGCACGGGCATGCTGCACGGCGGGCCGCCTGGTGGTGTGGTGGGGCAAGGGGTTGCGGGCGGCACGGCGCGTGCAATGGCAGGGTGGTGTGCGCGGCAATGGGGCCGCGCGCGCAAACCCCCAACCAAGGAGCAAACCCCCATGAACGAAACCAACCCCAACCTGCCCCGCCCCCGCGTCAAGCTGCTGGGCAGCGACGGCAATGCCTTTGCCATCCTGGGCCGCGTCAAGCGTGCCGCCACCCAGGCCGGGTGGACCGCCGAGCGGTGGCAGGCATTCCAGGCCGAGGCCACCGCGGGTGACTACGACCACCTGCTGGGCACCGTGATGCGCAACTTCGATGTGGAGTGACCCAACCCCGGTGGCGCCTGAGCCGCCGGCCAAGCCCCGGCACGAGGGCACGGCCCCGTGATGCAAGGCGCACGACCTGCACGGGCGCAATGCCCGCCCACCCAAGGCGCTGCGTGCAGCAGCAACAACTTGCGGCCGGCACGGCCCGTGCAATGGTGTGGCAGCGTGCGCGGGTTGGCAGCCCGGCACGAAAACCCCAAATAAAGGAGCAACCCCCATGGCGCACATGATTGTCAAAGGCATCGACCGCATGGCCAGCACGCAGTTGAACACCGTGTGGCACGCGGCCGAAACCGCTGCCGATGGCCGGCTCACGCAGGTGACGGCCGGCGACCCCGAAACCACCTTGCTCACCATGGCGGGCATTGTGTGGCCCACCGACCATGACAACGACGTGGCCCGCACCGTGGGCCTGACTACCACCGAGGGCGTGGCCGTAACCAGCCACATGGCTACGGTTGCCGGCAGCGGCCGGGTGCTCGGCATCGTGGGGGCTGACTACACCACGGTGCCGTTCCGCGTCATCCTGACCGACTGGGTGCTGGGTTTGGTGCGCGCTGGTGGCCAGCCCGAAACGCTCGGCACGTTCGATGCCGGCGCTAATATGTTTGCTTGCGTGCAGGTGGCTGACGAGTGGCGGGTGCCGGGTGACGACAGCGCCACGCGGTTCCTGTGCAACGTGATCAGCAACCACAAGGGCGAGGGCGGCATCCGCGCATCGTTCAGCACCATCCGCGTGGTATGCAAGAACACCGACGCCATGTTTTCCAATGAACACGATACGGTGCGCGGTGCCGAGGAGCGTGCCCGTCGTGGCTGGGTGTCGGTGCCCCACAAGGGCGATGCCGTGGCCCGCATGCACGACGCCGTGGCGTGGGTTACCGATGGCAAGGCCCGCGTCGAGCGTGAGCAGGCGATGCTCACCCGCATGGCCGCCAAGCTGGTGGACCGCGCCGGCATTGAGCAGTTCATTGACCGCTACATCGCACTGCCGGCCGAAGCCAACAAGCGGGTGGTCAGCAACCGGGCTAAGGCCCGGGAGCAATTCATCGCCGACATGCAAGCCCCAGACCTGGGTGACCACGGCCTCACGGCCAAGGGCATCACGGCCTACGGGCTGTTGCAGGCTGTGACGCACTTTGAGGATTGGTCCAGCACCGTGCGCGCGACCGAGGACGCGCCGGTGGGTACCCGCCGTGCGTTCCGCGCCTTCCTTGGCGGGCGCACGGACGAAAAGGTAGCCGCGCGTGAGCATATCTTGAGCCTGGTGGCATAGCGCACCAGCGCGCGCCCGTGGTGGGGGCGGCCAGGTGCCGGCAAGTGCGGCCCTGGTGGCCGGCCGGCTGCCCCCACCCAAAACCCCTAAACCCCAAACGGGAGTGACCGATGCCAAAGCAACTTGATCAAGCCCTGGATCACATCCTTGCCAGCGTGCAGGCGAGTGTGGTCAGGTTCCTGCGGAGGGCAATGCGATGAAAATGCCCCGCACCTATGCCGAGGCTGTGGAGGAAGGCAAGCGCATCACCGAGGAACCCGCGTGGGTGCGCATCGGGCGCCTGGCCGAGTACGTGAGCCGCACCTGGTTGCAAGACCTGAGCATGCGCGGTGCGGTCGATCAATACCTCAACGACGTGGGGATACGGGCCAAGGAAGTGACCGTACGCAATTGGATACCTGCGGCCCACGTGTGGGACAAAACCGCGCCAAACGTGCGGCGCGACTACCCCGCGCAAATCTACTACGTCGAGGCCGCGCGCTGGCAGCGGTACCGCAAGAAGGAAGTCGGTGCCACCCGTGCCGTGCTGCACCAGGTGAATAGGCGCCGTGAGCGGTCATTTGTCAGTTACACCGACCAGGTTGTGTGCCTAGCCAACGTCATTGACCGCGACGAGGCCAAGGTCAACTGGGTTAGCCCCGAGCGGGCCGAGCAAGTGTTGGCGCAGTTGCCGTTGATTGCTCGGTTCCTGCGCAAGGTGGCGGCTCGCAAACGGACCGCGGCGTGATGATTAGCCTGGTGTTGGTTGCCTGGTGCGTCATAGTGTTGGTAGCCGGGTGGCATGTGTTGCGCGCCAACGACCGCGCCACCAAAGCCTTGGTTAAGCGCATGGGCGATGCCATCCTGGCCGAGGCCGAGCGGGCCGAGGCCGAGCGGCGCCGAAATGGGGCCGGCGATGTTTGACCTGTGGGTGCTGCTGGTGCGCGTGGTGGTGTTGCTCACAGTGGCCACCGCCAGCCGCGCAGGCGACAACCCGCCGTGGTACTACACCGACCGCGCCTACGCCGACCTGGCTGGCCGCAAACCGCTCACCCAGGAGCGCAGCAAAGCCATTTTCAACAAGGTGCTGCTGTGCTGTGGGTGGGCCGATGCCCGCACGGACCAGGCCGTGCTGTGGATCGACAGCCCCAAGGCCGACCGCTTGGCCACGCACATCATTGTGGCCGCTGATACGTTGCCCGTGGTGCAGCTTGCGCGTTGCGCCACGTTCCCGCCCGAACCGGGCATCCGCTCGTACCTTGCTGTGCTGGGTGGTGGGGTGGAGGTTCCCGACTCGCTCCGTGTCGTCCTCACAGGCGGGTCAACGCTCACGATACCGTACCAATTGAGGAGCAAGTGATGCGTGACCGTGTGTTGCTCGCGGCGTTTGCCGTGACCGTGTTGTCGTTTAGCGTGGTCGCATCGGCCCACGCCTGCGACATCTTTTGGTGGCTGTGGCGCTAGCAACGCCAAACAAGGAGGCAAGTACCATGACACGAAAATTGGTGCTCACGTGCCTGGTGGTGCTGGCGTTGGCGTTGCCAACGTTGGCGCAGGCACGCGCGTGCATTGCCGTGCTGGGTGGGGACTGGGATGACTGCCGCCCGCGGGCGTCAGCTTCTGGTGAGCCGCGCGAGTGGTGTGGCGGCAACGGTGCTGGCAACAGCGGCCAGGGGTTGCTGCCGGCCGACGTCAAGGCGGCCGTGGATGCCTACATTGCCAAGGTGGTGGCGGTCGCCAGCAAGGTGGTGGCGATCGACTGACCGCCGCCCTGGGC
>Ga0137432_1000808_pt1 | contig 12229 bp, 4 predicted proteins | sample EasRivERMZT820_2_FD_102337 | JGI IMG/M metagenome (GOLD analysis project Ga0137432, IMG submission 102337) | Soil microbial communities from meander-bound floodplain in the East River, Colorado, USA - East River MetaG ERMZT820_2 | ecosystem: Environmental > Terrestrial > Soil > Floodplain ...
ACGATCCGAAAGGCGGCGTGCGCGACCCGCAGGTTCATTACGACGGAAAGAAAATTGTCTTCGCCTACCGCCAGAGCGGCGTGAACCAATATCACCTTTACGAAATCAACAGCGATGGAACGGGCCTAAGGCAATTGACCGACGGCCCGTTTGACGACATTGAACCCAGTTACCTGCCTGATGGCGGAATTGTCTTTGTCTCGTCACGCTGCAAACGGTGGGTGAATTGCTGGCTTACCCAGGTGGCGGTGTTGCATCGCTGCGACGCGGACGGCAAAAACATTCGCGCCATTTCCAGCAACAACGAGCATGACAACACACCGTGGCCGTTACCGGATGGCCGGCTGCTCTACACACGTTGGGAATACGTGGACCGCAGCCAGGTCCACTTTCATCATCTCTGGACCGCGAACCCCGACGGCACGGGGCAGATGACCTGGTTCGGAAATCTACATCCCGGGATCACGATGATTGACGCGAAACCGATTCCGGGTTCCCACAAAGTGGTTGCCTCGTTCTCGCCCGGCCACGGTCAGCGCGAGCACGACGGCGCGATCACAGTCGTTGATCCCAGCGCGGGTCCGGATGCAACCCAGTTTGCCCGGCAAATCACCAGGACTCCGCGTTATCGTGATCCGTGGGCGTTCTCGGAAAATTGCTTTATCGCCGCGAGCGGAAAAACCCTGGTCCTGCTGGTCGGCCAAAGCCATGAGCAGGTCATCTTCGAGTTGTCCAAAGAGGATCGCGACGCGAGGCTCGAGTGCCACGAGCCGCGCCCGCTGATGCCGCGTCGGCGCGAGGCGCAGATTTCCTCGCGCATTCGGGCGGATGAAACCGTGGGCAGGTTGATCGTGTCGGACGTTTATAGCGGGCGAAACATGGCCGGCGTGAAACGCGGCGAGGTCAAGAAATTGTTGGTGCTCGAAACGCTCCCCATGCCGATCCATTACACGGGCGGCATGGAGCCCATCAGTTACGGGGGGACGTTTACGTTGGAACGAATCCTCGGCACCGTCCCCGTCGAGCCCGATGGTTCGGCCAGTTTTGAAGTCCCGGCGATGCGCAGTGTTTTCTTTGTGGCGCTGGACGAAAATGACTTGTCCGTGAAACGGATGCAAAGCTTCACGTCGGTGCAACCCGGGGAAACTGCCAGTTGCGTCGGTTGCCACGAATACCGCACCCAATCACCGCCACCGGGTGATCGCGGACTCGCCGCACTGCTCCGGCCACCCAGCCGCATCCAGCCAATCGCCGGAGTGCCTGACGTGTTCGACTTCCCGCGAGATGTTCAGCCGATTCTCGATGCGTTGTGCGCCGATTGCCACGGTTATGAGAAAACCGCGCGTGGCGGTCCGCGCGACGGCCGGCTTATGCTCACGGGTGACCACGGTCCGCTCTACAGTCACAGCTATTACATGCTGACCATTGCGCGGCTCTTTTCCGATGGCCGCAACGAACCGCGCAGCAATTACAAACCGCGCACCCTCGGCTCCTCTGCCAGCCGTTTGCTGACCATGCTCGATGGCTCGCATTACGAGGTGAAGGCCACGCCGCATCAAAAAAGAATGCTGCGACTCTGGATCGAAAGTGGCGCGGCGTATCCCGGCACCTATGCGGCGCTGGGCTGCGGCATGATCGGCAATTACGCTGAAAACAACCAGATCAACACCGGCCAGGACTGGCCCGCAACCCAAGCCGCCGCCGAGGTGATTCAGCAACGTTGCGCCGGTTGCCACAATAAACCCGAGCGCGTGTTGCCACTCAGCCTCGCCGATGAACGTGGCGTTTCCTTCTGGCAACCGAGCATGGATGATCCTCGCCTGCTCACCAGTCGCCACATTGTCTTCAACCTTTCGCGCCCGGAAAAATCAATTCTCCTCCTCGCGCCGTTGGCAAAATCTGCCGGCGGCTGGGGGCTTTGCCGTGACCCTCAGACACAGCAGAACGCGACCGTCTTCGCCGACACGGCGGACCCCGGATATCAAAAACTCCTTTCGCTGTGCGTGGCAGGCAAGGAGTTCCTCGCGGAAAAGAACACTCGGTTCGATATGCCGAATTTTCGACCACGAGCCGATTGGGTGCGCGAGATGAAGCGCTACGGGATTCTGCCGGCGGAATTGGATGTCAATGCGCCGGTGGATGTTTACGCCACGGAGCGGAAATATTGGGAATCGCTATGGTATCAGCCGCCATCAGCGGTGGCCGGTGTCCACGCGGACCGATGAACCGTGAGCGTGAGTGTCACTGCGTCCTTACGGCGGTTGCGCGGGAGTGACGATGCGATAGTACCGGCGCGGGGAGGCAGCGATTCCGGCATCGTTAATCAACACGGCCTGCGTTGTGCCTTGCGCTGGAACGTCTGCCAGTTTCAACCACGTCCCCGATGTCAGCGAATCACGAAACTGGACCGTATAAGTCAGCCCCGCGACGGCGATGAAGGTAATGCGAAAATTGGGCGGCGGCCCGGCGAGCCAATTCGCCGATTCGATCCGAAGCGGCTGGGAGGATGGATAAACGGTCACGACAAGATCATCGCTTGCTGGCGGCGTGCCATCGTTGGCCGTCAGTCTTAACACATAGACGCCGTCTGTGGAAAAACTCGCTGCCGTGTTTAACGCATTTGCATTGGCGAAGGTCACGTTTCCAGGCCCACTGAATTTTACCCAGCCCCACGTCAGCAACCCTGGTGTGACTGGCAATGCGTCGTCGGTCACGCTGCCGCTCAAGGTCGCGCTGGCCGGCAGCGTGACGGCTTGATCCAACCCGGCATTGACCGCTGGTGACTGGTTCGCCGGAAACATCGTGCCCGTCAATTCGAGGTCGAAGATAATGTCGCTGCTGTTGGAACTGACTTGATGAATTTCGGCTGCCAGAACATTGGCGCCGTTGACCAGCAACGATGAATTCACTGCTTGCGAATAAAATGTTGTTTCTTCCGCGCCGCCCACCACGGCCAAAGCATTGGTCAGATAACTGATGGGGCCACCGGGCATGTTATTTGTGAAGATGCCCGTGCCGTTTAAGTGAACGACCACTCCATCGTCGCGCTGAACGTTGACAAGCAGGTTGGTAATGGAAGCCGAATTCGTGAGATTGAAACTGCGCCGAAAGTACGTGGTAACGTATCGGTTGTTGGCATTGGGGCCAAAGCTATTTGTCGTCGCCGGCCATTGTCCATTCGCGTCGCCGTAGCCCAAAGGCGCCGGGCCGGAATTCCAAGCAGCATCGTTGAAAGCCGGAGACCTCCAGGTCGTGCCTTGGTTCGATCCATTATCCAGGTATTTCCAAACCGAACCTTTCGCAACAAGTGTGGCTGGCGACGGCGTAGTCGAACGCTGGATGGTAATCGTCACGTCGTCAGAAACCTGGTTCGTGCCGTCGTAGGCAGTTAACCGTAACACAAAGGCGCCAAGACCCGGTAGGTGCACCGTCGTGCCCGGTTGATGCACATCGTTAAACCACGCGTTGCCCGGGCCGCTGACTTGACTCCAAGTCACCGTCAAAGCGCCGGGCGGGTTGGGCAGTCCATCGTCGGTCGCCGTTCCCGTCATCGCGACAGCGAAGGGCAGGTTCGTAACAGTGAACGAGCGATCGAGTCCGGCGTTCACGAACGGTGGACGCTCCCCGGTATTTTCAAATCCAGGCGAAGGCACACCGGGACTGGCGCGCCAGTTGATCGGATCATTGCCGTAGGCCGACGCAAAAAGCCGTTCGAGCGACGCACCGGAGCCATCGGCATTTGTCGCCCAAGGAGTCTCGTCGTCGTAACGGACCACATCAACGTCAATATAAGGAATGAAAAACGTTCCGCTGTTTGTGTCGAAATCGGGCTGGTCCGGACGCTGGAACGACAGGGTTTCTCCGTCGCCTTGCAGTGCCCCCGAGTAGGGGCCATAAATCGGCACGCCAACGGGCACTCCATAACGCGTGCGGAAGGTCGCAGGATCTGAGGCAACCAGTAACAGCAAGCCATTGGGCGCAACCTCCACATTGGTGGGAAAGGAATAGCCAACGCCGCTCAGTTTCCAGGTGTTGGTTGGCGCAAGCGGATCGTAAAGCTTCACCGGAACATTGGTGATGCTTTTCAGTTCGATGAATTCATCACCACCGGGCAAGGGTCGGTAGTGAATTTCGTTGATCACCACCGGGCCTGCACGCGGCCCGACATTGGTTGCGCCAAGCGAGTTCGCCCGCTGAGCCGGATACTTTGCCTCGCCTGTGCTGATGACGTAACGCCCAAAACTCACACCATTCTGCGCCGCCCCAAACAAAAATCCGTCAGAGTAACCGGTCAAGTCGCCGTTGGTGTCGGCGGAATAGAGATAGACTTCTTCGCCATGCGAATCGAGCAGAAAGCTGTTCGTTGCTCCAGGCACGGCGTTCCAGTTGGTCTCGGTAAAACTGATGTAGCTATTGGCCAGAATTGTGGTGCCCGCGGGGATGCGAAATTTCCGGGGCACGGTGCGGCTATCGGTCAGATACCAATTACCGATGTTCACGTTCGTTGGATTGGGATTGTAAAGCTCTATCGTGTCCAATTGAGGAGGATCGGTGTGCGTCAGCACTTCGTTGATAAGCACGCGAGGAATGTTGACCGATGCGTCGTCGGCGCCCGGTGAACCGCCAATCACGGCGCTGGCCCGCCAGTTCAACGGATCCGCCGGATTGGGGTTTGAATTTGCGTTGGCTGGCACTATCGAGAAACCGGCCCCATCTGCGGCCTGCGGCCAGGGAGGGCGCGTACCGTAGTTGACAGAAAAAATTGGCGCACCTGTAACGTGGGCCAGACTCACTGTCTCGCCGCTGTTGGAAAGGCGGTTTGTGTAAACGCCATCCACACCGACACCCGGATATTTGTTGCCAAATGCAGAGGGATTGCTCACCAAGACCACAAAGTTATTCGGCGGCACGAACGTACCCACAGGAAAAGTGAACGCTATCCCATTAGTAAACCGGACGCCGCTTAATTCCAAGTTCGTGCTTGTGACGTTCTTCAATTCGATGAATTCGAACTCGTCCCCATCTATGTTGGTAATACCTGGTGGGTGATACATGATTTCGGTAATCAGCAGACCGGAAAAATTCTGAATGACGTAAAACGTCGCCTCCGTCAGCCCACTCCACGTGCCGGCGTTCAGCACGCGTGCCTTGACGTGCGCACTTTGGTTTAGTGTGAGCGGGCCGGCATAAGCCAGCGCCGTCGGCGAAATGCCGCCGCCGCGCAGCCTTGGGTCCGAACCATCGCGGGCGTAGTAGATGATTCCGGCGGGCGCGCTCATCGTGAATTGAAAACCATTGGGCACGTTGCCCCCGTATTGGCTGAACGAAGGCGCTGCGAGTGTGGGAAACCAGCCCTTGGCCACGAACTGTCCGAGAACGATCCCGGGCCGTTGCGCGAAGTAATTGCCACCGATGCGGTTCATTTCAGTCACCCACTCGTTGTTTCGAGTGAAAGGTGTTCCCCGTTTGGAATCGCCCCAGCGCGCCGATTCCGCCACGACCGCACCATAGATTTCGTTGCTGCGAGTCAGGAATCGCGCGCGACACGCCTCCGTTGTCAGGACACCACCATTGAAAAACTGTTTCTGGATGTGATCCGTGAGTCGCAGCCGGAATTCGGCGTTCGCCGTCAATCGTGAGAAGAGATACTGCGGATTGCTCCGGGCCAGCGCAGCGGCGGCCCCTTGCTGGATCGGATCGCCGGCGGGAAACGGCCCGGTGCGATTGCGGTGCAACTCATCGTTGTTGCCCAGCGAAGACTCGTGCAGAAGTGTGTGTTCCGAGTCATGCGCGAAAAAGCGGAAACCGCCGTAAAGGCCGGTGCGATTTCGCATGGCATACATGTTGTTCGGATTGCTGTCGCCAAGGAACGCGGAGATCGGCGCATCAATGTTGCCGGTGAAAAAAGTCACCAGCATGTAGTCAATCAGATTGTCCACGTCGAGGAGGTTCTCGTAAGCGGGATTGGGAGTGCCGTCCACGTTCAGCCCCTGCACCTTGAAATAGGCGGCGTCCGTAGCGAAGCCGTTGGTTGCTGCCTGCCACAACCGGGTCCACGCGTCCATGTTGCCGTCCGTGGCAAAGATCGTGTAGCCGCTTCCGGTATCCACCTTGATCACGTCGTAATCCTCTTTGCTGCCGCCAAAGTAACTTTCGCCGTAGGACGCTTCGGGGCGCTCGTCGGTGTTAAACAATCCCCAATACTGGCCGTTGATATAAAGGTGGTAAAAATCCCCGCGTTCGGCCTGTTGCCCCTGGGCCAACTGCGTATCGCGCGCGAACTGGTCGCGCAGGCCAACAAACCGGTAATCTCCCAGGAAACTCCACGAATAATTCTGAAACGTACGAAGGTCGAAGCCATCAAAGCTCTCGGCACCACCCTGGTTCGCGAAGGCAGGATAGTTCAACTTCCCGGCGCCATACTCGGATCGGAAAAAAAGTCGGAAGGCGTGCTTGGGATTGTCGGTGCTACGGCTGAATCCGCCCCGGAGGCGAATGCCGCCGTTAACCTGAAAGCCTTCACTACCGTCGCCGTGAATAAGCTCGATCGAAGCCGGTCGCTCCCAGGCAATTCCATCCTGGGTTGGATTTGCATAGATTCCGGTCGTTGGGTCAAACAGGTTTCCCAACTCGGTGACGATGGAATAGGAAGGAATCGCCGCAAGGCCGTTGCTGATCTGCCCGCTGTAAACAGGATTGTTTACCACGTCAGGGTCCATGCCGTAGTCAACGACGTTCGCCCCCCAACTGCTGGGCCAGCCGGGCGGCGGCGCGCCGTTCGGAGACTGGTTTTTCACATCGCTCAGAAACAAATAGGTGTGCGTGTCCACGCCCGATGGTTGAAACCCGTCCTTGAAGGCCGCAGCACGAACCACCCTCGTACCATTGATCGTCAACGGACCGGCGTAGGTAAAACCGTTAACCAACGACGGCACCGAACCATTGGTCGTGTAAATGATCGTTGCGTTGGCGGTCGCTGTCGTAATCACCAGGCTGAAGGAAGCACTGTAAATGCCTCGATCCACACTGAACTTCGTGTCTTCGACAAACGCTGCGAATGCGCCGCTGTTGAACCCACCGGGCGTCGGTGTTGAAAAAAACATGTTCGAGGTGTTAATCACCGTGTGCCGGACCAGTTCGGGTACAACCAAAAAGTCAGTGTCGGTCGCGCTTTGATTCAAACCATGAATGGCCAGCAGGTTGTTGCCCGTTATTAGATTGGTGCGATAGGCGGACACGTTGATCTCCTCGGAAACGAGCGCCTGCGCATTTGGATGTGGGGCTGTCGCCGAGGAATTCCATTGGGGGCTCGCCGGCGCGTTGCGGCGCGCAATTTCCTGGCCGTTGAGATACGCGATGAATCCGTCATCGTACCTCATGCGCAACGAAACTGTTTCAGTCGAAGGATTGCCGACTGAAAACGGCACGCGAAGGTAAGCCGAGGCATTGACGCCTATCATTTGCGCTTGCACATCAATGTTGATCAACGGCTGGTAGCTCAAGCCGCTCCCGCCACCCCCCACTACTGGCGCAGTCACCGCCAAGCCGCCACTGCCGGTGTCGCCTACCAGCCGGAAGTCGGTCGCGTTCCATGAGGAGTGACTGCCTTGCGCTGCGAACAACTCGACTTCCGCTCCACCACCGCATTCATAAAAAACCAAATCCAGCGCGTAAGCGCCCGCAACCGGAAAGTTAAACGTTTGCAATGTGTCACCTGGGCCACGCGGATTCGGATATGACATGCTTGTGCTGCCAATGGTGAGGATGAATCCGTCGTCGCTGTTGACGCCAAAGGTCCAGTTACCCGATGTTGGGATCGTAATCGTCGCGGTCGCATGCACCACGAAGTTCTCCTGATCCACGCCCATCGTAAGCCCGGGAAAAGTGCTGTCGCTGCCGTAATTGGCCAGCCCCCCGGTATTGAAGTAATTGACGACCGGCGCGTTCTCGGCGTACACGGCGAGTTGTTGGGAGGGATTGCTGATGACGCCCTGGGCAGTCGGCAGGTCGCAGGTGCCAACGCTGGCAAGATAATTATAAACCGCAAAGCCGGGAACTGCCGTTTCATAGCCCACGCCCGTGGCGCCAAAAATCCAACTTGAATCGTTGAACCCGATTTGCGTCCAAGTTGATCCGAGCGTTCCATTCGCTGGGACCAGCACAGTAGCTAGTTGATTGTACGCCACCAGTATGTTGGTCGTTACTGCCTGGGCGGCGCCATAGGAAACGTCCGAATACTGCCCCTCAAACGTAATCTGGCTGGCAACGCTTCCATCCGGTTTCAGCAACGCCAGGTATTCGCCGTCCTTGCTGAGACCGAAATCCGTATGCAACGGCGCACCTGGAACGGCCCGGTTCTTCCCCGACGCAAAAACGACCAGAAAGCCTTTGGTTGCAATATTTGTGGCAGGAAAGAACCAGCGATCAATGCGCGCTGGATCATCAGTCAACGACCAACCGCTTAGGTTCACGGAGGCAGTATTGGTGTTGTAGAGTTCAATCCAGTCTGAATTCGCGCCGTCCTCGTCGGCCAGGCCATTTTTGTTATCGGCCATTAATTCGGTGATAACGACTTGGCCGGAAGCAAAAGCGCAGGACAAACAAAGGCTTGTGAGGCAGAGCAAATAACGAAATCTCATTCTTATCGGAGCGACGTTAGTCATCCGGCAGGTAATCAATAACCCATCACCCAAAGGTTGCCAATCGAATATAGCAAGAAACAGAGAAACAGCGGGCCAAACTCATTTCCTAACAAATGCTCATAACCCGAATTCCCAAAAACGGAAACGCTCAGGCGCTGGCAATGCCGGCCTGGAGCGAAGCCAGAATGCAGCGATTCATGGTTCAACCAAATTCATTTGCGAATTGAGGCCGTTGACGCCAATCAATGGTTGCCAGATGCAAGTTGCGCCTATTCCCGGGCCGGGTATGCTCTCAGCAGTCAAGCAATCCAACCACGTATGCAAAAGCGCAAACAACCGCGCCGATACGCGAAGTCCGAAGGAAATCACGCTTCGCAAATCAAACCGCCGTTTTCAGGCCATCGGCAAGCGTTCACCTTGATCGAATTGCTCGTAGTCATCGCAATCATCGCGATTCTCGCGGCCATGCTGCTGCCCGCGTTGTCGAACGCGAAGCTCAAGGGGCAGGCGATCAACTGCACGAGCAATCTGAAGCAGATGGGCATCGCGCATTTCATGTATGTAAACGATTTCGGCAGGACCGTGCCCTACGCGCAATACCAGGACTTGTGGATGCGGGCCTACATCGAGCACCACGCGAGAGTCAACCAGGTCCGGCTCTGTCCCCGCGCCAGGGAGAACTCGCCGCCGGCCGCCCGTAAATCCTTGTCGGCCCCTGGCGGCGCCGGGATGTTTGCCGAGTGCGGCACGATTGATGAAGCGTGGCTCTGGCCGACGAACGGAGTTTGGGGTGGTGCCGGTGGCCGGGGTTACCACGGCAGTTATGCCTTCAACTCCTGGCTCTATGCCGGCGGCTGGCCGGCGGGTTGGGCGGACGAAAACCTCGCTTACAAGAAAGAATCAGAAATCACCCTGGCCGCCACAACTCCAGTGCTCGGTGATTCCGTTTGGGTGGATGCCTGGCCCAAGTCCGATCAACGTCCGTCTTTCAATCCCTATTTCGGCTGGAACGACGGCGGCATGGGGCGCTACTTGATTGCGCGCCACGGGTCGTCGGCGTCGGCTGCTCGCGGCACGGCTGCTCCCAACACACCCTTGCGCGGAGGGGTGAACATGGTCTTTGCCGATGGACACGCCGACCTCGTGAAGCTTCCGCGCCTCTGGCAACTGACATGGCATAGAGGCTACGTGCCGCCAGCCAATCCACCGCGTTGACCCTCCTTGGCAGTCCAGCCGGGAATCTATTGGGGATGGAATTCAACAGGCCTCCAAGCGATGCCCTCTGCCAGATCCGCGTCCGAAGAGAATCGGCCCGCGGCCTGGCCGGCCAATAGAAGACAGGCGAATGGCAAAATCCGTGTGGCAGCCGCGTCGTGCTGCGGCGAGACTTGTGCCAGTCAATTTGGGATGAACACGTCTGAGTCAACCTACGAAAGCGAAGCCCGCTGCGAAGTTTGCCCGTTAAGCCGTGTGAAAGCAGGCGTGACGGTGCGCATCAAGCAACTGTGTGCCGCGCCGGAACTTCAAGAGCGGTTGCGTGATCTTGGATTTTGTGAGGACCAGATCATCCGGTTGCTCACGAGCCAGACCAATATCATCTGCCAGGTATGCAACGCGCGCCTGGCCATCAGCGCGCAACTGGCTCAACTCATCCTTGTCGAACCCGTCAACGCGCCGTTCACCGCGCGGGCGATTTTCCGGTAAGATAACGGTGGATGCCAGCCGCTGCCTTGCGGCCATCGCGCACCGCGTGAACCACCAGGCTCGGGCCGCGCACTACATCGCCTCCGGCGAAGACTCCCGGCACATTTGTCATTTGATTCTCGTCCACCTTTGTCGCACCCCAGTCGTTGACCCCGATACGTGACAGGTCACTTCCTGCGGGAAAAGGAACTGGGTCGAATCCATAAGCGACAAGCACCAGGTCCGCCGGAATGCTGAATTCCGAACCCGGCACCGCGCGCGGTTTCCGACGGCCCGAAGCATCCGGCTCACCCAATTCCATCCGCACGCAACGCACGGCGGTGACTGCGCCCGCGGCGTTGCCTTCGAGCGCGAGCGGATTCGTGAGGAAGAGGAATCTCGCGCCTTCTTCGAGCGCGTTGGCGTACTCCTTTCGGCTACCGGGCATGTTGGCCAGATCGCGGCGATAGGCGCAGATGGTTTCTGCGGCCCCACAACGAATCGCCGTGCGGAGGCAATCCATCGCCGAGTCGCCGCCGCCCAGGACCACGACGCGTTTTCCCTTCACCTCAACTGGCTGCAAATCCAGCGAGATGGGTGCATTCTTCTGCGCCAGAAATGGCAGGCCTTGAATCACACAATGTAAATCCGCACCCGGCACATCAAGCGTCTTTGGCTTGAGTGCACCTATGCCAAGAAAAACTGCCTGATGCTCACCGAGCAAATCACGAAGCTCGATGTCTTTGCCAACCGTGACGCCGACTTTGAATTCAACACCCTGCTGTTTCAAAATGTTGATGCGCCGTTCGACAACCGCTTTCTCCAGTTTGAACGCCGGGATGCCGAACAGGAGCAAGCCGCCGGGCAACAGTTGCGATTCATACACGGTGACCGCGTATCCCATGCGCGAAAGTTCATCCCCGCAGGCCAGCCCGCCCGGACCCGACCCGACCACCGCCACGCTTAAGCCATTGCGCGGCGCAATGGGGACCTTGCCGTCACCATGGGCCAGCGCGTACTCGTTGACGAACTTCTCGATCGCGCCAATGCAGACGGGCTCTTCCGGCGCATGAATCACACATGCGCCTTCGCAAAGTTTCTCCTGCGGGCAGACGCGCGGGCAGATTTCCGGCATGTTACTGGTGCTGCGTGAAATTTCCGCCGCCTCCAGGAAACGCCCTTCCGCCGCAAGCGCGATCCATTCCGGAATGCGATTCCCCAGTGGACAGCCAGTCACGCAGGCGGGCGAGGCGCATTGCACGCAGCGACTCGCTTGTTCGCGAATCAACGCTTCGTCGAAGAGCGAATAGATTTCGTGAAAATCCGTGATGCGCTCCGAAGCAGGCCGCTTCGGTGGATCGTGCCGGTCAATTTCCCGCCACGCATAACGCGCCTGGCCTGTGTGCAGCGGATCGTTGCTCATCGGCATGGATTATTTTCGGGTGGCTAGAAAAGTGTTGACCATCTTTTCCAAGGCCGCGATCCAAAGCGGATGCTCGTTCAGGCATGGAATCCGCGTGTATTCCTTGCCACTGGCCTTCATGAAGTCTTCGCAACCGCGCATGCCAATTTCTTCAATGGTTTCCAGACAATCGGAAACGAACGCGGGGCAAATCACCATCATTTTCTTTTTGCCCTCCTGCGCCAGCCGCACCAGTTCGTAATCCGTGTAAGGCTTCAACCACGGATCTTTGCCGAGGCGCGATTGAAAGGAAACCGAATACTTTTCCTTCGGCACACCCGCCAGCTTCACGAACGCCGCCGTGGTGGCGAAGCACTGCGCGCGGTAACAGGTTGCATGCGCCGGACTCGGGACTTCGCAACAATTCTCCACTTTCAAACAATGGCAGCCCGTCGTGTCTGACTTGCGCAGATGGCGCTCCGGGATGCCGTGGTAACTGAAC
>Ga0137432_1000813_pt1 | contig 12145 bp, 9 predicted proteins | sample EasRivERMZT820_2_FD_102337 | JGI IMG/M metagenome (GOLD analysis project Ga0137432, IMG submission 102337) | Soil microbial communities from meander-bound floodplain in the East River, Colorado, USA - East River MetaG ERMZT820_2 | ecosystem: Environmental > Terrestrial > Soil > Floodplain ...
GGGCGGCACTGGTCCTGTTCGTTTTCCCAAGCTCCTTGAGGGAGCGCCGCTTCACGCTGGATTGGGAAAGCGCGGCCAAAATCCCGTGGGGCGTGCTGATCCTGTTCGGTGGCGGACTCGCGCTCGCGGAAGCGTTCACGAGCAGCGGGCTCGCGGAATGGATCGGCGGGCGGCTCGAAGGGCTGCGTGACGCGCCAACCGTCGTTGTGATCGGCACGGTCGCGCTGCTGTTCGTGCTGCTGACGGAGCTCACCTCGAACACGGCGACCGCGGCGATGGCGATGCCGATCATGGCTGCGCTCGCACCAGCGGTCGGGATGGCTCCGGTCGGATTGATGGCCACGGCCGCGCTCGGCGCCGCGCTTGGGTTCATGCTCCCGGTAGGGACGCCGCCGAATGCCCTGGCATACGGCACGGGCGCGGTTACGAGCAAGGAGATGGCTCGAGCGGGCGTGTGGATGGACGTCGCGTCCGCGGTGGTGATTACGACCGCTGTGATGCTGTGGATGCGCTAGGGAAACGCGAGATTCACGTTCGCGCTGTCGAAGGGGACGTCGTAGCGAAAACGCAGCCAGAACGGTCCGCGCACGGCATACTGCGCATCGTTCCCGCTGCCCAAGCGGGCTCCAACAAAGACGCAGACCGAATCGAGCTCCACTTCCTTGAAGAGCATGATTCGAAAGCTACCTTGCGCGTCGTTGTTTCCACGTTCGATCATCGCGCCGGGTAGGACACACGGAGTGCCGGGATCCCGCATGGCGACCAGCATGATCGCATTCGAGCGTGGGAGCCCGCTGTCGGTCACGTGACCCCACACCATCGCGGTCGCGGAACGAAGCGGCGGGCAACCGCACACGGGATTCGTGCAGGCGGCCATGACGGCGATCGCGAGAATGAGACAGCGCAACAGCTTCATAACGGCTCCCTACCACCAAATACCCCTGACGTCGCCGTCCGCGTCACGTCAGTAGCCGTACCCCTCCACGCCCGCGACCTGCCAGCGCGCCGTATAGAGCACCGTCACTGCAGTCCCGCCACCGCTCGGGCGCGCCGAACGGGCGTGGCAGAGATAGGCGATCTGGGCGCCGAGGTAGGAGAGCGGGCGTGGGGCCGCGTCGCACCCTGCGAAGGACCACTGGCGCCGCTCCGACACGAGGCCGCCGAACCAATCCGTGAGATCGCGGCTCAAGAAGCGGCGAAAGCGGGGCGTGATCGGCGCGCTGTCCGGCACCGCCACGATACGCTTCAGCACCGCGGGTATCTCCGCCGGGGGCCGCGGCCCGCTCACCTGAGCGAGCAAATGCGGCGGTTGCAGCGCCGGATCGAGCATGCCGGCCACGCCGTAGGCAATCGCGCCAACCTGCGCCTCGGCGAGATTCGCCAGCACGATCACGGTCAGCCCGCGCTGCGGATAGCGCGCGATGACGGTCTTGAAGCCCTGCCAGCTGCCCGTGTGCGCGATTCGCGACTCGGTTCGCTGCGGCAGCAGGTACCACCCGAAGCCGTACGGATAGGTCGCACCGTCCGACAAGCGTACGGCGGTCCACGCCGTGTCGAGCAGGCGCCCGCCCGCCACTCGGCGATGGTTCAGCGCGATCGCCCAGCGCGTCACGTCGCGCACGGTGAAGTACAACGCGCCGTCGGCGGTGGTGTTGAGCATGGGCGCGACCCACTCCTGGTTCTTGAGCTCGCCGTCTTCAAGCCGGTAGCCCGCCGCGCGATTGGGCACGATGTCCGCTTCCGAAATCACGCGCGAGGCATTCATGCCGAGGGGCCGGAACACCGAATCGCGCAGCAGATCGCCGTAGAACTGGCCGCTGACGCGGCGAATCAGCGCGCCCAGCAACAGGTAGCCGGTGTTGCTGTAGCTCCAGCGCTCGCCGGGCTGGAAGGCGAGCGGCCGCGAGGCCGCGAATTTGACCAGCTCGTCCTCGGTGTAGTCCTTCCGATAGTCGAAGGTCGAATCGGTGTACTCGGCGATGCCCGCGGTGTGCGTCAGGAGACGCCGCACCGTCACGCCGCGCCAGACGTTCGCGCCCTCGGGAAACCAGCGCACGATCGAGTCATCGAGCCGCAGCCGCCCCTGTTCGACGAGCATCTCGACGAGCGCTGCCGTGAACTGCTTTCCCATCGAGCCCGACTGATAGACGGTGCTGTCGGACGCCGGGACGTGCAGCTCGACGTTGGCAAAGCCGTACCCACGGGAGAGCGCGACGCTGTCGCCGCGCAGGACCGCGACGGAGAGACCGGGGATCCGCTGCCTCCGCATCTCGGCTTCGATGTACGTGCTGATCGCCGCGGTGTCGGGGGCGGGGGGGGGCGCTTGGTACAGGAGCAGGGTAAGAATCGCGATCATGCGTCGTTGGAGTTCGAGAAATCAGCGTGGATCATGGAGGCCCCAGACGCCGCGGAGCACGTCGCTGATCTCGCCTAACGTCGCGCGGGCGCGGACCGCCTCGAGAATCGGTTCTAGGAGTTCGGAGTTGGGAGCTCGGGCCGCCGCCTCCAGAACGCGCAGAGTTTGCTTGACCCGTCCCCCGTCCCGTTTCTCACGGAGTTCCGCGAGTCGCTTGCGCTGCGCGTCGGCGAGCCTGGAGTAATCCGGCGCGGGGATGGGCGGAATCGTCTCACCCGTGACGTACTCGTTCACGCCCACGACCACCTGCTTTCCTTCTTCTATCTCGCGCTGGTGCTCGTAGGCGCTGCGCGCGATCGCCTCCTGAAAGAAGCCACGCTCGATCGCCTTTACAGAACCTCCCCCAACCTCCACCTCCTCCACCAACTGCCGCGCCGCGGCCTCGAGCTTGTCGGTCAGCGATTCCACGTACCAGCTGCCGCCCAGCGGATCGACGACGTCGGGAACGCCGGTCTCCTGCGCCAGCAGCTGCTGTGTCCGGAGCGCCAGGGTCGCGCTGCGCTCGGTGGGGAGCGCCAGGGCTTCGTCGTACGAGTTCGTATGCAGCGACTGCGTCCCGCCCAGGACCGCGGCCATGGCCTGAATGGCGACGCGGACCACGTTGTTGAGGGGCTGCTGCGCGGTGAGGGTGGCGCCGCCGGTCTGGGTGTGGAACCGCAGCCGCGCCGCGGCATCGCCCGCATTGAACTTTTCTTTCATCAGCCTGGCCCACAGGCGCCGGGCCGCGCGGAACTTGGCGATTTCCTCGAACAGATCCGTGTAGGCGGCGAAGAAGAACGAGAGGCGTGGCGCGAACTCGTCCACCGCGAGCCCGGCGGCCTGCGCCGCCCGCACATACGCGAGGCCATTGGCGAAGGTGAACGCGATCTCCTGCACGGCGGTCGCGCCCGCTTCCCGCATGTGGTAGCCCGAGATCGAGATCGGATTGAAGCTCATCTTGTTGCGCGCGGTGAACCGGAAAATGTCGGTCACCAGCCGCAGCGAGGGCGCGGGCGGGTAGATGTACGTGCCGCGCGCGATGTATTCCTTGAGAATGTCGTTCTGCAGCGTCCCCTGCAGCTTGCCGAGCCCAACGCCCTGCTCTTCTCCCGCCGCGATGTACATCGCGAGCAGAATCGGCGCCGTGGCGTTGATCGTCATGGAGGTTGACACGCGGTCGAGCGGGATGCCGTGGAACAGCCGCTCCAGATCCTCGACACTGTCGATCGCCACACCGGCGCGCCCCACCTCGCCTTCGGCCATGCGGTGGTCGGAGTCGTAGCCCATCTGCGTGGGCAGGTCGAACGCCACTGAGAGACCGGTCTGGCCGGCCTCGAGCAGATGACGAAAGCGCGCGTTGGTCTCTTCCGCCGTGCCGAAGCCCGCGTACTGGCGCATCGTCCACAGCTTCCCACGGTACATCGTGGGATAGATCCCGCGGGTATACGGCGGTTCGCCGGGAGCGCTGACGTCGGTCAGCGGTCGCGGCTCCCAGTCGGGCGTCATGCGTCCGCGAGCACCGATCGGGCGAAGTCGACGTCGCGCTTGGAGCCGATGATCAGCGGCGTGCGCTGGTGCAGCTCGGTGGGCGTGATGTCCAGGATGTCGGTCGTGCCGTCGATCGCCGCGCCGCCCGCCTGCTCGACCACGAACGCGAGCGGGGCCGCTTCGTACAGCAGCCGCAGCTTGCCACTGGGAGCGTTCTTGTCGGCCGGATAGAGAAACACGCCGCCCGACATCAGGTTGCGATGGATGTCGGCCACCAGCGATCCAATGTAGCGCGCATTCTTGGCCTCGACCCGTCCCGAGTCGCCGTTCTTGAACGCCGCGACCGCGCGCTGAATGCCGGGCGTCCACTTGTTCCAGTGACTCTCGTTCACGCTGTAATACTGCCCGACTTCGGGACAGCGAATGTCGGGATGCGAGAGCAGGAACTCACCGATGGTGGGGTCGAGCGTGAAGCCGTGCACGCCCTGACCGGTGCTGTAGACCAGCATCGTACTCGAGCCGTACAGGATGTATCCCGCGGCGACCTGCACCCGGCCCCGCTGGAGACAATCCTCGAGCGTCCCCGGACCGGGGTGTTCGGTAATGCGGCGGTGAATCGAGAAAATGGTTCCGATGGAGACGTTGACGCCGATGTTGCTGGAGCCGTCCAGGGGGTCGTACAGCAGGACGTATTTCCCGCTGCGCCGGTCGGCGCGCACGTGCACCGGAATCGGGTGCTCTTCTTCCTCCGAGGCGACGACGCACACGCGTCCGGTGTGCTCGACGCTGTGGCGCACGGTGTCGTGGGCGAACACATCGAGCTTCTGCTGGACTTCACCCTGGACGTTGACGGCGCCGAATTCGCCGAGGATGTCGGTCAGCCCCGCGCGGCGCACCTGGCGGGAAATGATCTTGGCGGCGAGGCACAGGTCGTACAGCAGGTTCGACAGCTCCCCCGTGGCTTCGGGGTGGAGCCGCTCCTGCTCCATGATGAACCGCTCAATGGTGACGACGGACGTCGCTGATAGTGATCGCGCCATGACTCGAGATGGTGAAGGTGATGGTCCCCTGCTCGTCGGTGCGAAACACGCTGACGTCATGCGCCCGCAGCCGCGCCAGCGTTTCCGGCGCCGGATGCCCGTAACGGTTTTTCGCCCCGACACTGATGACCGCATCGGCCGGATGCAGCTCGTCCAGCCAATGGTCCGAGGTCGCCCCCCGCGACCCGTGATGTCCCACCTTCAGCAACGAGACAGGACCGATGCGTCCCGCCAGGTGCTGCTCGGTCGGGATTCCCGCATCCCCGGCGAACAGCAGCCGCACCGGCCCATAGCTCACGAGGAGCATGACCGATGCTTCATTGATATCGGTCTGCACAAGGGCCCAGCCCGAATCGGGACTCAGCACCTCGACGGTGATACCGTCGAGCTCCAGCCGGTCGCCCCGCCGCGCCGGACGCCACTCTGCACCATCCGCTTCCACGGCGCCCAGAAAGCCGAGATATCCGGCATCCGGCACCGCCTGCCCCGGCTCGAGCACGTAGGCGGGATCGAACGCATCCAGCACCGCCGGCAGCCCGCCATAGTGGTCGACGTGCGCGTGCGTGGCGACGATTGCCGCCAGTCGCGTTGCCCCGTGGCTGCGCAAGAACGGCACGACGACACGACGACCGGCATCCCCCTGCGGTCCTCGCGGCCCACCATCGATCAAGAGCCATCGACCCGCGGGACTCCGCAGCAGCGCCGCATCGCCCTGTCCCACGTCAAGGAAATGTACGGTGAGACATTGACAATCTGAAAGGCGTGTAAAGGCGTGAAAAAGTGTGGTGAGTGAAACGAAAGCACAGATGAACGCCACACGTGCTGCCACGAGCCAGCGGCGGCGTGGCGCAGTCCACAGCCACCACGCGAGGATGAGCACAAGGGCCCACGTTGCCGCCGCGCGCCAGCCCGCAATCATCGTGAAGTGACCACCCGGTAATGCCGCGGCGGCGCGCGCCACCAGGTCGAGCAACGCGAGGCACAATCCTGCTCCGGCCGCCAGCCAACTCGACGAGAGCAGTAGCGCCACCATCAGACCGGGAACGGCGACGCCGGCCAGCGGAATCGCCGCGAGATTCGCCACGACGCCGATCGGGGCGACGGTGCCGAAGGCATACGCGGTGATCGGCGCGGTCACGAGCGTGGCGGCGGCCGCGGGGGCCAGCACCCGCACGGCTTTCGGATATCGCTCCGTGGCGCGGCCGGCCCAGATCACCGCCGCAACCGCGGCGACCGACAGCCATGCCCCAATCGACTGCACCGCCCACGGGTCGATGATCAGCACCGCCAGTGCCGTGACGGCCACGAGCCCGCGTGGGGCGACCACGCGTTGGCGCAGCCTGGCGACATCGAGCAACGCGAGCATCGCGGCCGACCGTGTGGCGGGCGCCGGGAACCCGAGCAGCCATACGTAGCCGCACATCACGAGCGTGCCGGCGACGAACCGGGTGCGTGTTCCGAGCCGGAGCCGAAGCAGCAGCACATTCAGCCACGCGGCGAAGAACGCGACGTGCAAGCCCGAGATGGACAGCAGATGCGCGAGTCCCGAGCGCGTGTAGCGCTCGCGCAGCTCCGCGTCGAGATCGGAGCGCCGGGCGATCACCAGCGCATCGACGAGCGGCGCGCGCGTCCCGAACAGCGCGCGACTGCGCTCGGCGACGCGATCGCGCAGCGCGCCCCGCCCACGAGGCTCGTCGTCGAGCTGCCGCACCCGGCGTGCGACGAGGATGCCTCGGTTCGCGTCGCGGAGAAAGCGTCCGGCCGCGACCCACGTGGTTCCTCCACGTGCTGGGTGTCCTGCCGGCCAGCGGATCGTGAGGGGCCCGCCACACGGGCCATCGACGATGGCTCCTTCGACCACGCCTCCGGATCCCGTCGCGGGATCCGTCAACCGGACGGTCGCGGCGTGCGTCCCCACGCGCCACTGGCCTGCGCAGGTCGCGTTCCGTTCGCGCAGGGCGCTCGCACCCCATACCAGCCCCGCGACGAGCATGACGCCGATTGCGGCACCGAGCGGCGCGTGGCGCTGCAACAACGCAGCGCCGATGAGCACGCACCCCGCCGTAAGCTGCAGTTCCCCGCCGTCGAGCCCCGCTGCAAGCCCGGCGCCGAAGGCAATGGTGAGAGAGAGGATTGGCGGCCGCACGGCCGCCTTTAGGCTAGAGCTGGCTGGGCCTGGCGCCGCAGCGCGGTGCGGCCGCGACTTTCCGGAAGCCCTCGAGCAGTGCCACGTCGAGCTTTGCTTTTTCCTGATCGCTGGCGAGCGTCAGGCCGGTGAGAATCTCGCCCTGGCGGGTCGAGACGTAATGGGGCGTGAGGCGATTGAGCGCGTAGATCAGCACGTCGCTCCGGCAGATGTCGCAGCCACAGAACTTCGGGAATGCATCGCGGAGGCTGTGATACTCCCGCTGCGCCACTTCCATCGTGACGTTCGTTACTGCCACGTAACGGCCAGCTCTCGGTCCACCGGCCACGCCGTAAACGTGGACCCTGTCGTCCCCGTAAACCGCACTCGCTTATACGTCCCGATCCACTGCGCGGGCCCTTCCAGCAGCGCGATCTTGTTGGTCCGCGTGCGCGCCTGGAGCAGGTCCCCCCCCCGCTTCGCGGGACCTTCGACCAGCACTTCGTGCGTCGTGCCGACGAGGCCCATGTTCTTGCGCTTGGCCACCTGGCGCACCGCCGCGATGAGGCGGTCGATGCGCTCGGTCTTGGTGTCTTCAGACACGTGGTCCTTGATCCGAACCGCGGGCGTCCCTTCACGTACCGAATACTTGAACGTGTACGCGTCGTCGAACTGAACCTGCTCGACCAGCGAGAGCGTCTCCTGGAAGTCGTGTTCGGTCTCGCCCGGAAATCCCACAATGATGTCGGTGGACAGGGCGACGCCGGGAACCGCCGCGCGCAACGCGGCGACGACCTCGAGATAGCGCTCGCGATCGTAGCGCCGCAGCATGCGCTTGAGTGTGCGCGAGCTGCCGCTCTGGACGGGGAGATGCACGTACTCGCATACGGCGGGTGTTTCCGCCATCGCGGCGAGCACGGCCGGCGTGAAATCCGTCGGATAGGGTGACGTGAATCGTACACGCCGGATGCCGTCGATCGCGCCCCCCCCCACCGCGCGCAGCAGATCGCCGAAATCGTGCTCCCCATCGTGATAACTGTTGACAGTCTGGCCAAGCAGGGTGACCTCGGTGATGCCGCCCGCGGCGAGGCGTGTCACCTCGCCGACCACGTCGGCCAATTTGCGGCTGCGCTCGGGGCCACGCGTCATCGGAACGATGCAGAACGTGCACCGATAATCGCAGCCACGTTGCACCGTCACGAACGCGGAGGTCGGGTTATCGCGCAGGGGGGCGGAGGGCACGTCCTCGTAGTGCTCCCACGCCTTGAACGTGACTTCCGCGGTCCGTTGCCCGTCGCGCGCGCGCGCGATCAGCTCGGGCAGGCCGCGGTAGCCGTCGGGGCCGATCACCAGATCGACCTGGGGGACGCGCTCGAGCAGTTTGGGACCAAGCCGCTGCGCCATACAGCCGACGACGCCCAGCACCGTCGCCCCCCCCGGTCGCTTGTAGCGCTTGAGCTCGCCCATGCGTCCCAGCACGCGCTGCTCGGCGTGGTCGCGCACGGCGCAGGTGTTCACGAGCAGCACATCGGCCACAGCGGGATCGTCGGTGCGCACGTATCCCGCGCGCCCCAGGACCCCGAGCATCAGCTCGGAATCCGAAACGTTCATCTGGCAGCCGTAGGTCTCGATGTAGATGCGCGGCATCGCTAGTTGACCATCACCTCGAAGCGGGGACGCCCGTCCCACTCGCCGCTATCAAGATAGACGCTCAAGTAATCCTGCGTCATCACCTCGAGCCGCCCCTGGACCCGGCCGGAGACCACGCCGTCGGCCAGCTGCCCCACGCGCTTGGCGCGGTAGGCACCGGCCTTCGACTCTCCCAGCTCCCGCAGCTCGCGCGCGCGCTCCCGGATGATGTCGGGCCGCACCTGCCCCGACAGCCGGGCGGCCGCGGCGTCGGGCCGCACCGAGAACGGAAACACGTGCAGATACGTGAACGGCAAGGCGTGCAACAGCGTGAGCGAGGTGTGGTGATCGGCCTCGGTTTCGCCGGGGAAGCCGGCGATCACATCAGCGCCGAGTCCGAAGACCGGCAGTCGCTCGGCCAGCTGTTCGATCCGCGCTCGATACGACTCGGCCGTGTACCAATGCCGGCCCATGCGCTTGAGCACGCGATTGGAGCCGGACTGCAGCGGCGCGTGCAGGTGCGCGGCCAGATGACGGGGAGCTTCGATGAGCAGGCGCGCTAGGCAATCGTCGACTTCAGTCGCTTCGACGCTCGAGAGGCGGAAGCGCACTGACGGGACAGCATCTACGAGTCGTTCAACAAGCGCGCCAAGTGATAACCCGTCCCCCTTCCCGCTTTCCCCTTCCCCGCCGTACGTCCCGATATGCACACCCGTGATCACGATCTCGGCGTGATGCTCCGCGAGCGCGCGCGCCTCCGCGATCAGCTCTCGGGCGGCGCGCGACCGATTGGCGCCGCGGGCGAGCGTGGTCGCGCAGAAGGTGCAGTGCTCGTCACACCCGTCCTGGATTTTCAGCAGGCCGCGGGTCCTCGCCCCCTGGCCTCCTCTCCGCAACGCGGCGGGCGGGAACGAGAGCCCGGCGGCGGAGAGCACATCGGCGGGATCCGCATTGGCCACGACCGCCCGCACCGATGGCAACGCGGCGATCGCGCCGTCGTCCAGCGCCGCGGCGCAGCCCATGACGATCGTCTGCGCGCGGCCCCGCTTCGCGATATGGCGCACGAAGCGGCGCAACTTCACTTCACTTTCGTTTGTGACGGTGCAGGAATTGATGACGGCCAGATCAGCCTGGGCAGGATCCTCGACGGCGACGGCGCCCGCATCGAAAAACGCCTGGCGCACCTGATCCGTGTCGTACTGGTTCGCGCGGCAGCCGAAGGTATGGAAGTAGACGTTCACGGCCGCACGGTCACTCCGAGGAGCAGAGTCCACACGGGCTCCGTCAGGCCGGTGCCTTTGCGCTGCAGCCGTTCGACGCCGATATCGATCCGTCCCCGTCCGGCGGCAAACTGCCGGCCGAGTCCCGCGGAATAACCGATCTCCGTCGGCGCGCCGTCCAAGCCGAACGGCAACTGCCCGCCCCGCGCGCCGACCCGGAACGGCGAGTTGACCGACCCGATCTCGGCACCGAACGACCAGTTGAAGGTATCGTGCGCGTTGACGCCGGCGCCGGCGGTCGACCACGTGCGCCATGCAACCGAGCCCGCCATAACCACCTGCGCGCCGGGGCTCCAGAGCACGCCACCCCCGAACGAGACGGGGAGGTCATTCTCCGCCACGGTGCGGCCGTTCAAATCGGCGCGCAGCTTCGAGTCCGTGCGATACCATCCGGCGACGCGGAGGTCGCGTCCGAGGTCGAGCAGCGCGCTGAACGAGGTGCCCATTCCTTCATAGGCGACCTCATCGCGCGACGTCGAGGTCCGGTAGTCGCTGCTATCGGAGAACCGCCGCGTCGCCACAATACGGGACGAGCCGGTCAGCAGGTGGATGCCGGCGCCGACCGCGAGCCTGCGACCGAGCCGGAACCCGGCTGCGACCCGCACGTCCGTGACGCCGCCATCGTTCTTGATTTGGTCAGTCACCACCTCCGGGCTGCCCCGAATGATGAGGGTGTCCGTGGTCGTGATTCCGTACGAGCGGTCGAGATAGGTGGCGAAACCGCCGCCCACCGTCAGCCTGGGGAGAATCGGACCGGCGAGCACCAGAGCCGGGAAGCGCGTGGTCCGGAGCGTGACCTCGCCACTATCGGGCGACGGAATGTCCCGCCATGAAGTCCCGTTCGTCACCCCAGCACTCAAGCGACGGATGTCGGCGAGCGCGGCATCCATCAACGGCGAGAAGGCATCGAACGGCGCGAACGCACCTCCCGCGCTGCGGGCGCGGACACTCTCCTGCTTGCCCGGTGTGCCGAGGCCCTGGATCCCGAACTGGGAATCCTGCGCGGGCAGACGGGCTGACGGGCTGACGGACAAAACAACAACCGCCAGCGTCGTAAACGCCGCCCATCCGCCCGTCGGCCCGTCCGCCCGTCGCATCATGGCTGCCCAAACGGAAAGCGTTTGATGTACGTCACGTGCAGGGCCGGGCGAAACGCCGGTGCCCGCGACGAGTAGAACCGGATCTCGGTAAACGAGGTCGCCTCCGGCAGCTGGCCGAGGAAGAACGCGGTGGCCGCCGTCGTATCGAACACGGTCCACGCCCGGACGAGATCCGTGATTTCGATCCGCAGCGTATCGGTCGAACCGACATGGACGACCGCGAGGCCGGACGGTTCGAGGGCGAGTGGTGACTTGGCACCGAGATCGGCGAGCACCGCCCGCACCAGGATGCGGAACGAATCGCTGGCCACCCCCGGGACGGGGGCGACGGGCACGAGCACGACGGTCGCGCGGACGACGTCGATACTGTCGTGCAGAAACGGCGGAATGTTCACGCGTATCAGGCTGCGCGCCGACGGCACGCCCCCGACCGTGAGATTCGAGTCGAGCGGGGCGGACGGCGGATCGAAGGCGAACGTGTCGAAGCTCGGCGCGCGCAGGGAGCTGTCACTCTTGGCGTTGACCGAATCCTTGGGCGTGTAATGGTAGAACCATTCCATCACCGGCCCGCTGTTGACCGATTCATTCGTGCCAAGCGCGATGCTGACCGCCGAATCCGCAGCCACGCGGACACCAAAGGCCAGACGCCCCGAGTCGGCGGGGTTGAACGGCGCCTTGAGCGTGTCGAGTGATGTGAAGATCACGAACGCCGAATCTGAGCGCACGATGAGCACGTGTCCGGCCGAATCGGTCTGAATAGTGTCACCCCAGATACGCACCGTCGCCGTGTCGCCGATCAGCGGACGCGACCGCAGGTCGCTCACGTTGACGCTGTCGAGCGCCGGACCGCTGAAATACGGATCGAGGTCGGCAAACGTGGACACCGTATCCACCGTCAACGGAAGCGCATAGAACTTGAGGTGGAGATTCGTCGCGCTCGTGTCCTTGCTCGTGATCGTCACCCGCAAGCGGGACGAGTCCGCGAAGATCGGCACCGTCGAGGTATCGGTCGCGCTCCCGGGGACCGACCGCACGCGCGGGGGCATGGGGTCGAGCTTGAAGAACGGCCGGCTCTCCACCCCGGGGAC
>Ga0137432_1000814_pt1 | contig 12138 bp, 10 predicted proteins | sample EasRivERMZT820_2_FD_102337 | JGI IMG/M metagenome (GOLD analysis project Ga0137432, IMG submission 102337) | Soil microbial communities from meander-bound floodplain in the East River, Colorado, USA - East River MetaG ERMZT820_2 | ecosystem: Environmental > Terrestrial > Soil > Floodplain ...
ACCCTCTCTCACGCCGATGAAGAAGAAGCGCTCCAGGCCGAAGAAGTGACCGATCTTGAGCGGCACGAGCCCCAGCGCGCGCCGGGATCCAGGGCGATCAGCGCGCGCATCGCCTCGCGCGTCGCCTGCTCGAGAGGCCCGGAAAGCACGCGCACCGAGTCGCCGACCGAGACCACCGCTTCGGAGCAGCGCGCGATGTTCCTGGCGTACGCCCCGACAGCGTCGCCCGGATCATCGGGCGCGCGCAGGTCGATCGCGTGGAAGCTCCCTGCTGCGACTTCGTCGGAGCGTCCTGCGAGATGCAGCGTGAGCCGCCTTCCACGATCCCCCGCCCCGTCCCGAAACCCGGTTCCCCACGACGTGACGCCAGGCTGATAGGAATCTCCTGGCCCGAATCTGTCGTCGCCCGGCGCGGCGTCCGCGAATCCGTCGGGGAAGATCCATGGTCGCAGACAGGTCGCCGTGGTGCCTGTGACGACCTCGGCGAGCGCGGAAGCGCGCACCTGCACGGGGCCTGCGGCCAGAACGTGCGCGATGAACGTCGGCAGATGATCCGAAGTGCCCGCTGTGACCTCGACCTCTCCTCGCTCCGGATCCACCCGGACGTCCTGGTCGCTCACCGTGACGGCGAAACCGCCGGGCCTGCGTCTCTCGCCGAACGCGCGGGCCACACGCGCGGCGCCACGGGAATCGCCCGCGTCCGCGGCCAGGGCCTCCGCGCCGGCCAGCGCCCCGGAGCGCGCGGCCTGCAGTGTCGAGACCTTCGCCGAGCAGATAAGGACCGCATCGATGCCCAGCGCGGCCGTCACGAGCAGGCCCGAGCCGAGCAAAGTGAAGATGAGTGGTCCGAGGATGCGCCCGGGGGAGGCCATCGATCGGCCGGCTTCAGAACAGCCGGGTGAGGTCGTCGATGAAGCGCTCGCCGTCCTCGGCCTCGGAACACGAAATGTTCGGGCGCCGGGCGGTGTCGATGGGATGGATCATCTAGAAGACCGTTCTGACGCTGGCAACAAGGGCGTCGATGCGGTCGCCGAGGAGGGTCACGCAGGCGATCGCGACCAGAGCGATCAGCGAGACCAACAGAGCGTACTCCGCGAGATCCTGTCTCTCCTCTCCCAACAGGCCGAGCAGCTTCTTCATCGGTTCCATCCCCCAGTGAGCGTGTGACTTCGCGCCATCCTCTTACGCAATCGCCGTACCACGCGCAGAGAGAGACAGTGGATCGACCGCGGTGAAGCAGAACCTCTTTCTCCATCGATGGTTGTCGTACAGCAGCGATAAAAGCGTCGGCGCGCGCAGGGATGCGCCGTTGTGAAGCGGAGTTCATGGTGTGCACGTCATTGCAGTCCTGGATGCGATGCTCTGCGCGGTGGTTGTGACGTTTGACGCGCATTGCGCTTGCCGATCGAGCGCGCGGTACACCGCGAAGGAACCGCAACCCGCGGCTCCCCTTGAGGATCCGTCGCGTCATGCGGCATTCAGAACAGTCGCACGGGCCTGTGGCATGAAGATCGCAAGGCACCCGCGCGAGAGCCGCGTCCCTCCAGCACGGGCACCGGACCCGCTTCTTCGCAGGAGGCGGGCAGCAAGGGGGGAGAGACGCAGCTCGGGTCCGGTAAGGACAGTGGGGGCCGTTGGCTGCTGACGCCAGTCACGCTCAGCCGCGTCCCATGGCAGGAGCCTCGGGGGGGGCTCCTGCCAACCACATCCCTTACGGCGTTGCGGCGGTTCGGCGATGCTCCAGGTACGGGGCGAAGTCCCCGGAGATCATCGCTGCCATCTCCGGCGTCAGCGCGATGACCTTCGGCGTCTCGAGCCCCTGCTCCCAGACTGTCAGCGTGAGAGGGACGGTCCCTTCGAAGGCCTCCGGTGCGTATTCGTAATAGCCGAAGTAGGCGATGTCCTTCATCGTCGCGGCCCCTTCGATATTAACGACCTGCTTGACGCGCCCCGGATGGATCGGCTCGATCACCATGCCGCCACGCTTGAGCTCCATCTTCTCGAAGTCGGTCTTGAAGGTGTAGGAGAGGACACCCAGAAGGGCGGAGCCCATCTTGACCTTGGTCTCGGGGCGCGCGACGATGCGCACGACCGGACGGAAGTTGTCGGTATCCTTCTGCCACGCGTAGAACTGCTGGCCGGGGTTGTCCTGAGGATCGGGCTGCTTCTCCTTGCGGCGTTTGGCCCGTCCCTCCGCCGCTTCGCGCTCCGCCATCACGACCGTGTTGGCGAGCAGGACCGGCGTGACGATGTAGAGGTCCAGCTTTCCCGCTTCGAGGTGGTATTTGTCGGGCTCCGGGGCGCGCGCGACCGCCAGATCGCGCAAGGCCTCCGGATCGAACCTGTAGGGGTCCTCCACCGGGAGCTTCCTTGGGTCGGGGGGCGCGCTCTGATCGAGGCGGGCGCGCGCCGATGCGATCGCATCCGCCGCCCGCTGGATGCGCACGATCCCGGAGATCCCCTGGCCGGTATCTCCGCCCAACCCGAAGGTGTTGATCCCGACCACCCTCCCCTTGGCGTCGAACAGCGGCCCCCCGGAGTTGCCCGGGTTGATGCTCACGTCGCTGAAGATCGCATCGGCCTCGACCTTGCTGACGAGGCCCATGGTCATGATCGTGTCGGTCGTGAGAGGGCTGCCAATCGCGAGAACCTTGTCTCCCACCGCGACGGCGGGGGCATCCGCGGCATCCGGCGCGAGCTGAAGGACGGGACGGTCGGCCACCACGTCGGGATGCACGCGCAGGATGGCGATGTCGCGCGCTGCGTCCTCGGCCAGCACGACCGCCGCATGCTTGCTCCTGCTGTCCACCAGCACCGCGATATAGGTCGCGTCCGCGATCACGTGATGGTTGGTCACGATCAGCCCTTCCTGTGCGATCAGGAAGCCGCTCCCATGTCCGTCATCGGCGACGACCTTGAAGACCCCCGGCGAGAGCCTTCGGTACAGATCCCCCTCCCCTTCGGATCCCTCGAGGCTTCCCTGCCCCGGCGACGCGGCGCTTGCGGTGGCGTTGTCGTTCGACAGATCGAGATGCATCTGCGCTCCGGCCTCGATCGTGAAGGGGAGATCCCAGGTGTAGTCGGTCCCCACGAAGGTCACGGGTCGAGGGGATTGAAGCCGATAGCTCCCCGGCGCCAGGGCCTGGGTGAACGTCCCCTCGAAATCGGTCCGCGCGTCGATCGGCGCGCCGCCACCGTCCGGCACGATCCGGAACGCGTGACGCGGGATCGGCTTGAGAGTGTGATCGGTCGCCACGAGAACGACGCGCACCACGAGGCTCCCGGACGGCGCACCCTGCGTCACCGGGGGGGTCTGGGCCGCGGCGGCAAGCGGGCAGAGGATCGCGACCAGACCAGCCATGAGATACGCGCGCAGGGCCCTGATGGCCTTCACGGGGACGATCCTTTCCTGGGGGGGCCCGCAACCCGACGCCGCGCTTGTTCCCGGGCCACACCTACCGACAGCATACTCCCCCCGTGACGAGAAAACCCAAAGGCCGCGCGACCGCCCGGCCCCCTTGCCCACCGCACGAGGCGGACCCTATCTTCCGCCGCCCGGGCCCTTGGGGCCCGGGACCTGCACCCATCGCAAAGGGAGACAACATGAAGCGCGTCTTGATCGTGCTGATCCTCGCGGCAGCGGGATACGTCGTATGGAACAACGTCATCGCGCCACGCACGGCGAAGGCGGGAGAGAGCGAGCTCGCGGAGCTCGAAAGACAGCTCGACGCCGCCAGAAGCGAGATGGTCCAGGCCGGCAGGACTGCGGGGATGTCCGGCATGGACACCACCGCTGATGCCGGAGCTGCTGCCGCCGAGGTCGAACGGATCGAGGCGAGGCTCAAAGAGGTGTCGAAGACTCTCAAGACGCCGGCGGCGCAGGAGCGGGCCGAGCGCCTTCAGAAGAAGATCGACGAGTTCAATCGTCAGCTCGGCAACTGAGACCCGGCCGCCACGGCGCAGCGGCGGCGGCGGGCGGGTTCACGGCGTCAGGACGACCTTCGTGCACCCCGAGCGCTTCTCCTCGAACATCGCGTAGGCCTCCACACCGTCGCTCAGCGGCAGACGGTGCGAGACGATCTTCGCGAGCCGGCTTTTCTCCGCGCCCATGAACGGCAGGAGACGCTCCATGTAGCGCCTCGCGGGGCAGCGTCCGCTGCGGTAGGTGAGGTTCTTCGCGTAAGCCTCCGCCGCCGTGAAGCCGGGGACCTCCCCCGGGACGTGCACGCCGATCGACGCAATGGTCGCGCCAGGGCGCGCCAGGTCGAAGGCCAGACGCGCGGCCGCATAGCTCCCGGCGACCTCCATCACCGCGTCGACCCCTCGTCCGTCGGTCCCGGAAAGAATGGCGGCGACAGGTTCGGCGGTGCGCGGGTCGATCGGCTCGGCGCCGAACGAGGCGCACAATGCGAGCCGCTCGGGAATCATGTCGATGGCCCAGATGCGCGCGGCCCCCCGCGCCTGCGCGGCGAGCACCGCCATCATCCCCACGGGGCCGCATCCGATGACGACGCACCGAGCGCCTTGCCGCACGCCGGCGAGATCGGCGCAGAAGGCCCCGGTCGGGACGATGTCCCCCAGCAGGGCTCCCTGCTCGAAGGTGATCTCATCGGGGAGACGCACCAGCGTCGCGTCGGCGAACGGGACGCGCGCCCGTTCGGCCTGGAGACCCGGCAGACCCGTCCCCTCCTGAACCCATCCGAACAGCTCCCCTTTCCCGCACCGGCTCGTCAGTCCTTCGTGGCAGAGAGCGCAGTCACCGCAGCAGGTCGAGAATGGGAGCGCGACGCGATCGCCGCTCTTGAAGCGCGTCACCGCGGATCCGATCTCCAGGATGGTGCCGGCCGCCTCGTGCCCCATCGGCGTCCCCGCGTCGAGCCCCGGCTCCCTGCCGCAGTAGACGTGCAGATCGGAGCCGCAGATCGCGGTCGCCTCCACTTTCAGGATGACATCCTGGGGATGCAGGATGCCGGGCTCGGGGACCTCTTCGTGACGGACGATTCGCTCGGCGTGGAACGTGAGAGCCTTCACGATCGCTTCTGCCTGACCCATGCGATGCCACGGAGGATCCGCTCCTCGGTGGTGGCGCCGAACCCCTTCATCGCCCGCAGACGTTGCTCCCGCGCCGCCGCCTCGAGTGTCTCGAGGCTGTCGATGCCCAGCTCGGCGTGCAGCCGCCGCACCCGTTTGGGGCCGAGGCGCGGGACCCGCAGCAGCTCGGGGAGACCCTTCGGGACCATCCCGAGCACCCGATCGCGCTCCAGGTTCGTCCCCGCAGTGAGGAGGTCGGAGATGATGGCGGACAGCCCCTTGCCAATTCCGGGGAGATCGGTGAGGGTGCGCTCGCGTACTGCGGCCTCGAGATCCCCGTCGTATTCCTCGAGGGTCTGGGCGCCGTTGCGGTAAGCCATGATCTGGAAGGGGTTGGCCTCCACGATCTCGAGGATGTCGGCCATCTCGACGAGCGCCCGGACGATCGCCGCCTTGTCCATGCCCATGCCCGCTCCACTTGGCGATGAATTTGCGGCGAGGGTATCAGATTGGCCGCCACGCCGAACCATGCTCTCGGTGGCTCCCTTTTCTGGTACCCTTTGTTTCAGTTCCCAGGAGGGTCCAGCCATGGCATACCCCAGAAGACGGCGGAACCTCGCCGTACCGGCCGCAATGCTTTCCATGCTTCTCGTTCTCGCAGCTTCAACGGGCAGCGTCCCGCCCGCCGATGACGACGACTATCCCGTCGACCCGAAGCTTTTCCAGGAGATGAAGTTCCGCAACATCGGCCCGCATCGCGGGGGACGCGTCACCGCCGTGGCCGGAGTCCCCGGCGCGAGGGACACGTTCTACATGGGCTCCACCGGCGGGGGGGTCTGGAAGACCACCGACGGCGGCGTGATCTGGTCCCCGATGTCCGACAAGGACTTCAAGACCGCATCGATGGGCGCGATCGCGGTGGCTCCCTCCGACGTCAACGTCGTCTACGCGGGGACAGGCTCGGCCTGCGTGCGCGGCAACGTGTCCCCTGGCGACGGCATGTACCGCTCGACCGACGCGGGCGAAACCTGGAAACGCGCCGGTCTCGAAGACGCGGGGCAGATCGGGCGCATCCGCGTGCATCCCCAGGATCCCGACACCGTCTGGGTCGCCGTGCTCGGACACGCGTTCGGTCCCAGCGCGCAGCGCGGCGTCTTCAAGTCGGCCAACGGCGGCGCATCCTGGAAGAAGGTTCTGAAGGTCAGCGATGACGTCGGCGCGGTGGATCTCGCCCTCGATCCCAAAAATCCCCGGATCCTCTTCGCCTCGACCTGGCGCGCCCGGCGCACGCCCTGGGAGATGGTGAGCGGCGGTGAGGGAACCGGGCTGTGGAAGAGCACGGATGGCGGCGACACCTGGACCGAGCTCAAGGATGGCCTCCCGGCGGGCCCGCTCGGCAGGATCGGCGTGGCCGTCTCCGGCGCCGACGGCAAGCGCGTCTGGGCCCTCGTGGAAGCGAAGGACGGCGGGCTCTACCGCTCTGACGACGGCGGCAAGACATTCAAGCTGATCAACTCCGACCGCAACATCCAGCAGCGGGCCTGGTACTACATGCACGTCTACGCGGACCCCGTCGACGCGGGGACTGTCTGGATCCTGAACGTGGGCCTGTGGCGATCCGACGACGGCGGCAAGACCTTCAACCCCGTGCGCGCGCCGCACGGCGACCATCACGACCTCTGGATCAACCCCGACGACCCCCGCGTCATGGTCAACGGCAACGACGGCGGGGCGAATGTCAGCTACAACGGCGGCAAGTCTTGGTCCACGCAGACCAACCAGCCCACCGCGGAGATGTACCGCGTGACCGTCGATCGCGAGTTCCCCTACCGCGTCTACGGCTGCCAGCAGGACAACACGTGCGTGTCGGTCCCGAGCCGGACACCGTCGAGCGGGATCACGCAGGCTCACTGGTACGTCATCGGCGGCTGCGAGAGCGGCCACGTCGCGGTGGATCCGCGCAATCCCCTCGTCACCTACAGCGGCTGCTACGGCGGCACCATCGGCCGCTACGATCACGCCACGGGGCAGGAACGCGAGATCATGGCCTGGCCGCAGCTTGCGGTGGGGCAGGCGCCTCGCGATCTCAAGTACCGCTTCCAGTGGAACGCCCCCATCCGCCTCTCGCCGCACGATCCGACGATCCTCTACCACACGTCCCAGCACGTGCACCGCTCCCTCGACGAAGGGCAGAGCTGGTCGATCATCAGCCCGGATCTGACGCGCAACGATCCCGCGCGCCAGGATTTCTCCGGCGGGCCCATCACCCGCGACAACACCGGCGTCGAGGTGTACGGGACGATCTTCGCCTTCGAGGAATCAGCGAAGGTGGCGGGGCTCCTCTGGGCCGGCAGCGACGACGGGTTGGTGCACCTGTCGCGCGATGCAGGCGAGACGTGGGAGAACATCACGCCGGCGAAGATGCCCGAGTGGGGGCAGGTCAACATGATCGACCTGTCCGCGCACGGCGGCTCGAGGGCCTTCATCGCGGTCACGCGCTACAAGCTGGACGACTTTCGCCCCTACATCTTCCGCACCGACAACCTCGGACAATCCTGGGAGCTGCTGACCGACGGAAGAAACGGCATCCCCGCGGATCATCCGGTGCGCGTCGTGCGCGAGGACCCCGATCGCAAGGGGGTGCTCTACGCCGGAACGGAGTTCGGGCTCTACGTCTCCTTCGACGACGGGGCACGCTGGCAACCCCTTCAGCTCAACCTCCCGATCACTCCGGTGACCGACCTGGCCGTCACGCGCCAGGACCTGGTGGTGGCCACGCAGGGACGCTCCTTCTGGATCCTCGACGACGTCACGCCGCTGCACGAGGTGAAGAGCGTCGCCGCAGGCAGCGTGCGTCTTTTCCGCCCGCGCGACACGGTACGCTTCGGCTCGGGGGGCGGCGGTGGGGGCGGCCGGGGCCCCGCCGGCGAGAATCCCCCCACGGGCGTCATCGTGCAGTACACGCTCCCCCCTCAGGCGGATTCCAAACCGGCCAAATCTGCCGGCGCATCGGAAACCGCCAAGGTCGCCGATGCGGCCGGCACGGACGCGGCCGCGTCGCCAAAGGCGCATGAGATTGTCCTGGAGATCCTCGACGCCGACGGCACGCTCCTGCGCCGGCTCTCCAGCCTGAAGGACGAGCCCTATGCTCCCGATCCCGAGGCGCGCTTCAGGCCGCCGGACTCCCAGAAGCCGCGCAAGCTCACGGCGAAGGAAGGGATGAACCGCTACATCTGGGACTTCCGGCTTCACGACGCCGAGATCGCGGAGGGCTCCGTGCTCTGGGGAAGCGTCGAGGGGCCGCAGGTGCCACCGGGCCGCTACAAGGCGGTCCTCAAGGTGGGAGAGGTCACGCAGTCGCACGAGTTCATGGTGAAGCGCGATCCCCGTCTTGCGCTGCAGGATGAGGATCTGGTGCAGCAGTACCGGCTCAGCGTGGAGATCCGGGACAGCATCTCTCAGAGTCATCGCGCCCTCAAGCAGATCCGCGACATCCGCGAGCAGGTGGACGACCTGGTCAGGAGAGTCGATCTGACCGGAAAGGGTGACGGGCTCAAAGGTATATCCGACCCGATGAAAAAGAAGCTGACGACCATCGAGGAGGCCCTTCACCAGACGAAGGCCACCTCCGGTCAGGACGTCCTCAACTTCACGCCGATGCTCGATAACCAGCTCGTCGCCCTCCTTGGCGTGGTGGAGAGCGCCGACGCGCGGCCCACCGACGCCGCACGCAAGCGCTACGAGGAGCTGCGCGCCGAGCTGAACGGACATCTGGCGCAATTGTCCGGCGTGATCCGCACCGAACTCGCGGCCTTCAACGAGACGATCCGCGGCCGCGACGTCGCACCGGTCATCGTGACGCCCCTGGTGGACTCCGCCAGCGCCGTGCGGACGGCCAGCGACGCTGCCGATCCGGAGCGCAAGTGACCCGTTCGCACGCCAACAGCGCGCTCGTCACGGCCATCTGCCTGGTCGCGTTGTGTGCGCCACCGGGAGACGCTGCGATGGCGCAGACGTCCGATCTCCCTGAGGAGGCCCTCCCCCGCGCCCAGGCGCTCATCCGCGATCGCAACTACACGATCGGATCCACGCCCCACTTCAGGGTCCATTCGGACGATCCGAGGCTCGACACGAAGAAGACCGCCGAGCTGCTCGAATCGTTCCGCCAGTACTTCGAGGCGGATTGGGCGGCATTCCCCGGACGAAAGACCGACGACGCTCCGGCGCAGTTCTTCCTCTTCTACTCGCGCTTCAAGTACAGCCAGCTGGGCGGCCCCCAGTTCCGCGAGACGGGGGTGTCGGCCCCCGGGCACTACAACACGCAGGCCGACATCGTCGCGATCCACACCGACACCGTGGACGTTGGGAACCTCCCCGACCTGCTCATCCACGAGACCACGCACCAGCTCACGCACATCACGCTGTTGGGCCCCGGCACCTACGGCTCCCCCTGGCTGATGGAGGGGCTGGCCGAGTACTACGGCAACATGAAGCGCAGTCCGAAGGAGGGATTCCAGCCAGAACGATTCGGCGACAAGGGCGTAGCCCTGTTCCGCGATGGTCCCAAGTCCGGCCCGCAGATCAGGAGCGACGAGCTGAGACAATACAAGAAGGAGCTTTCCAAGGGGATCGCTGCTCCGGTCGAAGTGCTGGTGAACATGCGGGATCCCGGGCAGTTCCTTTCCGATGGGCTGTTGCAGCGCTACACCGCATCGTGGATGCTGGTGCATTTCCTGATGCAGGGTGAGGGGGGACGCCATCGGGAGGGCTTCGCCCGCTACATCGCGCAGGAAGCCGCGGGAGTATCGGGCGCTACGGCGCTCTACGAGGCGCTGGGCATCGATGCCGCGGCGCTCCAGACCGCGTTCGAGGACCATGTCAAACATCTCTAAGGGCCCGGCGAGACGCGCCCTGCAACCCCCCGGCCGGGGCGCCCGTATTGAACTGCACGCCGCGGCAGCGGCGCGGCGCACGCCGGCAACAGTCGGTGAGGCCCCCTATCCATGGAGAGACTCATGCCCAGATTCAGGTTCGTCCTTCTCAACGCCCTGGTCCTCGCGCTCGCAGCGCCGGTCCTCCTGATGGCCCCGCCGCACGCCGAAGCGGCCTCACCCTCGCCTGCGGCCGCGGCCGAGTCCGCGAAGCTCCAGCAGCTCCTCGAGGACTCCTTCGAGGAGAACCTGGAGCTGAATCCGATCCAGGCCACGGCGATCGGCGACGCGCGCTACAACGACCTTCTCCCCAACTTCCTGTCCAAGGAGGACATCGCAAGACAGGAGCGCTACGCCAGACGCTGGCTCGAGCAGATGAAGAAGCTGGATCGGTCGCTTCTGGCGGGGCAGGACCGGCTCTCCTACGACATCTTCGTGCGCAACCAGGAGCTGTCCCTGGAGGGGGCCCGCTTCCCCGGCGAGCTGATCCCCATCGATCAGATGTCGAGTCTGCACTCGTTCTTCGCGCAGATGGGCTCCGGGCAGAGCATCCAGCCCTTCCAGACCGAGAAGAACTATCGCGACTGGCTGTCGCGCGCAACGGCCGGCGCCGCCATCTTCGATCAGGCGATCGTCAACATGCGCGAAGGAGTGCGCCGCGGCATCACCAATCCCAGGATCCTGATGGAGAAGGTCCTCCCGCAGCTCGAGGCGCACTTCGTGGATGACCCGACCAAGAGCGTTTTCTATCAGCCCATCGTCAACATGCCCGAGTCGTTTTCGCCGGCCCTGCGCCAGGAACTGACGACCGCCTACACGAAGATGATCACGGAGACCGTCGTCCCCTCCTTCCGGCGCCTGCACGATTTCATCCGCGACGAGTACCTGCCGAAGTGCCGCGAGACGATCGCGTTCTCCGCGCTTCCCGACGGTGAAGCCTGGTACGCCTTCCAGGTGAAGACGCAGACCACCACCGACATGACCCCCGACGAGATCCACCAGTTCGGACTCTCCGAGGTGGAGAGGATCACGGGCGAGATGAGCGACGTCATGAAGCAGGTGAAGTTCGAGGGAGATCTCCAGGAGTTCTTCCGGTTCCTCGAGACCGACCCACGCTTCTACTACACGACCAAGGAGGAGCTGCTCCAAGGATTCCGCGATCTCCAGAAGAAGATCAACCCGAAGCTGACGAAGGCCTTCGACGTCTTCCCCAAGGCCGACTACGAGGTGGTCGAGGTGCCCGAATTCATGGCCGCCTCCTCGGCAGGGGCCTTCTACCAGCCCGGCACGCCTGACGGCTCGCGCCCGGGGCGCTTCTTCGTCAACACCTACAACCTCAAGGCGCAGCCGAAGTACGGGATGGAGACCCTGTCGATCCACGAGGCGGCTCCCGGACACCACTTCCAGATCTCGATCGCGCAGGAGGTGAAGGAGCTCCCCCGTTTCCGCCGCTTCGGCGGCCAGAGCGCCTTCTTCGAAGGGTGGGCTCTCTACGCCGAGTCACTCGGGCGCGAGATCGGGCTCTTCGAGGATCCCTACCAGTACTTCGGGCGCCTGAACGACGAGATGCTGCGCGCGATGCGCCTCGTGGTGGACACGGGGATGCATCACAAGAGCTGGACGCGCGAGCAGTCGATCAAATACATGATGGACCACTCGTCGATGGCCGAGAGCGACGTGATCGCCGAGGTGGAGCGCTACATCGCCATCCCCGGTCAGGCTCTCTCCTACAAGGTCGGCCAGCGGGTCATCGCCGGGCTGCGCGCGCAGGCGCAGGCGGCCCTCGGCAGCAAGTTCGACCTCAAGGCGTTCCACCGCGCCATCCTCATCGACGGCTCGCTACCGATGGGCGTGCTCAAGACCAAGATGGACGAGTGGATCGCGGGTCAGAAGAACGTCGTGCGCGTGTCCGAGGCCGGGGGTTAGAGCCGCAGGGACGGCAGGCGCCTTCAACGGGAATGCCTCAGCGTGAGATCCGGATGGAGCCCTCGACGATGGCGAAGTAGAGGACCGTGTCGCCGACACGGATCCGATCCTCGTGACGGAGCGGGGACCAATCCTGGAGCCGCTTCCCGTTGATGAACGTGCCGTTCGTGCTCGCCAGGTCGCGGAGGAAGTAGGCGTCGGGCCCCAGCAGCGAGATCTCGACGTGCTTGCGGGAGATCTTGGCATCGTC
>Ga0137432_1000816_pt1 | contig 12119 bp, 10 predicted proteins | sample EasRivERMZT820_2_FD_102337 | JGI IMG/M metagenome (GOLD analysis project Ga0137432, IMG submission 102337) | Soil microbial communities from meander-bound floodplain in the East River, Colorado, USA - East River MetaG ERMZT820_2 | ecosystem: Environmental > Terrestrial > Soil > Floodplain ...
CCAGGCCATTGAAACCTGAGCCCTGCCAGAGAAGGCGATCCAAATTCACCGAAGAAACAAACAACGAAGAAGACAAAGACAGCTTTTAATATGAAGAAAGAAAAGAAGGAATAAAAGCCGCCCGCACTTGACACTTTACCCATAGCAGGGGTCAGGGCGTGGTATTGTCATATTCGTCTCCGAGGTTCTCCTGTGCTCGGGATTGCCGAGAGACCACACCCAGGAATGTGACAATACCATTCCCTGACCCTTTAGGATCATTCCCGGGAACCCTTTTCCCTCTTCATGCCTCATACAGAAGGCAATGGTTGACGGCCGGCGCTGCGTCGGGCCATTGCGTAGGAGCCAACGCTGTACAAGAACACGAAAGGATTTGCATGAACACTCGACTCGACCGTTCACCGCTGGCAGCTCACATCGCCATGGTACTCGCGCTCACATTAGTTCTGGGATCGTCCACAGCCTTTGCCGGGAAACGCCCAGGCGGAGGAGGCGGAGGGAGCGGAGGCACCACAGCAAAGCCGCCGACGCCCACCAACTTCCGCGTGACTGCGAAAACGGCCTACACCATTTCCGTCGCCTGGGATCCGGCTCCGGCCACCTCCAGGGACTTTAATTACCACCTCTCGGGCGCCTACCACGTTACCCCGGCCATTCTGCCCAAAACGGCCACCAGCCACACGTTCACCGCACTCGCTCCGGGCAACGAATATTGGCTCTTCATCTATGCCAAAGACGCCGCTGGCAACGTCTCGGGCCAGGCCAACCTCGGCCCTGTCCGTCTGCCTGGCGACACCACTCCGCCATGGACCGCCCCCGTCGTCTCTGTCGGTGAAGTTGGCGCCAATTACGCCCACCTCTCCTGGACCCGCGCCCAGGACGACGGCCCATACCATTACTCCTACGAACTCTGGCTCAACGGCAGTCTTTTATACAGGAGCGATTACCCGAGAAACGTTATCTCAACCACTCTCCGCTTCCTCCAGCCGGCCACTACCTACGCCGTTCAGATCCGCACCATCGATTTCGGCGGTAACCCATCGCCGTTGAGCGATCCCGTCGCCTTCACCACGCTCCCGGCCAATCCCAACGACACCACCCCGCCGACCGTACCGGCTAATGTGTTCGCGTACGGTTTTGGCGACCTTGAGATGCAGTTGTCGTGGGCGCAATCCACCGACGACTTCGACGCCCAGGCGAACATCCGCTACGATGTCTATGTGAACGGGCGCTTTGAGGACGTGGTATTTGGTTCCGGCGGCCCGAGAGTCATTTACGGCGACTTCGGCCACAACCTCATCGAAGTCTTCGCGACCGATACCGCTGGCAATACATCGGCGGCGGGCACCTTCAGGATATTCTTGTGAGTCCTTCCGGACGGGCACCGCGTGGCCGTCTGCAAAAACCGCAATCGTAGCAGTCGACGCGAGGAGACTCTGATCGTTTTTCTGAATCGGCGGACCGGCAGGTCCGCCCTACCGGTAGGGCGGCGTTGCTGCGCCGCCTCATTCGCCACGCCCCCTCAACCCTTCTCTGATTCCCGGCTTTCACGGGAGCAATCCCTCACTGTTCGCCGTCCAATGGAGTGTGAAACGATTGCTTTGGCTACTGCTCACCATGGCGACACCGCTCTTCGCCCAGACGGTTTCGACCAACCACTACGACACGTTGAAGAACTCACGCTGGTTTGCCATCTCCGGCGGCTTTGCCAATGCCACCACGCCCGAGAGCTACGCGGTCGCGGCCATTTGCGAACAAACCAATGCCACCTCCACGTTCCAACGCCTGCTTCAGGAACCCGCGCCCGCCCAGCAACTCTACGGCCTGCTCGGACTGCACCTTATCAAGGCGGGTGAATTCAAAGCAGCCCTGCCATCGTTGCTGATCAGCAAAGCCAAAGTGCGGGTGCTGATGGGCTGCATCGCCGGCGAGCGCGACGTGGCCGAAGTGGCCCGGCAAATCCAGAACAATCAATGGCGCCTCCGCGTCGTGCCTGTGCCGGGCGGCAAATACGCGTCGGCGGTGGTGGAGCATTAAATCGGTTAACAGTGCGCTCTTGCAACGCTCGACCATCAGAACGATTCACTCCTCTGACAACACGGACGATTCGCGCTAACGTGCGTTCCGCTTGTTTGCGTGACAAGGCACACTCCCACACGCGAATGACGGTCCAACCCGCGCCACGCTTTGGTGGCCCTCCGCCAGGAGTTGGCAACGTAGCGTCTTCGTTGTTGATAAAGGACAGGAAGGGGTCCTCACAATCGACAATCGGTTGCTTTGGCGGTCAGGTGTGACACGTAGCTGGCGCTGCCGATGTGCAGCCGCTGCGCTATTCATTGGCGGGTCATCGGGGTCTGTTCGCCGCGACATCAAATGGTAAATAGCACCGAGAAATCCTCCCGCAAAGGTCTTGGCATGGATGCAATTTCAGACCCCTTCAGACCCCTCGGCCGCGAGCAAGCTCGGTGTCACCGATTGCGCGCGATTGACGCTGTGTTATTCTGTCGCATGGGCCCAACCCTTTTAGCGGATAAATGCTCAATCCAGTCGTTGGCGCCAGAAGAACTCTATTCCGTCGGGTCGGTCTTTTACTTAAACGTTCCTCCGATTCTCATCCAGGAAATCGCAGGAGATCTGAAGAAAAAGTCTAAGCACGGGCCTCAACATGAAATTGGAGTTCTTGCCAAAAAACTCAATTGCTGCGTCCCGGAGGCCTCAATCAATCTTCACTATGTCTTCTTGTGTGAAGGAGAACTGCTCGGATTGCCGGTGCCCCAAGACGGACAAACCGTGATTGGTGGCGGGCAACGAATTACCGCTCCCGATGGCAAGACACTTGTCTTCCTCGATGAGCATCCCGACGAGGCTACATTGAGGCGGTGGTGTAACGGAGAAGTTACGCCTGAAGACGAGGCGTTTGCCGAGAAGCTCCGATCCACTACCAAGAAGGTGAATCTTGAGGCAATGGTGCAAAGCTTTCAGCCATCGTTGAAAGGATTGCCCAGGCTTAAAAACCTTCATGACGTCGCCCGGTCGGTTGATCATCACCTTGCCACTACAGACCAATTCAAATCGCTGTGCACCGCTATGGATTGCTTGAAGCTCCAGGAATCAAAGCGCGAAGAGGCGGCCCGGCGCTGGGAGACTTTGCGGCCAACATCGCTGCGTGCATTTGCACCTTATACGTTCTCCATATACCGCGCGATTCATATTTTTACGGTGGGGATGGGCTGCAGAGTGATCGGCACCAGGGCAACCAATCAGCTGGATCTGGAGTATCTCTTTTACCTGCCATTTTGCCACATCTTTTCCTCTGGGGATAATTTCGTGATTGAAATGTCACGGGTGCTCATGCGGCCAGGGCAATTATTTGTGGATGCAGACACGTTAAAGGGAGATATGCGAGCCATAGCACGCATTCGGAATGCACGCTCTGAGTCGGCCCGTTCCGCCTTGATCGACCATTATGCCAAGCACCCCCACGGGAGGTTCAATAACCCTTTGTGGAGAAAGGCCTTAAAACCTTGGGAACGTGACCGAAATCTTAGCACGCTGCCGCCAGATGTCAGCAAAAGGCTGTTTGAAGAAGCAAGGCAAGACATCGCCGAGCTTAAGCGCCGTGGACTGGTCCAATGAATGTTGCTGATATAAGAACCTTGTCCGACAAGGAAGTTCGGCAAATCGAGAAGCTTGCGAAGAAAACTAAGATTTCAGAGATGCTCTCTTTTTTTGAAGGGCTGCCACGTCATTTCAAGGTGCCTCGCCCGCTCCTGTTAGGATCCAACAATCAGTTTGAGATCTTGGTTGATGGATTCACTACGAAACAGCGAGCCATAAGCGCAATCAGAGATCTGGATGAACCCTTTAACCCCAACCTCACGCTTCAGCGAACTCTTTTGGCGAAGCGGCGAGAAAAGCGTCTTAACACCATGCGGGCGATATATTCGGAGCTTCGTCAGGGATTTGGAAAGGTTTGTCTGGCCGAAGGTGTTAGCGAGTGCCGAGGAAAGATTGTGCGTGCGCACTCGCTCCAGAAGGCTGCGTTCAGGCCGCACGCCCGAAATGGTCACGTCTACGAATTTGATCCTTTCGCTGTCAAATCCAGTGGAATTCACCCAACTCTGATCGGAGTCAACGAAGCGACTACTTTCACAGGATTCTGCGAGCATCACGACGGAAATTTATTTGCACCGATCGAGCAACAACCATTTGTCGGTGAGCCGAAGCAGTTCTTCCTCTATCATTACAGGGCTGTCGCACAGGCCTTTTACAGCCGCGCGTACAAAGCCTCAATCTTTCAGCGCGCGTTTCCAGAGGTTAATCAGCAAGTGCCAATGGACTCGCTGAACTGGATGACGGAGCGAATCTTCCTCGATAAAGTTGATGCGGCCGAACTGCGTCAGCAGAAGCTGAAGTATGAATCGCGCATGGCGGCACAGGATTGGGATGCGGTTGAAGGATACGCTTGGACGGGCAAGCATCCGCCCGACATGTTCGCGGCGGACTTTTTCGCTCCTCGCAAGGATTTTTCGGGACGGATGCTTCAGGATTCCAAGAGTTTAATGCCCTTAAAATGGCTGTCACTAACAGTAACATCCTCGGGCGGTAATGCGCTTGTGTTACTGTGCGCTGAAAGGGGATCTGAAGTGCTTCGTTATGTCGCCGGTTCGCTTCAAAGGCTCCCGGTTCAGGATCGTAGCAACGTCATTCTCCACTATGTATTTTGCCAACTGGAAAACTTCATATTACTGCCTAACTGGTGGGATAATGTTCTGGATTCGGATAAAAAGGCGCTCGTGAACGCATTCAACTCAAAGTATTTTCCGCGAACCTTGCCGAGAGTTTGCGATTGGAATCTCGACGAACGGGCTAGCTAATCTGAGTGGCGTTCCAGTAGGGTCAACCATAGCAACTTTAAACAGTTAACAAATTACTGAATTGCTCCGGTCTGATAATAGGGATTCTTTTGAATAACCATGGGATCGAAGAACACCGCAGGAGTATGACAATAACCGACAGAAATGGACTCAGTCGCCGCGAACCAGCTCCAGCATTCACCCTCACGGATAAACCAGCCGGAAAAAGACGTTGGAACTGGACGGGTTGATTGGGATCAAGAACCGGTTCGTGGCAGCCGAACCGGGAACGGTGAACCACATCCCGCGCGCAGCGATGTTGACGGAGTTTGATTCAAGCTGGGAACCTACGTAGTTCTGAGCATGAGCAGGGAAACTGAGGCGACAAGACGCGATTTCTTTCACGCTTGGCGAAGGCCGTGGGTCTGGCTCCCTCACTTCTCGCGCAACCGTTTTCCGGCACAGCGCTGCTCCCCAGGCTGATTTTCGGAGGTCTCCTGAACAAATCCCCCGAGAGCGCCTCTCCGCCGCAAACAATTCTTGGTGCCCGACCGCTTACCACTGACGCAGGGCGCCGGCTGCGAACCTTCAGGGAACCACCAGGGAGTTCAAGTACACCTCCAGCATCGTATATCCATCGGCATTAACGGCATTAGCCACGTTGGGATCATTCAGCTGCAAACCGCGCGCCTTCTTCCATTCGTCCGGAATGCCGTCCCTCGCGGTGTCCACCGGCGGTTCACCGGAGGTATAGGCCGGCCAGCCGCCCACTTCCCTTTCGTCATTGATGATCTTGCCCGTGCCGTTGCGCACATTCGAAACGATTCGCGCGTCCACCGAGTCGCGCCTGAGTCGAGTCGCCCCGGCGTTCCTGAGGACCAGCTCAAAGGCCTCTGCGGCGGATTGGGTCTGCACCTGCGGCGCGGGGAATGGCGCCGAGCTTTGCAGGGATCGCTCGCCAAGGACGCCTTTCCAATTGTCCCGGCCGACATCGGGCCTGCCTACCATGAAGTTGCCATTGACATAGATGGACGCGGGGAGGGCCACTTTGGGGTCGAAGATGAAGTAGCGCTGAATGCTGGAGGGACCAGCGCGCAGGTAGTTGTTGACGTAATTCAAAGTCCGCAGATCCCCACCACCACAGTAACTACCCCAGTCGTAGAGCACGTTGTTGCGAAAATCGCATTGGACTGTGATGTCGCCCCAACGCGGAACGCGGCCCTCCATGTGCGCGAAAAGGTTGTGGTGCCAGGCGCTGCGGTCGCCGCCCACCCCGGTCGCGAAGGCATGCCGCTGTCGGTTGTTGCCTTCCGCAATGATGCACCACTGCACGGTGTAGCGGTCGAGCGACCCGCCGGTGTGCAGGGTTTGGGGGTTGCCCCAACTGCACGAGCAATGGTCAACGATGAAGTTGTCGCTGTCGGAAGCGCGGAAGCTTTCGCCCCGGAACTGACCGGTGTTGTTTCCGGCGCGGATGCGCAGGAAGCGGATGACGACGTCGTGCGTTCCCGACAATTCGAGGGCAGTGCCGTCGCTCTCGTTTTTCTTGATGCAGATGCCGTCACCGGGCGCCGTCTGGCCTGCAATCGTCAGGTAGGGCTCGCGAACTACCAACCCCTTGGTTTCGATCAAACCGCCAACACGAAAGATCACCGTGCGGGGGCCTTTGGTTTCTATCGCCTCGCGAAGGCTGCCAGGGCCGGAGTCATTGAGATTGGTCACGAACAGAACTTTGCCGCCGCGTCCGCCCCTGGCATAGGCGCCATAACCCTCGGCGCCGGGGAACGCCAGGGGGCCGCCCCCAATAGGGGTCTGCTGCGCATCCACTTGGCGGTAGAACTCCCGATAGGCGGATTCGACAACCGCCCGATCGAATCGAAAGGATTTCGCCTTCTGCGCAGTTCTATACGGAATCATTTTGCCAGAAGTATCTCCAACGTGCGGATCGGTTAGCATAATGTCGCACTTGGTCCGGCCCCCTCGGTAGGTGAGTCTCCACTCGTAAGCCTTGCCCTCGAACTCCGCGCGCACGGCAGCGCCTTCTGGCAAATCGGTGAACTCGCCTTGGCACTTCTTCGGACCGCCAATCAGCAGAATGTCACCCGACGGGGGCGCGGCCAGCAGATGGAGCACCAGCCTGCACGTCCCCACGCCGTTGCCCTTGTTATCGGGAACGGGGAACCTGACCTGCCCCTCCGTCTTGCCCCATGTGAAGATCGGAGTCACGCCCTCGGCGTCGATATCGAAAATCAGTTCGGTCGCGCTCGGCGGCGGTTCCTTTTCCACTTCCAGATAATTATAAACGCCAATGGAAAGATAGTCCTCCACCGCGATGCCGGACGCCTTCGATCCAACGATGTGCAGCGTGCAATGGCTGCCAGACGAATTGCCCAACGCGATGTTTTTGGTGACCACGGAGCCGCCCTGAATCTCGATGGCGCCGCGGCCCCGCTGGCCCGGCCCACCACCGCCGGAAACAAAGATTATGCCGGCGAACAGATGGCCCGACTTTACCACCAATCGGCCATCCGATCCGTTGTACTTGCCAACATCCATGCCTCCACTCGCGGTCAACGAGGGCCCGTCCAGGATCAGGGAGGCCAGACTATTGCCACCGTCACCAACGCTCAAGCGGGTCACCAGCACGTTCGTGTGGGCCAAGATCACCTGGCTGGGCTTGTCCTGCGTGCCGTTGATCCGGGCTTCGGCCGTTCGTGACGGCAGCGTGCCGCCCCACATGGCGGCGTTTTCCCAGGCGCCCCCACCGCCTTTCCACTCGACCGTCGTTCCCGCCCATGACGCCGTCGCACTGGCCACGGTCAAAAGGCCTGCGGCGAGGCGGGTCACGGTTTGAAGCGCCGTTGCCACGGAGTTCGCCTGAGGAATGGATCTTCGGTGGGACCAGAACCAACCCGGTGAGCCTGGGCTTGTACTCATGGCGACGGGCTACCACGTTTCCAAGGAGCCGTCAATTACACGGCGAGACCGAACTGGACAGGTTGATTGGGTCGACAAATGGTTCGTGGCAGCCGAACCGGGAACGGTGAACCACATTCCGGGCGCAGCGATGTTGACTGCGTTAGATTTAAGCCGAGAGCCCACGTAGTTCGACGGCCAGGAGAGCTGGAGCGTGTTGCCCGACCGAATGCTGGACAGGCTGCGGTTAGTATTCTGCGGCCGGCAAGGGCAACATGGACGGGACGGGGTCAGTCAATGGTATTGACATATTTTCGCTGATGGACTGGCGTCGGGCCATTGTCCGCAAGTCCGGAGCGGCGAAAACAATAACAGCGATTATTTGACGCATCTGCTTTACCATCGGAACATGGCAAGGCACCGCGTTATTTTGGCCAGTTACTAATCAGGTGCCACCAGTGTTCGAGTCGTTTCCGGTAGATGGCCGGATTCGGCATCCGTTCAATCAGCGTCTGGTTGCCAAGTGATTTGTCCGGCCACAAATGCAACTGCTTTTCGATGCCAAGTTCTTTGGCGAGCCTTGAAACGGTGTGCAGCGCATTTACGGCGTAGTTCTGCCAGCTTTCGCGAGTGGCGAAGACCTCGGTGCGGAGGATGGTATTGTTCGCCCTCACTCCAACCCTCTCCCCCAGGAGAGGGAGAAAACCTAACTCTGCCGCATGGCGTTCGATGCGGGCCACATTCTCTGCCCGGATGTTAATCGGTTCGTGGAAAATTGTAATAGGTTTCAGTTCGGCGACGGCTTGCAGCGTGGCGCGCAAGTCGGCCTCATCGCACTCCGGATAGGTGGGTGCGATCGCAACATAGACGTGCAGCCCCGCCTCCTTCGCGGCGCGCAGTGTGGCTAATCGCTGCGACGGCGCAGGGGCTTTCGGCTCATACACCTTTGCCAAATCATTGCGTAGTGTTGGCAGACTCATCCCGAACACAAGGCGTTTGCCGAAAGTCTTGAACAAATCGAAATCGGCCCGTGCCAGCGGACTGCGGGTAAGAATACGGACGTTGAGCGTAGATTGATCGCGAATCAGTTCGAGTGCCCGACGTACCAAGAATCGCGCGTGCTCAGCCAATTCACGCTGCCGCGCCGGGTCTGGATGGCGAATCACTTGATACGGGTCGGTCGTGCTGCAATAAATTACAGCGCGATTCCCGTCCGGCTTGAGTTGTTTGCGTGGCGTATTCTCAGCGGCGCGAAGTGATGCAAGGAACTTGCCCTCATCCCATGGGCGGAGCAAAACGTAATTGCCCCACTCAGCGTCCGGATCTTTCACGCCATATTCTGCCAGTTTCGGGCCTTGCTTGATCGTCGCCGCGCTTAGCACATAACAAAACCGGCACGCGTGCGAGCACCCCACCGCAATGTTGAACGCCCAATTCGACAGGCTTTTGTAAACAAAATTGTTCGGCGCAATCACCGCAGGGGCATGCCACATCCCCACGCGGTTGTCACCTGGCGGAAGTGAAGGCTGGCGCGCAATTGCGTCCAATGTAGTAGCCGCTGTGTCGAGAAATGTCATCATGGCCTCAAAATGTTTGGGCGATCTTTACGGCCGTTTTTGCACCGCGCTCGTTGCCCGCCGCAAAACATAGCAGATAAAGGGGTGTGTTTGCAGAATTGTGCAGCGCGAGTGGGTTATCACGCCGGGCGGTACAACGGCGGTCCCATCGTCGGCCACGGAGGCGCGGAGCCCGAAACTCCTAATCATTCGTGCCAATTCGCGAAATTAGCGTCTTGTCATGTTAAAAGTCAGTTTCGACATCTCACCCTGGAGAGAAGTTTCGAGTTTCTCGTTTCTAGTTTCTGGTTGTTGGAGGCATGGAGATTCCCTTTCGACCCCTCACCCTGACCTCGCTCCACTCTCCCGCAGACACTTCATCCGGTCTTCGGCCACGTGGACTCGCTCGCGCCCGCTCTCTCGGCCCTTGCGGGCTTTCGGCTCCGCCGAATTCCTTTCGCTGCTTCCCTAGCAGCTCAAGTCTCCCCATCGGGATGCGGAGAAGGAGAATCGAAACGGAGAGGGAATTGCAAAAAGAAATTCTCTGCGCCTCGGTGTCTCGGTGGCGAATCACAAGTGATTGAGCTTCCCGAGCAGCTTAAGTCTCCACATCGGATGCGGAGAAGGGAGAGGGATGCTTTGAAATATCAAACCGGAGTGCCATCCGTGACCAATTTTCCAGTCGCGCGCAAGGTCTTCAGCTCCGCAATGATTCCCCGCCAGTAGCGGCGATCCGCTTGTTGCAGTTCAAGGATGCGTCGCTGCATCCATTCGCTCACCTGCCGTTCGACGGATTCCGTTACGTCCTGCGTGGAGACCCATTGCCGGCCAAGCTCGCCGATAGCAGAACTCAAATCTGCTGCGGACAGGTCCACTGCCTTGGGATGTTCGCTAAAAAAGATTCTCAGCTCCGGCAGTGTGAAGATGTTTTGCAGCGCCCAGTGAAGGTCGCCTGGCGTCTGAGGGCATTCGGGCTGGTCGAACCATGCGAGGGCCAGTTTGCTGATGACCGGATAATCTTCGAGCCGTTGCGTTTTTTTCAATTCCACCAGCGGTTTGAGGCCGATGGTGTGAACCGCCCCCCACTCGGTTTCCATCCATCGCGCCGCGCTGGCCGCAGTAGCGAATGAGCCCACGCGCGGCGGCTGACCCATGACATCGAGAAAAATGCCGGCTTCAGTTTCAGATGGCAAAACAAAGTGGAAACCATGTCCGCGCCGGAGGTTTTCCACCGTCAATTCAGGCGTGAGCTTGTAAAAACCCCCATGGCAATCCCGCAATGAGGCGATGAAACGGTCGCGGTTTTCAGAGGTGGGATTGATCCAGAGGTCGATGTCTTCCGAGAAAGTGGCCGCGCCATAGAGGACGGTGGCCTGTCCGCTGATGAGCAGGTACTCGACACCCCGATCGCTAAGGCTTTGGAAAAAGTTTGCGATCATGCACCGCCTTGAGGTCGCGAAGACGCGAGCGCATTTGCCAGCTGCGGCGTAATCGTTCCCCTGGGGAGAGTCGCCGCCAGACGTCAGCTTTGTAGGGAGACTGCGACTCGTTTAACGACGGGGAGGACGCTGGATCGTTCGGGTTGGATTTAACGTTTCGATCATCTTGTAGCCTTCGGCTCATTGGGTTTGAGTGTGTTTGATTTGCCCAGCGAAGGCAATCCGCAAAGCGTCGCAGGAAGATTCTACTGTCTGTTTTTTTCGTTTCCGGGTTGTTGGCCACGGAGGCGCGGAGGCACGGAGAGTCAGTTTCGACACCTCACCCTGGCCCTCTCCCCACTCTCCCGCAGATACCTCATCCGGCCTTCGGCCACGTGGACTCGCTCGCGCCCGCTCTCTCGGCCCTTGCGGGCCTTTGGATGCGGAGAAGGGAATCGAGGCGGAGAAAAGGAATTCTCCGTGTCTCAGTGTCTCGGTGGCCAAAACGGGGGAACCCTATTTCTCAATTTGTAACATATTCACTTGCCGAAAATATCCACCCTGATAGGGTCTGCGGGTGATTCGGAGCTTTCGCTGCAAGGAAACCGAAAAGATATGGAACGAACAGCACTCAAGACGGTTTCCTGGTCAGATCCAGGAAAAGGCTCTGCACAAGCTGCAAATGTTGCATGCCGCTCGGGCATTGCAGGACTTGCGAGTGCCGCCCGGCAACCGTCTGGAAGCGCTCAGAGGCGACCGCGCAGGTCAGCACAGCATTCGCATCAACCAGCAGTGGCGCATCTGTTTTGTCTGGCGCCATGGCGATGCGCACAACGTCGAAATTGTCGATTATCATTAGAATGAAAAAGCTCAAACCAGCGCATCCCGGAACGATCCTCCTGGAGGAGTTCATCGTGCCTCTTGGCTTGACCCAATATCGTGTCGCAAAGGAGTCAGGCATTGCTCACTCCACCATGACGCAGATTGTCAATGGGCGCCGCCCTATTTCGGTGGAAAATGCGATTCGGCTCGGGCTTTACTTTGGCACAACCGCTGAGTTTTGGATGAATCTGCAAATGGACTACGATCTCCGCCTGGCGCGGCGCATGAAGCTCAAAGCTCTGGAAAGGGAGGTTAAACCCCTGGATCGGGCCGCTTGAGGGATTCTGAAAGTTTCGAGTTCCTCGTTTCTGGTTTCTGGTTGTTGGTCACGGAGGCGCGGAGGCACGGAGAGTCAGTTTCGACAGCTCACCCTGGCCCTCTCCCCGGCCGAGGCGGAGAGGGAATCGCAAAAAAGAATTCTCGGTGTCTCGGTGGCGAATCACAAGTGATTGAGCTTCATTCATCCGAAGACCAGCAATATTTTCAGTCTA
>Ga0137432_1000826_pt1 | contig 11949 bp, 12 predicted proteins | sample EasRivERMZT820_2_FD_102337 | JGI IMG/M metagenome (GOLD analysis project Ga0137432, IMG submission 102337) | Soil microbial communities from meander-bound floodplain in the East River, Colorado, USA - East River MetaG ERMZT820_2 | ecosystem: Environmental > Terrestrial > Soil > Floodplain ...
GCCACCGCTTCGCCGATCCTTCCCATCCCGACGATCCCGAGCGTCCGGCCCCGCAGGCCCACGCCCATCATCCAGGTCGGGTTCCAGCCCGCGAACTTGCCGCTTCTCAGCACATCGGCACCCTCGAGCGCGCGTCTCGTCACCGTCAGGAGCAGCGTCATCGTGATGTCGGCCGTGGCGTCGGTCAGCACGCCCGGTGTGTTGGTCACCGCGATGCCTCGCGCCCCAGCGGCCTTCACGTCGATATGGTTGAAGCCGACGCCGAAATTGGCGATCAGCTTCAATTGGGGCCCGGCGGCTTCGATGATCTCGGCTCCAACACGGTCGGTGACCGTCGGCACCAGGACATCGGCGGTCTTCACCGCCGCTTTCAGCGCGGCCGCGTCCATCGGCGTGTCGTCGAGATTGAGCCGCGCGTCGAACAGCTCGCGCAGGCGCGCCTCGATCCCCTCCGGCAGTCTGCGCGTGACGATGACGAGAGGCTTGTCCTTCATGGCGCGATCCCGGTTTGCGAATGTCCATTTGCAAACAGCGCACGCGCAAGTCAACCTGCGTTTGGTGCAATTGGCTTTTCAGCCGGGCCCACTTGCTCTTACATCGAAGGCCGATGATTCGCGTATTTCCATCGCGCTGTTTCGGAGTTGCCGTTGTCGCGGCGTGGCTTTCGGCCCTCGCAATGGTGGCCGCGTTCGCAGCGGCGTCCGGGTCGCAGCCCTATTTCGTCAGCATCAAGGTGGAAGAGGCCTATATGCGCGAGGGGCCTAGCGACATGCATCGCGTCAAATGGATCTATCAGCGCAAAGGCCTGCCGCTGGAAGTGATCGCCACCTTCGACGTCTGGCGGCGCGTGCGCGACATGGATGGGGAGGTCGGCTGGATGCACATGGCGCTGCTCACGCGCGACCGCACGGCGGTCGTCACCGGCGGGCCGGGTGCCGAGGTCTATGCCCGCGACGATGCGACGTCCGACGTCCTGGCCCGGGCGGAGCCCGGCGCCATCGGACGCCTGCTCGGCTGCGGAAAGCTCGCCTGCGAAGTGGAATTCACGGGCGCCGAGGGCTGGATCGCGCGGGCGCGCCTCTGGGGCATCCATGCCGGCGACGAGTACTGATCGCACGCTCGTTCCCGACTCGACCGCCGCCTCGTCCTTAGGCCGCGTCTCCTGGGTGCTCTTCGAGTGGGGGCGCAACCCCTATGTGCTCGTCATCACGATCTACATCTATGCCACCTATTTCAGCCGCGACGTCGTCGGCGACCCGGTGCGCGGTCAGGCGCTGTGGGCGGAAATCCAGGGCTTTGCCGGTCTTGGCGTAGCCCTGCTTGCGCCCTTTCTCGGCGCGATCGCCGATGCCGGCGGGCGGCGAAAGCCGTGGATTTTATTTTTCTCGATCGTGCTCGCGCTGAGCACGGCCACCCTATGGTTCGGTGAGCCGATGGGCATGGGACTGGGCCTTGCCGGTATCGGCGTCGTGGTGGCGCTCAGCAACATCGCCTATGACGGCTCGCTGGTCTTTCACAGCGCGATGCTGCCGGGGATCGTGCCGCCGGAGCGGGTCGGTACGTGGTCGGGCCTGGGGCTCGGCCTCGGCAACATGGCCGGCATCGTCCTGCTGGTTTTCGTGCTGGTTTTTTTCTACCTGCCGGCCGAGCCGCTGTTCGGACTCGACAAGGCCGCGCATGAGCACGAGCGCATCGTCGGTCCGCTCTGTGCGTTGTGGTTCGCGCTGTTCAGCATTCCGTTCTTTCTCTTTACACCCGACCGGCCCTCCACCGGATTGCCGGCCGGCGAGGCGGTGCGCCAGGGCATCTCGTCTGCGATCCGTACAGTGAAGAGCCTGAACCACTATCGCAATGTCGGCGCCTTCCTGCTGGCGCGCATGTTCTACAATGACGGTCTGAACGTGATGCTCGCCTTTGGCGGCATTTATGCCGTGGGCATTTTCGGCTGGGGCGAGATCGAAAGCGCGCTTTACGGGATCATCCTCTCGGTGTTCGCGGTGCTCGGTGGGCTCCTGGGCGGGCGCCTCGCCGATCGCATCGGCGCCAAGCGCGCGCTGCAGTTCTCCTTGACGGGCGTGATCATTGGCGCCCTGGCCTCGCTCGGCTATGCACCGGACCGGATTTTTTTCGTGGTGCCCTATCAGCCCGGCACCGTGGTCGCCGATCTTCCCGTGTTCCGAACCGCGCCCGAGCTTCTCTACATCGCCACGGTGATGCTGATCGCCGTCTGCCTCGTCGCCACCTATGCCAACAGCCGGACGATGCTGGCCCGCATCGCACCGCACTCCCGCATGACCCAATTCTTCGGTCTCTACGCCTTGTCCGGCGAAGCGACGGCCTTCCTCGCGCCGATCGCCATTGCCGTCGCGACGACCGCGACCGGCAGCCAGCAATGGGGCATGGTCACCACGACCGGCTTCCTGGCGCTCGGTCTGATCGGCCTTTCGTTCGTGCGCGAGGAGCGCGCCGAGGCGGTCTGATCTCTCAGCCGAACGTGCTCGTCGGCGTTCCGGGCTGTCGCGCTAACTCGGCCAGCCGGTCCCACTGGTCGGCGATGAACAGGTAGGAGTCGCGGGCCTCTCCGGCCGTCCGGTCGGCTTCGCGCCGGGCGGAGTCCGCCATCGCGCGGTAGCGGGCAAGCCGCTGGGAAATCAAAGAGTCTAAAGGTTTCATCGTGGACATCATTCGCCTTACACACCCACCCAATCCCCACGCGGGGCTGAAAACGCTGGGCGAGCGGCTAAGGTTCCGGCCGCACTGGAAAAAACGGCACCGTGGTTACCGTGTGGTTAATGCCGGAAGTGCCGGATGCCGGTGAAGACCATGGCGATTCCGAGTTCGTCGGCGGCGGCGATGACCTCAGCGTCCTTGACCGACCCCCCGGGCTGGATGACGGCCACAGCACCCCCTTCGGCCACCACGTGCAATCCGTCCGGGAAGGGGAAGAAGGCTTCCGACGCTGCGACCGAGCCCTGGGTCTTCGGCTCCGGCCAGCCCGCCGCCGCGGCCGTCTCGCGCGCTTTCAGCGCCGCCATCCGTGCCGCGTCGATGCGGCTCATCTGGCCGGCGCCGATGCCCACCGTCGCCGCATCGCGCGCGTAGACGATAGCGTTGGACTTCACGTGCTTCACCACCTTCAGCGCGAACAGCATGTCGGCGATCTGGCGCTCGGTCGGTTTGCGTTTGGTGACGATCTTGAGATCGTTCCGCGTCGTGATTGCATCGTCCCGGGTCTGGACCAACATGCCGCCGCCGACCGAGCGAAACCCGAGACCGGGCGCCCGCGCGTCGGGCAGGCCGCCCGCAACCAGCAGGCGCAGATTCTTCTTCGCCGCAAGCACCCGGCGCGCATCGTCATCGGCATCGGGCGCGATGATCACCTCGGTGAAAACCTTCGAGATCTCCTCGGCGGTGGCGCCGTCGAGCGTCCTGTTGAACGCCAGCACGCCGCCGAATGCGCTCAGCGGATCGCATTCGAGCGCCCGTCTGTAGGCATCCGCGAGCGACGATCCGACCGCAACCCCGCACGGGTTGGCGTGCTTGATGATGGCGCAAGCGGCCTGCTCCGTGCCGAATTCCGCCACCAATTCATAGGCGGCATCCGTGTCGGCGATGTTGTTGTAGGACAACTCCTTGCCCTGTACCTGCTCGGCTGTCGCCACGCCGTAACGCGTCTCGCCGCCGGTATAGAAAGCGGCCGCTTGATGCGGGTTCTCGCCGTAGCGCAACGGTGCGCGCAAGGTCCCCGTGAAGCTCCGCCGGCGCGGCGGTGCCGCATCGCCTGCCTTCGCCAGTTGCCCCTGCAGCCAGTTGGAGACGTTCGCGTCATACGCGGCCGTGCGCGCGAACGCCGTCTGCGCCAGCTTCAGACGCGTCTCGGCGCGCACCTTGCCGTTCGTGGAGGCCATCTCGGCCAGCACCGCGTCATAGTCCTCGGGATCGACCACGACCGTGACCCAGTCGTGGTTCTTGGCGGCGGCGCGGATCATCGCGGGCCCGCCGATGTCGATGTTCTCCACGGTCGTCTTGAAGTCGGCCCCACGCGCGACCGTCGCATCGAACGGGTAGAGATTGACCGCCAGGAGATCGATGCCCTCGATGCCGTGCGCCCGCATGGCTTCGGCATGGCCGGGGTGATCGCGCTCAGCCAGCAGGCCGCCGTGGATTTTCGGATGCAGCGTCTTGACCCGGCCGTCCATGATCTCGGGAAAACCGGTGACCGACGAAACCTCGGTGACCTCGAGACCCGCCTCGCGCAAAGCGCTGGCCGTGCCCCCGGTCGAAATCAGCTGAACGCCGCGGCTCGCGAGCCCGTGCGCGAAGGCGATGAGACCGGTCTTGTTGGATACGGAGATCAGGGCGCGGCGGATCGTCCGCTCGGTCATCGGGCCACCACGAGGCCTTGGTTGCACATGGTCTTAGAGCGTTTTCCGCCGAAGTGGAAGCCGGTCGGCGCCGAGCCCGAGCTGCCATGCGCGCTGCCGGTCGCGTGTGATACAAAGGGCCACAGACCTCGGAGACGCAAAACGCACGGAAGAGGAGCATGCGATGTCCAGAACATCCTTGTTTTGCAGTGCGGCGCTGATCGCTTCGGTTGCCGCCGGCATTGCCGCGGACGCCGGAGCGCAGGAAGGCGCCATTCCCAACTTCACCTCGATCACGTCCGGTTGGCTGCTCGCCGGCGGCATCGATTTTCGTCCCGTCGAAGGCAAGCTCGCGCCCATCGCCCATGACCCCGCTTATCCCCCCTCGGGGCCGGGCAATCAGCGCGGCGTGATGGAGCGCATGGGCGATGCCGAGAATCCCAATCTCACGCCGTGGGCGCGCGACATCATGCGCAGGTACAACAAGGATGTGCTTGATGGCCACCGCGCCTTCAGCGCGCAGTCCCGTTGCTGGCCCGGCGGCGTTCCCGGCCAATTGCTGTTCCCGGCCGAGCCGATCTTCTTCATCCAGACGCCCAAGGAAGTCTGGATCATGTGGCAGCGTGACCAGCACGTCCGCCGCATCTACATGAATCAGCCGCACTCGCGGAACATCAAACCCTCATGGAACGGCGAATCCGTCGGCCGCTACGAGAACGGCGAGCTCATCATCGATACGATCGGTTTCAACGAGCACGAGTTCGGGTTCATCGACAATTGGCGCACGCCGCACACCAAGGACTTGCATGTCGTGGAGCGGTGGAAGGTCGTCGATGGCGGGAATGCGATCGAAGCGACCGTCACGGTGGAAGACCCCGGCGTGTTCAAGGCGCCGTGGACGGGCAGTGTGCGGTGGGAGAAGGTGAACCGCGGCCGGATGCTCGAGTCGATCTGCGCGGAAAACAACGGGCAATTCGAGACGCTTTTCAACTTGAGGGAATATCCGATGCCTGAGGCCAAGGCGCCGGACTTCTGACCGGCGAGCCGGCCCGGCGCGCCGAAGCTGCAATAGCGCAGGAAGCCTTGGTTTTCGCGCCTCACTTCACGCAGGGGTGCGTAAAATGAGCCTACCGGGCCCCCAGTGTGATGGGATAGGATTGCAACCTCGCGGGGTGATGGTTCTCACTTCGCCATGGAGGAGGCGCTATGAGATACGCATTGGGAGTGGCCTTGGCGGTATCGGCTCTTGTAGTCGGGTCTGCCATCGCGCAGCAGCAAAACGCGCGCGCGGTCCTGCAAGCCGCCGATCAGGCGACCGGCGCAGGCAAGGTGAATTCGATCCAATACACCGGCACCGGCTGGATCGCGTTCCTGGGACAGAATTTTTCCACGGTTGACGATTGGCCGCGTGTGGATCTGAAGACCTACACCGCGACGATCGACTACCAAAACAAGGCGGCGTCGGAAGACTATATCCGCGTGCAGGGCAAGAATCCGCCACGCGGCGGCGGCGCCGGTTTCCCGATCCAGGGCGAGCCGCGCACGCAGAATTTCGTCAACGGGCCCGCGGCCTGGACCTTGAATGCGCAAGGCCAGCCCCAGGCGCAGGACGACCAAGCCGAAATTCGCCAGTTCATGATGTGGGTCAGCCCTCACGGCTTCATCAAGGCGGCCATGCAGGATCAGAACGCGCAGGTCACCAACCGCCATTTCGTCAAGACGGGCCAGACCTTCCGCGTGGTCGGTTTCACGACCATGGGCAAATACCGCGCGACGGCGGAGATCAACGAACAGAATCTGCCAGAACGCATCGTGACCTGGATCCCGAACCCCGTCATGGGCGATATGCAGGTCGAGATCCGCTACGAAAATTGGCGCGATGTCGGCAACGGCGTGAAGTTTCCGGGCCTCATCCACATGCACCAGGGCGATCATCCCTTCGTGCGCGGCATGAACTTCATGAACCTGAACGTCAGCGACGTGAAGGTGAATGTGCCCAACGCGACGCCTGCGCTTCCTGATACGGTGCGCAACGCCGAGGTCCCGCGCGTCACCGTCGCCTCGAATCAGATATCGCCGGGCGTGTGGTTATTGGCCGGCGGCTCGCACAACAGCGTCGCCATCGAGTTCAAGGATTACATCGCGCTCGTCGAAGCCCCGTTGAACGACGCGCGCACCAATGCGGTGATCGCCGAGGCGAAGCGGGTGATCCCGAACAAGCCGATCCGTTATCTCCTCAACACCCATCACCATTGGGACCATTCGGGCGGTATCAGGGCGGCCGCCGCGGAAGGCGCGACCATCATCACGCACGCGAGCAACGATGACTTCTACGAGGAAGTCGTGCTCGCGCCGCAGCCGCGCACCATAGGCCCCGACCGGTTGGCCCAGTTCCCGTTTGCGACGACGGGCCCTGGCCCGCAGAAGCTGGAGACCTTCGAGGAGCGCTATGCGCTCAGCGACGGAACGCAGACGGCGGTCATGTACCATCTGGAAGGCCTCAATCATGCCGGCGACATGGCTGTTGTGTACCTGCCGGGACCGAAGCTCCTCATCAGCGCGGACATGGGACCGCCGGCGGCCGGTACGCCCGCGGCGAACGTCAACGCGAACGCGGTGGCGCTCTACAACAACATCCGCCGCTTGAAGCTGGACGTGACGACGCATGTGCCGATCCATGGGCAGCCCAGCCCGCATGCCCAGTTCGAGCAGATCGTCGGACCCGTGGCGGCCTCGCGCGCCGCGGCGGGCGGCGCAGCCGGCGGTGGCGGCTAGGCGTTTTTGGAGTGAAGATGGAAAGGGCGGGGGATTCCTCCGCCCTTTTCTTTCAGCGCCGGAAGAGCCAGAAGAGACCCGTCAGAACGAGGCTGACGAGGATCGATGTGACCAGCGGGAAATAGAACCGGAAGTTCTCGCGTTCGACCACGATGTCGCCGGGGAGCCGGCCAAGCCCGAGACGCGTGAGGACGGGCCACAGCAGTCCCGCCGCCAGCAGAACAATGCCGGCCACGATCAGGATGCGCCGTATGTCCATGTCACTAGGCCGCCAGACGAACCCCGTTGCACTCTGCCTCGACCGCGTCCCACAGCACGCCGAACCTTTGCCGTTCCAGCGCCCGGAAACGCATCACGCGCGAGGCACAGTCCGGGTCCATGTCGGTTAAACGCGCGAGCATTGCGCTGAGGTGCAATTCCTCCTCGGCCAGCACGCTACGTAACGAGAGGGCCGGCTCGTGCTCGGCCAGTGTTTCTTGGTAGAGCCGATAGAACCAGACTGCCCGCAGCTCGACGATCAGCGACATGTAGAGATAGGGCAGGGCGCTCGCAGGCTTGCTGCCGAAATCGCGAGCAATGCTCGCGTCCAGTCGTCCCATGTAACCGCGCGCGGCCGCGCCTGCGATGGTCTCGGCGGCGCTGTAGCCGAGCGGTCGGCGCGCGAGCTTCTCCGCCGCGCGCTTGAAGAAGAACGCGTGCCGGGTCTCTTCCGCGAGATGGCGGAGCGTGTCGCCGCTCAATCCCTGTTGCGCCTGGCTCGCCATGATCTTCCGGCTGCCGACATGCTCCATCAGCGAGAGCATGTTGAGGAACCGCACATGCTCGGCAGGATGGCGGCAGAACCAGCCGAGCCGCTGCTTCACCGCCGCATCCAGGCCTTCGCCGCCCGGTTCAATTTCGGACAAGGGCGAGGGAGTCGTCGATCGCGTCATAAATCCGGTCCAGCTCGGCCAATGTCGTGCAATAGGGCGGCAGCACGTAAACGACGTTCCCGAGCGTGCGCAAGAGCACGCCCCGCTCAAGATAGAAGCGATTGAGCGCGGGACCAAGCTCGGCGAAGTAGCCGCCGTCCGGAACGTCGAGCTCGAGCGCCGCGATGGTGCCGCATGTGCGGGCATCCTTCACCTGCCCCCGGGCGCGGAATCGCGCCGCGGCCTCGGCGTGATGCTTGCCGATCGCCTCTACTCGCGCGGCTACCGGCTCGCGCTCCCAGATCTCCAGGCTGGCGACGGCGGCCGCGCAGGCAATGGCGTTCGCGGTGTAGGACGTGCTGTGGAAGAAGGTCTTCGCCCGGTCGCTCGAATAGAACGCATCGTAGATCTCCGCGCTCGCGAGCGTCGCGCCCATCGGCAGGAACCCGCCGGTGAGACCTTTGGACAGGCACATCAGATCGGGCGCCACACCCGCCTGCTCGCACGCGAACATCGTCCCCGTGCGCCCGAACCCGGTCATCACTTCATCGGCGATGAGGAACACATCGTGACGGCGGCACAGCGCCGCCATCTCGGTGACGACGCTGGGCGCGTACATGCGCATCCCGCCTGCGCCCAGAACCAGCGGCTCGACGATCAGGGCCGCAAAATTGTCCGGCTGCGACGTCAGCAACCGGTCCAGCGCATCGATCGTCCCTTGCTCCGCGCCATTCGCCGGAAACGGTAGATACGAGACGTCGAACAGCATCTCCTCATAGGCCGTGTTGAACAGGCCGCGCTGGCCGACCGCCATCGCGCCGAACATGTCGCCGTGATAGCCGTGCTCGAGCGCGATCACGCCCCTGCGGGGCCGGCCGCGATTGTGCCGGCACCCGACCGCCATCTTGATCGCCACCTCGACCGCGGTGGACCCGGAATCCGAAAAGAACACGTGCTTCAGGCCGCGTGGCGCCAAAGCCAGCAGCTTCGCCGCGAGTCGCTCCGCGGGCTCGTGGGTGAATCCGGCAAAGATCACCTGATCGAGTTTCGCCGCCTGCTCGGCAACCGCGCGCGCGATATGCTTATGCCCGTGGCCGTGCAAATTCACCCACCACGAGGAGATCGCGTCGAGGATCGCGCGGCCATCGTCCGTGTACAGATATGAGCCTTCGGCGCGCGCAATCCGGATTTCGGGAATCCCCAACCCGTGCTGCGTGAACGGGTGCCAGATCGCCGGCTTGTCAGCGCTCATCGGCCGCCTCGAAATCGTTGCGGTCGAACGACGCCGCGAAGGCCTCCCTCAGCGCGCCCGCATCCAGCCGCTCGAGGATCGGCAGGCGGCCGAGCGACTTCGTGCCGCCGAATTCCACGATCGTCCGTTCGCTGTCGGGCATCGCCTCGCCGACGAACACAACCCCCAGCACCTCCACCCCGCGGCGCCTCAAGGCTTCGAGCGACAGCAGCGTGTGGTTGATGGTGCCGAGGCTCGTGCGCGCGCAGAGCACGGAAGGCGCCCGCCAGCGCGAGAACAGCTCGGCTTGCAGCATCTGCCGGTTGATGGGAACGAGCACGCCGCCCGCGCCCTCGACGATGAGCCGGCGGCCGGGCGGAATATCCGCCGGCAGCTCCAGATGCTCGGCGCGGATGTCGATGCCGTCCAACTCGGCGGCTCGGTGCGGCGACAGCGGCTCGCGCAACACATAGCGCTCGGGCCGAAACCGTTCCTTCGGTAGACCCGTGAGCGCGGCGACACGCTGGCGGTCCGTGTCCTCCGCCGTTCCGGCCTGGATCGGCTTCCAGTAGATGCCGTCGAGTGCGAGCGTCAGCATCGCGGACACCACGGTCTTGCCCACGCCCGTATCCGTCGCGGTGACGATCAGAGGTCTCATCGCGCCCGTGCCGCGCGGATCGCTGTGCCCAGCGCGCCGATCTGCTCCTCGCTGTGGCCGGCGTTGATCGAGACGCGCAGCCGCGCGGTTCCCTCGGGCACGGTCGGCGGCCGGAGCGCACGGAAGTCGAACCCCGCGTCCTGCACGCGCTGCGCAAGCGACACCGCTGCTTCGTCCTCGCCGACGATGACGGGTACGATCTGGCTTCCGGCGAACGGCGTGTGCGGGTTCAGCTCGTCATGCGCCAGCCGCGCAAGCTTGAGCACGCGCTCGCGCCGCCACGACTCCTCGTCGACCAATTGCAGCGCGCGCAGCACCGCGGCGGCGAGACAAGGCGGCGGCGCCGTCGAATAGATGAACGGCCGCGCTTTGTTGATCAGGTAATCGATCGTTTCGGCGGATGCGCAGACCAACGCGCCCGCGACCCCCAGCGCCTTGCCGCACGTGTGCAGCGTGATCGCGCCTTCGAGCCCTTCCGCGAGTCCGCGGCCGCGCGCGCCGAAGAGTCCAGTCGCGTGCGCCTCGTCGACCACGAGTATCGCATCGAACCTGCGCGCCAGTGTGGCCAATTCGGCCAACGGCGCGAGATCGCCGTCCATGCTGTAGACCGATTCCACCGCGACAAAAATCTGCCGTGCACCACGCTCGCGCGCCCGCGTCAGTTCGCTCTCGAAGGAGGCGAGATCGTTGTGGCGTGCCCGGTAGCGTTCCGCGGGCGACGCGTGCGCCCCCTCCTTGACCGACGCATGGATGCGCTCGTCGAACACGACCGCGTCGTGACGCTCGGCGAGTGTGGTGAACAGCGCGAAATTGGCCAGGAACCCGCTGCCGAAATAGAGCGCTTTCTCGCTGCCGAAAAACTCCCCCGCAAATGCCTCGAGCTTCGCGTGCTCCTCGTGGTGTCCCCGCAGCAGCCGCGAGCCGCCCGCGCCCACCATGCCGTCGCGCTCGAGTGCCGCGACCAGCGCCTCGCGTAGCGCCGGATGGCGGGACAGCCCGAGATAATCGTTCGAGGTGAAATCGATGCCGCGCGGCAAAGCCGGCGCACGGTGGCGGTGGGACTGCTGCAAACGCTCGATCTCTGACTGCCACCGCATGTTGGCTAGGGCTTGGTCGGCATCGGACCCGGACCGAATTCGACGCTCTGGGTCGTTCGAAGCGGCTGCGGAAAGAGCGCGAGCAGCTCGAGGATCTCGTCGGGCATGTTGGTGTTGACGTTGAGGCCGAGCTCCTTGGCTTCATCCGCGCTGATCGGATAATCGTGTGTCCACCGCCCGCTGGTCAGTTTCTCGGCGAGCGCGGCCGCCGCCTCGCGCGTCATCGGCGCGCGCATCAGCTCGCCCGCCTGCCGCTTCAGCTGATCGATCGCCTTCTGCCCGATATCGGCCAGGATCAGCGTCTGATCGTCGATCTCCGACAGCGGCTTCTCCGCCGCCACCTTGATGATGGAGGCGGCGGGCATGCCGTTGATCTGCGGATCGATCGGGCCCAGCACTGCATGCGGGCTCATCACGATCTCATCGGCCGCGAGCGCGAGCAGCGTCCCGCCCGACATCGCGAAATGCGGCACGAACACGGTGACCCGACCGACATGCGCCTTCAAGGCGCGCGCGATCTGAACCGCGGCGATGACGAGGCCTCCCGGGGTATGCAGGATCAGGTCGATCGGCTTGTCCGGCGGCGTCGTGCGGATGGCGAACAGCACCTTCTCCGCATCGTCCATGTCGATATAGCGCGCCAGCGGAAAGCCCAGGAAGCGCATCGCCTCCTGGCGGTGGATGACGGCGATGATCCTTGTGTTGCGCTTTCTCTGGATGGCCGCGAATTTCGAAGCCCGCATCGCCCTCAGCCAGCGCGCCGCCAGGATCGGCTGCAGCGCGATGAAAATGAAGAACAGCCAGAAGAGATTGCCGATGTCGTTCATGACGCCCTTCGGAGGCTGGTCGTGGCGCCCGCCTCCCGCTCGGTCGCAGCTTTGTTGACCCTCGTCAAGTGATCGCTATGATCCGC
>Ga0137432_1000830_pt1 | contig 11896 bp, 10 predicted proteins | sample EasRivERMZT820_2_FD_102337 | JGI IMG/M metagenome (GOLD analysis project Ga0137432, IMG submission 102337) | Soil microbial communities from meander-bound floodplain in the East River, Colorado, USA - East River MetaG ERMZT820_2 | ecosystem: Environmental > Terrestrial > Soil > Floodplain ...
GTGGTTCTACTCGCACTACATGCAACCCGGGACCGATCCGCTCGACGAGCGCGTGTCGCCCATCGAGACGAAGGATGCGAGCGGGCTGCCGCCGGCCTATATCCTGACCGCCGGGTTCGATCCGTTGCGCGACGAGGCCATCGCTTACGCCGCGAAGCTGAAGCAAGCAGGCGTGACGGTGACCCACGTCGAGTATCCGACGATGATCCACGGGTTCCTTACGATGCAGAACTGGATTCAGCTGGCCGCCCAGGCGATTGGCGCCGCCGGCCAGGCCGTCAAGGACGCGTTGAAGTAACCGGCCGGTTGCTTGCCGGGGCTGCGCGTCTGCGGCATTTTTCGTTCCAGAGAAGAGTTCATCGATTGTGTCTGAGGCGCGGCATTGGGCTGGCAATGTCCGCTTGCGCTGCCCCGAACGGCGGCTTTTGGAAAGAGCTGTCGTTCCCGCCGGCTGCCCGGGAAGACCGGGTCTGTGACCCAAGACGGACATGTCTCCGGCGTTGAGTAGATACCTGCTGCGATGTTATTGACGTCGAACACTTGGCACGGGGGCTAGCAAAAGTGGGGGGGCAGACATCTACCGAGAACCGGCTAGCCGGTGCGGATTTTTTGCGCGCGTTCGCTTGCGCGATCGTCGTTCTCCACCACTTAGCCCAACATGTTCCCCATGAGCGGATAGGTTGGGGATTTGGCTGGCTTGAGCCTTTTGAGCACATGGGCGGGTATGGCGTCGCGATCTTCTTCGTCCTGTCGGGCTTTCTGCTGTCGCGTCCGTTCTGGAAGGCTTGGGACGCCGGTGAGGGCATGCCGTCCTTGCGCGTCTATTTCCTAAGACGCGTAGCACGTATCGGCCCGGGCTTCTGGCTTGTCTTGACGCTTAGTCTGCTCTTCGGTTGGCTTTTCTTGGACGCCCCGATGAATATCGGCATCTTTGCACGCTACTTGGCCGGGCTCACGTTCGTTGGAGACCTGCATTGGTTCACAATGTTCCCCGTAGACATCAACGGACCGCTCTGGTCGATCGGATTCGAGGTCAGCTCATACATAATCATGCCGATCGGATTTTTAGCGCTCTTCGCGCTGCCGATCCGCTCACTTCCTCGGGTCGTCGTCCGTATTCTTTGGGTTGGTGTCATTCTGGCCGCAATCGCTGTGCACTGGTTGTACGTTCAAATGGTCGGATTCGGGCGCGAGCTCACTTTCGATGATCTTAATGCAACTCCTTTCTGGCACACGCTGTTAGGGGAGTACTGGTTTCCTCAATATAATCCGATCGGGTTTTTCGCCATCTTCGCTATTGGCGCGCTTGCAGGCGGCGTTCAAGTGCTGCTTGCCCGTTATCGGTCCTTCTGGTTTGACGCCGGTTTTGCCGCAGCACTTGTCTGGGGCGGCTACATGCTTTGGACCAACACAGAGGATACCTTTGACGGAATTTTTCACCTCCCCTTCAAAATGTATCCCGAGCTTCCGGTTTTGGTCGGCGCGGCTCTTGCTTTTGGCACAAGCACGAAGTTTCTCGCCCGCGCACTTGAGTTACGGTTCATTCAATATTTCGCGCGCATATCGTTCGGGGTTTACCTGTGGCATTTCCTGTTCATTGATCTGGTGAGGCGATTTGCGTTCCCAGAATTCGTACGGCTACCGATCACGGATCGGGTCGCGGACCCTGGGCTGTTGCTGTCCGCCTTTGGTCTTGTACTTGCGCTGACTTTACTTACTGCCGCCGCCTCATGGCGCTGGCTGGAGGAGCCGGCAATCCGCTGGGCGCAACGCTTCGAAGGAAAACTGTTGGCTCCCCGACTTCAAGCCGCCGCCGCCTGACGTCGATTGTCGAGAAGAAATTTCTCGCCGCGCATCCGGCGGCGTGCCAGTCCATGGCTGCAATGTCTGTTCGTGTGAAGGTTTTCGGATGCGTTGCGCGACGAAGCCATCGCCTACGCCGCGAAACTGAAGCAGGCCGGTGTGACCGTGACCCACGTCGACTACCCGACGATGATCCACGGGTTCCTCACCATGCAGAACTGGATACCGCTGGCCGCCCAAGCGATTGGCGCCGCCGGCCAGGCCGTCAAGGACGCGCTGAAGTAACCGGCCGGTTGCTTGCCAGCCGCGTCCGACTGCGTCATTTTCGTTCCAGAGAAGAGTTCGTCGATTGTGTCTAAGGCGCGTCATTGGGCTGGCAATGTCCGCTTGCGCTACCCGGAACGGCAGCTTTTGGAAGAGCGGTCGTTCCCGCCGGCTCCCCGGGAAGACCGGGTCTGACCCCTAAAGGCCATTCGTCACGCAGCCGTTCGTTGGATAAAATGATGAGCGGCGTTCGAGGGCGAGATTCCCGATATGTGCGTGGTTGCGAGAATGCCTGACTGCTATGGCGCTGGGTTGATTTCGTTCGCAATGCTCGTTTGGCCAGCAATGGCGGTGGAAACTGCGCCACCCCCAAATTTCTCAGGTATATGGGGGCGGAATACACTCAATCTCGAGCAACCCTCTTCGGGCCCCGGACCTATTGTCAGCAAATTGCGGCGCGCCAACGGTACAATCGATGCCTTTGGCGCTTTGGTCGGAGATGACACCAGCCCGATCCTGAAGCCAGAAGCTGCAGAGGTCGTGAGACGGCGGGCCGCAATTGAGTTGAGGGGCTCGTCGGCCCCCAACCACCATAACCAATGCTGGCCTGAGCCCACCCCGTTTATCCTAAGTCTGCAATTCGGCATGCAGATGCTGCAGAAGAGGGGCGAAGTAATCCTCCTCTATGTGGGGAACAGTCAGGTGCGCCACGTGCGGTTAAACGAGCAACATCCCGTAAACTTGGCGCCAAGCTGGCAGGGCCACTCCGTTGGGCATTATGAAGGCGACACACTCGTCATCGACACGGTGGGAATCAAAGTCGGACCACTTTCGATGGTCGATATGTACGGCACGCCCCATAGCGCTGCTCTTCACGTGATCGAGCGTTATCGCCTGATCGATGGAGAAGCTGCACTTAACGCTCAGAGCAGACATGCAAGCCTTTATGCGCCTGGGCCACCTATGCCCTTCAATCCATATGGGCGGGGTGATATCGATCCGGACCCAGCAAAGAACGGACTACAAGTCGAGATCACGGTTGAAGACCCCGGCATGTTTACCGTGCCCTGGTCAAGCCTAGTCACCTACAGGCGCGTTCTCGGCGAATGGCCGCCCGAAGCAATTTGCGCGGAGAACATCAACAATTATTCGTCCAATAAAGACGCTGAACCTCCAAGCGCAGATAAGCCAGATTTCTGAATTGCGTGCATCCAAACTGAAGTCCGCGACTCAGACCAACCAGGGTATTTCGGAACGGCAGTTATTGGCGAATTCTGTTGAAAAACTCCTCCAGAGGCCCGATCCAAGAATTACTTTGCGTTGTGAGCGCCGTTACCTATCCTCGATGCGAAGGGGTAGCTGCATACTCAGGAAACCCCGCTGAGACGGCTCTGAGAGGCGTGGAAGTGGCTTCCAACTGCGAATCTACTTCCGAAAAAATTTCCAGGGAATTTTGACGCCGCCGCGCAACCGAGTTTTTCAACAGAATTGGCGATGAACTGCCGATTCCGACGGTCGCCCGGAACGGCCGGAATGGTGTCATAAGCCGACCGGAAGATCGGACGATTGGGAAGTAGATTTTTCTCGATATCCCGCTCAGGCGGGCATACCGTCTTTTGGGCGTCAGGGTTCGTCACGGTAATTCGTCACCACCTGTTTCGCACTTCCTCTTCGCTTGCTTTCTCCCTGTTGTTCGCCTGCTGTTTCGCCTGATCTTCGGAGACCCTGGTCGGGTCGATGCGCCGCCGCGCTAGTTGTAGGAGTTATCCTATTCCTATTGACGATTTATAGGACTACTGCGATGATCAGGCACGACCTATGGAGGTGCCGTGTCGGAGCAAATCGAGCCTGGGCAACGCTGTCAAAGCCCTCACCCTGAGGAGCGCGCTCAGCGCGCGTCTCGAAGGGCGCGCCGCGATGAGGGCGTTCTCCTGCCAGGCGCTCGCGCTGAAGCATTCGCCGGCGGTCCGGCCCGAAAGAAGTTTCCAAATTCGAGCAAACAAACTGATGAAAACCGGAATTGCCGCGCACGACTAAACACTTGGGCACATCGAAGCACGCGCGAAATCGCGGCCGCGTCAAGCGCCGGCCAAGGCGGCACGCCGGAGCCCCGCGCCCGCAGGTGGTCGCCAAAACATTGTTTGTGGGCAGACTATTGAAAACGAGAATCCATCGGCATGATCAATAGCTTGCAAGAGAATCGCCGCGCCTTTCCTTGTGGCCCGCGCAGGAAGCGCCCCAAAAGCTTGTCGCGCCGCTTGTCCGCCGAAGCAGAAGTTGAGAATAGCGAATGGCGAATAGCGGGTAGGGTGGAGGAGGTAATCCCCCCGTTCCCTACTCGCTACTCGCTATTCCCTATTCGCTTTAGAACTGCCGCTTGTCCTGGACGTGCGGGCGGGGACGGTTCCGCCCGTTGCCGTATAAGAGAGCCGCGATGGCCAACAACAACGACAACGATGACGACGGCCCCAGCGACAGCGATTACAAGCGCGAGCTGCGCGCGCTCCAGATCGAGCTGGTCAAGCTTCAGCGTGTACTCATCCATGACAAGGCGCAGGTGCTCGTCATCATCGAGGGTCGTGACGGTGCCGGAAAGGACGGGACCGTCAAGCGTCTGATCGCCCACATGAGCCCGCGTGAAACGCGGGTCTTCGCGCCGTCGAAGCCGTCCGACCGCGAGATGACTCAGTGGTATTTCCAGCGTTTCGTGTCGCAGCTGCCGTCGGGGGGCGAGTTCGTCGTCTTCAACCGGTCATGGTACAACCGCGCAGGCGTCGAGCGCGTGATGGGTTTCTGCAGCGAGAGCGACGTCGAGATCTTCTTCGACACGGTCGTCGATTTCGAGGGGCTGCTGATCCGCTCCGGTCTCGAATTGCGCAAATATTATCTCGACATCAGCCGCGGCGAGCAGAAGGAGCGCCTCGCGGCGCGTCAGACCGATCCCTTGAAGACCTGGAAGAATTCTCCGGTCGACGCCAAAGCGCAGAAGAAGTGGAAAGAGTACACCAAGGCGCGCGACGAGATGTTTCGCCGCACCAACCACACGCTGGGACCCTGGCGGGTGGTGCGGGCCAACCAGAAAAAACGCGCCAGGCTTGGCATCATCTGCGATCTGCTCGACAGCTTCGAATACAAAGGCAAGGACAAGGGTTTGGTGAAACCCGACCGCGACATTGTCTTCCCGTGGTCCCCGGAGTCTGCAAAGAAGGGCCTGCTGGCGCACTGAAGGAGCCCGCGACGATGCATCCCTATGTTCTCGCGTTCATTGGCGGCGGCCTGATCGGCGTATCGGCCGTGCTGCTGATGGCGTTCTCGGGCCGCATCGCCGGCATCAGCGGTATCGTCGCCGGACTCTTGCCGCCGAAGCCCGCCGACGACCGCACGTGGCGGATCGCCTTCATCCTCGGGCTCGTGCTTGCGCCCACGGTGTTGGCCGTCACGACCGGCGACAACCGCATCGCTCCCCCGACGGTCGGGCCGGCACTCCTGGTTGCCGCGGGACTCCTCGTCGGCGTCGGCACGTCGCTCTCGAACGGCTGCACATCCGGTCACGGTATCTGCGGCATCTCACGATTGTCGCCGCGCTCCGCGGCCGCTGTCGCGACGTTCGTCGCGACAGCAATGGTCACCGTCTTTGTCGTGCGCCACGTGTTGTGAGACCCCAATGCGCGAACTAATCGCCGGCTTGTCGACGGGGTTCATCTTCGGATTGGGACTATGTCTGTCCCACATGACCGATCCCGCCGTGGTCCAGGGCTTTCTCGACATCGCCGGCGCGTGGGATCCCACACTTGCGTTCGTCCTGGCGGGCGGCATTGCCGTGACCTTCATCGGCTACCGCTTCGTCTTGCGCCGGAAGCAGCCGATCTGGGGCACGAAATTTCCGCCTCCGGTTTCGGGCATGATCGACACATCGCTTCTTTCGGGCGCCGCCATTTTCGGCATCGGCTGGGGTCTCGCGGGTTATTGTCCGGGTCCGGCGATCGTCTCGCTTGCCTCGGGCCGCAGAGCCGTCATCCTCTTCGTCGTGGCCATGCTGGCCGGCATGATCGCGGTCCGGTGGATGCGCATGAGTCGCGCCGCCGGCTTGCGTCAAGCCACGAGCTGAGGATGCCGATGAACAGCGACCCGCGCCTGGCGATCCGCGATGGCCGCATGACGTCGTTCCAGTTGATGGTCGTCCTCATCTGCGTCGTCCTCAACATGGTGGACGGGTTCGACGTGCTGGCGATGTCCTTCACCGCGCCCTTGATCGCACGGGAGTGGGGCGTCGAGCCTGCCACGCTCGGCGTGCTGTTGTCCGCCGGTCTCGTGGGCATGGGGGCTGGTGCGCTTTTCATCTCGCCGATTGCCGACGTGATCGGACGCCGCGCCGTCGTGATCCTCTCGGTCGTCATCATGAGCGTCGGTATGTTCGCGTCGGCCGCCACCACCGGCGTCCTCGAGCTGTGGCTCTGTCGCTTTGCGACCGGGCTCGGCATCGGTGGCGTGCTCGCGAGCGGCAACACCCTGCTTGCGGAATACGCGCCCACCCGTTGGCGTGATTTCGTGATCTCGACCATGGTCATCGGCTATCCTGTCGGTGCGATCATCGGCGGGTCGATCTTCGCCATCTTGGTCTCGCTGTACGGCTGGCGTTCCGCGTTCGTGTTCGGCGGGCTCGCCTCGACCGTGCTGCTGCCGCTGATCCTCCTCTATCTACCCGAATCGCTCGACTTCATCCTGTCGCGCCGTCGCGCGGATACGCTCGGGCAGGTGAATTCTGTCCTTGGCCGCCTCGGGCGGCCGTCCCTTACCGCACTTCCCGACCTGCCGCGCGAAGAGACCGACACCAAGGCCGTCATCGGCGTGTTCGAGCCGCGGTTCATCAAGTCGACCCTGCTGATGGTCCTGTCGTTTTTCATGCTGATGTTCAGCTTCTATTTCGTGCTGTCCTGGACGCCGAAAAACCTCGTCGATCTCGGCTTCACCGTCGAGCAGGGGATTTTCGCGCTGGTGCTGCTCAATCTCGGCGGAATCTTCGGCGGCTTGGCCTTCGGCTATTTTGCCCGCCTGTCGAGTGCCAGGACGCTGGCACCCTACATGTTGTTCGGTCTTTTCGTTGTGATCGTGGCGTTCGGCATGGTGCGGACCGGCGTGATCGCCATGATGGCCGGAGCCTTCATCGTCGGGTTCTTCCTGATGGGATCCATGGCAGGCCTCTACATCATCCTGCCCTATGTCTATCCGCCCAAAGTGCGCAACACCGGGACGGGGCTCGCGATCGGTATCGGCCGGGTCGGCGCGATGGTCGGTCCCTATCTCGCCGGGCTGCTGATCGCCGCGGGGTGGGATCGCGTCGCCTATTACAGCGTGCTCGCGCTTCCGGTGCTGATTTCCGCTCTTGCCATCCGCTACGTCTCCTATTTCGACGAGCGGAGGGGGGCTGCGACGGGCGAAGCCGCCTGGAGTCCGAAGCCGGAACTGCGCCCCACCGACTGACCGGACCGCTTTTCCCGTTGTCGATCCTCCGGATACCAAGTATGCACGCCGTCTTGTCTTCTACCCATTATCGGGTTGAACGCCAGGACGGCCAGGAGGGGGGTTCGTGCGGCACAGGCGGATTCTTGCGCGCGTGGGACTCGCTGCGCTCGCCGCCCTTGCGCTGGGTCCCTGGACGGCCCCGGTGCTCGCTCAACCCGAAATGGAGCCGCCCATCCTCCGCGAACCGGAGATGGAAGAGCCGGATGAAGACCTTCCTGAAATCGAGCCGCAGGAGATTGGACACCCTCTCGCAAGAGCGGCGCGGATCGACACAGGCGAGGCCCCCGTCATCGACGGCGACCTCTCGGACGTTTCCTGGGCCAAGGCGACCGTCATCGACGACATCAGGCAGCGTCAGCCCGATCCCGGCGCGCCCGCAACCGAGCGGACCGTGCTGCGCGTCATGTATGACGCGAACGCCATCTACTTTTCCGTCTACGCCTATGACAAAGAGCCCGAGCAGGTCATCGTCCGTTCGCGCGCGCGCGACGGACAAATTCTCACCGGCGACAACATCCAGATCGTCCTCGATCCCGGCCTCACGCGGACGAACGCCTACGTCTTCATGGTGGGGCCGTCGGGCGGCCGCTGGGATGGACTGCGTCTCAACAATCTCGAAGAGCTTCCGCAATGGGACACGCTGTGGGAAGGCCGCGCCATGCGTGTGCCCGACGGCTGGGTCGCGGAGATCGCCATTCCGTTCCGCAGCATCTCCTATGTGCCCGGCCAGTCGGATTGGGGCTTCGATTTCACGCGCTACATAAGGCGCAAGGGGGAGATCGTTCGCTGGTCGTCGACCAATCCCGCGATCGAGCTGACCGACATCTCTGAGGCCGGAACGCTCACGGGCATCACCGATGTCACTCAAGGCCTGGGCCTCGACATCCAGCCCTATGTCGCGCTCCGCGCGCAGCACGACTGGAGCAAGGAGGGCGACGGCGCGGGGATCAGCGCCACCGGCGGCGGCAACATCTTTTACAAGGTCACGCCCGGTCTCACAGGAACCCTGACCTTCAATCCCGATTTCTCCGATGCGCCGCTCGACGTGCGCGAGGTCAACACCACACGCTTCTCGCTGTTCCTGCCCGAGACGCGCGACTTCTTTCTCCAGGACGCCGGGAATTTCGAGTTCGGCGGTCGTGGTTTCAGGCGCACCGCCAACGACCGCCAAAATAACAACGCCAGGCCGTTCTTCTCGCGGAATCTCGGACTCGTACAGGGTAGGCCGGTGAGCCTGATCGCCGGCGGCAAGCTGTCCGGCGAATATGGCGGCTTCAACATCGGCGCTCTCAGCGTGCTCACGGACGAAACCTCGCTATCGCCGGGCCAGGTCCTTTCGGTCGCACGCGTGACGCACCAGGTTTTTTCGCAGTCCCATGTCGGTTTTGTCTTCACCAATGGCGATCCGACGGGTCTGTCGCGCAACACCGTTGCCGGCGCGGATTTCCAATATCGCGACACGATGACGATCCCCGGCAAGACGGTGATGGCGGATTTCTTCTATGAGAACAGCTGGTCCAACACGCGCGGCGACGACAATGCCTATGGCGCCGCGTTCAACTATCCCAACGAGCCGTGGTCCGGCGATTTCACCTACAAGGTGGTCGGCCGGAATTTCACGCCCGCCCTCGGCTTCGTGAACCGGCGCGATGCGGTCCTCTACGACGGCACAGTCTCATATCTCGCGCGGTTTCGCGGCGCCGGCAATTTGCTGCGTACGTTCGAAATACAGTCGCGCGGTCAGTTTGTCACAAACCTCAACAATCAGCTTGAGGACTCGGAGGTGCGCATCGGTCCGCGGATCTTCACCGCCGCGGATGACGATTTCCAGATCAATCTCGTGCAGAGCTACGAGCGATTGGATCAGCCGTTCTTGTTGCCGACCGGGGTCGTTGTTCCCGCCGGCAACTACAATTGGACGAATTTCGCGTGGCATATGTCGACCGCGCAGAGTCGGCCCGTTCAGGTCCATTTCGACCTGACCTGTTGCAGCCTGTATGACGGGCAGCAAGTCCGGCCCCGTATCGACCTCTACTACAAGCCGAGCGATGTCTACGAGCTGGAGTTCAACTACGACATGAACTTCATCCGTCTGCCGACCGGCAATGTCGACATCCATGTCGCCGCGCTCGGCGGCATCGTGAACTTCACGCCCGACATGCAGCTCGCGTTGCAGGTGCAGTACGACAACATCAGCGGCAACTTCGCGTTCCTCGGCCGCTTCCGCTGGGAGTTCCGGCCCGGCAGCGAGCTGTTCATCGCACTCGGCCAGGCGGCGATCATTCCGGGCACGACGTTTTCTCCCTACACTCAGCCCGAACTCCAGGCCTCGAATGTGTCCATCCGCCTGCAGAGAACCTTCCAGTTCTAGTCGCCGGCGTCTCTTGGCCCTAAGATCGTCCGCCTCTCTGGGAGCGCCAGCGTGCCGCTCGACAAGGAAGTTTCCGGACGCGTTCTTGCGGAGATCGATCGCAACGAGCTCGCACAGCTCGGCTGCGATCTGACCAGCATCCCGAGCCCGACCGGTCAGGAAAAGGCGATCGCCGATTTCATCCTCGCCTGGTTCGAGAAGTCCGGAATCAAGCCCGTGCGCCAGGAGGTCGAACCCGACCGGCCCAACGCGGTCGGCATCGTCAAGGGCGACGGCACCGGGCTGAGCCTCGGATTCAACGGCCACATGGACACCAGCTTCACCGGCACGAACGCCGATCTGCGGATGGTCGCGGGTCTCGAGCCGGAGTCCGAACTGAAAGGCCGCATCGTCGGCGACAAGGTCCAGGGCCTCGGCATCTCCAACATGAAAGCGGGCTTGGCCTCCTTCATGATCGCCGGCAAGGCGCTGAAGACGAGCGGCATCAAGCTCAAGGGCGACGTCGTCCTCGCCGCGGTCGTCGGTGAAATTTCCCGCACGCCCATCGGTCCCTGGCAAAGCCAGGACTACCGCGGCGAAGGCGTGGGTACGCGCCATCTCCTCAACCACGGCATGCACACCGACTATGCGATTTGTGCCGACGGATCGGATCTGAACATCGTCTGGACGCAGGCTGGCGTCGTCCAGGCCAAGATCACGACCTTCGGCAAGGCCGAAGCCGCCTGGGGAACGAAGCGTTCGGCCTATCCTATGGACCGCGTGAACGCGATCGTGAAGATGACCAAGATCATCGGCGCGATCGAACGCTGGGGCGCGGAGTTCGAGGAGCGCCACATCTACCAGTCCCCGACCGGGCCGCTGTTTCCGAAGGTCAATATCGGCGCCATCGAGGGTGGCGCGCCCTACCGGCCGAATTATTTTCCGGGCGTCTGCTCGATCTATGTCGACATCCGCATGCCGCCCCAGGTGCGCCCCGTCGCGATCAAGCACGAGATGGAACAGGCGTTGAAAACGCTCGGCATCGACTACGAGCTGGAGTTCTACAAATCGCTGCTTGGCTATGAAGGCAAGCAGGTCGAGCCGCTGGTGAAATCGGCCGAAGAGATTTTCCTGCATCTGTTCGGCGAGAAGATCAAAACCGAATCGCCCGAGCGCGCCAGCATCTGGACCGATACCAACATCTACAACGAGCTCGGCATCCCGGCGATCAAGATCGGACCGCGAGGGAAGCGGATCTCGGCGCGGAACGAGGAAATCGACATCGACGTGATGGTCAAGGCGGCGCAGCTCTACGCGCTAATGGCGCTCGACATCTGCAGCCGCGCGCGACCGTAATCGCACACGGGTAAAAGGGGAGGCGGTGATGACCGGCAAACGCAAGGCTCGATCCTCGCGTCGGACGTTCCTCAAGACGGGTGCAGCACTTGCGGCGGCGGGATCGTTCGTCCCGCTCTTCTCCGGCACGGCGGCGGGCCAAAACGGCGACGCCGAACTGGCGGCCTTGCAGCGCGCCCGGCGCATTCGTCTTGCGCGCGGCATCGTGCTGACGCTGGATCGCGGTGCCGGCGACTTCGCCTCCGCCGACGTCCTGATCGAGGACGGCAAGATCCGCGCGATTGGTTCCAACATCGCTGCGCCGCCCGATACGGTCGTCGTCGATTGCATCAACCGGATCATCGTTCCCGGTTTCGTGGACACGCACGTCCATTCCTACCAAGGGCTCCTCAGGAGTACGCTCCCGAACGGGCTTGTCGATCCCGACTACAATCGCGACATCCAGAACAATCTGACGCTGGCCTATTCGCCGTCTGACGTTCACATCGGCGAGTTGATCACCTCGCTCGCGATGATCGACATGGGCACGACCACAATCGTGGACATCGCGCAGATCAGCCATTCGCCCGAGCACAGCGATGCCTGCATCCGCGGCTTGCA
>Ga0137432_1000831_pt1 | contig 11895 bp, 8 predicted proteins | sample EasRivERMZT820_2_FD_102337 | JGI IMG/M metagenome (GOLD analysis project Ga0137432, IMG submission 102337) | Soil microbial communities from meander-bound floodplain in the East River, Colorado, USA - East River MetaG ERMZT820_2 | ecosystem: Environmental > Terrestrial > Soil > Floodplain ...
GCCCGACGATGGCGGAATGGGGATGGCAGGAAGCCGCCGTGCCGGGATACACGACGAGCCACGTCCACGCGCGCGGCATCGACGAGAAGAAGGGCGAGCTCGTGCTGGTGCCGACCTTCCGCCTCCCCACGATGATCCACACGCGCTCGGCCAATTCCAAGTGGCTCTCGGAGATTTCGCACCGCAATCCGCTCCTGATCCACACCTCCGACGCGGAGAGGCTGGGGATCGTCAACGGCGATCTGGTGCGCGTCACCACCGAGATCGGGTTCTCCGTCAACCGGGCCTGGGTCACCGAGGGGATCCGTCCCGGCGTCGTCGCCTGCTCGCATCACATGGGGCGCTGGCGTCTCACCGACGATGGGGGGAGCCGGTGGGGGACCGCGAAGGTGACCATCGAGCGCACGGGGGACGGCGTCTGGAAGATGCGCCAGGCCGAGGGGATCCGTCCGTTCAAGAGCGCCGACGCCGACTCGGAGCGCATCTGGTGGCGCGACGCCGGCGTGCACCAGAACCTCACCTTCCCGGTGCACCCCGACCCCGTGTCAGGCATGCACTGCTGGCATCAGAAGGTGACCGTCACGAAGGCGCTGAAGGACGATCGTTACGGCGACGTCCAGGTCGACACGAAGCGCTCCATGGAGGTCTACCGCGAGTGGCTCGCCCTGACGCGCCCCGCTCCCGGTCCCGGCGGCCTGCGACGCCCCCTCTGGCTCGCGCGCCCCGTCCGCCCCGCGCCCGAGACATTCGTGATCCGGGACTAGAGAGACCCTCAGCGCGGCTTGAGAGGACTGTCTTCCTCGTCACAGGTGCAGCGGGAGCAGTCGTCGCACTTCTCCTTCCCTCTGCCCTTGACCACGATCGCGCACCTCGGCGGCGGATTCTGGAAGAGTCCCCATCGATCCATGACGTAGAAGGTCGCGACACATGTGCCGGCGCCGGTGAACGTCCTGACTCCGGGACAGAGGACCGAAGCGTCAGCGGGGCAATTCGCCCCGTGGAAATCCCAGACGGCTTTCATCGGCGCTCCGCCATCCGCGTCGCCGTCGAAGGTGCCGCAGAGGTCCACGCTCTGGCCGACCTCGATCTTCACGGGGCACTCTGCCGGGCTCGTCATGGTCACCTGCGGAGCGTGGCCCGTGACCAGTTGTGTCGTCGACCATCCGGCATTCATGGGGAAATAGTCGAATGCCGCGGCTGATGTTCCGCACGGGATGGCTCCGATATCGCCGGCGTTGAAAACAGAACCGGTCGGCGTCGGCGGATTGCGAGGAAAGTAGCCCGCGTCGGCGGGATCATCGAGACCGGGCATGCCGTGGCGCCCCGCGTTGCACAGTGCGCTCGCCACATCGGGAATGAGGGTCGCGGGATCCCACCACTCACTTCCCGGGCGCACGCCCCAGCGCGCGGGAGTCGTCTCGTCGAACCCGTCGCACTGGGTCATTTCGGGGTCCATGCAGCCCCATCCCCATTGTCTCTGCAGCAGCGGGCTTCCGCCCACGTCGGCCGTCGCGTCGAGTCCGTTGGTCTCCCATCCGCATCCCGCGGCATCGTTGCTGCAGCCTGACACGGACACGTAGTTGTCGAGCAGGGGGCCCGTGGGATTCAGTGAATGATAGGCGTTCCAGTCCACCGTCCTGGGTTTGCTCAGGTCACCGGGAACGAAGCTGTCCGGATACGAGCGCTGGCCGACGCGTCCATTCACCTTGATGAAAGCGTTGTTGAAGAACTCCATGTCTCTCGCCTTGTCGTTCTCGCTGATGAAATCCATCCCCTTGCTGGGGTGACTGTTCAGCAGGATCGTGGTGTTGTTGTACATGTGCAGGTGGTTCATCGGGTCGACGCCGCCGTCCACGTAGTCGTCGTCTTCCATCTTGAACGCCTGCGCGTGACCGTACCTGAATCCGCCGTTCCACGTCGCGGTCTGTCCGGCACGAGTCACGAACGGGTTCCTCATGAGCGCGCAGAGGTTGGACTGGTAATACACCGGTCCGTCGAACCCCGTCGTCTGCTGGCCGCTGCTCAGGCAGTTGAGGCTGTTGCCGATCAGGTTCCCGTAGATGTCCCAACGTCCGACGTGTTCCCCTTCGATCTCGATCGGGTCGTCGAGGAAGTGCTCGATCCGGTTGTACCTGATCACGATGTCATCGGTGTGACCGCCGACGTCGATGAGATCAAGGGCCGGTTCATTCGACCCGATGCCGTCGAGCCCGCCGCGGATCAGGTTCCTCTCGATGCGCCATCGGTTGGCGTCATCATTCATCGCGATGGCGTCCGTCGCAGCTCGCGGGAACGCCGACGCCCGTCCCGTGGAGCCCGGGCTGCCCTTGACGTCCGACCAGCTCACCCAGTAGGGGATGTCCCAGAGGATCTCGTTGTCGCGGATCGTGATGTCCTCGCTCGAGCAGCTCATCGGGCTTGCCGGGTCGTCCTCTGTAAAGGTTCGGATCCCGCCGCGCCGCGAGGACCAGATCGTATTGTTGCTCAACGTGATGTGGTGAACGTCCGCTCCGTCCGAGCAGAGCTCCACCGTCCCCTCGATCACGAGGTTGTCGAAGGTGTAGTGCGAGCCATTGATACGGAGAGTGAAGTCGTCGTCGGAGATCTTGATGATGAACGTCCCCGGGTCTTCGCTCTCGCCGGGGTCGGTGCCGATTCCCAGATTGACGTACGCCTTCTGGTAGTCGTCCAGGGGCCCCAGCCTGGCCGGGTCGGGGTCGGTGTCCTCCTGGAGCCGGATGTAGAGCTGGTCGTTTGCGGTGTCGGCCCAGACGCCGGGCCCGATGTAGTACTCGGGGTTGTTCGGATCGTAAGCGAGGCTCGGATCGAGCGGAGCTGCCATGAGCCACTTCAGGCTCTCGTAGAGCACCAGCCCAACACGTCCGTTCTCGTAGGCGGTGTACGGAACGATGTACGCCGTGCCGATCCTTCCACCGTCCCAGGCGCGGCGATAGGTTCTCGTCGCCGCATCATGAAGCGTCCAATGAGAGTCCGTAATTGTGGTGATTCTTCCGATGACGGGTCTCTCCAGGCCGTAGCCTCTGATCGTGGTCACCTGGTCGTACGTCGCCGCCCACACGATCTGTTCGTCGTAGTCGCCACCGCCTCCCCGGATCATGAGGGTGTCTCCCGCCACCAGGTCGAGCCGGCCCTGCTCGATAGTGCCCTTGGCGCAAGGACAATCAGAAGGGCAGTGCTTTTCCCATGGGGCGTCGACGAGACCGGTGCAGACACTTGCGCCGTCCGTTCGGACGTAACGCACGGTGGCATCGGCGTGCATCGTGCTGCCGACGATCAGTGAAGCAAGTAAGATGAAGCGCCGCAAGATCCCCCCCGCACTCGCGACTTCCGGAATTGCGCATGTAAAGACGGAGATGATACACGAGGAAACCCCTGATCAGGGCCGTCTTTCGAGGAAAATGTGGCGCATGAGATCGGACAGCCTCACTGCCGGGTTGTTTCTTCTTTGATTCGCGCTGTTCCTGACGGCCCTTCTCTATCCATCATTGCGACGGAATCACGCGTTCGAGAAGCGGGCGAGGTCCTGCCGGCGCCCCACAAGCACGAGGCGGTCGCCGTCGACCAGCTTTTTGTCGGCGGGTGGAGGGATGATCTCGCGCTGCTGGCCGTCGGTGGACTTCAGCGACAGCGCCGTCAGCAGGAAGCGGTGCGGGAGATCGAGATCGATCAGCGTGCGTCCCTGGAGCGACGGGGGGACGGGAAGCTCCTGGATGGCGAACTCCTCGGGAAGATCGACCGTCCTGCCGCGCCCCCTCTGCGCCCCATCCTCGGGGTCGTAACGTACCGTGAGGAGTTTGCGCTGCAGCACTTCGCGGTCGAAGGCGCGCAGCACGTCGCGGCGCGTGACGATGCCGTGAAACAGCGGCGGCGTCCCGCTGCTCAGGACGGGGAGCTGCCCGTACTCCTGGAACCAGAACTTCTCCATGATGCGTGAGACGGGCTCTCCCGGGCTGACGTAGGGGACCATCCGCGCCAGGTCGCCCGCGATCAGGAGATCGCCGACCTCTTTCTGATCGGCGGCCGCGAGCAGGTCGTGCACGTCGATGAGCCCGACGTAGTGCCGGTCGCCGTCCACCACGTGGATCGGCCCGCCGCCCCGCATGTGGAGGAACTGATCCATCAGCGCGCGCAGGGACGTGTTCGGCTTCGCGGTGGGAGGGTCGGCCCACATGACGTCCTCGACTTTGATCGACTGGAGCGCCGTCTCCTCGATCGCCAGGTCGATGTCCACGCCGCGGCGGCGCAGCCGCTCGGTGTAGATCGAATCCTTGCGGATGCTGCGCGAGATCAGCGCCGCCACTCCGGCGCACACCATGACGGGCAGGATCAGCTTGTAGTTGAGCGACATCTCGAAGACGATCAGGGTGGACATGATCGGCGCGTGCGTCGTGGCGGCGAGCAGGCCGGCCATCCCCACCAGCGCGTAGGCACCGGGGGGCGCCGTGTGCGCCGGCCACAGTGTGTGCGCGGCGCCGCCCATCAGGCCCCCCAGTGCCGCCCCGGTGAAAATCGTCGGCGTGAAGACGCCGCCGGGTGATCCCGAGCCCAGCGAGAAGGCCGTCGCGAGGATCTTCCCGGCCATCATCCAGGCGAGCAGCTCGATCCCGATCGAGCCTTTCAGCATCTGGTCGACCCCTTCGTAGCCGTTCCCCAGGATGTGCGGCACGTAGATGGCGATGGCGCCGACCCCCAGCCCGCCGAGGACGGCAATCGCCCAGGGGGGCGCGGGGATTTTCGCCGGCAGGCGGGCCACGCCGAACAGTGTCGAGATGAAGATGCGCCCCACGAGGGCGCAGGCGATCCCGAGGATGACGAAGAAGACGAACTCCCACGTGGAGACCAGCTCGAAGCCGGGAGTCTCGTAGATGGCGCTGCCGAGGATGCCGTAGGTCAGAAGTGTCGAGACCACCGACGCGATGACCAGCGGCCCGAAGATGTCCATCGCGAAGTTGCCTGCGATCACTTCCATCACGAACAGCGAGGCGCCGATCGGCGCGTTGTACGCCGCGGACATCCCGGCCGCCACCCCGCAGCCGATGAGGATGCGTCGTTTGTGGGTCGAGATGTGCAGGATCTCCGAGATGCGCCCGGCGGCGGCCGCCGTGATCTGCGCCATGGGCCCCTCGCGGCCGAGCGACATCCCCGAGCCGATCGCCACGAGCGAGGAGACCCCCTTCCACACGGATTGCCGGAAGCGCAGCGCCTTCTCCTTCAGCACGACCGCTTCCATGATCTCCGTCAGCCCTTCGCTGGGTCCCCCCTTCAGGCCGTAACGCAGGACGATGGCGGCGAGCAGCGCGCCGGCCGCGGGATAGAGGAGCCGCTGCTGCCACGGAAGGCGCTGGGCGATCGTGAGGATGTCGTCCTGCGAGGCGAAGATGATCCCCTGGTAGAGGCGCAGCACGCCGCGGTAGATGACACCCGTCAGTCCGCCGATCAGACCCACCGTGACGATGAGGATGGCGTAGGAGGCTTCGGGGCTGTGAAGCGGGTCGATGCGTCCGGCCAGCTTGAGCGCCCGCTTCTTGACGCGCTTGTAGTTCAGGGCGTTCCGGAGTTTCTGGAATGCCCTGCGGGACTTGGTCGTCATCTGACAGACGGGAAAGATGGGAACGACGGGAGCCGGGGGAACGATGCGAGCGACGGTGGATATGAGCCGCGCGAGGCGCGGCCGGCCGGGCCCGGTGGCCGCGGCGTCAGGATGCGGCGATCGATCCGCGCAGCGAGGTGTCGGTCGCGGGGGCCGCGGGGCATGCTCCGGTCGCGCTTTCCAGCGCAGCGCGCGTCTCCGTCGTGGGTGTGGCCACGGCGCCTCGTGGCGGCTGGTTTCCCCTGATGACCTTGTCGATGGAGCTCCACATCACGACGACGGCCGCGAGGAACGCGAGCAGGACGATGAAGGCGAAGATGATCTTCTTCATGCGCTCAAATCTAATGGAGCCGCGAACGCGTTGTCAATTAAACGCTTCGGCTCGTGTGGGCCCGGCTGCGTGGCCTGCGGGAGTTGGTCACCGCCCTGTCAACCTTTCGAGAAGAATCCTCCCATCCTTCACGACCAGCGCGGGATTACGGAAGGCCGCGATGACCGCCGCGTCGGGAGCGGCCTCCCCGCGCACCACGAGAAGGTCGGCGAGCATCCCTTCCGCGAGAGCGCCCATCTCCGCCTCACGCCGCAGCGCGCGCGCCGCCTCGATCGTCGCCGCGGCCAGAGCTTCGGCCGGCGTCAGTCCCGACGCGACGAGCAGCTCGAGCTCGCGGTGGAGCCCCCTGCCGGGAGGCACGAGGAAGGCGGGGGCGTCGCTCCCCGCAAGCACCCGTCCGCCGGCGGCATGAAAGTGGCGCACGAAGTCCCGCAGGCGCATCTCGGTCGATTGCCGCAGGGCGATCTCCTGCGCGGTCATCCCATGCGCGCGCGCGTTGCGCATCTGCCCGCGGATCCAGGCGCGCCGGAAGAGCGAAGGGTAGGGGGCGAGATCGGGGTTGTCCTGGCGCGCCAGGTCGGGGATCCGCCATGCGTTCTGCGCGACGGTGAGCGTCGGCACGAACGCCGTCCCCGCCCGGAGCATGGCGGCGATCGCAACGTCCTCCTTCTCGGGCCCGAAGTCGTGCTCGATCGTGTCTGCACCTTCCTCCGCCGCCTCGGACGCCGTGACGCCGTCGAGATGGACGGCGACCCACAGCCCGCGCCGGTGCGCGGCCTGGGTCGCGTTGCGCAGCATGGCGACGTCGATGCCGCGGTGGAGCTTGATGCCGTCCACCCCCGCCGCGGCGAGCGTCGCGACCACGCCCGTGACGGCCTCGGGGCCGTCGGCGCCGATCTCCTGATCGGTCAGGGCGGCGCCGTGGACGATGTAGGGCCCGGTGACGAAGAGCCGCGGCCCGACGCGCGTCCCCGCAGCAGCCTCCTCGCGGTGCTCCAGCGCGCCGGGGAGGTACGACCCGACGTCCCGCGCCGTGGTGATCCCCGCGCCGATCATCATCTCCCCGTCGAAGCGTCCTCCCAGCGCGTGAACGTGCATGTCGATCAGCCCGGGGAGAACCGTATGCCCTGCGAGGTCGATGATCCGCGCCCCCGCAGGCCGCCGCAACGTGAGACGCCCGTTCTCGACCCCGAGGCCGGGGTTCGCCCGCGCGCCCTGCAGGGCATCCCAGAGCCGTCCGTTGACCAGCCACAAGGGCTGGACGGCGTCGGATCCTGGTGGCGCAGCCAGCCCGCTGATCCTGTGGCGCCCTCCCAGCAGCCCGAAGCCATCGAGCGACTCGGTCAGGACGAAGACGCTCGAGGGGAGCATCATCGAGACGATGATGCCGACGAAGATGATGACGACCGGGATGGAGATGCCGACCGCGAGCCGTTTCTTCACATGAGGTATGCGGCTGCGAAGCCGATCTGGGCGGCCATCATCATGAGGTACATGTGCTTCCAGGAGACGTGGTTCTCTACGATGGCCAGCTCCTCGGGCCGCTTCAGGATGAGCCGGCAGACGTAGATGCCCCACAGACAGAGCGCGATCCCCAGCGCGCTCAGCACGACGGGGTTGCCGGTCAGGATCGTCGTGCCGGGCTCCAGCGGGTTCTGCACCAGAGCCCCCACCGGCATGAGCAGCCAGGGGAACACGAAAAATGGCGCGATCATCCACGCGCTGCGGCGCACGCCGTACTTGATCGGCAGCGTCCTGCACCCGCCGGCGCGATCCCCCTCCATGTCGGAGAAGTCCTTCGTCGTGCTCGCGCCCAGCAGGAACAGCATGAAGATGAGACCGATGAACCACGGCTCGAGGTGGCAGACCGACGCCACCATCGACCAGCCCGCGACCTTCAGCAGCATGCCGCGGGGGATGGCGATGGTGAGGTTGGCCCACATGCCGTGCCGCTTGGTCCGGCCGAAGAGCGGCGCCGAGTAGACGAAGGTGAAGAAGGTCCCCAGCAGATAGATGGTGGCGCATTCGTGCATCGCGAGGGGCGCGGTCAGGCGCGCGCGCAACCCGCTGTACGGGTGGATCACCACCAGCCACGTGGGGAGGATGGCGACGACGTAGAGGATCATGGCGTAGACGAAGGCGCCGCGCATCGAGATCGCCCCGGTGACGAGGTGGCGGTTGGGCTTGTTGCGGCGGTCGATGTCGATGTCGTAGTACTGGTTGATGACGTTGGAGGCGGCGTTGAGGATCGCGGCGCAGACCGAGCCGAGCGCCACCGTCAGGATCACCGCGAGGGTGACGCTCCGCGACGGGTCGGGGTTGTGGGCCGAGCCGAAGGCGGTCACGGCGCCGCTGATCACCCCGAGCGTCGGCGGCAGCAGGGTGAAGGGGCGGGTGACGTCGATCCACGTCGCGAGGCGCGTGCCCTGGCCCGCTGCGGGCCGGCTCATGGTTGCGCTCACCGGCCCGGCACCATGAAGGACGTGGCCCCGATCGCGAACAACGCCCCGGCCGCCGTGTTGGCGAGATTCATCGCCTCGTTGTCGAGTGCCGCTCCTGACGCGCCGAGATAGGACTCGAGCGTCGCCCCGAAGAACGCCGCGGCCACGATCACCGCCGCCGCGATGAGGCCGCCCCCCCCGGTCAGACCCAGCAAGCCGGCGGCGCCCGCGATGACGGCCGCCGCCGCAACCCCCGCGAGCGTCCCCTCGACGCTGATCGCCCCTTCGGTCCCCGGCGGGACGCGGCGCAGCGTCGTGGGGAGGAAGGGGCGCCGGCCCCAGACCTGGCCGATCTCCGACGACACGGTGTCGAAGGCGGCCGTCGCCAGCGCGGCCACCATCGCCATCCGGAAGAGATCCCCGCGAGGCGTGGACAGGGCGAGGAAGGCGAGAAAGACGGGCACGGCAGCGTTGGCGATGGCGTGGCGCGCCCCGCGCCGCCCGCCGCGCTCCTGCGCGATCCCGCGCGCGGCCTTCCCGGCGTAGCCGACTTTCGTCGTGCCGCTTCCCAGGACGAAGAAGAGAAACAGGATGACGAAGGCCTGCCACCCGCCGAACACCCACAGGGCGACGCCGAGGATCATCCCGACGACCGCGCCCGAGACACCCACCGTCCCTGCGGCGAAGGCGGCCGTGGTCGCGAGAAGGTTGACGATCACCGCCGCCGGCAGCGCGGCGAGCATGGAGGGGACGCTCTCTTTCAGGATCGTCGCGTCGACGCGGAAGAGCCCCGCCAGGATCCCTCCCGCCATCAGCGGCACGGTGATGTTGTCGTTGAAGCCGGTGGGGTAGCTCTCCACCAGCGCGCACACCAGGGCCGCCGCGCCGCAGGCCGCCGCCAGGAAGAGCAGCGATGGATCTGGCCCGGGGTCGTGCCGCGCCATCCACGTCGCCAGCGCCACGGCCGCGGCTCCCCCCGCGACGACGAAGGCGAGGATCCCGGTCCAGGTCTTGCCCGGGTTCCAGGAAGGGGACGGGCCGCCGGCGAGCCTTCCGGCGATCGTGGCGAAGCCGTCGCCGAAGGCGAGGATCCCCCAGGCGGCGGCCACGGCATCCATGCGCGATCCGAACAGCAGCAGAAGAGCCCCCACGGCGAGGGGATAATAGATGATGCCGGCGGCGTAGCCCCGCCGCCGGTCGTCCTCGCGCTCCAGGAGATGCCGGGTGATGCGCGGCAGGAGCCAGGCGTTCATGAAGAAGGCCCCGATGCAGATCGCCAGCGCCTGCCATCGCGTCAACCAGGGGAGGGTCAACGCCAGGAGGCCGGCCCCGACGTGCAGCGCCTTGCGCGCGATCTCCCCCGCGCTCAGCCCGGCGCGCGCGCTCAAGCTTTCTGCTCCTTCAGCCAGGCGATGGTCCGCTCCAACCCCTCCTCGAGGGGGGTGATCCTGTAGCCCAGCTCGGCGACTGCGCGGTCCGAGGAGTAGGCCCAGTCGTGCCGGTAGATGCGCACCACTTCGTCGGTGATGACCGGCGCCAGCCCCGTGAGCCGCGCGCGCCAGCGCAGCACCCGCCCCATCGTCTCCGCCAGCCAGAACGGCACGCTCCTGCGTGGCTCGGGAACCTGCGTCAGTCGCGCGAGCAGCGAGAACAACGAACGGTAATCGGCGTTCTCCCCGCCGAGGATGTAGCCGCGTCCCGCGGCGCCCCGCTCCAGCGCCATGACGAGCCCCTCCACCACGTCGTCGATGAACGCATAGCAGACGCGCTGGCGCCCCTCTCCCAGATACCGGGCGCGCCTGTTCATGAAGTCGCGGATCAGCTTCGTGATGATGCTCCCGTCGGTGAGCGTGCCGCCCCCGTAGATCGCCCCCGGGTACACCATGGCGATCGGCACGCCGTCCGCCGCCGCCCGGCGCGCCACCCGATCGGCGGCCGCCTTGGTGCGCTCGTAGTCGTTGCGGGCTTCGCCGGGATGCGTCAGGCTCTCGTCTCCGACCGTCCCGTCGGTGGGGCCCAAAGCAATGAACGAGGAGATGTAGAGGAGCCGGCACCCGGGAGCGCGCCGCGCGATCTCGATGGCGTTGCGCAGCCCGCCGATGTTGATGAGGTCGAAGGCCGCGGGATCCCGCACCCACATCCTGACCAGCGCCGCGCCGTGCACGATGGCATCGACCCCCTCGGCCGCACGTCGCATGCTGTCGCGGTCCGTCACGTCTCCCGCGACCGTCTCGACCCCCGCCGGCATCGGCGCCGGCCGCGGGCGCGGCCGCACCAGCGCCCGCACCTGATGCCCCGCTTGGGCCAGGCGCGCGGCGATGCGCCCACCCAGGAACCCGGTCCCGCCCGTCAGGAGGATTCTCATCGATGCGTCGTCACCCGTTCCGCTCGGCGATGTATTCGTCGAGGCACGCGAGCCAGGTGCGAGGGGACCGGCCCGTGACGCGCGCGTAGAGTCCGCAATCGAGCGCCGAATAGAGAGGGCGTGTCGCGCGATCCCCGCTCCAATCGCTCGAGGGGATCGCGACCAGGCGCTGCGTATCCATCCCGAGGCGCAGCGCCAGCTCCCGCACGACGTGGTAGCGGGACGTGGGCTCCCCGGCGCTGCCGAAATGCATCACGCCGGTGAAGGGGGCGCGGATCAGGGCCACGATCGCCCGCGCGAGGTCCTTGAGATAGGTCGGTGAGCCGATGCGGTCCGAGACGATCCGGATCGTCTCGCCCGCCGCCAGCGCCGAGAGATAGCGCTCGGGGAAGGCCTCCGCGGGGTGCGGCCCGAAGAACCACGCGCTGCGGAGGATGGCGTGGTCGGGGTTTTCCGACGCGACCGCCGCCTCACCCTGGAGCTTGGAGGTCGCGTAGACCGAGAGCGGACGGGTGGGGTCGTCCTCACGGTAGGGGCGCGGCGCGCCCGCCTGGCGCCCGTCGAACACCTGGTCGGTGGAGATGTGGATGACGCGCGCGCCCGTGACACGCGCCGCGCGCGCCACGAGGCGCGCCCCCTCGACGTTGATCGCCGCCGCGCGCGCCGGCTCGTCCTCGCACAGGTCGACGGCGGTCATCGCGGCGCAGTTCACCACGACCGTCGGTTCGATGCGCTCCATCTCGGAGCGCATCCGGAAATAGTCCGTCACGTCGATCTCGTCGCGCGTGGCGAAGACGGCTCCGGGAAACTCGGGGGCATGCTCCTCCTCGATGACCTGCGTGAGCGCGCGGCCCAGGCGCCCCCCGCTGCCGGTGATCAAGGGCAGGTGCGTCATGGGGCTAGTGTCCCGTCCCCGAAATCGTGTTGACACCGAGGACGCCGAGGCGCTCGGATGGCAAGGAGCGAAGAGGGCGCATGTCTTTTACATGTAACCGATGAGCGACGCAGCCAGCCGAGATGCATCGGCGTCCGAATGTAACAGGATTTCGGGGACGGGACACTAGGGCCTCCCCTGGAGATCGAGGAACGTTCCGACGCCGCGCAGGTTCAACGTGAACCGGTATTCGATCTCGTCGATGGTGTCGAA
>Ga0137432_1000832_pt1 | contig 11891 bp, 12 predicted proteins | sample EasRivERMZT820_2_FD_102337 | JGI IMG/M metagenome (GOLD analysis project Ga0137432, IMG submission 102337) | Soil microbial communities from meander-bound floodplain in the East River, Colorado, USA - East River MetaG ERMZT820_2 | ecosystem: Environmental > Terrestrial > Soil > Floodplain ...
GCCTGCGCTCGAGCAGCTCGGAGGGCATCCCCACTGGTACCGGCCCCGGTTTCGCCGCGAGCTGCGGCGGCACCTTGATTGCCGCGGCGGGGTAGCGCCCGACCAGCGTCTCAAGTGCCCGCAGCGACTGGCGATAGGCCAGATCCAGCTGCTGCACGACGTCGCGATACGTCTGAAGATTCGCTTTCGCGACCGTAACGTCGTACTCATCACCCCGGCCGACTCGCAGGCGATCCTGCGTCAGGCCGAGCAGACGCTCCGCCGAGCGCGCGGTTTCTTCGGCATTTGTCTTCTGCAGCCGGGCTTCGGTCGCGAGGAACCAGCTCTTGGCAACCAATGCGGCGATCGACTCGGCGGCGTACTCGGCATCCAGCTCCGCCGACTGGTACTGGACCTGCGTAGTTGCGCGCCCGGCGCGCACGCGACCCCAGAGATCGAGCTCCCAGTTTGCGAAGACACCCACGCCTTCCAGGCCACTGGAGTCGCCGCTCATCGCGCCGCCACCGCGAGCGAGCAAATTCACCTGTGGGTAGAGCGTCGCGCCCGCGAGCCGGACGTAGCCCGCGGCCTGCTCCATCCGCGCGGCCGCCACCTGCAGGTCGGGGTTGTACATGAGCGCGTCCCGGACCAGGGCTTCGAGCTGGGGGTCCTTGAAGCCCGCGAGCCACCCTTTCATGACGACGCCGGGGGCACCGCCTTGTTCCGCCCACTGTGGTGGCACGACGAGGTTCGGCAGCGACTGGCTGCGCACGTCCTCCTGCTTGGGCGGCGCGTTGAGCGCGCAACCCGCGGTCACAGCGATCAGAACGAAAGCGATGAGGACGCGACGCACGTGTCCGATCTCAGTGCAGTTTGAGGATGAGGTAGTTGATGTACGCCCCTACCCGCAGGACAACCTTGCGGATGATATGGATCGCGTGGAGGCGCTCGGTATAGATCGCCGCGTTGCCTGCCGCCCCGGCCGCCATGAAGACTTCCTTGTCCTTGTCCGCGATATCGAATTTGACGGCGAAACGCCCGGGCGGCTGCGTCAGCACCCCGATCATTGGCAGCGTTCCACTGGGTGGCAGCTGGCCCTGTCCCTGCGCCCAGATCACGGAGTCGACCTTGCCCTTGATGATGCGCCCGGGCAGCGTGTAGAGCGTGAACTCCGCCTCGTTGCCCGGCGCCACCTGGTGCAGCTCGTTCTGGTTGAACAACGCGACCACCTGGCCCTCCGCCTCGACCAGCGTCATCACGGCGTTGAACGGAATGCCGGCCACGAAGCCGCCCGCCCGCAGCTGGAGGTTGACCACGTAACAATCGCACGGGGAGCGTGTCACGGTCTGATCGAGGTCCCAGCGTGCGTTCTCGAGCTGGGCCCGTATCTGCGCAACCTGCGCGAACTCGCCGTTCACCTTGGCGCCCAGCTTCTGCTTGATCTGCGACTCGCCCGCCACCGCCTGCACCCTCGCCGCGCGCGCGGCGTCGGCCTGGCCTTCCAGCTCCTTGAGATTCGTTTCGGCCTGTTCCAGATCGAACTTGTTGCCGGCGCCGGTCGCGACCAGCTCCCGGTTTTGCGCCACCCGCGTCCGCGCCAGCTCCAGTCGCGCGCTGATCTCGCGCATGCGGGCGGTCGCCTGATCAACCGTGCCGCGGGCGCCCCTCAGCGATTCCTCCTGCTCTTTCTGCGAGGCGATGGCGGTGGCGAGCTGAGCTTCGAGCTGGTTGACCGCGAGCTGGAACGGCTCGGGGTCGATCTTGAACAGCACCTCGCCTTTCTTCACCAGCCGGTTCCCCTCCTCGACCGGCACTTCGATTACGCGGCCCCGGACCTGCGACACGATGGGCACCGTGTACTTGAACACGCGCACGTCCGTCGAGGACGGCGCGAAGATATTGAGCAGCAGGATCAGCACCGCCATCCCGACGATCGGGATGATGGCGACGGTGACCTGGGTCTGCGTGTTCCACGGCAGCCACTTCAGCTTGATGAAGATCAGCCAGACAAAGAACGAGTAGATCCCGAGCAGCAGTGCTTCCATTACTTGCTACCTTCCGCGGAAGCGGCCGCGCGTGCGTGGAGCGTGTCGAGTTCAGAGTGAAGCTTCCTGAGTTCCGATGGCAGCATGCCTTTCGCCGCCATGGCGTCGAGCTCCTCCCGCAACTGAACAAGCTCCTCGCGCAGCAGCTGTCCAGCTCTGGCCCGGTGGCCCATTTCCTCGTAATAGTCCTCGTGCCTCTCGGTACCGTAGGCCGCCTTGAACATTACCGGACGCGCATACGCCCACAGCCATGCTACCGGCCATAACATGCCGCCGAACACGAGCGAGAGCAGGCACAACGTCTTGATGGCGTCCTTCTGCGGGTGATGCCGGCTCTCGGCGATCTTTTCCGGCAGGATGTGGACCAGCCAGAACAGCACGATCGCCCCGATCGGGACGACGATCAGCACGAAGATCGCAATCCAGTCGGCCGCAGTGTCCATCAACTCCGGCGGCAGGAATGCCGCCAACGCCGCACCGGGAAACACTGCGGCGCAATATCCAAAAAGCGCAATTCCTACTGCACGCGGCATGAAACTTGATATCTCTCGGAAGTGAGCGACGCTATTATGCACTGGCCACATGGATGCAGGGAAAGCGACCGCACGTTCAGGCCATTCTCGAACAGTCCGCCAGCGATCAATAGCGCTCCGGCACGAACCTTCTGCCCTTCAGCGTGGCCTGGTCGTCGTAGGCGCCCTTCATGGAGCGCTTGGGTAGTTTGATCTTCTTCTGCGGCACGTCCTTGTAGGGAATCAGCTTCAGCAGGTGCGCGATACAGTTCAGGCGCGCGCGCTTCTTGTCATCGGAGCGCAAGATATGCCATGGTGCGTATTTCGTGTCTGTGGCCTTTAGCATCTTGTCGCGTGCGCGCGAGTAGTCGAACCAGCGACTGCGCGACGGCAGGTCCATCGGGCTCAGCTTCCATTGGCGCAAGGGATCGTTGATTCGCGCTTCGAAGCGGCGATGCTGCTCCTCGGAGCAAAAGCCCATGACGTATTCCACCCCTGCGCGGTTATACCAGCTGCGGTCGAAGATCACGATCTCGCCTGCCGCGGGGAAGTGCTGAATGTAGCGCTGCAGGTACATCTGCGACTTCTCCCGGTCCGACGGCGCTGGCAATGCGACCTGGCGGAACACCCGGGGACTCACGCGCTCGGTGATGGCGCGTATCGTGCCGCCCTTCCCGGCAGCGTCACGCCCTTCGAACACGACGATCACGCGCAATCCCTTGTGCTTGACCCAGGCCTGGAGCTTGCACAACTCGGCCTGCAACGTGCGCAGCGCCTTCTCGTATTTCTTGCGCTTGAATTTCCTGCCATCAACTGCCTTGCCGTTCGACGCCATTTCCATTTTCCCCTACATATTTAACTGCAGTTCTGCCGCGGTGGTTACGCTGGCTATCGCATACACTTAGCGGGTAATCGTCTGAACGAACAGCGCGCGCCCTTTCCAGTGCATCCCATGGAGGCGCGTCGAGATCTTCTCGACCGAGCCATAGGGAGTGTCGACGAATTCGCGGAGCTTACCATCCGTTGTTCCCGGCGCGATATTCCCTATCCAAAGTTTCATGGTGTTCCCGTCCTTTCCGCATCGGAAGGCGCGACGGCACTTGCCGCAGCGGGCACCGCTCCGCGCGAAGATTATTCCGGCGCGCGGTCTATATCGGCGATCCACGATTCGAGCAACCGGTACGTAACCGCCAGCACCACGGGGCCCACGAAGAGACCGATGATCCCGAAGCCGATGAGCCCGCCGATCACGCCGGCGAAGATCAGCAGCAGCGGCAGGTCCGCACCGCGCTTGATGAGGACGGGGCGCAGAACGTTGTCCATCGCGCCCACGACGATGGTCCACACGAGAAGCGCGGTGCCCCAGACCACGTCTCCCGTCCAGTAGAGCCAGACCACTGCCGGGGCAAGGACGAGAATCGGCCCGAGCTGTGCGATGCAGAGAATGAAGATGACGGCGGTGAGCACCGTCGCATAGGGGATGCCGCTGACGGCGAGGCCGATGCCCGCGGCGGCCGACTGCACGATCGCGGTGACGACGACGCCCAGCGCCACGGCGCGGATTGCCTGCCCGGCAAGGACGACGGAATCGTCCCCGCGGACGCCGGCGAGCCGCCGCGCAAAACGCCGCACTCCCTTCGCCGCCGTCTCGCCGGTCGCATACAAGATCGCGGTAACCACGACGATCAACAAAAAATGCAGGAGCATGAGGGCGAACCCGCCCGCCTGGCCTGCGAACCAGCCGACTGCCTTGCGGACGTAAGGCGTGGCCCGTGCCACCAGATCCTCGGAAGGCGTCGCGGCCAGCTGCCGCCATTCCGTCGCGATCCGCGACCCAACGAGAGGCACCTTCTCCACCCAGTCCGGAGGAGGAGGAACCTGGCGCGCCGCAACCGACGTGGGCCAGCCGGCGATCTCCTCCGCATGGTCGACGATGGCGGTGACTGCGAGCACGAGCGGCACCACCAGCACCAACAGCATGGCGAGCGTCATGATCGTGACTGCAAGCCAGCGTCGCCCGCCGAGCTGCGCCTGGAGGGCGATCATCATCGGCCAGGTCGCCACCACCACCATCGCCGCCCAGACCGTCGCGCCGATGAACGGCAACAGTACCCACAGGCTCGCCACGATCATGAGCCCGATGAACAACACGGCCAGAGTGATGCGAGTGAGGTCGCGTGATGCCGGCTCTATATTCATAGCGCTTTGCCCCGATGGGTGAGAAAGGTTGCGGCCCGCATAGGCCCTTGGCTCGAGGACCTGCGCCAGTGGCTTTACCCGGCGGGCGACTCCAGCAGGCGCGGGACCATCATACTATTCCGACCATAGGCGAGATCAGAAATACGTTTTGTTCGACGCTACTTTGACGAACCGCCAACAAAAAGAAACCCCGCCGAAGCGGGGTGTGTGTTCCTACTGAAGCAAATGAAGCGGCATTCCCACCTCTAATGCACCACGGTTCTGCCTACATCATTACTGCACTGCGGCCTTTTCAGTTGGTCGAGATACAGCTTTCCGTGCCGCGCGACCCCGCGGGCCAAGGACCGTACAGCACCGCCGTGAGCTCTTCATGCACCACGTCGCCGGTGCGGCACGGACCGGTCTCACGGCGGCAGGCGATATTGTCACCAGGCGAGAACTCGGCACCAGGACCACGAGCGGGCGGCGTCTCACGCAGCGCGGCGGTCAGCGCTTGCGCCACGCCCGGTCCCAGGAATACCCCGGTGAGGCCGATGCTCGGCCCGAAACGATCGAAACATACACCGCGCCGGCTGTCGCAAACTACGCCGTGATCCGGTGACGAGAGCGCGCCGGGCAGGTTAGCCGTGGTGTTGCACGCCGCACTGAGGACGCCGGGCAGAGCTACCGCGCAGAGCAGTCGCCACAATCTGACTCCGCTTCGATTCGACCACGAGCCGGGCCCGCAGTGGCCAGCATCCTTTCGGGCAGCCCGGCGCTCCATGTCTAGGCGCTAGTCACCTTGTTTAGTATTTCGTGTTTGTGAATTGTTTGGGATTTGGTGCTTGAAGCTTGTTTGTAATCCTTGTTATTGCAGGATGGGAGGGACCGCCATTATGCCTCCGGAAGTCAAAAACAAGAACTCCACCGGGGGGCGGATTCTACGCGGGCGCGCGCTGCCTTCGTGTGCGGGCATTGACAGTGGTCACCAAGAAAGATTGACAATCGGTTGACAGCCATGGCGGAGCGTAGTCGTTAGGTTGACAATACGAAGTTACAAAAGTTGACAATTAATTGACGATCTGCCAGCGTATCCAGGTGGATGCCAAGCGCAGGATCCTCGCCTATCTCGCCCGCCGCCGCTCTGCGACTGGCGCCGATCTTCGATCGCACCTCGACATTAGCCGTCAGGCCCTCAGCGTCCACGTGCGCAGCCTAGTGGAGGCGGGGAAGGTAGTCCGTTCCGGCACGGCGCGCGCCGCGCGCTACATGCTGCGGGACCGGGCGCCTGCGGCCGCGGTCGTCGCGCGCGCGCTGCGTACCCGCGACCTGGAGGAGTCCCGGATCTGGGACGAGCTTGCCACGGGCCTCAACCTGCGCCGGGCGCTCAGGCCGAACGTCGAGTCGATTGTCCATTATGCATTCACTGAAATGCTCAACAACGCCATCGAGCACTCCCACGCAGAGCGCTGCTTCGTCCGCTTCCGGTTCGATCCCGGAACGCTTTCCTTCGAGATCCGCGACCCCGGCATCGGCGCCTTTCATTCCATCGCCTCGAAGCTTCGCCTCGATGGCGAGCACACCGCCCTCGTGGAACTCCTCAAGGGCCGCACCACGACGATGCGGGAAGCGCACACCGGCGAAGGCATCTTTTTCACGTCTCGCGTCGCGGATCGCTTCGTGCTCCGTTCCCACCGCATCCAGGTCGAATGGAGCCGGATCCGGAATGATGTGTTCGTGTCCAGTCCGCGTTTTCTGAAGGGCACCAGCGTCCACTTTGCGATCCAGCGCAACAGCCGGCTCCGCCTCGAGGCGGTGTTCGGCGAGTTTGCACCGGAGGAATTCGACTATCAGTTTCAGAAGACCAGAGTGCTGGTGAAGCTGCTGCGGCGCGACTACGTCTCGCGTTCAGAAGCGAAACGGCTCGTCGCCAATCTCGAGAAGTTCCGCGAGGTCGTGATCGATTTCCGCGAGGTGAAATCGGTCGGGCAGGGATTCGCCGACGAAGTCTTCCGCGTCTTTGCCGGGCAACATCCTGGTGTCAAGATCACCACGGAGAATGCGAATCCGGCCGTGGACGCCATGATCCGTCACGTACGGCCGTAGCGGCGTCCCGGGTCATGCCATGACACTCGCGCCCAGATTGAAGACCAGCCGAGCTGAGCAGAAGACGCTGGCGAGCCAGCTCTCGCCGTTCGAGTTGAAGGACAGGTTGATCCAGCTCGCGCGGGAAATCTGCTCGACGAGAAGGACGCCTACAAGCAGCTCACGATGGAGATCTGCCGCAGGCGCCGCGACATGCTGTTCAAGGGGCTGGGCGTACCGGTTCCGTCCGATGACCCCCACCGCGCCTGGTACTGCGTCGAACTCGACTTCATGGTGTGGGCGTCCCGCGAGTACGGCAGGGATTTCGCAAATTACATGATCCGGAACTACAAGCCGGTGGATCTCCTCTTCGGCGTCGCGGAGGAATCGTCAGTGGTAGCGCTGGAAGGAGGCGGATTCGGCGGTCCGCCCTGGTCGATCCGCGTCTCCCTCGCCAACCTCGACGATGAGGACTACGTGCGAATCGGCAACGGGATACGCAAGGCCGCTGAGGAATACGCGGCCGCGTGGAAAGCCGACAGCAAGTAGTACCCATGCAAGGCGTTTCCTTCCTGCTCCCGATCGAATTCGACCTCGCCGCGACGTTCCTTGCAGCGTTGACGGGCGTGTGGGCCGCGAGCCGGCGGGGCTACGATCTCGTGGGCGCGTTCATGCTGGCGCTTGTCACCAGCATCGGCGGCGGGTTGCTGCGCGACTCCGTCTTCATCGTGCAGGTGCCGCTTGCCATGCAGGACGCGCGCTACCTGTGGACGATCCTCGCCGCGGTGGCAATCGGCGTGATCACCTACCGCTACTCCGAGCGCATCGCGCATCTGTTCGACTATACCGATGCGCTTGCGATGGGCGTCTACGGCGTCTACGGCGCGAACTGGGCGCTGATCTCCGGCCTCGCGCCGGAGGCCGCGGTCGTTGTCGGGGTCTGCAATGCCGTGGGCGGCGGACTGATCCGGGACGTGCTGGTGCGCGAGGAGCCGCTGATGTTCAAGCCGGGGCAGCTCTACGCGATCGCAGCCATGGCCGGCTGTATTCTCTTCGTCGTGCTCTCGCTCCGCTACGGCATCGACGACCAGCACGCCGCCTGGATTGCCATCGGCGTCACGGTGCTGCTGCGGGTGCTCGCGATCCGCTTGAACTGGACCACCGGCGCGATCAAGGCCTGGAAGTGGCGCTGGGGCAGGAACCGCGACCGGTAAATCAGGGGGCGTGACTGGCGGAGAGAGAGGGATTCGAACCCTCGATAAGCCTTTTGAGCCTATACTCCCTTAGCAGGGGAGCGCCTTCGACCACTCGGCCATCTCTCCGCGTACTTCGCTTCACTAGATTCCCGCCTCCGCGGGAATGACAACTGTATTCTACCCCGGCTGATCGAGGCCGAAAGCCTTGTGCAGCGCGCGCACCGCGAGCTCCATGTACTTCTCGTTGATCACGATCGAGATCTTGATCTCCGAGGTCGAGATCATCTCGATATTGATCCCCTCCTCCGCCAGCGTCCGGAATGCCGAGCTCGCGATGCCGGCGTGCGAGCGCATGCCGACGCCGACCACCGATACCTTGGCGATCTTTTCTCCGCCCTCGACCCCGCGCGCCTTGATGTGTTTCACCACCGGCTCGAGGAGCTTCAGTGTCTTGTGATAGTCGTTGCGGTGCACCGTGAACGAGAAGTCCGTCATCCCGTCGTGGCTCACGTTCTGAACGATCATGTCCACGTCGATGTTGGCGTCTCCGATCGGCCCCAGGATCTGGTAGGCGATGCCGGGACGATCGGGCACGCCGAGGATCGTGATCTTGGCCTCGTCGCGATTGAACGCGATCCCTGAAATGGTTGCGTGTTCCATGTTCTGCTCTTCCTCAATTGTGATCAGCGTGCCCTCGCTCTCCTCCTCGAAGCTGGAGAGCACCCGCAGCTTGACCTGGTACTTGCCCGCGAGCTCGACCGCGCGGATCTGCAGCACCTTGGAGCCGAGGCTCGCCATCTCGAGCATTTCCTCGAAGGTAATGGTCTTCAGCCGCCGCGCTTCCGGCACGATGCGGGGGTCCGTGGTGTAGACTCCGTCCACGTCGGTATAGATCTGGCACTCATCGGCCTTGAGCGCCGCGGCCAGCGCAACGCCGGTCGTGTCCGAGCCGCCGCGACCGAGCGTCGTGATGTCGCCCTTCTCGTCGACGCCCTGGAAGCCCGCCACCACCACGACATACCCTTCGGCGAGGTCCTTGCGGATGCGGCCTTCGTCGATGCTCAAGATGCGCGCCTTGGTGTAGGCGCTGTCGGTCAGGATGCGCACCTGCGCCCCGGTATAGCTGCAGGCCTTGAGCCCCAGGTCCTTCAGCGCCATTGTGAGCAACGCAATCGTCACCTGCTCGCCGGTCGATACCATCACGTCGAGCTCGCGCGGGTCGGGGTGCGCCTGGATCTCGCGGGCGAGCGCGATCAGGCGGTTGGTCTCCCCCGCCATCGCGGAGACGACGACCACCAGCTGGTGCCCCTGCGCCTTCCAGCGGGCAACGCGGCGGGCGACATTCTTGACGCGCTCGGTCGAGCCCACCGAGGTGCCGCCGTATTTCTGGACGATCAACGCCATTTCCGTGAACGCATGAAAAAGTCGCGTATTTTAGTTGATTTTAAGGGGGAAAACGAGACTTGAACGACACTGCGCCCATGATGCCTTCGTCATCGTGCGCGTGCCCGCAAGTCCGCGTGAACCTATCGGTTGCGCGGCGGTCAATCGCATATCGAACAAGTGCGGGAACTATTTCAATCATGAAACCATTCGAGCGCATTACCAATCCCCGTGAGATCCGGCGCCGGCTGCGCCTCAATCAGCAGGAATTCTGGTCTCGGGTCGGCGTCACCCAGAGCGGCGGCTCGCGCTACGAGAGCGGCCGTACCATGCCGAGGCCGGTGCGCGAGTTGCTACGGCTGGTGCACGTCGAGGGCATCGAGCTCGCGAAGGCCAAGGGCAGGGATTTCGAGGTCGTCTCCCACCTGAAGGCGACCAACCCCCGGCTCTACAATCGGCTGCGCAAGGAAGCCCTCAAGAAGAACGGCGGCCGGAAGTAGCTGGCGGAAGGGGTGGGATTCGAACCCACGATGCCCTTGCGGACATGCCGGTTTTCAAGACCGGTGCGTTCAACCGCTCCGCCACCCTTCCGAAAATGGGGACGCACACATTTTTGGGGGCCCAGAATCAGCTGCCCATGCCCAGGTTCCTACGGAAAAATGTGTGCGTCCCCATTTTCGATAATATACGTCATTTCAGGCAGTTGGAATGCCGGCCCCGCGCCGCAGCGTTGAAACTTGCCCGCGCTTTCTGTAGTCTTACGCCGCAAGCAATACTCATTGGAGGTTAACCGCATGCAATCGAACATCCAAGGCAACCCGGGCGCCATCCAGACCGGCGCACAGGACATCGCGCTCCAGCAATCGCACGTCCTGCGTAATACCTATCTGCTGCTGGCGCTCACCATGGTGCCGACCGCCATCGGGGCCTTCATCGGCATCGGCACCGGCGGCATCATCATGCAGCATCCGATCATCAGCTTCTTCGTGATGCTTGGCGCAGTCATCGGGCTGCAATACGCCATCGCCGCCAACCGCAACAGCGGGCTCGGAGTGGTGCTGCTGCTCGCGATGACCTTCATCCTCGGCTGGTGGCTGGGGCCCCTGCTCGCAGTCGCGCTGACGCTCAAGAACGGCCCGCAGTTGATCGGCGTCGCCGCGATCGGCACCGGGGTCATCTTCTTCGTCATGGCCGGCATCGCGACGACGGTGAAGAAGGACTTCAGCTTCATGGGCAAGTTCCTCTTCGTCGGCATGATCGTGGCGCTCCTGGCTATTGTGGCCAACCTATTCCTGCAGATCCCGGCGCTGGCGCTGACGATCTCGGCGGTGGTGATCGTCGTCTTCGCGCTGTTCCTGCTGCACGACGTGAGCCGGATCGTGAACGGCGGCGAGACCAACTACATCATGGCGGCGACGGGCTGCTACCTGAGCCTCTTCAACATCTTCGCCAACCTGCTGCACCTGCTGATGGCCTTGGCCGGCGAGCGGGACTGACGCGCAGGCATCAGGATTCAAGCAGACGGCCGGGACCTCCCGGCCGTTTTCTATTGGTCACGCCTCTCCGCGGTCGAAGACTGCTATGGACTCGATGTGAGACGTGTGCGGGAACATGTTGACCACCCCAGCGGCGGAGAGCCGATAGCCGCGCGCCTGGGTGAGCACGGCCGCATCGCGCGCGAGCGTTCCCGGGTTGCAGGAGACGTAGACGATTCGCCGTGGGCTCTCGTCCGGTAGTGCTTTGACCAGCTCCACCGCTCCATCGCGCGGAGGGTCGAGCAACATGCAGTCAAAATGCCCCAGTGCGTCAGGCCAGGCGCCCATGGGCCGGTAGAGGTCCATCTCGACAAACGTTGCCGCCCCCGAGAGGCCATTCGCTACGGCATTTGCCGCCGCGCACTTGAGAAGCGCCGCACTCCCCTCGACGCCCACCGCCCTGGCACCGCGCCGCGCGATCGCCAGCGTGAAGTTGCCGATGCCGCAGAACATGTCCGCGATGCGCTCGCCGGGCTGCGGGTCGAGCAGCGCGAGCGCCCGGCGCACAAGCACCCGGTTCACTGCGTGGTTGACCTGGGTGAAGTCAGTGGGGCCGAAGTGCATGCGCAGATCGAACTCGGGGAGCTCGTAATAGAGATTTGCCGCATCCTCCGCGGACAGCGGGCTCGCCGTATCGGGACCGCCGGGCTGCAGATAAATGCGCACGCCGTGGCGACCCGCAAAGTCACGCAGGTGCTCCAGGTCCGGCACGGTGGGCGGCTCGAGCACGCGCAGGACCAGCACATCCGCATCGTCCCCGGCCGCGATCTCAATCTGCGGCAGACGGCTGCGGATGGAAAACGTGTCAACCAGGTCGCGCAAGGGTCGCAGCATGCGCGAATAGCGTTCCGGCAGCACCTCGCAGCTGTCCATGTCGGCGACGTAGCTGCTGCGCTTCTCGTGGAAGCCCACCAGCGCGCCCCCTTTCTTTGGCACGTGGCGCGCCGCGAGCCGCGCGCGGTGACGGTAGCCCCACGC
>Ga0137432_1000833_pt1 | contig 11882 bp, 12 predicted proteins | sample EasRivERMZT820_2_FD_102337 | JGI IMG/M metagenome (GOLD analysis project Ga0137432, IMG submission 102337) | Soil microbial communities from meander-bound floodplain in the East River, Colorado, USA - East River MetaG ERMZT820_2 | ecosystem: Environmental > Terrestrial > Soil > Floodplain ...
ACGAACCGTCGCCGCCACGCGGCCAGTCCGATGAAGGCGACCAGGAGAAGCACTGCCGCCGACGGGAACAGCCAGAACAAGACCCCGGTCAAGCCGCCGACGACCACCCCGGCAAGCCAGTCCCGCCTGCTGTTCATGATGCGAGTGGTCGTTGGGGAGCCGGTTGCGGGAGGCTCGCCGAGGCGCACCCGGTGAAGCCGGCATCGCTACCGAGCTTGCGAACGACCAGCACCCAGATCGTCACGACCGGCGCGACGAGAATCGCGGCCGGGATGCCGAAGAGCACGAGCCCGTAGACCAACGCGACGCCCGCGAGCCCAAGGATCGTCGCAACCGGGCCGAGGATCTCGGGACCGATCCGTTCGAGGGTGACCGTGGCGTCGAAGCTCAGGTAGTTCGGGGTGGACGTCAGCGCCCCGAGGAAGGCGATCACGCTGGCGCCCGATAGGACGGCACGGAACGACACCGCCGCCACGGTTCTTGGGAGCGACTGGCGTGCGGCTGCGATCGTCTCGGCTCGCTCCCAGGCGATCCACGCTCCGATGAACGCGCCGATCGCGCAGGCCGCTGTGGCATCAGCAGCCAGAAACGGGCGTCGCTCCAGGTCCGTGGCATGACGGCGACGACGAGCAGGGTTCCCAGCGCCGCGAACAGGCACAGGAGCACTGCGAAGGCCACCGCTGCCAGTCGGAGGCGGGTCGCAGCGATGGAATCCCTGCCTGGGTCCGCCGACCCGACCGAATGCGCGGTCATGGCGGTCGGCTCGGCGAGGCGTGGCGGTGGACGAACGGGTGGACGATCAGGGCCCACGCCAGCCCGCACGGGATCGTGATTGGAAGGACGAACGTTCCGTACGGCAGCCCGACCGTCGCGATGAACAGCGCTCCCGTGACGTCGCTCCCGAAGCCGGTCGCCGGATCGAAGCCGAGCAGCGATGCGATCAGGGTCAGCAGTGCGACCTCGACGACACCCAGGTACGCCGCCGCGACGCCCATGGCCAGCCCGATTGCCGCGGCCATTCGCCACGAGGCACTCGCGACGGCCGGCGTCAGCCACAGCGCCAGGAGCGCGGCGAGGGGAGCCCCAACAATCCCGAGCCCGACGAGGTCGATCGTGTCACGCGGGACAGCGCTGATCGAGAGCGCGATCGCGGCGGCAACCACCGCGCCGGCGACGCGGGTCCCCATCATTCGCCTTGCACCTCGTGCTACCATTCGTTAGCAAGTTATGACGCAAGAACACGCTACTGTCAAGTCGCACGTTTCCGGCGAGGCGAGTGCGGTCGAGCCTGCCGAGGCACTGCGCCTGCAGTTCGCTGAGGCCTGGGGCGACATGAGCGCGTCGTGGGGCGTCGCGCCGGCGATCGGACGCGTCCACGCCTACCTCATGGTCCGGGGTGTGCCACTCACCGAACGCGAGGTCCGCGAGGCGCTGGGCCTGTCGCATCGGGCGGCGAGCCTGGCCCTGACCGACGCCGAGACCTGGGGGATCGTCGAGCGGGTTTCGGAGCCGCGGCGAGTTGGGCGTCGCGGTCCGGCAGGTACGGCCTACGTCGCGGTCGGCGACCATTGGCAGTGGTTCACGAGCGTGATCGCCGAGCGTAAGGTCCGCGAGGGCGACCCGATCGTCGAGGTCATCGAGAAGACGACCGCGCAGGCGGTCGAGGCGGCAAAGGAGCACCCGAACGATCTCGAGCTGCTGCGCCTCCGCGACTGGCTGACCGCGTTCGCGGCGTTCGTCCGGCTGTTCGATCGGTCGGTCGGGCTGATCCCGAAGCTCCAGCCGCGCGAGCTGGAGCGGGGCATGCGGCTCCTCGGCGAGATCTCCGACGAGACCGTGCTCCGGCTCGTCCACCTCCTTGGCGGCCTTCCCGACGAGGACGTGCTCGAGCTGGTAGAGGCGCTGAGCCGCCTCTCACCCGGTGCGGCTCGGCGGGCGACGAAGCTGATGTCGGGCGTCGTGAGGACCGTCGCCCGCTAGGTCGACCCGGACATGAAGACGACCCCGGGAACGATGTCCCAGGGTCGTCGGCTCAGGCGAAGCCTGGCGCTAGTTGTTCGAGTGGTCGCGCCAGCTGTACGTGGCGAGGATCGCGTAGTCAAAGGATCGCGATCCGGCGTCGCCAAGATCGATCGAGCCAGTCGCAGGACGCTCCTTGCCCGATTGCGTCGAATGGTTGTTGAACTCGCCCGGGAGCTTGTAGCTGCCGCTGCCGCGGAACCGAGCCGGGCTGCCGACCCCGTCCAGCTCGGCGCTGAACGCCACGCTGGTCGGCTCGCCTGAGCCGGCGTATTCGCCGGTGCACTCGTTCACGGTCTCAGTGAACAGCTCGAGGGTGCCGCTGGCCGAGCCGTGATCGAGCCGCGAGTCGATCGTGATCGAGAGGTCGCCGCTCCAGCCGGACGTTCGGGTTCCGACGAAGCCGTAGTACTCGCCGGACTCGTCACACGGGATCCACTCGCCGGACTCCGTGTAGACCTCGCCCCAGACTCCGCTTTGGGAGTCGCTGGCGAAGTAGGCGTATCCGTAGCCTCCGTCGGAGTACCACTCGCCATTGATGACCTTGGCCGTGCCGCTGGAATTGCTGACGTTCGGACCGGCCATCGCCGGGGCCGAGATCGCCAGGGCCAGGAGGCCTGCCATCGGGATGATCGCCAACTTGCGCATCGTTTTGTCCCCAACTGCTTCGCGACCTCTCCACCGCCTGACAGGGCGGCCGGTCGTGACCCGATGACGCGCCGGGCGGCGAGGCGTGACTGACCGTGCCCTGTCGGTGATTCGACAGGGCGCGTCGCGCCACAAACGGCCTGGCCACGCGTCAGGCTGGGTTTCGGATGGCACCATGCGATAATCCAAATCGCGCGCGGCGGCTCCGCCGGCTCGAACGGGCGAGGACCCCGGGGCCAGCAGGGCGGACGGGCCGGCGCTCAACCCGGAGCCAACAGCAGATGACCGTCGAAACGTCGACCTGGGCGACCAAGAAGGGGCTCGCCCAGATGCTCAAGGGCGGCGTCATCATGGACGTCGTCACGCCTGAGCACGCCAAGATCGCCGAGGATGCCGGCGCCGTCGCAGTCATGGCCCTCGAGCGCGTTCCCGCCGATATCCGCGCCGCCGGCGGGGTCGCCCGCATGAGCGACCCGGCCATGATCGAGGGGATCATGAACGCCGTCTCGATCCCCGTGATGGCGAAGGCCCGGATCGGCCATTTCGTCGAGGCCCAGGTGCTGGAAGCCCTCGGCGTGGACTACATCGACGAGTCCGAGGTCCTGACGCCCGCGGACGAGACCAACCACATCGACAAGCACGCCTTCAAGGTCCCGTTCGTGTGCGGCTGCCGCAACCTCGGCGAGGCGCTCCGCCGAATCAACGAGGGCGCGGCGATGATCCGGACCAAGGGCGAGGCCGGGACCGGCAACGTTGTCGAGGCTGTCCGTCAGCTGCGTGACGTGCTGGCCGAGATCCGGCGCCTGGGCTCGATGCGCGACGACGAGCTGTTCGTCGCCGCGAAGGAGCTCGACGCGCCGTACGAGCTTGTCAAGGACGTCGCCGCGAACGGCCGGCTGCCGGTCGTGAACTTCGTGGCCGGCGGCATCTCGACCCCGTCGGACGCGGCGCTCGTGATGCAGCTCGGCTCGGAGGGCGTCTTCGTCGGATCGGGGATCTTCAAGAGCGAGGATCCGGCCCGGATGGCGAACGCGATCGTCCAGGCGACGACCCACTTCGACAACCCGTCGATCATCGCCGAGGTCTCGAAGGGCCTCGGATCGCCGATGCGGGGGATCTCGATGGAGGCTATCCCGACCGAGGAGCGCCTCGCCGTGAGGGGCTGGTAGCAGCGCCAGCACGCACCGGGCGACCCACATGAAGATCGGGGTCCTGGCTCTCCAGGGCGCGTTTCGCGAGCACCTCTCGACGCTGTCGTCCATCGGCGTCGAAGGCGTGCCGGTGCGCCTGCCGGGCGATCTCGACGAGGTCGCCGGGCTCATCATTCCGGGCGGCGAGTCCACGACGATGCGCAAGCTCATCGACCGCTGGGACCTGCGCGGCCCGATCCTCGAGCTCGCGGCCACGGGCGCCCCGATCTTCGGGACCTGCGCGGGGATGATCGTCCTGGCCCGGGAGATCGCCGGCGGCGAGGAGCCGATCCTGCCGCTGCTCGATGTCACCGTCGAGCGGAATGCCTTCGGCCGCCAGCTCGACTCGTTCGAGGCCGACATCCAGGTCCCGGTGCTTGGCGACCAGCCGGTCCATGGCGTCTTCATCCGCGCCCCCGTCATCGATCGAACCGGGCCCGACGTCGACGTCCTCGCCCGGCTCGACGACGAGCGGATCGTGGCCGTTCGCGAACGGAACGTGATCGCGACCGCGTTTCACCCGGAGCTGGCCGGCGAGACCCGTTTCCATCGCCTCGTGGCAACGATGGCGGCCGAGCACGACGAGCCCGGCGAGGGCTCGGGCCGGCGCCGCCACCCGACGCGTCGCTCCAGGACCGCACCGTGACCGAGGCCCGCGCTCCCAAGCTCGGCGGGAAGGTCCGCCTTGCCCGCCTGACGGACCTTGCCGCGCTCGGCGAGCTGTCGCGCCTGTGCCAGGACCACGAGGCTGCCACCCGGTCCCTGGGGTTGCCGGTCAGCGGCCCGCCGATCGGCGTGTTCAGCCTCTTCCGCCTGCCGCTCGGGGCGTTCCGGCCCCACGACCTGATGTTCGTCTACGAGGCGGAAGGCCGCCTCTCGGGGCTGATCCGCGTCGAGCGCGAGTCGTTCCGCGACGAGTGGACGATCGTCGAGCTGGACGGGATCGGCTCGTCCGACGCCGGCGACATCCGGTTCCGGCTCGTCCAGCAGCTCGTCCGCGAATCCATGAAGCGGGGCGCCGTGCGGCTCCATGTCGCGTGCACCGACCAGGACGGCAACGTCGAGCTGTTCATGCAGGCGGGCTTCATGCGCTACGGCGAAGAGATCGTCCAGTACCGCTCCTCGGAGCGCTCGCTGCCGAAGCCGTGGACGGACGAGCGAGCTCGCGACTGCGGGATCCGGGCCGTCGGCCCGGTGGATGCGGTTGCGCTGCTCCGCCTGTACGGCACGTCGACGCCGCAGCCGATCCAGCGCCTCGAGGCGATCCGGCTTGCCGACTGGGAGCGGCAGGGCGCGAACTGGCGGATCCCGCGCAGCAGCCTCGCCCCGATTCTTCGCTTCGCCGACGTGGAGGCGTTCGTCCAGGAGACGCCGGGTGGCGGCAAGGACGGCACGCAGCTCGACGCGTTCGCCCAGATCGGTGTCGCGAAAGAGGACCAGCCGCACTACCTCAAGGTCATGGCCCGGCCCGGCGTCGACGTGGCCGACCTTGCCGATTACGCCCTCGGCGCCATCGCGGCCCGGACGGGCCGCGGCTCGGGCCATCGATCCGACCAGGGCGTGATCGCCCCGATCCGGACCTACGAATCGCCGATCGACAGCCGACTTGAGGAGGCAGGGTTCGATACGATCGCCAGTGTCACGCTGCTCATGAAGGAAACCGTCGTCCGCGTCGCCGAGCCGGCTCTCGTGCCGGCGGGCGTCCGCTAGGGAGGGCAGGCGTGGGATCAGACAACCGTCGCCGTGAGTCGATCGACGACCTCGACGCCCTGCTGTCGGCGCTGCCGCCGGAGATCGTCGCGGCCGTGCACGCGCTTCCGAACAAGGAAGACGTGATCGAGGTCGTGCTCGATCTCGGCCGCCGGCCGGAGGCCCGGTTCCCGGACGCCGAGGTGATGCTGCTCGATCGCGAGATCACCGAGGCGGACATCGCCCACGTCGTCGAGCACATCGGCTCGTTCGGCGACGACAACCGGGCAGGGATCGAGCGGACCCTTCACCGGATCAGCGCGATCCGCAATCGGACGGGCAAGATCGTGGGGCTGACGTGCCGCATCGGCAGGGCGGTCTACGGGACGATCGAGATCATCGGCGACTTCGTCGAGTCCGGGAAGTCGATCCTGATCATGGGCCGGCCGGGCATCGGCAAGACGACGATGCTCCGCGAGGCCGCCCGCGTCCTCGCCGACGACCTCGGCAAGCGGGTCGTCGTGGTGGACACGTCCAACGAGATCGCCGGCGACGGCGACATCCCCCACCCGGCGATCGGCAAGGCCCGCCGGATGCAGGTCCGGACACCGTCCCTCCAGCACGAGGTCATGATCGAGGCGGTCGAGAACCACATGCCCCAGGTCATCGTGATCGACGAGATCGGCACGGAGCTGGAGGCCCAGGCCGCCCGGACCATCGCCGAGCGCGGCGTCCAGCTGATCGGCACGGCGCACGGCAACAACCTCGACAACCTGATGCTGAACCCGACACTGTCCGACCTGATCGGCGGCATCCAGTCGGTCACGCTCGGCGACGAAGAGGCCCGCCGGCGGCGGACGCAGAAGAGCGTCCTCGAGCGGAAGGCGCCGCCGACGTTCGACGTGATCATCGAGATCCAGGACCGTGAGCGGGTCACGGTTCACGCCGACGTCGCCGATACGGTCGACTCGATGCTCCGCGGCGACCAGGTCGCGCCGGAGCTCCGCTGGCGTGACGAGGAAGGCGTTCACCGCTCCCAGGCCCGGCCGCGGCCTTCGCCTCGCGAGCAGATCGGCGCGGAGCGGTTCGCCGGGCTGGTGGGGAGCGGCCGGCCGTGGCGGATGGAACCCGGCTGGCGCGGCGACGGCAGCTATCGCAGCGGCGGCTACCGCGACGTCGAACGGGGCGGTTCGCTCAGGAGCGGCTACCGGCCGGGTGCGAGCGGCGGCTGGCGCCAGACGCGCGGCGGTCCGCCGCGCGAGGGAACGCCGCGCGGGTCACTCGGTGGCGTGGCGTCCGAGGCCGGCGAGCCGCGGTTCGCCGTGCCGCCACTCAGCACTCGCCTGCCGGGCTCGGCCGAGGACGCGCCCTTCGTCGCCGGTGAGATCGCCGACCGCGGTCCGCTCGAGCGCGTCGCCGGCCCGGTCGTCGACACGCCGGTGCGCGAGCAGCGCGAGCTCGAGCGGCAGAAGGCCTGGCGGGACCAGGCGACGAAGGCGCTCACCGCGCTCCGTGCCGACGAGGGCACGGGACCGGTCAACGCCGACGAGCTCGATGATGACGACGACGACCTGACGAACGCGCCGATCGGGATCGAGGAAGGGGAGCACGGCCAGGGCGTCCTGACGCCGGGCGGATCGCCGCTGCCGACGCTCCGGATCCTGCCCCAGGGGATCAGCCGCAAGCGCCTCGAGCAGGCGGTCCGGGATCTCCAGCTGCCGGTCGTGATCGCCCGCGAGGTCGACGACGCGGACGTCGTGATGACGCTTCGCAACGAGTACAAGCAGAAGACGCCGATGCTCCGCGAGGCTGAAGAGCGGGCCCTCCCGATTTACGTCCTCAAGTCGAACACCGTGCCCCAGATGCAGTCGAGCCTGACCTCGATCTTCTCGCTCGAGATCGACCCGCGCGAGGCCGCGATGCGCGAGACGGAGGAGGCGATCGGGATCGTCCTCAACAACTCCGAGCCGGTCGAGCTGTCGCCGCAGAACGCCTACATCCGGCGGCTCCAGCACCAGATGGCAGAGCGGGCCAACATCGTGTCGCGGTCGCGCGGCCGCGAGCCGTATCGCCGCGTGCGGCTGTATCCCGACACGGCCCGGAGCGCCTGGCGATGAGCCAACCGCCCTCGTGGCGGGATGACGATGCGGCATCGGCCGCCGCGACCGGCACTGCGCTGTCGACCGACTCGACCCGCCGGATCGCCAATGCGCTCGTCTACTACGGCGTGGCCGGGCTCGTCCTCGCCGCGATCGGACTCGTCATCCTGCTCGTCGCAGCGTGGCGGCTGAACGGGGTCACGGACCGGGTCGAGGTGGTGGCCGACCGCATGCTCGCGACGCTCGACCGCACGGCCGACCTGCTCGACGCCGCGGTCGTGACCGTTGACGACGTCGCATCGACGCTCGACGCCGCGGACCCGATGCTCGACCGGGTCGCCGGCGCGCTCACCACGACCGTCGCGAGCCTGCGCGGCCTCCAGGAGTCCGCGGCGGCCGTGTCGATCCTGGGTGCGCAGCCGCTTGGCGGCCTCGCCAACCGCTTCGGCCAGGTGGCCGACTCGCTGGACGGCCTCGACGTCGAGCTCGCGACATTCGCCGACGACCTCGCCTCCGATGCCGGCTCGCTGCGCCTGAACGGAGAGTCGCTGGCCGCGCTCGCGGGCGAGCTCCACCGGCTGCACAACGAGCTCTCGGACGGGCTGATCGCCGACACGTTCGGCGCGATGCGATTCCTGTTCGTCGCGCTGCTGGCCTTCCTGATCGCGGTCGCCGCGCTGCCCGCCACGGCGGCGCTCTGGATCGGGCGGCGGATGCGGTCCGAGCTGGCGGGAGCCTCGCCGGTCGCGCCCTAGTCCTTCCGCCCGGCATCGGCCAGCGCGCCGCGGTCAAACCAGATCCGCTCCCCGGAGAACCGCTCCGTGGCGGCGTCCCAGGGAAACAGGATCAGGACCTGCAGCGCGACCGGCAGCCCGGTCGGTGCGGCGCCCGCCCACGGCCCGAGATTCGTGCCGGTCAGCGTCGCGACCTCGAAGACGCCCTGCGGCCCGACGACGATGTCGGTCAGGGCAAACGCGTTGTCCGGAAACGCGCCGAACAGCTCCGTGTAGAAGCCGCGCGCGCCGTCGTGGCCCTCCCAGCGCTGACCCGTTGGGACGATCTCGTAGACGCAGTCCTCGGCGAGCGTCGCGATGAGGCCGTCGATGTCGCGACGGTCCTCGGCGATCGAGTGGCGGACCCACAGCCGCTTGATCGTCCGGAGCTCCGCGGTGTCGAAGGGCCGGCCGAGGCGCTGCCGGATGGTTTCCATGTCAATCGTCGAACGTGATTGCGCCGGTCCGGACGTCGATCGTCATCGCCGGTTGCGGCATGTCGCCTTCCGTGCCTGGCGCAGGGTTGCGTTCGAGGTAGCGGAGCCAGAGCTTCGTCGTCCCGAAGATCCCCTCGATCGGCAGCGGCTCGGCGCCGGGGTTGGAGAGGCCGTGGGGCGTACCGGCCGGGATGAACACGACCGCGCCGTCGGTCACGTCGCGCTCGTCGTCGCCGAGCCGGTAGCGCCCGTCGCCGTGGACGATCACCACCTCGTCGTCACGGTGGACGTGGAGCGGGATGCGATCGCCCGGCGCGATACGCGCGCGAATAACGGCGAACGTATCGACCCGTCCTTCCGGGCCGCCCGGGTCGACGAGCAGGGCCCAGCGCGTCTCGGGCCGATGATCGTCCAGATCGCCGACCATCGCCTCCAGGGTGTAGCCCTCGACGATCGACACGACGCGCTCCCTCCGCGGATCAGTGCTCAGTGGCGCCCGTGAAGTTCCAGCTGTCGACGCGGATCGCCGGGACGAGGACGCCACCGAAGTCGCCTTTCAGTGTGCGCCGTTCGCGACTCACCAGGCTCGTCGCCTCGAGCGCCTCGAGATAGCTCTGGGTGAAGCGGAGGTTCCGGACCGGCCCGACGATCCGGCCGTCCTCGACGTAGAACGTCCCGTCGCGGGTCATGCCGGTCACGATCGCGAGCTTGGGGTGGACCGGGTTCGTGTAGTGGAAGCGGGTCACGAGCAGGCCGCGCTCCATCGTGCCGACGAGCTGGTCGCGGGGCGTGTCGCCGCCGGACATCGCCATATTGAGCGGGAACGGACCGTACGGGTTCGGGGCCGGGAGGCCGTGCCCCGTCGAGCTGCGGCCCGCACGGGCTGCCGTCTGGGCGTCGTAGACGACGTCGCGGCAGACGCCCTCCTCGATCAGCGAGACGCGCTGCTTCGCGACGCCCTCGTAGTCGAAGGCCATCGGCAGCGTCGCCGGGTCCGTGCCATCGTCGACGATCGTGACCAGGCTGCTGCCGACGCGCCGTCCCGGCTCCGCGAACGACCGTTCCTCCTGGACCGCGAGCGCGCTGAAGCCCATGAAGCCGAGCATCGAGAGGATGTCGACGACCGCGTACTCCTCGAGGACGACCGGCCACTCGCCGGGGTCGACGGCCACGGGGTTGCCGGTTGCCCGGGCCTTCTCGGCCGCCTGCCGGCCGACTGCGGCCGCGTCGATCCCTGTCACGTCGACGGCCGCCGCCTCGGCGTAGCCCGACCCGCCGTCCGGGGCCATCGCCACCGTCAGGAGCTGGGAGACCGTTCGCTGCTGGGAGGCCCGGATCCCCTTCGAGCTGGCGATGCCGAGCGTCTCTGTCGCCGTCGAGAACGAGCCGAATGAGGCGACGCCCGCCGTGTCCGCCGCCGCGATCACCGCTCGGACGCCGTCGGCCCGGAGCTCGGGCGTCGCGCCGGCGGTCGTCGGGGCGTAGCCCTGGGGCACGGGGCGGATCTCGGTCGGCTCGGGCAGGCCGCCCCAGTCCTCGAGCTCCTCGGAATTGCGGGCGATCGCGGCCGCGCGCTCGGCGAGGAGCCGGAGGCCTTCGTCGTCGGAGCGGTTGGTCGAGGCGACCCCGACGCGCTTGCCGGCGACGAACCGGAGGTTGACCTGGAGGTTCGACTCGGCCACGTTCTGGTGGATCTCGCTGTTCGCGAACCGGGTCAGGCTGCCATCGTCGGCCATCGCCATGACCTCGACCTCGGTCGGCGACTCGTGCTCGGCGAATCGCAGCACCCGGTCGGCGAGCGCCAGCACGTCCGCCGGCGTGCGGCCGTTCTGCTCGTCGCTCACGCCGCGCTCACCGGGCTCACCACTTGCCGACGCCCATCTGGACGTCCCGGAACCGTGCCCCCGAGCAGGCGTGGCCGACGCTGGCGCCCTGGCCCGGCTCGCCCTTGCCGCAGTTCGGCGTGCCGAGCATCACGTAGCTCGACTCGTCGCCGACGGCATCGCAGGACCGCCAGAACTCGTAGGTGATGCCCGTATAGGTCGGGTTCTTGAAGAGCCGGCCCTTCTTGCCGTTCTTGATCTCGTAGGCGAGCTCGGTCGCGAACTGGAAGTTCAGCCGGCGGTCGTCGATCGACCACGACCGGTTCGAGGCGAGATAGAAGCCGTCGTCGGTGTCGGCGACGATATCGTCGAGGCTCATCCCGGGCTTCGGCAGCAGGTTCAGGTTTGTCATCCGGATCAGCGGAATGCGGTTCCAGCCGTCGGCCCGCATCGCACCGCCGGACTGCCGCCCGATCCGCGGCGCCGTCTCGCGCGACGACAGGTAGCCCACGAAGATCCCGTTCTGGACAATCGGCACCGAGGCGGCCGCGACGCCCTCGTCGTCCCAGCCGAACGTGCCCATCCCGCCGGGCGCCGTCGCGTCGGCCACGATGTCGATCAGGTCGCTGCCGTAGCGGAAGCCGTCCTGGAGCTTGTCGGTCGTGAGGAAGCTCGTCCCGGCGTAGCTCGCCTCCGTGCCGAACACGCGGTCGAGCTCGCTGGGGTGGCCGCAGCTCTCGTGGACCTGCATATAGAGCTGGGACGGGTCGAGGATGATCGTGAACCGGCCCGACGGGCACTGCGGCGCGCTCAACAGCGCGACAGCTTCCTCGCCGAGGGGCCCGCCGTTCCCCTCGAGGTCGAGGCCGCGGACGTACTCGAAGCCGGCCGCCCGGAACGGGCCGCCGTCGCCGTCGGGATAGCTCCGGCGCTGGTGCTCGTCGCCCTCGATCGCGTTCGACTCCAGGCCGGCCCCGATGTGGGTCAGGGTCTGCTCGGTATAGCTGCCGTCCGTCGCCGCGAACGTCTTCCACTCGCGCCGGGCGTCGTAGCGGGTCTCGGTGAAGGTGATGCCCTTGGCCCGGCCCGCCGCGGCGTCCCCAGCGAGAAGAAGCGAGATCTTCTCCTCCAGCGGGACCTGGAAGGGGTCCTCCTCGATCGGCGTCTCGTATGTGCCCAGGGCGGGAGGTCGCTCGTCGAGCTG
>Ga0137432_1000836_pt1 | contig 11850 bp, 11 predicted proteins | sample EasRivERMZT820_2_FD_102337 | JGI IMG/M metagenome (GOLD analysis project Ga0137432, IMG submission 102337) | Soil microbial communities from meander-bound floodplain in the East River, Colorado, USA - East River MetaG ERMZT820_2 | ecosystem: Environmental > Terrestrial > Soil > Floodplain ...
CCCGTGGCTCTCAGGTCCACGCGACCGTGCGGCCCGTGCACCGGCATCGGACGTGGCTACCAGCAGCAAAATGACGGTCGGGAACATCGACACGAACAACCGTGTCCTAATTCGCATTGGCACCGCCTCAAGACGAGGCCGAACTGTAGCATGGCGCGTGGCGTTTGTGGGCATCTGTTCAAGGACACGACGCCGAAGCGGCGAACGTGATCGAGCGCGCATTCGGGAACGTCTCGACGGAATGAGAACGACGGGTGCCAATTCGGTGCCACTTTCACTTTGAGTGGCAGAACGTCGAATCGTAAGTTATTGATCTGCAACGCGGACGGGTGGCCGAGTGGTTTAAGGCACCGGTCTTGAAAACCGGCAGAGGTTCACGCCTCTCGGGGGTTCGAATCCCTCCCCGTCCGCCAGTCAGCCCCTCGCCCCGATCAGCGCAAAGGGGCGGACGTGAGCCCGGATCTGGGTGCCAGGAAATCGTGCTTGACCAGGAATGGCTTCTCGACCGCGAAATGCAGGCAGAGCGCCGCCAATGTCGACAAGACGATAAAGCTCAGCCAGAAGGCGAACGCATGGCCTCCGAGCGATGCCGCGACCGCAACCGACGCAGGAAGAAGCGGATAGTGAACCAGATATAGTGAGTAGCTCAGTTTGGACCCTGCGTTCAGGGCACGCCTTCCGAATAGCGGTTCGTTCGACAGGGCCGCGCAAGCCGCGACGGCAACCGCGAAAATGAGACCGATCAGCAACGGTTGCAGCGTCGCGTCGAAGAGTGTCGTGCGTGCCATGAAATCGTGCGACGCGCTCCACGCGAACATCACGATCAGGGAACCGGCGAGAACGCACTTTGCCTGCAACGCGCTCAGCTTCAAGTGGCCACGGGTCTGGAGAACCGCGATCGCTGTCCCGAACACAAGAGCCTCGAGGGAGACGTGAAACGGACTTCGCAGGAGCGGCCAAAAGATCTCGTAGTCCGTGGGTGAACCCGCCTGGATATAGGTGACCCATCTGGCAAGCGGTGAGACGAGGATCAAACCCAGGAGCAAAAGACCGAGCCACCGTCGGCTGTGGGCAATCAGCATCACCGAAATGAGGATGGGTGCGAGGAGGTAGAACTTCACCTCCACCCCAAGCGACCAGAACACAATGTTGATGTTCGACGGCAAATAGTCTTGGAGCAGCAGCATGTGATAGGCCAGCCGAAGACCGAGGCTCTCCTGACTGATCGCGTATAACGGAAACAGCCCGAGCGCGGTTACCAGAACCATTGCGTAGTAGGCGGGCAAAATGCGGAACGCGCGCCTTTTGAGATAGTTCGTCAGGTAGGAGTTGGGGGCGCGCTGCCGCTCGCGCATGAAATTCCGGGCAATCAGATATCCGCTCAGGACAAAGAAAAGGTCGACCCCGAACCAGCCATTCAGCAACAGGAAATCAGCCCACCCGAGGGAAGCAGACTCGGCGCCGCCCAATTGAGCACGGTGGCCATGGCGGGCAAGGACCAGGACAATCGCGAGGACGCGCAGCAGATCCAGCCAGGGATTGTCGCCAACGCTATCGGCGAACGTGAAGTACTTCCGGAAGCGACCAGCAATTTCTGCCCGCGCAACGGACTCGTTCATGCGGCTAGACCAAGCGTCGAGCGTACTTGCGGCTTGCGCACTTTCCAGATCATCGAGTCAACGAGGTAATGATAAAAGTTGATCACCTGATACATGACAATCGTGACCGACAGTCCCGTGAAGAACAACCAATCGATCGTTCGCAGCACGCCCCAGTAGAAAATTCCGGTAATCGCGATGCAGGTCAACAGGTACAGCCAAAGCCGGCCAGGCTGGCTGATATAAGAGAGCAGCCGCGCGTCAGGATCGATTCCCGCTCGAAAACGTCGATTGTTGTACATCCAGACGAACAGGATGTACTGCCCGTTATGCCAAATGTTGATCATCAGCCATCCGAGCACGATGTCCCGGGTGACGAAATAGGCGAGCCCAAAAATCAGGAAATGCGAAAGCATGTACAGCGTGTGCACGGCGGCAAGGCGCCCGCTCCGCGCAGCATCAAGCCTCCGCCCCAGCCAAAACACCAACAAGGCAACGGCAGCGTAGCTGGCGCCCGTTGCAACCGCTCCCGGCACGGGCAGAGACCAAAATTCCTGACTCAAGAAGACCGTGTGCTGCTCGCTGGAGCGATGAAGTATCCCCGCCACCGGAATGCCGTAGAAAATGGCCTTGTCCAGCCAGCCATCTTCATAGAGCGCGTCCGGATCCTTGGCGCGGTATACGCGCGAAACACCCCAGCTTTGACGCGTGTAGTGCCACCACTGCCAATAAAAATAGATCGTGATGACTGCCCAAATTCCGAGCCACCACGCCACCAGAACCGTTACCCCCGCGACGACAGGCAACAATCCCACCACGAGGAGTTTGTGCTCGTTGAAGCTCTTGCTGTCGAAAGACAGGCGCGTAAAGGTCGCAACGACGTGGTGGAAACCCAGAAACCACAGATCGATGACGAATATGGGGAGGAACAGCGAGGGTTCGACGGCGATGATTATGCCGGTGGCAACAGCCAATCCAAGCAACCCAAAAATGAAGGTGCCGTCGAATTGGGCGTTGCGAATCCACGGAATGGATTTGATGAGCGAATTGTCAGCTTCATACATAAGCAGCGCGCCCCCGTCCCCGTCCCGGCTCTATAGCATTCTGCTTTCGGCAGAATTAACAGGGCTCTAATAACATTCTGCTTTCGGCGGTCTTAACGTTACGTGTCAGATTGTCTCACGTGGCTACAATGCCGATTATTTACGGATCGATGCCGTTCGTATCGGGCGTTCGGGGCGCCCTCCGCGTCCGCCGGATTCATAGCGCGCCCCAGTATCGGCACGCACGCACATTCCGCCGGACCTCATGTCGCTGCCTTTCTTCGCTGCCGCTTCTTCGCGATCACATTGCGGATCAACGCGATCGCCGCAAAGAGCAATGCCAGCGCGAGCAGACGGCCGCCCAAATACAAGACGATGTTCAGGCCGGACCATCCGAGAAACGCTCGAAAACCAAGGTGCTCCATCACGGAAAAGAAGGACCCGAGGACAAGGCCGAACAGCGCGGCGTGCCCGAGGTCCCAAGGCCGGTACGGCGGTCGGTCCGTCATTCACGCTCCCGCACTCTGCAACACTGTAAGGCAGCCAAGCTTACCCAAGGATAAAAGGGGCGAGCCGCCGCCAGGCGGGTGCAGCCGTCCGCCACGATCAGCGGCAGTGTGCAAGACGCGTCAGCGGCCCCGGAGAATATCCGCCGATGACGGGGCGTAGGTTGTCGTGAAGAAAAAACTCGTCCTCCCGGATTGCACGTAGGCCGTCCCGACGACAACAGCGAGTGCGACGAAGCAGAGGATGAGCATGACCTTCATGGGGCCATTATATCACTGTACGGAGGTTCGCGAAGCCGTCGCGGTCGGGTTTATTGCTTGCCCAATGGTCCCTGGGATTGCAACACGCCGCTCGCCCGCCGATGCGATTTGTGCGTCTTGGTCATCTCGGTCGTTTACCGCGTTTCACGGGGCCGTGAGGGTGATCGGGAAGCCTGGCACCACTGCCGTCCCCTAGGGACAAACGGCAAGGTTTGTGGCAATTTCCCCGCGCTTGAGATTGCGGAGGACAATTCGATGCGTTTTGCCGGCCTTATCCCTGCGGTGCTGGCCCTGTTCGTCGGCGGCGCGGCCTACGCCCAGGCCTGGGATGTCTATGTCAACCGCGCGAACTTCTTCTCGCTCAACCTGCCCGGCGAGCCCACCGAGACGACCGCACCCTACAGGACCGCGAAGGGTACGAGCCTGACGGCGCGCAAGTTCACGGCCGTGGCGCCCGCTGGTTCGTTGCTCGCGGGCACCTACGTTCTGACGGTGGTCGACTATGCGAACGCCACCGGAGACCTTCCCACTGCGATCGAGGAAGCGGCTGCCCGGTACAGGGCCATGGGCAAGGTGACCTATGACGCCGTCAACATGCTCGACAATCACCGCAGCTGGCGGATGACCGTCGAGACGCCGGATCAGAAACGCATCCTCGTGGAGATCCTGGTCGCGCGAAACAACCGGCTCTACATCTCGGAGTCGGCGACGGCGATGACCGCCCCCCCGCCCGCACAATTCCAGGCTTCGCTCCAGATCCTGGACGAGAACGGCGTCCGCATCCGCTACGCGCAGGCCGAGTTGACGCCGGTGAAGCCTGATGAGGTCATTCCGGTGACGCCCGCGCAGGTCGCGCAGCGCTCGGCCGAGCTTGCCGCGCTGGTCACGGGTAACTGGGCCACGTCCGCAGGATCGTGCACGGCGGCGTATTTCAGGTCGGCCGAGCGCGTCAAGACGAAGCGCGGCGAAGAAGCCATGACGGGCACGGTGACGAATGCCGGCATGACGGTCACGGGCCAACTGATCATTGCAGGCCCGCGCGAAGGACAGCTCATCAACCCGACCACCGACAAGGCGATCTTCCTGTTCGATACGCTGCCAGGCAACAAGATGAGCTTCGCGGCGATCGGCGAACCCGCGCTCGGGTGGCCGGACGTCACGCTGGACCGCTGCCCCGCCGGCCGCGGCTGAGACATACGTGCCATTTCACGAAGGGGCGAGCGGTGCTCGCCCCTTCGGCGTTTGAGCGGAACCTGATCGGTGCAGGTTTCGTTGCCTCCCCCGCCGGCCAACAGCGGGACCTCATGCAGCCCTCAGCCTCCGTTCTCGAACGCGTCAAGGCACTGATGACGTCGGCGCCGGTCGATTGGCGGGAGATGCGCAGGGGGCATACGGCGGCCGAAACCTGGGTGATGCGGTTCGAGGACGGCAGGTCCGCCTTCGTCAAGCACGCGACCGACGAACAGACGGCGACCTGGCTCAAGAGCGAACGGAGCGTCTACGAATTCGTCCAGAAGGACTTCCTTCCCGAGCTGATCGGCTGGGACGGGGAAGAGTTCCCGATCCTGATGCTCGAGGATTTGAGCGGCGCGCGCACCGTCCCGCCGTGGCAGGAGGACGACGTGCGCCGCGTGTTCGAGCTACTCGAGAGGCTGGAGCAAACCAAATTGCCGGAGATTTTTCGCTCGCTGACCGACTATCCCGAGCCGTTCAACGGCTGGCAGGAGATTGCGAAGGACCCCTTGGCGTTCCTGAAGTCCGGCTTTGCGACACCCGGCTGGCTCGAAGCGGCGTTGCCGGTCCTGGTCGAGGCGGAAACGGCCGCGGACCTCAAGGGGGATTCGCTCGTGCACACCGACTTCCGGAGCGACAACATCTTCTTTCACCGGGATCGCACCCTGCTTATCGACTGGAATTGGGCCTGCAAGGGCAATCCGAGCTTCGATCTGGTCTCGTGGCTTCCCACGCTTCATACGGAAGGCGGTCCGCCGCCCTGGGAGTTCACCCTGGACGAGCCGAACCTGATCGCCATGCAAGCGGGATATCTCGCGCACCGCGTTTCGAAGCCGCCGGCGGACCTGAACGACTCGATCCGGCGTATGCAGCAGAAGCAGCTTCGGTCCGCGCTGCCGTGGGCGGCGAAGGCGCTCGGCTTGCCTTCGCCCGATCCGACCTGACGCGCGCGAAGAAAAAGTTTCGCTCGCGTGCGGTCTTGCGGAACGCAAGCGGGAGCCGGGCGTTGCTCTCCGGCGATCTGATGCTTCCCCGAGAGACCATGGAAAACCTTCCAACTGCGGTCTCACTACGTCCGGACGGCCACGATGCCGAACGCCTCGTGGCGGAGCATCGGGAGAGGATCATCACGCTCGAAGCCGACGGGCTGCCGTCCGAAGACGTCGACGGACTGTGGGACGTGCTGGGCGACATCCTTGCCGAGATGAAGCGCCATCAGGCGCTGATCATTCCCGACGCCATGTCGCGGGGCTGAGCGCACTTTCCCCTTTTCCGGTTTGCAAACCGGCGCTGAGATTTGCCTGCCCGCGTGTCCTGAAAGGCGAAGCCCCGCCGGCGGGGGCGTTTGCCGGGCGGGGCTTCCACTGTACGCAGGGAGCGAATGTGCAAGAACACATCCGCACTCACCTGACATCAGAACCTTCAAATCCGGGAAAAGTTTCATCGGGCCTGTGGATAACTTCAGCCGTCAACGGCTCCACGCCGGCACCCCTCGCACAAGCGTGAAGAGGGTAAGCGGCGAGGGACGCGTATGTGTTTGTCAGTTGTCGTGGATTGCGCCAAGCACTGACCGAACCCGGAGGCTGAAATGCACCCCACCCGTCAAAGATCGATGCCATCGCGCCTCGTGGTCCTCGCCGCAGTCACCGTCATCGGCTCGGTTGCGGGACTGCTTCTCGCCGATGGAGGAGCGATTGCCCAGCCCGAATGGAAAGAGGTGCCTCTCAAGGATGGGACGTACCGGCAATATAAAGGGACGCACCGGACCGACACGGTGGACATCCCGGTGCGGCCGAACGGCGGCGAGATCGAATACATGGTCCAGATGAAGCAGGGCGAGTCGCTGGTCTACTCCTGGCGCGCCGTGGATATCGCGGCTCCGGAGAAGCTCTCGTCGGAATTCCACGGCCACACGGAGCGGCCACCGGGAACGACGGGCACCTTGATCTTCTACCGCAAGGGTAGCGGAGGAACGGAGAACGGCTCGCTTGTGGCGCCGTTCGACGGCATCCATGGCTGGTATCTGAAGAACGACACCGACCGGCCCGTCGTGGTGCGGCTGACGTTGGCCGGTTTCTACGAGGTCATCCCCAACCAACTGCCCAACTGAAGCGCCTCGTCAAGCCAAACATCGGCTGGTTCGTCCACGGCTCCGTCTGCTAGACGGGGTGCATGACCGTAGAAACAGCAGAGACCGAAATCGCTGCCGCACGGGAAGGCGAGCCGACGCTCCGCCGCACGATCGGTCTTTGGCAGATGGTGCTCTACGGCACCGGAAGCATGCTCGGCTCGGGCATATACGGCCTGATCGGGCAAGCCGCGGGCGCGATGGGCGCAGCCGTCTGGATGGCGTTCCTGATCGCGCTCATCGGAGCCGGCCTCACTGCCTTTTCCTATGCCTCCCTGGGTTCGCGTTACCCGCGCGCGGGAGGGGCGGCCTATGTCACGCAGCGCGCCTACCGGCACGGGCTGCTCACCCATGCGGTGGGGATCGCGGTGGCGTGTTCCGGCTTGACGTCGATCGCGGCGGGGGCCCGGGTGATCGCCGACAATCTCAATCGGCTGCCTGCGCTCGAGACCTGGCCGCTGACGCTGCTCGCGGTGCTCTATCTCTTCGGCCTTGCAGGGATCGTCTATCGCGGGATTCGCGAGTCGATGTGGGTGAACGTCACCGCTTCACTGATCGAGGCGGGCGGACTGATGCTCGTGATCGCGGTCGGTTTGCGCTACTGGGGCACGGTCGATCTGTTCGAGACGCCATTCTCGAACCCCGACGCAGGGATGGCGGTCGCTTTGGTGTTTGTCGTCCAGGGCGTGGTGCTGACCTTCTTCTCCTTTCTCGGCTTCGAGGACACGCTCAACGTCGCCGAGGAGGTGAAGAACCCGAGCCGCACCCTGCCCCTCGGCCTGCTCCTCGCTCTCTGTGTGACGGCGGTTCTCTACGTCGGCGTGGCGATCACCGCGGTATCGGTCGTGCCGTGGCGTGAGCTCGCGCAGGCGGGCGCGCCTCTTGCCGAAGTCATGGCGCGCGCGGCGCCGTGGTTTCCCGGCTGGGCTTTCATCGTGCTCACCATCTTCGCCGTCGGGAACACCGGGCTGATCAACTACATCACCGCGTCGCGGCTGCTCTATGGAATGGCGCGCGACAAGCGGTTGCCCAAATCGCTCGCCAGGGTGCATGCCGTGCGCCGCACGCCGCACGTGGCGGTGGCGCTGATCCTCATCGTGCTGCTGGCGCTGGTGCTCGCAGGCGACGTGTCGCAACTCGCGGCGGCGACAGTGCTGTTGCTGCTGCTCGTGTTCTCGGTGGTCAACACAGCGCTCGTCATCCTGAAGCTGCGTCCGGGCGAGCCGAAGGGCGCATTCGAAATCCCGATCCTGATCCCGATCCTCGGCGCCCTCGTCTGCACGACCCTGTTCGTGCTCCGGGTGTCATCCGGCGACCTGCGTGCGACCCTGATCGCGGGGACGCTGCTCGCGGGCGCGGCTGTTCTCTACGTGGCGATCAAACCCCATATAGGCACGGTCGCCGAGAGGTCGATCTAAGCGCGCCTCTTTCGGCCGACCGCAGTTGGCGATAGTTTCCGCGCCCATGAGCACCCAATCCATCCCCTGCGTCCTGATGCGCGGCGGTACGTCGCGTGGGCCGTATTTCCTCGCCTCCGACCTGCCGGCCGATGCGGCCGCGCGCGACGAGGTCCTGCTGCAAGTCATGGGCTCGGGACACGAGCTTCAAGTGGACGGCATCGGCGGCGGCCATCCGCTGACCAGCAAGGTCGCCATCGTCAGTCCCTCGCGCGTGCCGGGCGCCGATGTCGACTATCTGTTCGCCCAGGTGAATGTCCGCGAGCGCTTCGTGGACATCTCGCCCAATTGCGGGAACATGCTGGCCGGCGTGGGTCCGTTCGCGCTCGAAGCCGGGCTGGTGCGCGCAGGCGACGGCGTGTCGACCGTGCGCATCTATAATGTGAACACGAAGAAGCTGATCGAGGCGCGCATCGAGACCCCTGGCGGGCATGTTCTCTATGACGGCGACACGGCGATCGACGGCGTGCCGGGCACGGCTGCACCGATCCACCTCGCCTTCCTGAACGCGGCGGGCGCCAAGACCGGCAAGCTGTTCCCGACCGGGAACAAGACGGACATGATCGGCGGCGTCGCGTTCAGTTGCGTCGATGCGGCGATGCCGATCATCGCCTGCAGGGCGAGCGATCTCGGGAAGACCGGATATGAATCGCCGGCGGAGTTCGCGGCCGACCGCGATGTCATGCTGCGGCTCGAAACGCTGCGGCTCGAAGCCGGAAGGCTGATGGGGCTTGGCGATGTCACCAAGCTGGTGATCCCGAAGCCGGTGCTGGTTGCGCGGGCGCGTACGGGCGGCAGCCTGACGGGGCGCTATTTCATGCCGCACGCGTGCCACAACGCGTTTGCCATCACCGGTGCGGTTGCGGTCGGAACAGCCGCCGTCACGCCGGGCACCGTCATCGCCGATGAGGCGGGGAACCCGACGGTGCCTACGGACATCGTGATCGAACATCCGTCGGGAACGTTGCAGGTCCGCCTTGAGGAGCGCGCGGGCGAGACCGCGCCGGTCGCGTATCTCGTGCGCACGGCGCGGCGGCTGTTCGAGGGCCGCGTGCTGGTGCGGATGCCGGATTAGGGCGCGATCGACTCAAGCCAGCCGCACAGGATCGCGTTGAAGCGGGTGGGATCCTCGACATTGGGCAGATGGCGCGCGCGGGGGAAGGCAACGAACCGCCCGCCTGGAATCAGCGACGCGAGTCTCTCGTTCTCCTCGTGGGAACTTGCCTTGTCGTCTTCGCCGTAGAGCACGAGCGCGGGAATCCGAAGCCGAGGCAGCTCAGCCGTGAAGTCGAAATTCGAAAGCGCGGCCACCGTGCCGCAATAGCCTTCGACCGTGGTCGCCGCGACCGTATCGCGAATCTGCTGCCAGCGAAGCGGATTGCGGGAACGGAACTCGGGCGTCAGCCACCGCTCGAGGGTTGCGTCGGCGATCGGTTCCAGCGAGTTCGCCGCACGAACAGCCGCCATCCGAGGCGCCCAGATCTCGCGCGCGTTCCTGAGCGCGGCCGGCGGTGCTTCGCACAGCATCAGCGAAGAGACCCGGTCCCCGAAGCGGACGGCCAGCGCCTCGCCGATCATTCCGCCTACGGAGAGTCCGACATAGTCCACGCGTCCGGCGCCGAGCGATTCGATCAGCGCCGCTACGTCGGAGGCAAGCTCCATCAGCGTGTAGTCACCCGGGAGAGGATCGCTGCCGCCATGGCCCCGCAGATCGACGCGCAGCACGCGCATGCTGCGCGCGAGAAGCACAGGAACCTGCTCGGCCCACATGCGGGAATCGGCGGCGAGCGCGTGCACGAAGCAGACGGTACGGGGGCCTTGTCCGATGAGGTCATAGTGAAGCTTGCGCTTGCCGAGGGTCAGCAACATCGGAGAACCCTCTGCATGAGCGGGGAAAACAGGGGTTCCCCGGCGGTTCCGTGATTCCAATTGCGAACGCTCAAGGCGAAGCCTCAAAAAACAATTCAAAAACAATGGCACCGGGGGGAACGGGCAAGCCATTGTCCCCGTTATGTTCTAGCGATCTAGGTAGGGAGGGTCGCCGCGGGGCGTACGTTGTCAGAAAGGAAACGTCATCATGCGGAATGACGGACAGAAATCAAACCGCGGTTTTGCTTCGATGGATCAGGCGAAGCAGCGCGAAATAGCGAGCAAAGGCGGCCAGAGCGTGCCGGCCGAAAAGCGCAGCTTCTCTCAGGACCCCAATCTTGCGGCCACGGCAGGGCGCAAGGGCGGCGAGTCGGTACCTCCCGAGGTGAGGAGCTTTTCGCAGAACCGTGAACTTGCCGCGGAGGCCGGACGCAAAGGCGGTCTGGCGCGCGGGAGTTCGATGCGTGAAGGAAACCGAGAGGCCGCCAAATCACGCAAGTATGAAAGCCCGGACGTGGGACACGACGAGGAGCAGATTCCTCAGCCTGCGGACCATGGGTCGGTGCCCGCCCACAAGGCCGGCGAACCGTCGCACGGCGCGCGCTAAGGCGCAGCGTAGAGCGATGCACGCGGCGGCAGTTCTACTGCCGCCGCGTACTTTTTGGGCTCAAATATCGGCGTAGCAGCTGATTTCGTCGGCCGCGCCTTGCGTGGTTACGGCGCCGTAACGCGCGGGACCCACGGTGCGCGCGTAGCGCCACAGCGCGCCGGAGCCGAACGTCGAACGTTTCGGCGTCCAGGACTTGCGCCGCTCGGCGAGTTCCGCGTCGGTAAGTTCCACATCGATGGTGCCCTTCACCGCATCGAGGACGACGATGTCGCCTTCGCGCAGGAGGCCGATCGGTCCGCCGTCGGCGGCTTCGGGGCCGACATGGCCGACGCAGAACCCGCGCGTGGCGCCCGAGAACCGTCCGTCGGTGATCAGCGCGACATGGTCCGAGAGCCCCTGCCCGTATAGCGCGGCGGTGGTGGACAACATCTCGCGCATGCCGGGACCGCCTTTGGGGCCTTCGTAGCGGATGACGATCACATCGCCTGCGTTGTAGTTGCGCGCCTGAACGGCGGCGAAGGCGTCCTCTTCGCAGTCGAAGATGCGCGCCGGTCCGCGGTGGTGCAGGTTCTTCAGGCCCGCCACTTTGACGATTGCACCGTCGGGCGCGAGGTTCCCTTTCAGCCCGACGACACCGCCGGTCGGTGCGAGCGGAGCCGTGACGGGCCGCATCACTTTCTGAGCGGGATTGAATTTCACCTCGCGAATATTTTCCGCGATGGTCTTTCCCGTGACCGTCAGGCAGTCGCCGTGGATGAAGCCGCCGTCGAGCAGCGTCCGCAGCAGCATCGGCACGCCGCCCGCTTCCCACATGTCCTTGGCGACGAATTCGCCACCGGGCTTGAGGGAGGCGAGATAGGGCGTCCGCCTGAAGATGGCGGCGACGTCGAAGAGATCGAACTTGATGCCGGCTTCGTTCGCCATCGCGGGAAGGTGCAGCGCGGCGTTGGTGGAACCGCCGGTCGCGGCGACGATCGTCGCGGCGTTCTCCAGCGCCTTCAGGGTGACGATGTCGCGCGGGCGGAGGTTCGCGGCGAGGAGCTTCATCACCACCTCGCCCGCCGAATGCGCGTACTCGTCGCGCGAGAGAAGTTCGGCAGGGGGACCGGCGGAGAACGGCAGCGCGAGCCCGATCGCCTCCGACA
>Ga0137432_1000840_pt1 | contig 11829 bp, 8 predicted proteins | sample EasRivERMZT820_2_FD_102337 | JGI IMG/M metagenome (GOLD analysis project Ga0137432, IMG submission 102337) | Soil microbial communities from meander-bound floodplain in the East River, Colorado, USA - East River MetaG ERMZT820_2 | ecosystem: Environmental > Terrestrial > Soil > Floodplain ...
CGCCTGGGGGAGATGCCCGAGCAGGCCAGCGGGGGCTTCGGGTCGGGCTTCTTCGACGCCGGGGGCAACCGCCACTTCATCGGCCGGGACGACGAGGGCGGGCCGCTGGGCTACGGCGAGCAGCAGATGGCCACCCAGCGCAACGCCGCCACCGGGAAGATGGAGGAGGCGAGCATCCGCCTGGGGCGCCAGGACAGCGGGTGGGACCCGCAGGCCAACAACGGCAGGGGTGGCCCCCGCAACACCACCGGGGCCTACTACGGGGCGCAGCCCTTCTCCTTCATCTCCGGGAGGGGCGGTCTCAACGGCCTGCCCGCGGCGGGTGAGGGGTCGTGGGTCGGCCTGAACAAGTCGTTCGGTTCCGGGGGTCAGGGTGACCCCACCGATGGCGCCGGGCGCTACGACGAGAGCGGGGGCTACGCCGGCGCCGGGGGGCAGGAGAACTGGAACAGGTGGGTGCGCACCGGCCGGGGTGGTGGGGTGAACCCGGTGGCCGGGGCGCTGGCCCGGCAGGCGATGGGCGGGGGCGTCCCGAGCGCGATGGGGCCGTCCCGCTACGTCTTCAACAGCAACGCCTCCGGCGCCGGCGCTTCCGGGGGCGGGGGCGGGATGAACCCCCTGGCCGGCGTGGTAGCGCAACCGCCCTCGGCCATGGCCCCGGCCGGCCCACCCCAGCAGCCCCCGCCGGCCGAGCCGATGCAGGAGCCGCAGCCCCTGGCCCTGCCCTACTACCAGACGGGGTACGCCACCGGGGGCGGGTCGAACACCCCGGGCGCGCCGGCGGGTGTGGGCGGTGGCCCCACCCCCACCGCCCAGTTGTTCGTCGGCCCGGGGGTCAACCTGGAGGGCGACTGGGCCGTCCTGGGCAACCTGCTGCTGCGCTCGGACACCGAGAGCAGCCTGAACACCTCGGGCATCCCCCGGGAGTACGGCCCCTTGATCGCCCGGGCCATCCAGTTGGGCGTGGTGCGGGTCACCAACCGGGGCTGGGACTTCCTGAAGAAGGTCTTCGGGATGACCCCGGCCAGCATCGGCGGGGTGGCCCCCAACCTGGCCGCCCTGGTGGGGGTGCAGGCGGACGGCTCCGGGGCGGGGACGGCCGACTACGGCGGGCAGGTCGACGCCAACACCATCGGCTACGGCACCCAGATCAACGGCGGGGGCGTCACCAACGGGAACGTGACCGCCCCGCCGGGCACCACCACCCCCGGCACCACCGGCCCCGCCAACACCGGAGGCGTCTCCGGCACCTACGCGGAGGGCGAGCAGACCCCCCTCGGCCCGATCAAGGGCGGGATGGTCAACGGCTTCGACCTCGAATTCAACAAGCTCCTGGCGGACGTGAAGTACAGGGCCGGCCTGCAGGCCATCGAGGAGGCTAAGCTCTCGGGCGTCTTCAACGGGATGCCCACCCTGGACGCCCAGAAGCTGGCCGCCGACATCAAGGATCAGGCCGAGAAGAACGCCATCGCCAAGATCAACGCCGACGCCAACATGAAGGCGGCGCTCACCGACGAGGCGTACAAGCAGGCCCTGACCAAGTACAACCAGGACAAGCTGGCCCAGGACGCGGGGATCGCCACCGGCTACCTGGACGGCAAGGCCACCGTCGATATGCAGCGCCTGCTGGCCGAGCAGCAGCAAGCGGCCTACGCCCGAGCGGCCAACCCGGCCATGGCCTTCGAGAACGAGTACGCCCGGGGGGCCACCGGGTGGAACACCGGCAACACCGCCGGGGCGGTGGGGGTGCCGGGCCTGACCGCGCCGGGGCAGACCATCGACCAGTTCGGCCAGTCCGGGGCCTGGGCGCCGGGGGGCACCCCCACCACCCAGCCCGTCCAGCCGACGCCGGCGGTGCAGGCGTACCCGGCCACCCAGGCCGCGGCCGCGCAGGCCGCAGCGCCCGCCGCCCAGCAGCAGACCGGGGCCTCCAGCAACATCTTCGCCGGGCAGAGCGAGAACCAGCCCAGCGTCCAGCCCACCGCCGGTGGGCAGGCGGGGGTGGAGGCCGGCCTCACGGTCACGGACGACACCGCGCCCCAGGCCCCCACCACCGGGGTCAACATCCGCACCCCCGCCGCCGTGCAGGCGTTCAAGCAGGGCACCGGCATCTCCTCCTCGGGTAACTACGGGTCGTCCACCGGCCAGATCGAAGACAGCAGCGTGGCCCCCGTCTCCAGCAGCCAGGTGCGCCTGCAGAACCTGAAGCAGACCCGCAAGCTCTCTCCCGTCGCCCGGGCCGTCGTCGGGTCATTCGCCAAGGCCGGCGGGGTAGACGAGGAGACCCAGAAGCTGTACGCCAACCGAGGCGCCCCCGGGACGAAGTCCACCACCGGCGCCTATTCGCTCAAGTAAGCCGCGAGCAAGGAACCGCATATGTCCGATACCGCTACCGACGCTGCCCCGGTCGAGACGACCACCGCAGCGCCCCCGGCGGTGGAGACTGCCCCCCGGGGTCAGCGCTCTACCGGGGGCGACACCCCCCTGAACGTCGAACCGCGCGCCATCGACGTGCAGGGCGCCCAGGCCCTCTTCCGCCAGGCGTACGGGCGCCAGCGGGAGATGCAGGACGGCGAGGCCCAGCAGGGCGAGGCGCCGGCGGTGGAGGCCGGGGCCAACGGGACGGCGCCCATGGGGCCGGAAGGCCCGGTGGTGCAGTTGCAGCCGGCTCGGGAGCGTGGCCCGGACGGGCGCTTCCTGCCCCGCCAGGAGGCCCAACAGGCCGCGGCGGTTGACGCGCCCCCCACGCCTGCGGTACAAGAGACCCCGACACCGACCCCTCCCCGGCCCGGCGCTTCTCCCCGGCCCCCCGCTCCTCCCAAAGAGGAGTCCCCGGCCAGGCCCGGCGCGACGGCTCCTGAGGCGTCCCCGTCGTCAGCGTCCCCCGATCCGGCTACTCAGCCCCCGGCTCCCCAGGCCGAGGCCGAGGAGTTCAAGTCGGAGCGCTGGCAGCGCGCGTTCCGGGCGCAGCCCGGGTTGAAGCGCGACGTGGCACGCCTGCGCGCCGACCCCAACCTGAACCCGGCCCAGCTTGCCGAGCGCCTCTCGGAGAAGCTGTCGGACGGCATCCAGGCGGCCGACGCGGAGGACTGGCGAGTCGAGCAGCTTCGTCAGCTACGGCGCGAGAACCCTCCGGCCTACGCCCAGCAGATGGAGCTTGAGGAACAGGAGGCGGCGGCCGCACGAGACCTGTCGGTACGCATCAGCACCATGATCGCGCAGGCGTTCGAGGTGGACGCCGACGACCCGGAGTACCTCGCGGCCGGCCCGGAGGAGGGCGACGACGAGGCGACCGGGTTGGCCAAGTTCGTGGAGTTCATGTCGACCAAGTCCCCCAAGCTGACGGGGAAGGTGGGCGAGGCGCTCCAGGCGCAGGCCACGAAGCACGCGCAGGACATCGCCAAACTGAAGGACCAGCACAAGGCTGACCTCCAGGCGGCGGAAGAGCGCGGGCGGGCGTCGGGCAGATCGCCGTGGGGCCGGACGGGGAACCCGGCGCCGCGCTCGAACGGCAACGGCGTCGTGCCCATCGGGGAGCAGACCGGCACCACCATGCCGTCCCGGGCGCCCGACGTGTCGACGGTCAGGGGGCTGATCCAGCGGGGCTACGAGGCCCGCGAGCGTCCCGCCTAGTCCCGGACGGCCGGTGCCCCCCTTGTGAGGGAGTAACCGGCCGTGTGGACCATCGCCCAGGCAGCGCTCAACGAGAAAGACCCCCTGCGGATGGGGGTGCTGATGATGTTCTGGCTGGAGTCGAACATCATGGCCAGCATCCCCTTCTTCACCGTCAACCGGCTGGGCATCTCCATGACCCGGCAGGTCCGCACCAGCCTGACCAAGCCGGGCTGGGTCGCCATCGGGGAAGCCTACGGCAAGTCGACCGCGCAGCTTGAGCAGGTCGAGGAGACGGTCTTCAAGCTCGGCAGGGATATCGATATCCCCAAGGGCCTGGAGAACCTGGACGGCCAGTTCGAGGACCCCCGCGTCCTGATGACCGAGACCGAGTTGAAGACGCTCACCTACGAGTTCAACGAGGCGGCCATCAATGGCCCGTGGATCGGCGCCGGCGGCGTCGCCCTGGCCAACGCGCCGGCGGGCATCCGCACCCGCATCAACGACGTGGCCGACCCGGCCACCGGACTGGGCGACGCCCTGCTCGCCCCGGGTGGCGTCGCCACCCCGTTCGGCCCGACCGCCACCTCCCTGAACCGTCACGCCGTGCTGGACGCCTTCAACCGCTCCATGTACTTCCTGGACGGGAAGCGCCCCGACGCCGGCTACTGCAACAAGACCCTGCTGCTGGCCCTGGAGAGCGCCTTCCGGCGCGAGCAGTTGTTCAGCATCACGCGCGACCAGTACGAGCGGATCGTCTACACGTTCCGCGACTGTCCGATCTACGACGTGGGCGTGAAGGCCGACCAGGTCACCCCGATCATCAACGACGCCGAGGCGTTCGGCGGGCAGACCAACTGCACCTCCGTCTACTGGGCCAAGACGGGGGTGAGGACGCATTTTCACGGGTGGGAAAAAGAGGCCCTTGACGTTCGTGACTTGGGCGAACTGCAGACCGAGCCGGTGATGCGCACCCGCGTCGACTGGTCGCCGGGCCTCGCCTCGTGGCACGTCCGCAGCCTGGCCCGCGTCCAGGGGGTGCAGGCCGTCCTGTAGTCTGAACCGGGTGGGGGAGCGCAGATTCCCCCATTCCATATCCCGAGAAAATCCGCCAATCGTCTACACGCGCTAGGCGAACCACCCGAAAGAGGGAAAACGTCATGCCAGCCGACAAGAACCTGATCCTGTTCACGAACCAGGCCGCCACGGTCATCGCCATCACCAGCCCGAGCGTGGACATCGGCATGGGGGGCACCCCCATCACCCACCCCCTGGTGGCCCGCCTCTTCTGGGCCGCCGCCGCGGCCACGGCCACCCTGTCCCTCACCCTGGAGGGGTCGTTCGACAACACCAACTGGCGCCAGATCGCCAGCGGGGACATCCAGGTGGGGGCCGCCGCCGAGAGCCAGGAGGCCGGCCTGCGCTTCATCACCCGCCGGCGCTACGTGCGGGGCGTCCTCGCCGGTGCCGTCGCCACCGGAGTGACCGTCGCCCTGATGCCGGCGTCCCGCTCCGCGCCCGAGATGGCCGCCGGCTAACCCTCGAGGATTAGCGGTTGTTGCCACGAGTGCTGGTCGGCGTCCCGTACGTCGGCCAGGTCGCCGGCGCCTTCTACCAGAGCGTGGTGGGGCTGCTCCAGGAGCACCACCGCAAGACGCTCGACCTGGACGTGGTGGCCGTGCCCAACGCGGCCGTCCACCTCGCCCGGGATATGCTCGTGCGCCACTTCCTGCGGGGCGGGCACGACTACCTGGTGATGATCGACAGCGACCAGGTCTTCCACCCGGACTGCGTGCCCCGGCTGGTCTCCTGGGCGGTGCCCTACGTCTCGGCCATGATCGTCACCCGGGTGGGCAAGCCGGTGCCGGTGGCCTACGCCTACGAGCGCTTCGAGGACGGGCCGGACGGGGGCAAGCACTACTACGCCCCGCTCTCCGAGGAGGTGTGGGCCTACCTGTCCCAGTACGACCCGGCGGACTGGCGCCTGCCCGGCGCGACCGGCGTGCTGTCCCGCAACCCGCCCCACGAGCCTCGGATGGGCGACATCCCCGACGAGGTGCGCCGGGGGCTGGACACCGCCCTGCTGGCCTGCGACGGGGTGGGCACGGGCATGGTCTGCCTCTCCCAGGAGTGCGCCCAGCGCCTCGACCCCGGCCCGGGCGACCGCTACTTCGACTGGGAGCACGGCGGGGAGGACCTGAGCTTCAGCCGGCGCATCCTGAAGGCGGGGTACACCGGCTTCGACCCGGCCTTCTTGGACGGCCACTACACCGCCGGCGAGCGCCGGGAGCCGGGCATCTTCATGGACCGGGGCTGCCTGGTGGGGCACCTGACCTACTACGCCCGTGGCTCGGTCGACCTGGAGCACTACCTGCGCAGCGGGCGCTTCCAGACGACCGACGCGGACGCCGAGGGCGCGCAGGCCCTGGCCGCCGAGCTTGAGGCCGAGGAGGCGGCGGTGCAGGAGGCCCTGCGGTGACTCCCGTCACGCCGGTGATCCCCGCCGAGGCCCAGGCGTACGACGCCCTGGCTCTGGTGCTGCAGGCCGCCGGCAACCCCCTGCTGGGGGACATGGCCCTGCACGAGGGCGTCGTCGCCTCCGGCGCGCCCACCAGCGTGCAAGACCTGGCCCTGTTCACGGCCCGGGGCGACCAGTCCTGGCGCCGCTCGTGGTGCCTGTTCCTCGACCCCGGGGGCGGTGGCCCCATGCCCGGGGGCGGGACGTACCCGGCGCCGGCGCCGGGTACGCCAGGGAACGCCGGGCAGGAGCGCTTCATCCAGGCGACGGACGGCGAGAGCGGCACGATCCGCTGGGCGCCCCCACTGGCCTACGTGCCCAACGCCGGCGACCGCTACATCCTGTTCCGGGACTACCGCTGGGCGCAGTGGCTGAAGTGGCTGAACGAGACGGCCCGCAACATCCACTACCCCCTCGACGTGTACGTGGCCTACTCGGACGGCGACACCCTGCGCTACCCGGTGCCCGACCCGATCAAGCGGGCCGGCTGGCTCTCCGAGGTGCTGATCGGCCCGGCGACGGTAGCCTACACCTCGCCCGAGGCCCGCTCGGTGCGCTGGTATCACGTCAACCCCAGCAACGTGCAGGGCGACCTGTACCTGGTGCTGAGCAAGCCCCTGTCCCAGAGCCAGCAGATTCTCTTCCGGGCCAGGCCCCCGTTCGCCTACGAGACCGGCACGCCCTACACCCAGATGCACAGCGTGCTCTGGGCCTCCGGGCAGGACCCGCTGACCGGCGACCCGGCCCTGACGCCCCCGGTGCGCCTGTTCGTGCTGGGGGTGACCTGGCGCTCGCTCCAGCAGAAGCTGACCAACCTCACCGGCCAGCCCCGCCAGTTGTGGCTCCAGAACCTGGAGCGCTGCGCCCGCCAGTACGCCCAGGCGTGCAGCGAGTGGGGCGTCAGAGAAGTCGGGAGAACACTCGGTTACGAAGACGACTGGTGGCCCTACGGCACGGTGGACTGGAGCAGCGCGTGAGCCAGGGGCGCGACCCGGTCACCGCGGCGCGCCAGGCCAGCCGGGCGCTGCGCTGGAAGACGCTGACCGCCTCGGGGGTCGTCTTCGCCCGGCCGGGCCGGCTGTACTACGCCCGCCTGGCCGGCGCCGGCGCGCTCTCGGCCGTGCTCTACGACGGGGACGCCGAGACCGACCCCCCGGCCCTGGGCCTGGCCACCGCCGCCGCCGGGGCCGACGACTGGCCCAAGGTGCCCGTCTCCCTGCCCTTCCTGGTCGGCCTGTACGCCAAGCTCACCGGCGCCGGCGTCCTGACGGTGGGGTTCGAGCTTGACTGACCGAGGGCGCGATGTCTAGCAACGGGCAGAGCGGGGGGATGCTCGTCCAGCCGGGGGCGGTCGTGCTCAACGGCCTGGCCTTCCAGTTGGCCGTGGACAACAAGGGGGCCTACCTCTACCGCCAGCGCCCGGCCCCCTTCTACCCCGCCCAGGTGAGTCAGGGGGACATGGGCGAGGCCCAGGTCTCCCCGGACGGCCGGCTGCCGTTCTCCCTGCGCGACCTGTCCGGCGGGGCGGGGATGGCCCAGCAGCCCCTGACCGGCGACCTCTCCCGCTACGACCGGGCGGGCGACTTCGAGGGCGAGGGAGTCGACCCCAGCCTGACGCCCGGCGGGCCGACCATCCTCTCCGGCCGGCTGCGCCCCCTGCCGGTCTCCGGCGCGGCCCCCGCCGGCGCCCTGGTGGGCGTCTTCCAGGAGGCCAGCGACCTGGCCTACCTGTCCGCCGGGCGGAACTTCTACACCTTCGACGGCACGACCATGGCCTTGCGGGGCGACTTCGGGGTGGGGCACACCGCCACCGGCCCGGTGATGCCCTTCACCGGCTCCCAGGACGACCAGTACCTCTATCAGCCCCTGGGCTACGACGCCCTGCCGGCCTACTCGGACGACGACGGGGCCACCTGGGCGCTCGCCGGGGGGCTGGGCGGGCTGGGCAACTGCCAGAGCATGGTCGAGGTGGACGGCGAGGCGGTGGTCGCCATGCGCTCCCCCCGCAACGGGGACGCCATGGTGGCGGTCTTTGACGACGGCGGGCCGGCGCCGACCCTGTTCGGGGTGATCGACCCCATCGGGGACGTGGGCGTCCCCATCTCCCGCCTGGTGAGCTTCAGCGGGCGCGTCCTGGCCATCAAGAACGGCGAGGGCCTCTACCTGCTGACCAGCGACCGCCGGAGCATGGAGGAGTTGCTCTTCCCGGAGTTGGCCGGCGCCCGCATCTACTCCCTGGGGGTGACCGTCTGGCGGGGGGTGCTGTGGCTCCCCACCTCGGACGGGCTGTACGCCATCGGGCCGGGCTTCGGGCTGCAGAAGGTGGGGCCGTCCGAGAGCGAGACCTCAAGCCTGGCCCCCCGGGCGCCGCGCGGGCCGATGGTGGCCGTCGCCGGCGACGCCCACAACCTGTACGCCTTCCGCGAGGCCCCGTCAGGTCCGTCCTGGGTCTACAAGGCCAACGTCGAAATCTCCGGGGGCGGGGTCGCCAACATCTCCTGGTTCCCCTGGAGCCAGCAGGCCGACCACGCCCGCTGCCGGGCCATGGGCGTGGTGCGCCCCCGGCCCCTGGGCACGACCGACGACGACGCCCCCGGCGGGCGCCCGCCCTACCTGGTCTACGACCGCCAACTGCAGCCCAACACCACCACCCCGCCCAGCGCCTCGGTGCAGTTCGTCCCGGCCGCCTACCGCCTGCCGGGGCTGGGGCGCGACCCCCGGATCGACCCCGGCTACCCCTACGCGCCGGCGGGCACGATCTACTACTCCCGCCTGCTGGCCCGCTTCCCGGCCATCAACAAGGCGTGGTACGCCCTGACGCCCCTGTGCGCCCCCCTGGAGCGCACCCTGGACGGCTACACCAACACCGTCGCCCAGAGCCTGCGCTTGCGCTGGAAGCTGGACACCAACCTCTACGACCCCACGGCGCCCCCGCCGTTCGGCTACGAGGAGGGCCTGATCCAGCGCTCCGGGGTGGGGGCGCGCAACCGGCTGGAGCCGCCCCGCTACGGCCGGGGCTTCGACGTGGCCCTGCGCCTGGAGACGACCGACGCCACCACCACGCCCCAGGTCTACGCCGTGACCGCCGAGTACGACCTGCGCCCCACCCCCATCTGGCGCCACGAACTCACCCTCGACCTGTCCTCGGGCGCCTACAGCGCCAGCGGGCAGTCCGGCTGGGCCTCCCCCCTCACCCCCGACGCCGCCCTGCTGGCCCTGCGCCAACTCACCGGGGCCTCCGGCGGGGTGGGCCTGATCGACCTGTGGGGCCTGTCCTACGATGTCAGCGTGCCCATCGACGGGGTGGCCCTGCGGGCCTCGGGCGGGGGCGAGGCCGGCTACTCCGGCGAGGTGCCCCTGCTGGTCGACGTGGTCTGCATGGAGCAGTTGGCCCGCGACCAGGGCACCTGGGGGTCGGTCTTCCTCTACCGCTGGGGCGACGTGCGCAACATGACGTGGAGCCAGGTCCTGAACCTGAGCTAGAGCGAGCGCGAGGAGACAGCCGTGGCCGGAGAACTCTCCCCCGAGGTCATCGCCGCGATCCAGGAGGCCATCGCCGCCGGGATGGCGTCGGCGCAGCCCCTGGCGCCCCCGCCCACGATCACGCCCCTGACGGTGCAGGCCACACCCAAGCTGGGGCTGAAGATGCCCCAGTACGTCGACGCCGCCGACATCCTCGTCCTCAACGACAACATGGTGACCCTGGACAACGCCATCACGGCGGATGTGGCGGCCACCCTGACCAACAAGACCCTGACCGCCCCGATCATCAACAACCCCACCATCAACGGCTGGACGAACGCCCAGCACACCCACCTCGACGCGGCCAGCGCCGGCGTCCTGGACGGGGCGGCGATCACCACCGGGACGAAGGGCACCGGGCTGCTGCTCCGGGAGAGCGGGGCGTCGGGGGTGATCCTGACCGACCCCGTCGTCCGAGACACCCTCGGGTTCGGGGCCAAGCCGAGCGGGGCGTCGGACGCCTTCATCGCCCGCCTCGCGGCCAACGCGCTGCGGGTGCCCAGCGGGATCGCGGTGGGCACCCTCGCGGCCATGCCCGCCGGACTCACCGCCACCAACTCCTTCCTCTCCCTGGCCGGCGCCCCGCCCTCAGGCGCAGCCGTGATCGAGTTCTCTAATCGGGGGGCGGGGTACACCGGGGCCACCCTGGCCGGACGTATCTCCTTCATTGACGACCAGTTGACGGTGGGCGAGAAGATGCTGGCCGTGATGCAGGTCCAGCGGGTGGGGACGGGCGCGGTCGTCGGGGCGGACATCAACTTCTTCACCCGGGCGCAGACCTCGACGGCCGACATCGCCCTGCGGATGGGGATCACCAACACCGGCCAGATCAACCTCGCCCAGGACGCGGGGGCGACGGCCGCCCTCAACATCGCCAACCCAAGCGGGACGGCCGCCCTGGTCTGCCAGATGGCCGGACAGGCGCAACGCTTCTGGATCACGGAGGGCACGTCCACCGCGTCCAACGCCCGCCTCTACGCCTCCGGGTCGCTGGAGTTGGACAGCGGGGGCAACTACGTCACTCCCGCCCGGGACGGTGTCACCAATCTCGGGGCGACCACCCTCAAGTGGCTGGCCGTCCACGCCAACGGCTTCCGGGCCGCCGCCGCGTCCAACACCCAACTCTTCAACTTCAACGACGTGGCCGACATCATCATGGACCCCAGCGGGCACCTGCGCTGGCGTCGGCTGCCCACGGGCACCACCGTCTGGCGCACCATCTACTCCCTGGTCGGGCTGTACCTGGACGAGACGCTCCTGCCCGCCGGGCAGTTATCGATTACCTGCGGGGCGCCGTCCAACGCCTGGCTGAACGTCTACTCCAACAACCTCACCGGGGCCTCCACCCTGAACCTGGCCGCCCCCGGCGGGGCGCTCAGCGTCGGGTCGATGAACACCAGCACGATCATCACTTGTGTGGGCTACGTCCACCCCGGCGCGGACGCCACCATGTACTTCGGGCACCCCAGCTACCGCTGGGTTACGGCGTACTTTTCTTCGGCCCCGGTAGTGGGGTCGGAGGCGTCCCTGAAGGAGGACTTCGCCCCGCTCGACGGGGCGTCCTGCGCCGAGGCTGTGCTGGGCACCGACTGGCTCTCCTACAGCTACAAGGCCCCGCAGTACGCGCAGGAGCGGGGGATGCCCGACCCGCCCGCGCCCAAGGCCCTGAGCGACAAGGACGCGAAGGCTGCGGTCGAGGCGGGAGTGGGGGCGCAGACAGCCAAGGAGGCGGCCGCCCTGAAGGCGCAGCGGGAGGTCGAGGCGCGCTCCAACCACGCCAAAGCCGTCGAGGAGACGGCCGTCCACCGCAAGCAGAAGGGTTACGCCCTGGGCCACGAGACCTACAGGGTCCACGACCTCTTTGGTCTGGAGGATCGCAAGAACCGCAGCGACGGGGCCGACCTGGCCGTGGTCGCCTGTGCCCTCCAGAACGCTCTGCAGCGCATCGAGGCTCTTGAGGTCCAGCTAGCGGGGGCGGCATGAGCGGGCCACCGCCGGGCACCCGCAGCCGCGACCCGGGCGTCTACAGCCGACCAGGAGCCGCTTCGGTGCGCCCGGCGGCGATGTGGGACGCCATCTACGAACTCGCCCTGGGCAACGTGGCGGGCATCACCCCCGAGGGCGCCCAGGCCCTGGTGGACGACGGGATCGCCGCCCACGAGGCCAAGGAGGACCCG
>Ga0137432_1000841_pt1 | contig 11818 bp, 15 predicted proteins | sample EasRivERMZT820_2_FD_102337 | JGI IMG/M metagenome (GOLD analysis project Ga0137432, IMG submission 102337) | Soil microbial communities from meander-bound floodplain in the East River, Colorado, USA - East River MetaG ERMZT820_2 | ecosystem: Environmental > Terrestrial > Soil > Floodplain ...
AGAACGCGTCGGCGAGCTGGTAGGGGTGGCGGCCGCGCACGTCGTCGTCGACGCGCATCTGCATCGCCGTCTGCGTGAGCGCCAGGAATGCCGCGCTCAGCACGCCCGCCACGAACAGGACGATCAGTGCGAGCGCGCCGTTCGGCTCGCTTTCCCAGCCGGCCAGGCCGCCCGCCAGACCCTTGCGCCATGCCGCTTCGAAGCGCGATCGGATCTGGGCATCGAACGCGGGGTCCGACGCAAACCACTTGGCCGAGGGCGTCTCCTTGAACCAGAAGTCGAGAACGTCGCGCGGGCCGATATCCGTCATTCCACGTCGACCTTATCGCCGATGCGGATCGTGCCACCCTGCACCACCCGGCAGCAGACGCCGCCGCGCCACTCGGGCGTGAGCGCCGCGCGCAAGCCGCGGTGGGCGGCCTCCATCACCTGGCAAGGCTGAGTTTCCTGCGTCACTTCGAGCACAGCGGCGCCGATGACGAGACGCCGGCCCTTGGCCGGGACCGGCACGCCTTCTATGAGCAGATTGGCCCGCCGGGTCGTCCAGGGGAGCTCAACGCCGAGATCGCGGCAGGCGTCGTCCCAGCCTTCACGGAACACGACGGTGACCTGGCGGCCGGCCCGGACGCCCCGTGCGTCGCCGGCGACCCCGTCGTCCACCCCGACCACGGCCTCGGTCGCCGGGATTACCGCGCCCCGCTTGACGGGCACGCGGGCGATGGCAAGCAAATGTCCCATTATTTGTACACCGTTAACCCACCTATTTGACACGTACTACATTTTACTATCGTAATTTGCCTGATAGGCCACCAAAAACGGCGTTATTGCAGGAGTCCACCTTGAGCCTTCAGGGAAAGCGCGTCCTTCTGGTCATCGGCGGCGGGATTGCCGCCTACAAGACGCTCGAACTGATCCGGCAGTTGCAGGAGCGGGGCGCGGGCGTCCGCGCCATCCTCACCGATGCGGGAGCACAATTCGTGACGCCGCTTTCGGTTGCATCCTTAACGGCGGACCGAGTCTACCAGAATCTGTTCGACCTGACCCAAGAATCCGAGATGGGACACATCGTCCTGTCGCGCTCGGCCGACCTCGTGGTCGTGGCGCCGGCGACCGCGGACCTGATCGCCAAGATGGCTGCGGGCATCGCCAACGACCTGGCTACGACTGCGCTGCTGGCCACGGACAAGCGCGTGCTGATCGCGCCCGCCATGAATGTGTTCATGTGGGAGCACGCGGCGACAAAGCGGAACATCGAAACGCTGAAGGCTGACGGCATCGCGGTGGTGGGGCCGAACGCAGGCGCGCTGGCGGACGGAGAGTTTGGGCCTGGCCGGTTGGCCGAGCCTCACGAGATCGTCGCCGCGATCGAAGGGCTGCTCGCTCCGGACACGCGTCTTGCAGGACTGAAGGCGCTGGTCACTGCGGGGCCGACGCATGAGCCGATCGATCCGGTGCGCTACATCGCGAACCGCTCGTCGGGCAAGCAGGGCTACGCGATTGCCTCAGCGCTTGCCGATGCAGGCGCCGAGACGGTGCTGGTCTCGGGGCCATCGGAGCTCGCCGCACCGGCACGCACCAAGCTCGTCCGCGTCGAGACAGCGCGGCAGATGTGGACGGCGTGCGAAGCGCAGCTGCCGGCGGATATCGCGGTGTGCAGTGCGGCCGTCGCCGATTGGCGGCCGGAGATTGCGGCCAATTCGAAGCTGAAGAAGCGCGATGCGCCGAGCACGATCAAGCTCGCGGAGAATCCCGACATCCTTGCCGGGCTCGCGCGTCATTCCTCGCGGCCCAAGCTCGTCATCGGCTTTGCCGCCGAGACCGACGACCTTATCGCCAATGCAACGGCCAAGCGCATGGCCAAGGGCTGCGATTGGATCGTCGCCAACGATGTGAGCACAGGCATCATGGGCGGCGACAAGAACCGCGTCCAGATCATCACCGCGAGCGGCACGGAAGCGTGGCCGGAAATGTCGAAGCTGGACGTCGCGCGCCGTCTGGTCTCGGCCATCGCCGGGTCATTCGGAAAGCGCGCGGCATGAGGGTTGAGGTTCAGCGCCTGGCGCACGCGCGCGACTTGCCGCTGCCCGCCTATGCGACGGCAGGATCGGCGGGACTCGATCTCGTCGCCGCCATCGACGGCGAAATCGTGCTGCAGCCCGGACGTCATCAGGCGGTGCCGACGGGTTTGGCCCTTGCATTGCCCGCAGGCGTCGAAGGCCAGGTCCGGCCGCGCTCGGGGCTCGCGCTCAAGCACGGCGTCACGGTGCTGAACGCGCCCGGCACCATCGATTCGGACTATCGCGGCGAGGTCACCGCGATCCTAATCAATCACGGAACGGCGCCCTTCACGATCACGCGCGGCATGAAGATCGCGCAACTCGTGGTCGCGGCGCATGCGCGCGTCGAATGGAGCGAGACGACCGCGCTCAACTCGACGGCGCGCGGGACGGCGGGTTTCGGCTCGACCGGCCTCACTGTCGAACAAGGGGAAAGGCGCGGATGATACGGCTTTCGCGGAAGACATTGCTGGCGCTCGAGGCAGTGATCGACATCGCCTACAACGCGCGCCCCGAACCGGTGCAGGCGAAGGAGATCACCGCGCGCCAGGGCGTGCCGCAGCGTTATCTGGAACAGGTGATGCAGCAGCTCGTCCGCGCCGGCATCCTCAAAGGCGTGCGGGGCCCTCGCGGCGGCTATCGGCTGGCCCGCGAGCGGCGGCGCATCAGCGTCGGCGACGTCGTGCGCATCGCCATGAGCCTCGATGATGCGGAGGAAAGCTTCGACGGCGGATCGGAGCTCGGGCGGCGCGTGGTCGTGCCCCTGATCGCATCGCTGCAGGAGGACGTCATGAAGAAGCTTGACGAGATTTCGATTGAAGACGTCTGCAAACGCGCGCGTGCGACGGGGCTTGACTGCGGGTCGGTGGAGCGAACTCATACCGACGTCACCGACTTCACGATCTGACCGGAAGGTTTGCCAAAGCATGGCCGCAGACGAGAACGAGACCCACAAACCCGGCCGCGGCCGCATCTTCAATTCCATCACCGAGACCATCGGCGACACGCCGTTGGTGCGCATGGCACGGATGCCGCAAGCGGCGGGCGTCAAGGCCGATCTGCTGTTCAAGCTCGAGTTCTTCAACCCGATCGGCAGCGTCAAGGACCGCATCGGCGTGGCGATGATCGACGCCCTGGAGAAGCAGGGACGGATCGCGCCCGGCAAGACGGTGCTGGTGGAGCCGACCAGCGGCAACACAGGGATCGCGCTCGCCTTCGTCGCCGCGGCGCGCGGCTATCATCTGATCCTGGTGATGCCGGAATCCATGTCGGTGGAACGGCGCAGGATGCTGGCGCTCCTGGGCGCGCAGCTCGAGCTCACCGATGCGGCGAAAGGCATGCGCGGAGCACTGGCGCGGGCGAACGAAATCCTCAAGACCACGCCCAACGCGGTGATCCCGCAGCAATTCGAGAATCCCGCCAACCCGGAGATCCACCGGCGCACGACGGCCGAGGAAATCTGGAACGACACGCAGGGCGCGGTCGATGTGGTGATCTCGGGCGTCGGCACCGGCGGCACGATCACCGGCGTCGGCCAGGTGCTCAAGGCGCGCAAGCCTTCGGTGCGCATGATCGCGGTCGAACCGGAGGACAGCGCGGTCCTCTCGGGCGGCCAGCCGGGACCGCACAAGATCCAGGGCATCGGCGCGGGCTTCGTTCCGGAGATCCTCGACAGGAGCCTGATCGACGAAGTGGTGACCATCTCGAACGAGACCGCGTTCGAGACAGCGCGCGCGGCGGCGCGGCTGGAGGGTATTCCCGGCGGCATTTCGTCGGGCGCGGCGATCGCCGCGGCGCTCGAAGTCGGCGCGCGCCGGAGCATGGACGGCAAGCAGATTGTCACCATCATCCCGTCATTCGCCGAGCGGTATCTCTCAACCGCTCTGTTCGAAGGGATGTGATCGCTCAGAAGCCGGCTGAACCTCTAAGGTGGGGTCGCAGAGCCGTATCTACTTCTGATCGCAAAGCTTGTATGGTCTTGTCGAGCTCGACGAAGGAGATCTCGCCATGTCCAGATTCAGCCCGATGCGCGTTCTCGGTCTTCTTTCCTCAATGGCGATCGCCGCTCTGCCCGGCGCGGTCATTGCCCAAGACGAGATACAGGGCGAGCCGTTCTTCACCAACTGCATGTACGGGTTCTCGATCATGTTCCCGGAGCGCCCGCAGCAGCGGGACCTGGTCTACGCGGGCAACAACGGCAAGACGCAGCCCGCGCATCAGTTCTATGTCGAGAAGGGCCCAAACCGTTATTCCGTCACCATCGTCGATTTCTTCGACGGACCCAAAGCCGACGATCAGATCGTCGAACACGCGGCGGCGAGCATGCGTCTCAGGGGAGCGCTCTTTCACCAGGACGTCGCCGTCTACGATCCGGGAATGCCCGGACGCCAGATCAACATCTTCATAACCAAGGAGCGTCAAATCCGCGCGTCGGTGTACATGGCCGAGCACCGCCTTTACATCACCGAAGCGGACGCCGCGTTCGGAGACATCCCCGCGGTGCAATTCGAGCAGTCGATCACGCTCGTCGACGAGAAGGGATTCGATCTCGACCGGGTCGCGCCCAACGGCGAACCGTCGCCGCGGCAGTTCAAGTGCCGATAATCGACGGCGCTTTTTGTAGGGGTACGATCCTTAAAGCAACGCCTTGAACTCATCCACGGCGAAGCCCGCCTGCCTGATTATCGATCGAAGCGTGCCGGGTTTGAGATCTCGGTTTGAATGGACCGGCACCGTCACGGTACGTGTCGCATCGCCGGGATAGACCAGGATATGGTGGCTCCCGACAATCCTATCGACGATAAATCCCGCGTTGACCAGGGCACGGATGACTTGCCTGCCTTTTACGACCGGCAGTCCACCGCCCCCCATATCACGCAGCTACCGAGATTTGTCGGATTTCCGGATGGGCGTCCGCTGGAATGGAAATCCCGTGATCTTGCCGATACGAAAGAACGGCGCGTATCGCCTCCTCGGCATTGACGAGCGCTTCTTCCTCGTTATCTCCCTCGGTCACGACTTCGGGGAGGGCCGGAACAAGTACGGTAAAGCCGCCGCCGGCCTGCGGTTCCAGTATGACGGAGAAACGGTAATTGACTGCCATGGCTTTGTTCCCGTGAGCTTGCGGACCGGCTGATACTACCAAGTAGGTCGACGAATCGCTACTGCAGCGGTCACTCCGTATAAGGATAATATACCGAAGACCGTTAACCGGAAAATTTGATGTCCCGCAGCGTTGGTTCAAGGCAACGCGGCGAGGCGGTCTGGGCGGTCGGTGACGATCGCGTCCACGGCGAGACGCTTCAAGCCACGCATCGTGCGGACATCGTTCACCGTCCAGACGCCGACTTTCAGACCGAGCGCATGGGCCTCCTCGATGCGCGAGCGCGTCGCTTGCGTGCGGGAGCCGAACCAGCCATCGCCCCCTGCGCGTGCGATCGCTTGGCCGATCGAGCCCTTGAACTTCGACGGGTGATAGCCCGCGGCCCAGGAGCGACGCGCGTGCGGTGCGCGCCGCTTGGTGGTGAACCAGCAGGCGAGATCGGGCGCGATCGTCTTGGCGTGAAGCAGCGCCGCCCAGTCGAAGCCGACCAGCACGGCGTTGCGGCTGAAGCCTGTGCTGCGCAGCTCAGCGACGACGGCCTCAGCCAATACCTCTGGGGCAGCCGACAGGCTGCGGTCCTCGGTCGATGCTTTGAGCTCGATGAACAGCCGGAAGTTCGCATTGCTCTGCCGGACGAGTGCGATGACCTCGGAGAGCAGCGGGATCGGCTCGCCGTCGCGCGGATGCAGAACGCGGTGGCGCCGCGCGTAGAGGGTGCGCGGCTTGATGCGGCCGATGTCGAACGCGCGCAGCTCGGACCATTTGAGGTCGCGAATCGGCCGGCGTTCGCGACGGCCGATCCACGTTCCGTCGCCATGGCGGCACAGCTCGGGCTTGAGGAGGAAGTCGTGAAACACGACGAGCTTGCCGTCGCGGCTTAGCTGAACGTCGAGCTCGGCCCCGTCGAATCCCGCGGACGCGGCCTCTGCGAAAGCGAAAAGAGTGTTTTCCGGCCAAAGCTTGGCGCCGCCCCGATGGGCAATGTTGAGGGGCTTCGTCGTCATGATGGCCGGGACTGGAATCGCGAAGGGAGGCGCATTGCGGAAATTACACTATCCCGGGGTGTCCCTCTTTGTGTAAGCTCACGAAATCGAGAGTGAGCGATTTGCCGCGTTTTCCGCGGCCCAGCGGGCCGGAAAAACGCCTAGGGACATGCAGATGCGCATACCCATGGTTGGCTTGGCGTGCACCGCGTTTCTGGCGGGTTCCGCCGTTGCCCAGCCGCTCAATCCGCCATCCGAAGATGCGACAGGCGTCGTGCTGAGCAGCACAGTGGGCGAATTCGCTGGGCGCGCGCCGGGTGCAGCGGGTCCGGTTGCCGATGTCCGGCCGGGCGAAACCGTCACCATCACCGGAGAGTGCGTGCGGGCGCCCTCCGCCGACAGTCTGCGCGTCGTCCTGACTCTTGCCGAAGGCACCGACGGGGTCGCTACGGGCTACCGCGCCGTGCTGGCGACCGATCAGCGTCTGCGCGACGGCAATCTACAAGTTCGCGTCCCCGACATGCCGGAAGCGGACAACCACGTGTTCCAGGTGAAGGTCTTCCGCCTGGGCGCGCAGGTGCCGCAGATCTGCGAAGCGGGCGCCATCCGGATCGACGCCCCGTCCGACGGCAAGGTCGGGTAGCGGCCCCCTCCGCTCGCTTCGCGAGCACCTCCCCCGCGTGCGGGGGAGGAAAATAACGAACCGAACTTCAAGCTTACATCAATCCAATCGCGAGCCAGCCGAGCGCGCCTGCCGCCGCGAGCGCGACTGCAATGCGCACCGGGCGCGCGCCCCTCGCCTGCATCGCCGCGATCGCGCGAAGCGAGGAGGGATGCAGGCGCAAGCCGCCTTCGGCGAGCTGGCCGGAGATGTACTCGGTGTCGCGCAAGAGCTGCGGAATGTTCTGCGCGAGGCGCCCGAAATTCGTGAGGCCCTCGGCGGCCTCCTTGATGCGCTGTTCGGGGCCGAGATGGTCGATCATCCAGCTCTCGATAACGGGGCGCGACGCCTCCCAGATGTCGAACTCGGGATCGAGCGAGCGGGCAAGGCCTTCCACCACCATCATCGTCTTCTGAAGCAGCACGAGCTGGGGCTGGAGCTGCATGTCGAAACGCCGCGTCGTCTCGAACAGCTGTCCGAGCAGAAGGGCCATCGACACTTGTTGCGCCGTCAGCCCGAAGATCGGCTCGCCGATGGCGCGCAGGGCTTGGGCGAAGGTCTCGACGCTATGGGTCTTCGGCACGAAGCCGGCGTCGAAATGCACCTGCGCCACGCGGACGTAATCGCGCGCGAGGAAGCCGCCCAAGGTCTCGGCCATGAAGCGGCGCATGGCGGCATCGAGGCGGCCCATGATGCCGAAATCGACGGCGCAGATGCGGCCGCCTTGATCCACGAACAGATTCCCCGGATGCAGATCGGCGTGGAAGAAACCATCGCGCAGGGCCTGGGTCAGGAATGTGCGCAGCAGCGAGACGGCGATCGCCTTCGGATCATGGCCGGCGTTGCGCAGGTCTTCCGGATCGCGCAGCGGCACCCCTTCGATCCACTCGGTGGTCAACACGCGCGATGCGGTGCGCGACCAATCGAGCGCGGGCACGCGGAACTGCGGATGATCCCGCATGTTCTCGGAAAGCTCAGCGGCGGCGGCGCCTTCCATGCGGAGGTCGAGCTCAAGCGCCACGGAGCGCGCAAGCGTGTCCAGAAGATCGACCGGCCGCAGACGGCGCGCTTCGGACGAGACTCTTTCGGCGAGCACGGCCGCCAGGCCGAAGGCGCGGAAGTCTTGCGCGAAACGCGCTTCGATGCCCGGACGGAGAATTTTCACGGCTACGTGGCGCGGCGGATCGTCGGTGGTCTTTCCCCGATGGACCTGCGCGATGGAGGCGGCGGCGACGGGCGGGCCCAATTCGGCGAACACTTGATCCAACGGCCGGCCGAGGTCCGCCTCCACGATGCGGCGGGCTTCCGCCTCCGGGAATGGCGGAAGGCGATCCTGCAGCGTTTCCAGTCCACGGGCGATGTCCGCGCCGATGATATCTGGCCGCGTTGCCAGGAACTGACCGAGCTTGATCGCCGAGGGCCCCAACTGCTCGAGCGCCTGGGCGAGCCTTTGGCCGGGAGACAGATGCGCGTGCTTGCGTTTGCCGGACCCGAACAGCCGCGCGGCGAGACGCAGCGAGAACGGCACGCGAGCGGCGTATTCGCGCGGCAGAAGCGCATCGTAGGCCGCAAGCGCGCGCGCCATGCGCATCAGAACGGCAATGTCCTTCAGTGTGCGGAACATCACGCTTTCCAGCCCGAATGCATGGCGGCGATACCGCCCGAGAGATTGCGGTGCTTCACGTGGCTGAAACCCGCCTTCTCGATCTTTTTCACGAACGCGGCTTGCGGCGGAAAGCGCCGGATGCTTTCAGCGAGATAGCGATACGCGGCGCCGTCGCCGGCTACGAGCTCGCCAAGGCGGGGGAGGACGGCAAAGGAATAGAGGTCGTAGAGATCATCCAGCCCCGGCGCGGCGACACGCGAAAATTCGAGACAAAGGAACCGCCCGCCGGGCTTCAGCACGCGATAGGCTTCGGCGAGCCCCTTGTCGAGATGCGTGGTGTTGCGGATGCCGAATGCGATCGTGTAGGCGTCCTGGCTCGAATCTTCGACGGGGAGCGCTTCGGCATCGCCGCACAGCCAAGCGATGGTCGGGTCGCGCGCTTCCGCGCGGCGCCGTCCGTGCCGGAGCATGTCCTCGTTGAGATCGCAGACGGTGATCGCGGCGGCGCCACCCTTGGGCCGCAGACGCCGAGCAATGCGGAAGGCGATGTCGCCGGTGCCGCCCGCGACGTCGAGGACCGCCCAGCCGGCTCGCGGGTTCAGCCAGTCGACGAAGGCGTCTTTCCACAGGCGGTGGACGCCCGCGGACATCAGATCGTTCATCAGGTCGTAGCGCGAGGCGACGGACGAGAACAGACCGCGGACGAGCGCCGGCTTTTCTTCCGGAGCCACGTCGCGGTAGCCAAAGGGAACGGTCGGCTTGGCGTCGTTCATTGCGAGAGAATAGCGAATACAGGTTAGGTAAATACACTATATCTGACGACGCATTCTCCCCCTGCCCTCCTCCATGCCCGAATTGCCTGAAGTCGAAACCGTCCGCCTTGGCCTCATTCCCGCGGTCGAGGGCCATGTGCTCGCGCGCGTGCAAGCCAGGCGCGCCGATTTGCGCGTGGCGTTTCCGAGCCGGTTCGCCGAGCGGTTGACGGGGAGACGTGTCGTCCGCCTGCGCCGGCGGGCGAAATATCTGCTGCTCGATCTCGACTCCGGCGAGACGCTGGTGGTGCATCTCGGCATGTCGGGACGGCTGACGATCCATGGCGCAAAGGCTTCGGTGAGGCCCGGCCGCTTCCACAACAAGGCCCCGGAAGACGGCAGCGGGGAAGGCAAGCACGACCACGTCGTGTTCGAGACCGAGGAGGGTACGCGGATCGTGTTCACCGACCATCGGCGTTTCGGGTTGATGGCGCTTGCGGAGACCTCGCAGCTCAACAGCGACAAGCTGTTCGAGGGATTGGGTCCAGAACCGCTGGACGATGCGTTCACGCCCGCCGTGCTGTCGGCCAAACTGAAAGGCAAGCGCACGCCGATCAAGGCCGCGCTGCTGGATCAGCGCGTGGTCGCGGGGCTCGGCAACATCTATGTCTGCGAGGCGCTGTTCCGCGCGCGAATTTCTCCCAAGCGCTTGGCGAACACGGTTGCGGGCGAGCGCACGCGCCGGCTCGTTCCGGCGATCAAGGCGGTGCTGCGCGCGGCGATCGAAGCCGGCGGCTCGTCGTTGCGCGATTATGCGCGGGCGGATGGAGAACTTGGATATTTCCAGCACCACTTCGCGGTCTATGACCGCGAAGGCAAGCCGTGCCCCGGCCGCGACTGCAAAGGCAAGATCAAGCGCATCGTGCAGAGCGGGCGCTCGACGTTCTACTGCCCGTCCTGTCAGCGCTGAGTGGCCGGCGTCTTGTCGAGCCATTGGGCGATGACGGCGGACACTGTGCTGCTCGAATCACGCAGCGGCTGGAACCGCCAGCTCCGCGAAGCTCAGCTTCGACTGGCCTTCGAGGATAGCGAGCTGGCGTCGGATCTCGGTATAGTCCGCATAGGGAGGAATCGCCACGGCGAGGACACGATAGGAACCGAACTCGCCGTACTCAAGAACGCATTGTTGCCCACGAAAGAAATCCATCAGGAAGGTGTCCATTTCCGGGTCAAGCACGATAATAGATAGGGACGTAAAGCTCGATCCTTCTATCAGCGCGACAAACTCATACTGTTCAGCCGCACTGCTTGGTGCGGCGCGCACGACATCCCCGAACGAAACCTCCTTCGCAAAGAAAGGAGCGTTCGCGATTCGAAAAGTATCAACTGACAACTGGGTCGCGTTGAGAAGCTCGACCGAAATCGGCGGGAAGCCGTCCTCGTCCTGCTCAAGATGGTACGCGATCTTTGGACTCATGGTGCCGACCGAATAATCTCAAGGAACACAGCCACGGTCGTTGGAAATGCTTTGCCAACTTCCAGGTCCCGATATTCCTCCGCTTTAGGCATCATACGGTCCGAGTCCGGCAGCTTCTATTGCCCGCCGTGGCTCCGCTGGCGCATATTGCAGCGCAACATAGAGGCGCGGACGATGACCTACGAGAACATCCTGGTGCGCAAAGAGGGGCGGGTCGGCATCGTGACACTCAACCGGCCGCAGGCGCTGAACGCGCTCAATTCCAAGCTGATGGACGAGCTGTCCGATGCGATCGGCACGTTCGAGGCCGATGACGACATCCGCTGCGTGATCGTCACCGGCTCTGAAAAGGCGTTTGCGGCCGGCGCCGACATCACGGAAATGGCGGGCTTGGGCTTTGTCGAGGCCTACACGCAGGACTTCATCACCACGAACTGGGAACGCGTTGCGCGCGCCAGGAAGCCCGTCATCGCCGCTGTCGCGGGCTTTGCCCTGGGCGGGGGCTGCGAGCTCGCCATGATGTGCGATCTCATCATCGCCGCCGACAACGCCAAATTCGGCCAGCCGGAGATCAATCTCGGCATCGGGCCGGGCGCGGGCGGAACGCAACGCCTGACGCGCGCGATCGGCAAGGCGAAGGCGATGGATCTCTGCTTGACCGGGCGCATGATGGATGCAGCGGAAGCCGAGCGCTCGGGCCTGGTCGCGCGCGTCGTGCCGCTGGCCGAGCTGATGAACGAGACGATGAAATGCGCGCAGAAAATCGCATCGGCTTCCCTCGCTTCTGCGATGATGATCAAGGAAAGCGTGGATGCCGCCTATGAGACGACGCTCTCTCAAGGCATCCATCTGGAAAGGCGGTTGTTCCACGCGATGTTCGCAACCGAGGACCAGAAGGAAGGCATGGCGGCCTTCGTGGAAAAGCGCAAACCCTCATTCAAAGACCGCTAAACTACGGATGCACGCGGCTCATTGACCGGGCGCACAGCAGAGGTTATAGCCGCGAGCCCTCAAATCAGCGCAGGACCAGACCACCAATGCCGAGCCACAAGTCCGCAGAAAAGCGCGTTCGCGTCACCGCCAAGCGCACCGCCGCCAACAAGGCGCGCCGGAGCCAGATCCGGAGCGCGATCCGCACGGTCGAAGAGGCTTTGGCCGCGGGCGACAAGAAGGCCGCGA